>BNJU01000961.1_pt1 | contig 63544 bp, 108 predicted proteins | sample 8539281 | NCBI WGS metagenome assembly BNJU01 (sample SAMD00202456, study PRJDB9452) | human saliva metagenome | isolation source: human saliva | place: Japan
AAAGACCAACAAAAAGTTCAATCAGCTACCGCGTCAAAGTTTTGATTGCTAATAAAAAGTGAGGTCGGGATCTTTTTGTCCCAACCTCTTTTACGGACTATCAAACTGATATTTCCTTATAGATTATTGACTAGATTGCCCTTTTCCAAAAAGCTTGACCATCTCATTTTTACGCTCTTCTAGCTCTGCAATTTGATGGAGTAAAAGTCCTGAAAAATCACAATTCAAGCTCTTCCGATTTCTCCACTATTATACCAATCTAGAGCTACAATATGATTGTCCTTATCAAAGCAGAAAATTACATCTCCATCCCCGATGATAGACAGAAATGGAATATAATCCACAAAAGCCCAGAGCGTGTAATTCCTTGGTTTTAATTCGAATGTCTAAGAAATCTGGGATGCCATTTGCAATTCCCAAAAACCTTAATACCTCGACAGAAGGTCCAAAAAGGTGCTACATCGTAAGCCTTGGCTCTTGGCCATAGCTCTTCCCTGACTTCCATAAAGAGACCTCCCAGAGATGACATGGTGAATTCTCTGAAATCTTCTGGCAGACGAATGCCGTATTGATTTTCAAAATCCTGAACATCTTCTTCCGATGGTTCATTGCCCATGCAGGCGACAACCTGATAAGTTTCCTTATCATAGTGACGAAAATACTCATAAACTTCCTTGAGTGCCATTATTTTAATCCTTTTTACTCAGAAATAGTAACTACAAATCCATCTGGTAAGATGACTTGCTGACCATCTTCAAACTGGCAATGACTCGCTAAATCAACTGAATCTCTGTCTAAGACAAAATTTTCAGAAGACTGATTAAAGATTGCCTGAACTTCTTTTTCCTTCGTAGTTCCAGCTCAAGGCAAAGAACTATCTGGTTTCACTTCTTCAAGCTGATAGATTTCCATGTTGAATCATACTTGCCAAATTTCCTTACGGACCTTGAATTAATTTCTTCATAAAATTCAGCATATCATTGTCCTCAGAAACACGATCCCAAGGGCATGACACGACGGCAATCAGGGTCTGGTCCACCAATTAGTGCTAGCTCTGTTCCGTAATAGATACAAGGAGTCCCTTTTTTGAAGATAGAGGAAAGTTAGAGCAGCCTTGACATGCTGGATATTTTCCTTTAGCAGTTGTGAGGATACGCTCTGTATCATGAGAATCTAAAAGGTTAAACATCACCTCGAGATTTGTTGCTTGTAGTACATAGACTGGCTGTTTGATTTCTGAAATAAACTGCTCTGTCTTTTTATGCTGACGCAAGAAATAATCCTTGATACTTTCAGAGAGGGTAGTTCATAACTGCATGGAACTCATCCCCTTGTAGCCAAGGTTGAGACGTATGCCAGATTTCACCCTAAGATATACAAATCAGGCTTTTTTTAGCGAGAACTGCCTTTCTGAAAATCTCTCCAGAACTGATGGTCAATTTCATTGGCAACGTCCAAGCGCCAAGCATCGATATCAAAAATTTTTCAATCCAGTAGGTCGCAACACTTAAAAGATAGTCCTTTAACTTCCGGATTAGCTGTATTCAACTTAGGCATATAGCTAGCAAAAGGCAAAGGTATGATAAGGGAGTTGTCTTGGATTCTGAAGTTTATCCTCAGTAACTGGAAATTCTTGGATATGGAACCAATCTTTATAAGGTGACTTTTCTCCATTCTTTTAGAACATCCTGCCATTGGGCAGACTGGTAGCCGATATGATTGAAAACAGCATCTAGCATAATCTTGATGCCACTGTTTATGAGCTTCCTCGACTAGATTACGAAAGACTTCCTTGTCTCCAAAAGTGACGGTCAATTTCAAAATAATCCGTCGTATCATACTTGTGATTGGTCGTCGCTTCAAAAATCGGACATAGGTAAAGTCCAGTGATTCCCAAGTCTTTTAGATAGTCTAGGTGGTCGATAATTCCTTGCAAATCCCCACCAAAAAAGTCATCCCTATTAGGTGCAATGGCAGCATCCCACTCTCGAGCTCCATCAGGAGTCAATCTAGGATTTCCATTAGCGAAGCGTTCAGGGAAAATCTGATACCAAACAGTATTTGAAACCCAGCTAGGAACCTGGCAACCATCGATTTCGTGAATGTAAGGAAGCTTGAAACCATTACCTTCAGCATCCAAGTTTTCCTGAGTATATTCTACACATCCCTTATCACCGTAATAAACACCTTGACCTTCTGTATCAAGGAGCTCAAAGAGATATTGAATGCGTGCAAAATCAACGGAGACCGTGACCTGCCAATAATCAAATAAAGCATCCGAGGTTACTTTAGTCATTTCTTTCTTGGCTTCATACTTATCCTCGATGAAGATAAAGGGATCTCCATAATGTAAAGATGACCTGCTGGACATCATCTTTTCTTGGTTCTGATTCGGATATGTAGCTGACCTTCTTTGTAAAGATAAGCATACTCTGATTCTGGTCTATGATAAATGGCTGTTAATTCCATGTCTTGTCTCCTATAATCAATAAAAACGCAAACGTTTTCATAAATACAGAAATTTCTAGTATACTATTTTAAAGATTCGATTTGCAATACTGGGTCAAAGTGACAAGAAAAACAGGGTCAAAATAAATACTCTAGACTAATCAAGAAATATCAGCACCTATCAATAAAAAAAGCTCCCAAACTCAGCCTCACAGCCTAGTCAATCTGACAAAAGGGCAAGTTCTTTTTAATCCTCTGTCGTACAGGAAGGTTAAACAAAAGTTGTCTGTTATATTTTGAACCTTGTGTTTACTCATTCCTCTAGGCAAGGCTATATCGCACAATTCTCTTGTTGCCAGAGAAAATAGCTTTTGCTTGCCCTTCCAGTCATCATTTTTAAATAGGGGGGCTCAGGATAAGATAAGGCGAATCCGTAAAAATTCCATTGACACCAGCTTTTTTGCCTAAAGCCTTTAAATGTTCAGATTCTAATAACTTTTCGATAATACGACCATCACTAGAGATTTTAACTAGGGCATAATAGTCCATGCCCCATTTATTGACAGAGGTTTGACTTTCTCCAGAGGTAAAGGCATAGAGCTCTTGCTGCCAATATTTCAGACTATCGATTTTAGGCCAAGCATCAGAGTTCGTGTCGTGGTAGTTTAAAACTTTTTTATCAATATGCGAATAAGTGGTCCACTTCGCCTGCTTTTTCTCTCTATCAAATTCTAAAAGGGCAAAGTTTCTTGCCTGATTTGTATAAACTTGATCTTCAAAACACACGGGTATCTGGTCGCTATCTGATACTATTTGAAAATATCTCTCTTGTGCCTTTTTAGGAAGTATACTTTGCGAATCCTTTATGGCAATGATTTCTGGATGAGAAAAATCACCAGTATAATAGACTATTTCCTTGCCAGCCTTGATGATGCCAATATTTTGTCCATCTGTAAAGAGTAGAGGCTCTTCCTCCCAAACATGGTCACAAGCCCAAGCATCTATCTCCTTCACACCCAAAGGTGATACTTCAAGCAGACAGTAGCGATTGAAAAGCTTCCTTCTCACTGGTCAAGACAAAGGCTCGACCATCATGTAACATGGCTGAGCTTAGGACAATACTATAATTCTTGTCAAGTTCCCATTTGTTCAATAGGCTTAACTTTAGCTTCCTCATTTTCTTCCTCCTAATACTCAATGAAAATCAAAGAGCAAACTAGGAAGCTAGCCAAAGGTTGTACTCGAGTACGGCAAGGCGAAGCTGACGTGGTTTGAATTTGATTTTTGAAGAGTATAAACAATCACCATTCATTGATGGCAAATAGAATGGCTAATCGAATATTTCTGAGCAACTGATCCGAAAGTTCATCGTATACTTGACCCCAGTCCCTTTATCTTGTGCCAGCCATCCAGGCTCATCATTCCAGGAGCCCATTGCTCCAAAAACATCCGCTGCACTTGCAGCTCTAAATATGCTTAGATGTTGCGGTGGAATTTGAGGCTCCTCTAGCACCTTAGTAGCATCAAGGTCAAGTAGATGGTTTCTAGCAGAGTGAAAGACTTTGGCAAAGTTCTCACATTCAATTTTAATTGCTAAATCTTCTATACGAGCCAATATGTCCTTAAATTCTTCGATATTATTTTCATAGTGGGGAAGGTCTTGAGAAGACCTTTCCCATTCATACTCGGTGTAGGTAACATCCCAGCCCCTGCCTAGGGAAGCAGACGTCCCAATTTGGTTGGAAATAACTTGCCTTCCCATCTTTATAAAAACAGAGAATTGCACTCTGTGTCGTATTGGAAAAAGCCTAAAAATACCCTCTGTCTTCAACTGAAATAGGACAAAATAATTTGTAAGTCCTTTCAAACCTTTTTCCTTAAGATTTTCAAACCAATCAGATACAGAAAGTTCTGTGGCTTCTCCATTTTTTGACGGCAAAATTTGAAAGCTCAACTTATTTGTATATTTTTCAGGCTTATAGCATATTTCTTTACCACTTTTTAAAGCCTTCCTAGCGGCTGCTACGATACAGGCTATTTGATACATTTGTCCGTTCATATGATCTCATCCATTATCTCTTCAATCAACTCCGTAAGACTTTCTGCTACATAGATAATTTCATCAGGATCATGGATGTAGCAAATAACCTGACCTTCCTGACCCTCCTGGTCTGGATCAAAATCCAGCATAAGATAACAAGAGTCACAATACTGAGCAAAAGGAAGCCATTTTTTATTAAAAAGATAAGGCTTAATTCTACTATCATGCATGTTTTCTAGGTCTTGACTAGAAAAATAGTCGGGAAATTCTGTTAACAGAGCATCTCTATTTTGAAAGTACTTTTTACATGCCTCAATTTCCTGTAGACTCATGAGAGAAAAAGTCAAATCTCTCTGGTCAATTACATAAGGTAAAATAGAGAAGAATTTACTCCCATTCTTATAGCTATAAAGCTCTTTGAAGTCACTAGGTAGACGAATGCCAAGTCTTTCCTCAAAGGCTTGAAGCTCTTCCTCGGAAGCACCAGAAATGTCCTGATAATCTTCCAGATATCCTTCCTCTACAGGATCATCCAAATCCCAGTCTTCAAAATACTCACAAATATAAGTTTCTATTTTTTTAACTTGGTCACTTAGTTGCATCATTTCACCATGAGTTCTTTGTTTTATCTATCTTCCAATGCTTTTTAACGATTATAACTTGTTTTTTCTAGGGAAATGGGCTCAGGATTTTGCTTAATCCAAGCAATAGCTAGCTGACACAGGCGGTCTAGGCGAGGCTCGTCATCAAAATCTTTCCCATGAACTTGAGCAATAAGCTCTTTAGTCTCTGCTAATTCTTGATCTGAAAGAGAGCTTCCTAGAGACAAGTATTGAGGGAGAGCCTGAAGCATTTTTTTCTATAGTCCCTGTCCCAGTTGACCCCACCATTGCGATCCAGTTCATCTCGAACTCTGCCTGGGATACGGATAACTTCTCCCTGAACAGTTTTTGCTGCTCCACTTGAAGGAATCAAGAAGGACCAAAGTTCCTCATATTGCTCCTCCCAGCTACCTTCTTTTACGAGAATCGGTGAAACTCCATCATGGGTTATTCGTTTGGCTACTGGCTTGACATCAAAAAAGCTCATAAAGTTTTGTTAAACCCTTTATCTGCAGCCTCTAGATAGTCAGGATGGATACTTTCTCGATGAAATTCAAAATCCTTGCCGATATTTGCTCAACTCTTTCCTTTCATTTTAGAGGTTTTCTTAGCACCAGCATCCAGTAACATAGAGGCGATTTCAGCAGTTTGGGCAATATAGATCCCCCGACAAACCATCAAGACTGAAGCTAGTGGGGTTCTTCCCATATCATTTTTAGCATTGACATTTGCTCCTTGTCAATTAAAAAGTTTGACAGTCTTAGGATGGAAAAAAACTCAGCTGCCACATGTAGAGGGGTCTCGCCATAGGTATTGGGCTTTTTCAATGTCTGCCCCCAATTCACAGCAAGAGTTTTTACTGTATCTCCCCAAGATTGCTTGACGGTACAAAGGAGTCGCACCATAATAATCAGGGATATTGATATCTAAGCCCTGTTCGATAAGCCAAATAACCAATTCATCTGGGACTCCTCCCATATGTAGAGGTGTACATAAGCTAAATCTTCCATCATGAGCGGTTAATTCACAACGATCATAGACTGCTTTAAGGGCTTCAATATTTCCTTCATCCATTAAATCCTTAAACTCTTTTGGTAATGTAACTCTTTTCTTTGCCATATTTAGTTCCTTTCTTCTGATTTAGCATCTAGGGCAAGCCAATGAAGATTGTCAACAGTTTTCAAATTCAGGACTTGTCCATCATAATCATTTTTCAACTCAAGACCGTTTTGCTCAATAGATATATGATTGTACCAGTGGTCTAGGCTGGCGTATTCCCCATATGAATGTTGATGAGTATACTGGTTATCGGATCCCACGTTCCTATCTTAACAGTTTCAGCTAAAAGATAGTAAGCGTCTAAAAATATGAGATTTCTCCCATAGATCCAAAAGGGCAGTTCAAGCTCTAACAAAGGCAACTTGGCAGAAAAAATCTCATCACCGTGTGGTGGCACGGTTTCATAATGAAATTCTATCTCACTGCCATAATAGGCAATCAAGGCTCCCTGACATCCGATATTTTGAGGAATTCCTTCCTCAGCTACTATAAATTCCATGACCTGCTCCTTCTATTTTCAATCATAAAATCCGACCAGACTCTGCCAGAATATCAAACTGGACGCATGGCCTATTCTAGTTATCAAGTGGATGAAGTCACTTTCACAACCCGTCCAAACTGCAGATTGAGCCGTTCCCATGGCTCTAACAAATGCTAGAAAATCTGGTGCCAGCCATATTTTTTCATCATAGGTCATCTCTGCATCAACAGCATAGACCGCCCCAGATTGACAATCCAGCAAAACAGTGTAGGGATCTCCATTTGCAATGATGATCAAGCTGCTTTCTTGTAGAGTTGAATAATCATGGTATTCCAAATTGCGATTGATTAGCCAAGTAAGACTAGTGCTGTCCCCATATCCAAATTGGTAACTTAAAAAACCTATCTGCCCCCAGTTATAGGCCAGAATATACTTCCTAAAAATCGGATCCAAATCTTGGATTTGAAGTTGGCTTTTCAAACGATCCAGTTCAGACACTGGCAAATCTGTTTTATTCAGGACAATCCCTTCTCTTATCTCAGGGTCCAGTCCTTGTGTTTCTTCTTGGGTAAGGGAAATGATTTGGTCAATTGTCAATAATTCCATTGTCGACCTCCGACTATACATAGGGCATTATCTAGGGTAAGCTAGCTGGTTTGGGACTTCATTTATCTAATGACCTTTCTTATCTCAATTATACTCCAAAAGCTATCAAATAGGGAAAAACTACCAGTATTTTCAGGGATTATTTTTGATGAACAGTCCTCAAAGTTATAGCAAAAAAGCCCATTCCTCAAAAGGGAACAGCTTTTATCACTTATAATTAAAGGTCTCTCCAGCCAACTTTATCTGCTAACTTGGGAAAAGAGAGTATAAAATTTATGGGCTAAATTGAGCAAAGACTGGGAGATTGAGCTCGCGTTTGTTTTTCCTATGGTCTTTGACAATCTTTTCTAGCTACTGCATCTGGCTCGAGTAGGAAAGCGGTCGACTGATTTTGAGATAGGTCCCATCTGGGTCAGCCTGGTCGAAAAATCCCTGTACGGATAGGATCCGGGATTAACCGTCGTCACATAGACACCATAGGGGCATGAGCTCAAGGCGAAGAGCATTTGAAAAACCGATAGCCGCAAACTTGGTCGCTGAGTATAGACTAGACTTGCCAGTTGCTATCAAACCTGCCATGCTGACGATATTGATGATATGGCCTTTTCGGATTTCCTTCATACGAGAAGCAACCAAACGAGACAGATTCATCAAAGCAAAGGTGTTAACCTCAAACATCTGATGAATATCTTGATTAGAAATCTTATCGAAATCCTCAAAAATCCCATATCCTGCGTTATTAATCAAAACATCAATCTTTCCGTAGCGCTGGTAGAGTTCAGCTACTAGGTCTTCTAGGGCTTGAGCATCGGTAATGTCCATCTCGACCAATTCTGCATGTGGATGATTCCCGTATAGCTGAACTAGTTTTTCCTTATTTCTGCCGAGTAAGATGAGTTGGTCATCTGGTAAGAGTTTGACCATTTCTTGGGCTAGACCTCCGCTAGCTCCTGTTATGAGAACAGTACGCATACTTTTCCTTTCTCAATCTTCTAGATTTCCACTTCTTCCAAATCTTTAACTACATGGACATTTTCAAAAATTGTTGCCGCATCTTTTTTTAGCTGGCTAATGTCTTTTGAGAGGAAGCGTGCACTGATATGGTTGAGCAAGAGTCGTTTGGCTCCTGCTTCTGTTGCAACCTGCGCAGCTTGCATATTTGTTGAGTGACCGTGATTGCGGGCAATCTTCTCATCACCCTTGCCATAAGTTGATTCATGGACAAGAACATCTGCATTGACAGCTAGACGCACACTGGCATTGGTCTTTCTAGTATCACCTAAAATGGTAATAATCTTACCAGGGCGTGGTGCTGAGATATAGTCTGCTGCCTTAATCTCGGTGCCGTCTTCTAGGATGACATCCTGTCCGTTTTTAATTTTTCCAAAGAGCGGGCCAAATGGGACACCAGCAGCCTTTAGTTTCTCAGCATCCAAGGTTCCTTCAAGGTCCTTTTGCATGATACGATAACCAACACAGAAAATAGTATGGTCCAACTCCTCCGCATACACCGTGAATTTATCAGTTTCGAGAATTTTCCCTAGGGAATCCTGGTCAAACTCATGAAAATGAATACGGTAAGGCAAACGAGAACCCGATACACGAAGGCTGGTCAAGACAAAAGATTTGATGCCTTGGGGACCATAGATTTCCAAATCTGTCTGCTCTTCATTGGCTTGAAAGGCACGACTGGAGAGAAACCTGGCAAACCAAAGATATGGTCTCCATGCAAGTGGGTGATAAAAATTTTGCTGACCTTCCGTGGTCGAATCGTGGTTTCCAAAATGCGATTTTGCGTTCCTTCTCCACAGTCAAAAAGCCAAACTTCGTTAATCTCGTCCAAGAGTTTCAGAGCGAGACTGGAAACGTTGCGGGCTTTAGAGGGCTGACCAGCCCCCGTTCCTAAAAATTGAATATCCATTCGATACTTTCTAATTAATCAAAAATATAACATAGCAGTGCGGTTTTCTGAGCGATAATAAAAAGCTTGCCAGAAAAGAGCTTTAGCTTCTTGTAGTAAATCCTCTTGACTGTATCCTTTGAGACGCTTGCGACCATCTGCTAGTTCTCCAAAGTCTGTTAAAAGCTGTGAGATTTTTCCACGCTAACAACTTCCTCGTCTCCGATAGCCTTCATATAGATCTTTTCCAGACTCCTCAAAAGACGAGCTGATGAGGAAAAATTTGCGCAATCTCAAAAGAGCAAGTCATCCGTGATTGCTTCCTCAGTTTCTGAGAAAAATGCGACCAAGTCCTTCTCTCTCGTAGCAAAATCCAAAAGATTTACCCTAGATAGATTGAGGCGAATAAAGGGCTTGCTTTTCTTCAGTGAAACTTGGCTCAGCATTGTAAAGATTCAGCTCCTGACTCACTTCAGCAAAATAATCTGTCGCAGCTTGAGGGCTCTTTTTCTGGTAGAGTTCTGCAAAGTAGGCATTCACCACGCTGGTGGAGGGGGTGATGAGGCTAGCTGCTCCTCGTCAGACCTACCAGCTAAAAAGCTGATCCAGATAGACCTTGTCTAGACTCGTATATCCACCATACTTGAGAGCTAATGTTTTGATATCAGTCATAAAATTCCTCTAATCTCCATTTGTTTTCTCAGCAAATGTAGCCTGTGATGACCTCACAGTCATCTTGGTAGTCACGTTCTTCTAGGATAGCAACACTTTCTAAATCATGAATCTTGTAGGATTTAGAAAAAGGCACACGCAGGGTAAAGGGTTCAAAAATTTCCTTGATCTTTATCTAGCAACAAAGTCTGCAACTGTTCGCGACTATCCTTTAGACTTTGCAGAAATCAGATGTATAGGCGTTTGAGTAGGCGTAAAGTCCTCCACCAAATCCGCTTTATTATAAAGGGTTAAGCGAGGAATATCCTCCATGTCCAAGTCTTTCATGATAGAGAGAACTGTTTTTCATGCTCCTCGTGATAAGGATTGCTAGCATCGATGACATGAACCAAGAGATCTACATGCTTGCTTTCTTCTAAAAGGTTGACTTGAAACTAGACACCAACTCAGTTGGTAAAGTCTTGAATAAAACCCAACAGTATCGGTTAAAGTTACCTGTAGATTGCCCTCCCAGATGGATGCTTTTAGTTGTCGCATCCAGAGTCGCAAAAAGCTCATCTGCTTCATACTGGGTCTTACTGGTCAAAGGTGTTCATAATGAGTCGATTTCCCAGCATTGGTGTAACCAATCAAACCAATCTTAAAGGTGCTTGACTCGAAACGTTTTTTTCTCGAACTGTCGCTCGATTTTTCTCAACCACCTTTGAGTTGACGTTCGATATCTGTAATCTGATTGCGAACACTACGACGATTTAAGCTCCAGCTGACTTTCACCTGGACCACGGGAACCAATCCCCCCTGCCTGACGGCTAAGCATAATCCCCTGACCAACCAAACGAGGCAAGAGATACTTGAGCTGGGCTAGATGAACTTGAGTTTTCCTTCATGGCTTCGAGCTCGCATAGCAAAGATATCCAAAATCAACTGCATACGGTCAATGACTTTAACACCCAAGACTTCCTCTAAATTGACATTTTTGACGAGGTGTCAGACGGTTGTTGACGATGACTGTCGTGATTTCTTCTGCGTCCACCATTTGAGCAATTTCTTCCAACTTTACCAGATCCGACAAAGGTCTTAGAGTCGTATTTTTTTCACGTTTTTTGTCTGTAGCTATCGACTACAACCGCTCCCAGCCGTCTTAGCCAAACTAGCCAGTTCTTCCATGGAGAGGTCAAAATTATCCATGCCCTGAGTTCAACACCAATCAGCAGGACTCGCTCCTCTTTTTTTCTCCGTTTCAATCATTTAAAAACTCCTCAATCTGGTTTAAAATACGGTCTTTCACACCAGATTCTCCATATCTGATAAAAGGTTACCTGCATGCGATTGCGGAACCAGGTCAACTGACGCTTGGCAAAATCGGCGAGTCGCCTGCTTTTAAGACTGTCACTAGCCTCCTCCAAGACTTTGCTCCCCTCGAAAATAAGGGAAAGAGTTCCTTGTAGCCAATACCCTTTAGCAGCCTGCACATCTGGATAATGGTCAAAGAGCCACTTTGCTTCGTCCAAAAGTCCAGCTTCAAACATCAAATCCACACGATGGTTAATCCGTTCATACAATTGACTGCGCTCATCGTCCAAGCAAATAATCAGTGGCTCATATAAAGTCTCTTGATTTTCCAAATCTTGACCAAAATGGGCAATTTCCAAGGCACGCATAGCACGACGACGATTAAACTGGGGAATTTCAAGGCCCGCTTGCTCCACCAGATGGGCTAACTCCTCATCTGAAAAAGGCTCTAGACTAGCACGATAAGCTAAAATATCCTCATGGGGTGTCTCCCCACCAAGATGATAGCCTTCTAGCAGACTCTGGATATAAAGTCCAGTCCCACCAGCAATAATAGCAAGCTTACCACGACTTTGAATGTCCTCAATGGCTGCCTTGGCCTCTGAAACAAAATCAAAAGCCGAGTAAGACTCGGTTACATCTCTCACATCGATTAAATGATGAGGGACAGTTGCCTGTTCCTCTGGACTAGCCTTGGCCGTTCCAATATCTAGCCCTCGGTAGACTTGTTGGCTATCTCCACTGACTACTTCCCCATTAAATCGCTGAGCAACTTCAATAGCTAGTGCAGTCTTTCCAACAGCTGTTGGACCAACAATCACAATTATTTCTGTTTTCATCGTTTTTCCTTGAAAAATTCCCATTTTTTCGTTACTATTATTATATCACAAAATGGACAGGCAGAAAAATGCTATATCTTGAGCTATTTCCGTCTGATTTATAAATAAAAGGAGGAAGACTCATGGCTAAAGGATTTGCTAAAGGTCTCGTAACAGGTGTTGCAGGAACTGTTGCTGCTGTTGCAGGTGCAGTATACGCATTCAAAAAAAGAAAGTGATTGAACCAGAAGAACAAAAAGCAGCTTTCATCGAAGAAAACCGTAAAAAGCAGCTCGCCGTCGCGTATCACGTTAATAAACAAAAAGAAGTTGGAAATTTTCCAACTTCTTTTTGTTATTCTTAAATAACTAGGTCAAACTTCAACTGTGGGTTTCACTGGATCATAGTCAACCAACTCAAAAATCTTCTGCTTTAATATCAAAAGAAGTTGGTCTTATCTGGTACATTCAAGACCAAGCGTGGTTGGCAGTTTGAAGGCTCACGACGGAGCAGTTCCTGAGCTTGTTCAAATTGATTGTCGTAGATGTGAAGGTTATTGATAAAGTAGAAGAATTTCCCGACCTTCCAGCCAAAGTGTTTGGCAATCATCATTTGAAGAGCCACATACTGCATAGCATTGATGTGATGAGCGACAAGCATATCGTTAGAGCGTTGAGTCAAGGTTGCATCCAAATAGATTTCCCCATCTACACGACGGACATCAAACATGGTTTGAAAGGCACAAGGAAGAAGGCCATCTGTTTCCTCAAAAGCTTGGTAATCCCAAAGTGAGATGATATTGCGACGGTTCCAAGGATTGGCTTCCAGCTGTTTGAGGATTTTATTGATAATGTCGTGCTTCTTAACCACAGCCCCATAACGCTCCCCAATAGTACCTGTGTCTCCCACTTCCCAATCATTCCAGTAGTGAACATTGTACTTGTCATTGAGAACTTCTAAGCTATTTAGTCTGGTCTTGATAAATCCAAAGCACTTCTTTGATAGCTGATTTGATAGCAATTGGACGCAAGGTTGTAATTGGAAATTCACCCTTTGACAAATCATACTCTGCAAAAGCTCCAGTTATGTACTTAGAGTTGGCAACTGTTCCGTCCTTATACTTGGGACGAGCTTGTTCTGAAAAGACACCTTCATTGAGAATTCGCTCAATATTTTTCTTTAAAAATCTTATCTGCTTTTTGTCATTTACTCTCACCTCAACTTTATTGTCTTAACTAGTATAGCATAAAAAGAAAGGAGGAAAAATCACTCGCTTCAAGATAGTGATTTTTCTCCTTTTTATTACTTATTATTGCAAGACAAGAGATGCTGCTCCGATAACTCCAGCATCATTTCCTAAAGTTGCAAGAGCCAATTTAGTTGTTGTGCGAACTTGTGGGAAGGTATTTTCATCATAAACCTTTTTGCACGCCTTGAAGAAGGAAATCTCCTGCAGCTGATACACCCTCCACCGATAACGATTGTTGATGGGTTTAGGATTGAACCAATGTTGGCACATGCAATACCCAAGTAACGTGAGAAGTTACGGTAAACGATCAAAAGCAAGGTCATCCCCTTCTTTTTGCCAAAGTCAAAGACAGTTTTAGCAGTTACTTCTTCACCGTCGTCAATCAAGCGTTTTCAACTCTGCATCGCCTTCGTACTCATCTGCATAACGACGAGTCAAGTTGACAATACCCTGTAGCTGAAGCTACTGTCTCAAGACAGCCTTTTTACCACAAGTACATGCGATTGGTTGGTCAAAGTCAACTGTGATATGTCCAAGTTCACCCTGCAGCACCTGCAACACCGTGAAGCAATTTACCTTCTGCCACGATACCGCCACCAACACCTGTACCAAGTGTCATAAAGACAACGTCTGGTTGGTTTTCACCAGCACCCATCCAACGCTCACCAAGAGCTGCTACGTTGGCATCGTTGTCGATAAAGAATGGAATCCCCAAGGCTTTTTCCATTTTTTTCTTTGATTGGTTGAAGAGTTTTTCCAGTTGAGGTTGTAGGCACCAAATAACAGTTCCTTTTTTTCACGGTCAACCACACCAGGTGAACCCATACCAATTCCACGAAAATCTTCAGCAGACAATCCAAGCAAGCCCAAACGGTGTTGAATCGATTCAATCATATCGTCTACGATATGGCTTCCTTCATCCAAAATGTTAGTCTTGATAGACCATTTTTCTTGGATTTCTCCTTCTTGCGTTAAAATAGCAAACTTGATAGAAGTTCCACCAAGGTCAATCCCAATAATCTTTTGACTCATCTTTTTCTCCTTTATGATAATATCAACTTCCATATTATTTTATCAAACTTATTTCAGCAATTCAAGAAAACTTCTAGTTATTTCTGCAAACTCTTTTGGTTTTAGCCCTATTTCAGAACATGAGGTCCATCAGAATAATCTGAAACTGAGAATTTGGAATCAGTTGTTGCAGACCTTTCATAGACTTTAGATTAGACTTATCCTGACTACCACAGATTAACAAAGTTGGATAGGGAACAATTCTTTGCAATCTCTCTTAAATCAAGTGTTTTTAATTCTTCAGATACTCCAACTAAAAAGCGATTTGTCTGCTCCCTGCTTCTCAAATATCCTTTTTGGGAGTAGTTTAAATATCAGAGATTGAATATAAAAAGGGAATGTTTGCCCTGCTAATTTCAATGGACAACCTGATAAAACCAAGGCCTGAAGATTTGGCAGATCGTAACTTGACAGTTCTAATGCAAGTGCAGCCCCTAAAGACAAACCGACTAAGACAAAAGGTTCTGTCTCCTCTGATAAGTGCTGATAAATGCGCTCCTTAGCTTCTTGGTAGGTCCCAACTCCGGAAGGAAATAAGTCTAGGGCTTCAGAGGGATAATCTGCCAGAAAATCCTGAACTTCTTTCCAACTATCTGCTGACTGTGCCTAAACCGTGTAAAAATATTAGTTTCATTTAGTTCTCCTTTACTGACAACTCATACAAGCCCCTAACTGCATTACAGCCATAGATGACTTCTGCTTGCTTCAAATCTTCTATGGTCAAGATCCTCTCTTCTACCTGCCCGCTTTCAAGTAAATGCTGACGATAAATCCCTGGTAAAAGACCAAGAGTGACTAGGTGGGGTATAGAGCTTACCATCCATTTTTAAGACCAGATTCCCAATAGAGGTTTCAAGCAATTTTCCATCAGCAGTGTGATAGATGATTTCCTGCTCTCCCACTGTCAAATGTGGTCGGTGTGTCGTCTTAAAGTAGGTAAAGGCCTGCTGCAAATCAGCTTCTTGCAGACAAAGTTTAGCCTGACAGAAGCTAGAACTAAGTGGTGTCAATACTTGTCGTTCATTTTCAATCTCTCCAGACTTGCTGAGACTGATTCGCAAACGGTAGTCTTGATGGAGGTCACAAGCTTGACACTCTTTCTCTATCTTTTGTCTCAAACTATCTTGATCAAATGGAAAGGCAAAGTAACGACTTGCCTTTTTTAGTCTTTCTAGATGTTGATTTTTAAAGAGCAAAGTTTTCTGGCTGATTTTCCCTGTCGTAATCAGTTGAAAACGAGGCTGTTTTACGATAGAGAACTGCTGCTTTTTGATGGACTTCACGGTATTCTGACTCCCAAGTACTATCCCAAGTGATGCCTCCACCGACTCCATAGATGGCTTTCTCTCGATGCAGTTGAATAGTTCGAATAGCCACATTGAAAATCCGTCGTCCATTTGGAAGCAAGAGACCAACAGTTACCACAGTAAACTCCACGCGCTTGTGGCTCCAAGTCCTTGATAATTTCCATAGTCGCTATCTTGGGAGCTCCTGTGATGGAGCCACATGGAAAGAGTGAACGGAAAATTTCAACTAGGTCAACATTCGGTCGTAACTGACTCTTGATAGTCGAAGTCATCTGCCAAACCGTTGAATACTGTTCCACCTGGCATAAACGTTCCACATGCTCACTTCCCAACCTCAGAAATACGATTCATGTCATTTGCGCAAGAGGTCCACTATCATCATATTCTCTGAACGATTTTTTTGGGATCCTGCTCCAACCAAGTTGCCTCTTGCAAGTCTTCATCGTCAGTCAGACCACGTTTAGTTGTCCCCTTCATAGGACGAGTGGTCAACTCACGCCCATTTTGCTCAAAAAAGAGTTCTGGACTCATGGAAATCACTGCCATATCGTCATGTTCAACATAGGCATTGTAACCTGCCTCCTGCTCTACCACCATGCGATTGTAGATAGCAAAAGGATTGGCAGATAACTCCTGTTTGAGTTGAACAGTATAATTGACCTGATAAGTATCCCCTTGTCGTAAATGATGATGAATCTGGGCAATCGCCTTTTCATAGTCCTCTGCAGAAGTGACTTCCTGCCAGTTTGATGGCAAATCCACTTCCTCATAAGTCAGAGGTATACTTGATTTTTCAACACTGTCATGGACGGTGAAATAGAGCAGATACTCTCCCAATAAAGGAGTTTCGTGAACTGCTAACTTCTCCTCAAAAGCTGGCGCAGCCTCATAGCTGACATAACCCACCACATAATAGCCCTGTTCTTGGTAGCTTTCCACTTGAGCTAACAAGTCTGTCACTTCTGCTAAATCTCTGGTTTTTAACTCTTTGATAGGCTGGGTAAAGGTGTATCGCTCACCCAAAGCCCTAAAATCAATCACTGTTTTTCTATGCATATCCTAAGTATACCATAAAAGCCAGACCCCAACAGGAGATCTGGCTTTTTTTATAACTAATATGGTTGAGAAAACTTACTCAACATAATCTAACAAATAACCATAACCCTTTTCTTCCATTTGATCCTTTAGGAATAAAACGAATGGATAGACTATTGATACAATAGCGTAGACCTCCCTTGTCCTTAGGCCCATCTGTAAAGACATGTCCTAGATGAGAATCGCCAGTTCTACTTCTAACTTCTGTTCTGACCATATTGTATGACTTGTCTTCCTTATAGGTCGCAACATCTGGACTGATAGGCTGGGTAAAACTAGGCCAACCACAGCCCGATTCAAATTTATCTTTCGAAGAAAAGAGAGGTTCTCCAGTCGCTACATCCACATAAAGACCTGCTTCAAATTTATCCCAGTAACGATTTGAAAAAGGCGCGTTCTGTTTGACTGTTTTGAGTCACTGCATACTCCTCTGGAGAGAGAAGGTTTTTCAATTCATCGTCACTCGGTTTTGGATATTTACTTGCATCAATAACAGGATAGGCTGCTTGATTGACATTGATATGGCAATATCCATTAGGATTTTTCTGGAGATAGTCTTGGTGGTAGTCCTCAGCCACGATAAAATTTCTTAAGGCTTCCTTTTTCAACCGCTAGAGGTTGGTCGTACTTCTTAGAAACTTGATCAAAGACTTGATTGATGACTTCTAGGTCTTTTTCATCTGTATAGTAGACTCCCGTGCGATATTGGGTTCCTACATCATTACCTTGCTTGTTTTTACTGGTTGGATTGATAATACGGAAATAATGGAGCAAGATTTCTTTTAAAGAGATTTGATTGGCATCATAGGTCACATGAACAGTCTCAGCATGCCCCGGTTTGGCCAATCAATTCATACTGGGTTGTTTCTCCTCTACCATTAGCATAGCCCAGAAACAGCATCTGTCACACCTGCTACTCGTGAAAAATACTCTTCGACTCCCCAGAAGCAACCTCCAGCTAGATAGATATCATGTAGATCAGCATTTTTATCTGGCTCAGTTTTTTTCGTGACTTTTTGCCCTTGGCTAACTGCTGCCTTCTCGATTTGAGAGGTATCAGTGTAGCTAGCGCTTCTTTTTTCCCAAAAGAAATAAAAATTCCGATAATGATGCAAATGATGACTCCAATTAAACAGTATTGTTTTTAATTTATCATTCATAATAAAGCCTCTAATCTCATAGTCTTTAAAGTCTCTAAAATAGTTTCTTTGTCCATAAAAACCTGGCTGGGTCTTAACTAGTTTGCCTTCTTTATCAATAAAGACCTGAGTCGGATAAGAACGGACTCCGTAACTCGCTAAAAGTTGTCCCGAAGGGTCTAGCAATACTGGTAAAATCTTTATAGTCCAAGCCCTTGATACCATTTTTTTGAAAGGCTTCTTCTGACTGCTCTCCCTTTTTGACCAGGAGAAACGACTGTCAAAGACGACATAGTCATCGCTTTGCTTCTTTTAGCCAGCTCATCGGTATCAGGGAGACTGGCTAGACAAATAGAGCACCAAGATGCCCAAAATTTGAGATAGACCTTTTTGCCTTTATAATCTGATAGGCGATACGTTTTTCCCATCAACTCCCGTGAGTTCAAAGTCTGGAACTTCTTCTCCTTTTTTTGCAATTTGAGAGCTAACTTGCGCTTGTTTGTCTCCATTTTGCTTATCAGCCTGGCTCTCCATCTGATTTTTACAAGCCGATAGACAAACCAGACTAGCGCAGACCAATACAGTTGCTTGCCATTTTTTCATTTTCATCACCTTTCTCGCTCATCATATGAATATAGATATTGTATTATAGCTCTATTATATACCTACCATCCTAAAAAAATACTTGAAATCTGCTTTGGAAAATTAATGATGCTTCTTGATTACAAAAAAACTCCCACCTGCTGAGCAGATGAGAGTCATTTGGATTATTTAAAGATTGAAGTTTTAAAAGCTATCTGTTTGTTGAAGAAGTTTCTTGAAGACTTTCTCTTTAAATGAAACAGTGTTGTCAAATTTAACAGATCCGTTACTTAGAGTAGCCTTATCTTTATCAACTGCTTCAGCAAATGCTTGTTTCAAGTCTTCATAGCTATTATATGTTTTACCATCAATTTCAATAGATTGAATTCCATTTTTAGCACTTGTCACAACTTCTTTGAAGTAAGCTTTCTTCCAATCTTCAAGATTATTGAATTTTCCATCAGAAATCTTGTTAATGATGAAGTCATCACCTAGAGTATCTTTACCAGCTTTTTTAGATTCAGCTTTTAGCATGTTAGAAGCATAGTTTAGGAAGCCTTTTTCGTAGCCATAGTAACCCCAGATTCTGAAAGTATTGTGTTTGAAGGACATTGCTCCAGGAGCACCTTCACTAGTATTTCCACCATAGATACCAGACATCATTGGAACAGTGACATAAGCAGAATCAAAGTCAGATGGATTATAAACCCTGTTACCTGGGCCACGGTTGGTCATGAAGTTGTTAGTTACTAGGTCATCTACTGTACGTAATGGAATAGCCTTTTCCTCATCACTCAAAGGACGTACCTTATCGAATTGATTCTTGGTATTATTTCCTCGGTATTGTTTGTCTACTTTCTTGAACCAAGCGTTGTTTAAATCTTGATTTGCTTTATTGAGGACAGCTTCTCCTTCAAGATAATCCAGAAGCATGAGCGTATCATTATAGCCCTTCATGTAACGATCAATTTCGTCACGTGATTTAAGGTCATTTGGATTAGTGTTATACCATTGATTTCCATCGTTTGGACGTTCATAAGCCATGTTGAGACCTAGGGCTTTGTACTCACCATTTGGATTTGATACAGACGGAGTTTGTAACATTCCTTGAGCAAATGCTTCAAGATCTGTTCCTTCACGGTGTCTTGAGCCACCTAGATAAACCATTCGGTCATTTACGTGAGTTGTTTCATGAGTAAAGGCAGAAACCCCAAAATCACTAATCATATCCGTCACCATAAAGAAGACAGAATCATCCTTATATGGATTCGCATAAACGCGAGCCACAGCTCCCATACGCCAATCAGTCGCATGGTAACGGTCTGTAGGTCCATACAATTCACGAATTGGAGCCACATCTTTACCACTGTTTGTATGGCCATAACGATCAGTACTAATGCCTTTATAGTTTTGGTTATCAAGTACAGGTGTTGGAACCATGTTATTGCTCTTCAAGAGTTGATTACGGACTTTATCTAAAGATAGACGTGACCAGAAATCCAGGTAATTCTGTTGCCCTTTCGCAACCTTATCAATTTCAGCTTTGAAGGCATTACGCTCTGCTTCAGTGTTCTTACCATATTTTTCAAATGAACTGTAGGCCATGGTATTATATGTTGAAATCAAGAACATATGGGCATCTTTTAAGTTCAAGAGTGGTAAAATCATCTTGCCATGCATATCGTTATTTAAGCCTTCGTAAGCTCTATGTTTCTTATCTGCAAAATCAGGATTTGTTGTTTTTGGTTCCACGATATAGACATTATCTTTAGTTGCTTTTGATAAACCAATCATTCAAGTCTGTATCTTTTGTGAAGAGTTCCATGTTATATTTGAGGAAGTCATTTTAAAGTTGCCTGATAGAGTATGTTTAGCAACTACTTCACGGAAGGCATCATGTGTGCGAGTTCCTTTTACATAGTCTTCTTTTGAACCAATTTCAATCAAACGGTCTAATACATTGACGTTCTTACCATAGAAGTCTGGCTTGAACAACATGAGTTGCTTGATATTGAAATCATCAAACTTCACTCCGTAATAACGGTTAAGGTAAGATAGGCCAAGGAGAACCGCTGCCTTGTTATCATCAATTTTCTTGATCAAAGCACGTTTAGCAGCCTCATCTGTGTTTAATTGATGATCCTCAGTTTTCAACCAACTGTTTGACAAATTTAGTAAGATTATCCTTAACTTCTTTGAAGGTTTCTTCAAGATAAAGGTTCTTAATAGCATTAACTTTGTTTGGACCAGTTCTACCAAGGTGTGTGTAGATTGGATCAGATTGCAATTCTACAGGACTCAATTTTTCAACAATAGCATTGATGAGATCACTACGGTCTTTGTCAACCATGTTTGGAGTGTAAACAACTTCACCAAGTTCTGCAATACCATACTCTTTCACTTGTTTGACTTTAGAGTCTTTCGGCGTAATGCTGAAGACATCTTTTGTCTTATCTGCATAGTGGATCATAATATGATCAGCATCAGCTAATTCCGTCACAAAGGTATTGCCTTTCATAGCAGTTACAGACAATACTTCTTTAGTCAAGAGAGGACTACCTGCAGCCAATTTATTACCTTGGTCGACAATCCACTCTTTATTATAGAAAGGTTGAAGTTTTGCAATATTACGGTAAGCTAGCTCACGAGTCGCATCATAACTATCAATTGCTTTGTACTGATCGTCTTTGTTTAGACTGTTATTAAGCTTGTCTTCAATAGGTTTGCTGCTGGTAAATTTATCAGCAGTGATTCCCATCGCTTCAATTTTCTTCTCAGCTTCTGCCAGTGAGATACTTGGAATTTTACGTGAATTGTTAAAGGATTTCTTACCTTCACTCACGCCATCAACACTATAATTACGTTTGGTTCTTGAATAGGTGAAGTAGTCGTCAGCATCAATATCTGAGTGACCAAATACCATCTCACCTGTTTTGACTTTCATCATAGTGATGTTGTCTTCAATAGTACCCAAGGCCCAGTTGGTACCCAGCAATCCACCAGATTGAACAGCTTCTTTCAGTTCGATAGAACCTTTAGCAACTGAATTTCTGAGGACCCCTTCTTTACCGACCGTGTAGTTATTAGCACCATTTTGAGATGAATAGACTAGACCTGCAGCTTTTGCTTTATTACCAGTCATTTCAGCATCAACGTAGGCTTTCTCAACAACACCCTTCCAGTTTTCACCAAGAACACCAGCTAAATAGCCTCCTCTATTGCCGGCAGCGTGAAGTTTACCGATAAAGGCGACATTACTTACTTTTCCACTACCATCAATTTTATTGATAATACCAGCTACATCATTGTTACCGACAACACTTCCTGTTACTTTGACATTTTCGATAGTTGCATTGTTTTTGATGACATTGGCGATTGGAGCTACTCGATCAACTCCAGGCATATCAATATTGACATTTTCTAGTAAGAGATCCTTAACAGAACCACCTTCAATGTTTCCAAATAATGGTCTAGTGATATTATGAATAGCAAATTTATTACCATCAGTACTTCCCAATGAACCTTTAAAGGCATTGGTTACATAAGATTTGCCAGCAGCTGGTACATTATTAGCATTCATATTGCTACCAAGCTTAAATGTACCAGTCGGATTTGCTTGCATAGCTTTTACAAGTTCATTAAAGTCGTAGTACACATCACCTTCATGAGCTTTTGGCTTAGGCAAATAGTGTACATACTCTTCAGTGAAACGATTTTCTGCAGTACGTTGAATCAAATCTGGTGCTTTAGCAGTTACTTTGTAAAGTTTATTTCCATCTACAGTAACTTCTTCGATTTTATCAACAGCTAGTTTCGTAACCTTGTTATCGTAAGTGGTAACTTTTAAGTAGTAAGGCTTAACATTCGATGGTTTCTCGGACAAGAGACTACTATCGGCCTCATTTCCTTGGTCATCCACACTGATTAAAGCTTGTTTCCTTAATATTTTTTTGACTTCAACTTTTTTTAAGGTCGATTCTCAATGGTTCTTCCTTTAAGAACTTTCTTCTTCGTCACCATTACCACGATCATACACCATGGTCGTCGCAAGTGTATAATCCTTGTAATAATCTAAATCAGCTAAAGCTGTCGCAAGATTTGACTCTGAAATAGCAAATGTCTTAATAACTTGATCGCCTTTTTTCAATACTGCTTGAATAGACTTAATCGTTACACCATCTGGTTTTTTAAGGCTATAAGTGGCTTTTGCACTTCGATTCAATTCTTCTGTATCAACTTTAGTTAATGTTAGAGTAGGTTTTTCTAATTCCTTAGTACCTTTTTTTGATAATGTGGTCTTGTGCCTGTTCAAGAACTTCTTCTGAAACAGTAGGAGCATCTGCAGTTTTCACACCCTTGATAGTCTTGTAGACTTTGGTAATTTTCTTCTTACCATTCTTACCTACCTGAGCAACTGTTTCAGTTCCCTTGAGTAGACTAGAATCTTGTTCCATTATCGTTTTAAAAGGAACTTCTTCAAACAGAAACTTCTTCGGTTTGGCCTTCAATTGGTTTGGTTCCGCGACTGATTTTTTCAGCTACAGGAGCTTTAACAGTCTCTGTACTGTGGTGATAGGCTCGCCAACTTTTTCTCCCCATCTAACAGTTTTATAGACACGATGTATGAGTTGACTACCAGCTTCACCCTTTTGAACAACACTTTCTTCGTCTGTATAGCGATTAGAATCCGATAGGTATTCTGTAGAATATGGAATTGTAACAGTTTCTGTTTCTGTCACAGTTGACTCTGTCACATTGTATTCTGGCAAGCTCGGTTGAATGAGAGGTTCACCTTCGTGTCCCTCTTCTTGAGTACCTTTAGCTGTTACTTCATCTGTATAGGCTGGGAGTTCAGGTTGGATTAGAGATTCTCCTACATGACCTTCTTCTTGAGTACCCTTGGCTGTTACTTCTCCTGTATAGGCTGGTAATTCCGGTTGGATTGGAGATTCGCCTACATGACCTTCTTCTTGAGTACCCTTGGCCGTTACTTCTCCTGTATAGGCTGGTAATTCCGGTTGGATTGGAGATTCGCCTACATGGCCTTCTTCTTGAGTACCCTTGGCATTACTTCTCCTGTATAGGCTGGGAGTTCAGGTTGGATTGGAGATTCGCCTACATGACCTTCTTCTTGAGTTCCTTTAGCTGTAGTTTCCTCGGTTTGAGCGGGTTGATTCGGTTGAACAAGAGGCTCACTTTCATGAGTTTCTTCTTGTGTTAGTTGACCTGTAGTCAATTTTTCATCATGAGTATTATCTGGGATAGAGACTTTCAAATCTGCTTCTTTGAAGTAACCAATGTAGTCATACCCATCAATTTGAATAACTCCATTCGCTAAATCTTCTTTACTACATGAAGAGAGTGTCTGATTATAAGATTTGTAGGACTTTGATTTTCAAAAAGCCTTAGCAGTATGAGGAATAAAAGTAACTACCTCCAAGGGCACCAATAAAAGAATACCTGCTATCTTATTACGTGCTTTCTTTGAGAATACTAAGTACAGCTAATGCAGCTGTCGCAAAAGCCAAGACCAACGAGACCTAACTCTTTACTTCCAGTATTTGGTAACTGCTGGCTTCCAACTTCTTTTTCTATAAACAAGATAAACAATATCATCTTGTTCTAAATTCGACGGAAGCTCTCTATGAATAAGGGCTTTTTCAGCTTCTGTCAGCTCTTGCTCTGCCAAATAGCGATAGTGTACCTGATTTGGCTCACAAACTTCATTAGCTACTACTTGATCAAGCAAGAGACTGTTAGCACCAAAAAGCAAAGGCCCCGATGACAGCAGAACCGACTCCAACAGAGAACTTTCTAATAGAATATTTTATAACCTTTTTCAACTATGTTTCTTTTTCCATTTTACAATTTCCTAATAGCATCTTGTGGGTATTGAGCACGCGCCCCTCCAATCAGTTTTGGACGACTAGCGAGCGCAGTTACGTGGGCTTGGCCGATTGATTTCAGAAACTGGACGTATAGGTACTTGAACATGCTTGATATGCATCCCAATAGCCGTATCTCCAATATCAAGGCCTGCATCAGCTTTGATAAATTCGACCTCAACTGGGTCTTTCATATAGCGAAAGGCCGCCAATTGACCTGATCCTCCAGCATGCAAAGTCGGTAGAACACTAACAATCTCAAGATTGTATTTTGATTGCAACCTCTCGTTCTACTACCAAGGCCCGATTGACATGTTCGCATCCCTGAACTGCTAGATGGATACCTCTTGATGACAAGATTTCTAAGATTTTTTGAACAATTAATTCTCCAATTTCTTGACTAGAAGCTTTCCCAATATGTCCTCCTATCACCTCACTGGACGATAAGCCCAAAACAAAGAGAGCCCCCTCATGGAGAAGCCTTTTGCTAACACATCTTCTAGGATTTCCTCTACCTCTTTTTTTGTAAATGTCCTTGGTCCATACTTTACCTCGCTTATTTCTTTCTATGATATCGTTTTTTCATCATTTTAGCAAGCTAAGTGACGTGATAGAAAGTATTTATCTATAGCACCTCAATTGAGTTTACAAAAATTATCGTATAGTCTAAAACTAATCAAATCAAATCTAAAAACAAAAAAGACAGAGAATTCTATCTCTGTCTCTTTTTCAAATATCTTTTAAACTTTTTGAGTCCTTGGACAGCATCATGGTTGATGATGACTTGACCGTATTCTTGTAGAACTGAACGGCTGATATCACTATCATCTGCAAATTCACGCATACGAGCCAATAACCAAGCTGGATAAAGACTTGGATGATCCTCTACATCAACCAAGACTGTTAGATAGTATTGGTCATTCATTTTATAGAGTTCTGAAGTCTCCATTTGGTAATCAACTGTTTTTGCAAAAGAAACCAAACTAGCTAGGTTGTCAAAACGTAAGATGTAGTAGATATAAGGTTCTCTTTTTCCTTCTTCTACTTCGAGGGCTTCAGCAAGCGCTGCTTCTTCTTCCTTTTCAACCTGTTCTAAAGATTGAATGGCTTCAATATCTTCTTTGGTTTTTTCTGCCATGGTTTTTTCCAATGTTTTCAGAAACTCATCTGGAGACATTTTCGCCAACTCATCCATATCTGGAAGATCTGCCAAATCTTCAAAATCCAAGTTCTGATCAATCTTAGATTTCGTCACAAAGACATCAACCTTATCAGGTTTCGGTGTTACTCGGAAGCTAAGCATTCCTGTATCTAAGAAACTGTCTGGCATTTCTAGCTCATCCAAAATGGCATAGAAAAACTCTTCTGTTTTTTCCTGTGGAACGAGAAAGTCTGCGATTTCCATCCCACGATCCATCAAATCTTCTAAAGACATCGTGATTTTTAAAGTCGTATCACTGATTTGTTTCATTTTCATAGTCCATAACCTCATACTTTCAGTTCTATCTATTATACAAGATTTAAATGATTTTATCAAAAGAATGGCGTTGGAATGTGATATAATACTAGTATCTATTTTAGAATGTAAGAAAAGAAAAGTTTCATGAAAAAAATATAAAAGTTAATGCTTTGGCTAGCTTGCTGGTCAATATTTTTAAATATCGTTTTTCCCCTGATTACTAATCCCTATCTAACACGGATTCTTAGTAAATCAAATTACGGCTACTTTAATACAGCTAACACCTGGGCGAGCTTTGTCATTCCACTAGCTGCCTTTGGGATTTACAATTATGGGATTCGAGCAATTAGTAAAGTAAAGGATGACAAAAATAAGATTAATTATGTCTTTTCTAAGTTGTTCTATATTTCGCTCATTACTTCAGTTGTGACAACAGCTATCTATTTCCTCTTTATTTATTTTGATACTAGTATTGTCAATCTAAAAATCCTTTACTATATCCTTGGAATTCAAGCCCTCTTTCCAATTCCTAAATATTGAGTGGATGAATGAAGCCTATGAGAATTATTCTTTCATCCTTTATAAAACACTGGTTATCCGTATTGGAATGTTAGTGGCTATCTTTGCCTTTGTCAAAACACCTGATGATATCGTTCCTTATGCTATTGTCATGAGTGCAACAACCATTATCAACTATCTACTCAGTTTCTTATGGATCAAACGAGAGGTTTCTTTTGTCAAGATTGAAGTCATCGAACTCATCAAAGCATCTAAGCCTCTTCTGACTATGCTACTCCTTGCAAATGCCAATATGCTCTACACTTTGTTGGACCGTATGTTCATTACCAAAGGACCTGATGAGAATTACATCTCCTACTACACTATTGCTTCAAGTATTGTTATGCTGATTGCTAGTGTCCTGAGTGGAGCTATCAATGTCAGCATTCCTCGACTTGGTTACTACTTAGGAAAAAAAGATTACACTTCATATAAATATCTGGTCAATCAAGGTGCAGCTCTCTTTTTCTTCCTCATGATTCCGACTAGTATCGGAATTATGGTTTTAGGAACCTATGCGACTGTTATCTACTCTTCTGAAAAGTACTTAGAAGCAGGAATTGTAACAAGCGTCTTTGCCTTTCGAACCATTATTTGGGCTATTGAATTAATCCTTGGAAAACAGATTATCTTTATCAATGACCATGAAAATCGATTGACAGCTTTCTACTTTATCGGTGGCGGTGTCAATGTCATCCTAAACTCTCTACTCCTTTTCAACAACATCTTTACTCCTGCCTACTACATCGGGACAACGATTATTGCCGAGGCAATCGTAGTTCTACTTGAAATCCGGTTTATTCAGAAACATAAACTCTTGGATTTGAAAGAAATCTTTGGAACATTAGCTCGCTACACAATTGTGTCATTAGGCTTTATCCCAATTTACTATATCTGTAAAATTCTCTTCCAAGTTCATTCATACACAGTGAATATGGCTATGCTCAGTATGGTGGTAGCTACAATTACCGGATGTGCTATCTATTATGCTTTTCGCTCTCTTTGTAATTGAGGATAAAACCCTTCACTATGCACTAGATCTAGTTCGTGCTAAAAATCAAACAAGTTAACAAAAACACCTATAAAGCTTAAGCTTTATAGGTGTTTTTATTATAGAAAAATTTAATTAAAAATCAGTTAGAAACTTAATTCTTTTCTTGGCTCGTTTGTGTCTTAGGTTCAGTAGATTGATTTTTTTCCTCAGACGTAACAGATGAGCTTTCTGTTTGTTGAGTTCTCTCTACTTCTGTTGTTTCGAAAATATGCCCTTGACTATTTGCCACAGTTTGTTCCTGAGTTGTTTCCTCGGTTGTAACAGTCGTCCAAATTCCATCTGCGATTGACCTTGTAGCCATCAGGACTTGTTCCATTTCTTAGGAGAGAACCATTTGTTTGGAAATAGTACCAGTTACCATTCAGTTGTTTCCAACCAGTTTCCATAGCACCACTTGCATTGAGATAATAGCTGGGCTCCATTAATATCTTGAAGGCCTGTTAACATGACACCTTCCTCTGATTGAGATAGTACCAAAGACCTTTTGTCTTTGAACCAACCCAGTCTTCATGGCTGCCACTTCCTGTAAAAGTAGTAATAATGGTTATCTAACCATTTCCAACCTGTCTGCATAGCGCCACTTTGCGTTCAGGTAATAACGAGAACCATCAATCTCTTGAAGGCCTGTTAGCATGATACCTTCTTTATCTAGATAGTACCAGAGTTCCTTATCTTTTTAGCCAACCTGTCTTCATAGCGCCGCTACTTGCGAAGTAATAATAATGGTTATCGAGCCATTTCCAACCTGTCTGCATAGCTCCGCTTGCATTTGAGATAATAACGAGAACCATCGATTTCTTGGAAGCCTGTTAACATGACACCTTCTTTATCTAGATAATACCAGATGTCCTTATCTTTGAGCCAACCTGTCTTCATCGCACCACTGCTTTACGAAGTAGTAATAATGGTTATTGAGCCATTTTCCAACCTGTCTGCATAGCGCCACTTGCATTGAGATAATAGCGAGAACCATTAATCTCTTGAAGACCTGTTAGCATGACACCTTCTTTATCTAAGTAGTACCAAGTATCTTTATCCTTGACCCAGCCAGTTTTCATAGCTCCGGAACTAGCAAAAATAGTTCCAATGACCCTCAATTAAGGCCCAACCAGTTTGCATGATACCATTTTTGATCAAAAGTAATAGGTAGTCCATTGATATTCTTTTTACCAACTGTTCGAATACCATCTTCATCATAATAATACCAGCTTGAACCTTGCTTTTTGCCAACTAGATGCTGCTACCTTCTGTTTGAAGAGCACCACTACTTGCAAAAGCATCTTCTTGCCATTAAAGACTTGTAAGCCAGTCAGCATTTTTACCATCTTTATCAAAGAGATATTTTTGACCACCGATTTCAGCTAGTTCATTGTAATCGTCTTGCACCATTTGACTGGATATAGTACCAAGTATTTATCATGATAGAACCATCCACCCAGTCTGCATTTTACCATCATTGTATTAGAGAGTAATCACTAAATTTTCGTTCACCAAAAGGGTTTCCATCATCAGTTTACATTAAGCCACCGACCTGCCTGCATTTGACCTTTTCCGTTAAAGAAATATGTAGCTACCATCAATATCTTGCCAACCGATAGCCATCTGACCATCTTTTCAAACGATACTTTCCAATGACCATCTTCTTGATACCATTTCTCATCAACAGTAGGAATATTTGGAAAATCTCCTGAAACATTTGGTAAAGCCTTTATCACTAATATCAAATACAGTTGCATCCTGAGTTTTACTTGATGCATGAATCACTGAATATTTTTTTCTTTTGGAGATAATCTCTCGTTGAAGCAACGTTAATATCACCTCCAGTCGTTTGAATGACCATACTAGGAGAAAGATGATCTAATGAAATCAATTGTATTAGAAACCTTGGCATCATAGTGATGATTCCATTTCATCATATCTACTTTTCCAATCACAGGACCTAACTTTATCTTCTGCTCCCTCAGCATTATCTAAGTCACCACCAAGATAAATTCTTTTTCCTGCTACAGTTACTACTGCAACAATTGAATTGGAATTATCATCAAGAACTCTTTTTAAAGTTCCCATCAGAATCATATTCATTTTTATAATTATAAAGCTGAATATCCATGTCACCAAATTTGAAAATAGCTATCCTGATCTTTGATGTCTTGAATAATGTAACTCCCTTATTCTGTGCAGCACGAAGAGCATTATCGTAATTGAAAAGGTTATCCCACAATCCCCAAGTGCTTGTAATTCGTTGATCCGAATATTTTTTCAAATAGAAACTTTATCGACTTGATAGCGATTAAGAATTTCATCTGCTCCACCTATGTGAGTCACTATGAACATGAGTTCCCTAGTATAAAAGTCTAATTTCTTTACACCCTAACTGATCAAGATGTCGAATCAAGCGATCTTCTAATACTTGATAATTGTCTAATAGAAATTCCCCATCGATTTGGATAACGTGTATCCGTTCCATCCGGAAAGTCATAATCCTCTCCCATATCAATCAAAGCATAGTGACCATTACTTTCTAGTAAAAATAGCATCACTTCCCAGAGTTAGCTTTTGGTATTGATAAAAGTGGATTCGATTCCCTGCACCTGCTGAGATAGTATCTGCATTTACTGTTTGTGCTTGAATTATTGTGCCGATAAGATCACGGCACTAAGTATTATTGATTTTTTTAAAACTTTTTCATAAGGCATTCAGCTTTCTCTATTAATTCTATACTCTTTCGTTAATCAATCCAATAATTCTTCTCATTTCCTGGTATCTGTTTGTCAGCAGGAGGTGGAGTCATATAATCTTCCCCAAATTCATAGACAAGAATCTCATGATATCTTCTTGGTACTTTTAGGATTAGATTTTCATAAGGCATATCAATTGTATCATACAGCCATTCTGTTTTAATACCAGCTGGATAGTAAGGGTCATAAGTTGAACAAACCAAGTCTGTAGAATTTTTCAACACTGTATTTTCAAGGCAAGTTGTTCTAGCTTTTGATTCCAGAATTGAGGAGATGTAAATCTGAATATTGCTGACGCGATATAACGAGGAAGATTTTTTTAATCCCTCCGTTTTCGTATTTAATTCCTTTAAAGTTCAAAGACGATAGACGAATTAGTTGTTTATAGAGTTTCATTTTCTTACGATCTTGTTCGTCTGTAACAAGACCATCGTACGGAAGACATCTACGCAAGTTCCAAGCACAACACTTGGATCTAAAAGATTCGAATCTCTCCGTGTTCGAATATCGTAAACACGCATATAACTATATGGATAACCCTTCGTTTCTCTGAAAAGAAATCAGCTTATAGTATGGGTGATCATCGTTTTTTTAGAACAGCATATAACTTTTTTCAAATTCATCTCTAGCTAAAGAAATGTCTGTATCATCATCCCAAGGAATAAAACCTTTGTGACGAACTGCCCCTAATAAAGTTCCAAAATCGATAAAATATTTGATATCATGTTTTTCACAAACTTGGTGTAAGTATTCTAGAATTCCAAGCTCAATTTGCTTGATTTCTTCAAGGCTTAAGATTCTTTTCAGACATTATTTGTCACTCCTAATCTCTACTTCTTTTGTTTAAATAATAATCTATTGGTTTCTCAGTAATCTTCCACAATTTGAAGTCATGATGCGAAACTTGTTGCTCAACTGGTGGTAACTGCATATAATTTCCATAATCTGAAGTTAAAAATTTCATGATAATGTTTTTGGAATCATAAATTTCCTTACCTTCAAAAGCTACCCAACTTTCAACTTGTTCTAACCACTCACGTTTCCAAACAGGGCTTTATTCATATCTTTATAGATAACATAGTCCACTAATTCATAATCTTCTACTTTTTCTAGATTTTAGCTAATTCATCGATTTGAGCAAACATACTTATTTGTGTTAGTGAAATAAAAGATAATAACAGAAATATAGCGGATAATTGAATTTACTACACTTTTTAGTATTCGTAATTCCTTTGAAAGTGTAGCAACTTAATTGACGCTTTTTAATAATCTTTGTCATCTTTATCTTTAAATGCCTGATCATCTTCATACCCATCAACAGGAAAAATATCGACATAAATTCCCATATCTGAATCAATTCGAACATCTTCTTCAACCAAATAGGTATGATTATCCTGAACTTTCATGAATGGATAGACATAATTGACATTATTTCTTTATAAGACATTAATTCATAGCGCTCATCTGGATGTGCAATCATATAATCTTGCAGCTTTTTTCATAATCATCACGAAGCATACAAATATCCATGTCATCATCCCATGGAATAAAACCCTTTGATGACGAACTGCCCCAATTAAAGCTACCATAGGACTAAGAAATACTGACACCAATTTTATGACAAACTTCATGGATATACTCCATGATTCCTAATTCCATCTGTTGGATTTCAGAAATATCTGTTACTTCCTCGTAACGGATATTTTTTTCTCTCACAGATCATCAAACCATATCCCACATTACTAACCAGAAAATAATATTGATAAAGTTTAGTCGAATACATAATCTGACTTTCAAACAATTGTCCAAATAAAAATCCCAAAAAATAGAATCATAAATTAACTTTTTTTCATCTATTTTTCTTAGTCACAACTAAATAAGATAACAAATCGTAAACCAACATAAGCAATTATAAGAATGAAAAGAAAATGAGACCCAAGAATCCCTGAACTCACGAAAAATTGTAACAAATATATTGTGGAAATTACCACCAATGAGTGAATTTTGAATTTCAAATTTACTAAAATACTTTTGGTATAATAATCTGAAACATTTTCGAACACCATAGCCAAATAATGGTTTTGCAATTCCCATTTTGATTGCATTTTTCCAAATATAAGTACGACCCACTTGGAGTTGTTTCAATCAAAGTGAAGTTCCCCTGTTTTTCTTAGCTATATCCGAGTCTGTCTCAGAATAAGATTCACCCTTTATCTAAAGTCAATTACATGTTGCCTTGGCAGCTGAAATATATACTGAGTTAAATAACTAGTACCAATATTAGCTACCTGTAGTAAGATACTAGCTACTGAAAAAGTGTAGCCATTTTTTTGGCAAGATTTTCCTCTAGTGATAAAATAGACAATATAGTCCAAGCATCAATAGGACTGATAAAAAGTGCTCCTCTACTTTGCATAGTTGCAAAAATAGACTAACTGAATGACATTATTTATCTTTTAAGATAAACAGAGTATTTCACTTCCCTTATGAATAAGATACATAGCAAAAAAACAATACTGATATATGAGAAAAATAGCACTTGCATTTGGATTAACAAGTCCCCATAATCGACCATTCATTACACCATAATAATAGGATTGTTCTCCAATTTTAAATAATATTAAAACTCTAAATATTAAAAGAACAAAAAGCAAATATAGCTGAAAAAAAAAGAGACAATCTGAACTGGTTCCTGCAATCAAGCGAATTAACTTCTTAGATGATCTAGAATTCACCATGAGTAAATAGTAAAATGTAGGTCATCATAAAGAAAGATTTCAACCATATTTCCTATCAAGTGACCCAGAGCGATTAACCAGTGCTGCTAAACTAGATGACTACCTACTAAAAAGCCCAAATAAACCTAAAAACTTCTTATCGATTTCTATTCGTTTCCAATTTAAATAATAAAGTTAAACAAATGACAAAGAACAACAACTGCTGATAAGTCCCTTATAAATCAGGGTTTGTTACTTTTATAAACTAGAGAACTCATACTTAAAAATCGAAATAAAAACAAAACAGATATGAAATCCACAAATTTTGATTTTTTTCAAAGCATTCATTCGTTTTTGAAAAAAATTCATCTTCAACTCCTTTAAATGACATTATTTGATTCAAGCCGACAATTTGTCTATAAATCCATGGAGAAATCAAGGAGTGACAAAATGGCTATTTTTCGAAAAATTAGTAAAATAAGGATCTCTCAATATTTCAGATAAATGATTAACTAATCCACTTTCTCAACTTAGTTTTTCTCTGTTTGATATTGACTGTGAATCTGTAAAGATTATTTTATCGTACACTGTAATATAAGACCAAGATTCTCTATTTACTAATTCAGGTTTTTAGTTGAGGAAACATTTGATAAACTTTCAGAAATAATAATCTTTATATACTTCTATAGTATCAAAATACATGATGTATTCACAGATGTTGTCGCACTTCCCTCTCGATGATCATAATAGTATATTGGTTTATCTATAAAATACACTTTACATTTTGTTTTTCAGTAAAGACTTCTGTTAAGAATAGAGCATCTTCTGCTAAATGATAATCTGTACTAAATTTAAAATCTTCAATTAATCTCCTTTTTAAATAATTTTGCAACAGGGAAAAAGAAGTTCGAGTAGTCATCAATAATTCTTTCATGGTTTTGCTCTGCAGACCATACTGACTCTTGACCTGAAAAAGTCAGGCAAAATCTGTCACTTGACCATTTTTTTACATGATGCAGACGAGCAACTGAAAAACCTACAGAAATATCTGATTTTACTGCGCTTATCAAAGTTTCCAAATAATCTGGCGTAATAAAATCATCACTATCAACAAAAAGTAATCCATTCTCCAGTTGAGTTTTGGATACCTACATTTCTAGCATTGGAGACTCCAGCGTTCTCAAGATGAAAAACCTTGATATTTCTCATTTTTAGAAACTAGCTGATCACACAAGTCACCACTCTGGTCTGTCGAACCATCATTAATAAGAAGCAATTCAAAATTGGTATAAGTCTGCTTTAAAATCGACTCAACACATCGTTCAAGATAATTTTCTACGTTGTATACAGGAACAATGATACTAATTTTTTCTTGCATTGTATTCTCCCTTATATTCTGTGTAGCTCTTATCCATATCTGCTATTATGGCATCGTGGTGAGGTACTTGCTTGTCTGCCGGCGGTGGTGTCATATAATCACCAAAAGCTGTACTGAGATAGGCATCATAACCAACTGGAATAGGCATTTCTGTTCCTTCAAATGGTAAGAAAATGTTATCTTCAAAGGCCTGAATTGGATATTTTTTCTTCATGTAGCCTGGACCTGAGCATAATTCTGTAATGCCATCACTTTCAGCTGGTCCATACTTGGTCATTTCTTTTTCAGCCTTTTTCCAGATACGATAGCGAAGCGATTTAGGAGTCAACCCTAGTAAAATGGTACTACCCCACTTCATGAGAGCTCCATGTTTTTCTGGAATGGTTTGTGCACAAAATAGAGAATAAATCAAAGCCCAGCGGACCTGTTTCTTGCGCTCTGCTGGATTTTTAGGGTAGTAGTCCAAGGGAAGAACATCCTAAAGCCAAGCCGTGTGGTAGATCCAAATCTTGTTGATAAGGCTTGATACAAGTCGTCTCCTTATCGCGAATGGTGATAAAGAGGTTACGATCTACATAGTCTTTAGAACTCTTTTGATAGGAAGTAACGCTCATCCGCATATTGAGGCCATAACTCTGCTAGTTTTTTTCATAGTCCTTTCGAGGGCATAAAGAAGTCCAAATCATCATCCCAAGGGATGAAAACCCTTTATGTCGTAAAGCTCCCAATAGCTCCTCCACCACACAAATAACAGAGCAAAGTCATGTTCTTTACAAAAAGGCGACAAAATATTCAGCCATCTCTAAGCTACGGGCTTGAATTGCCTTTAAATCACTCATCTCATTCTCATCCTCTTCTATAGAATTACATCATTTCATTATACCATAAAAATGATCAAAAAAATCCATCTGATTATGTGAAAAAAATCAAAGCCTGAGAACACCTATTTTTATTAGATGTTTCAAGCTTTGATTTTAGTTTTTATTATCATCTAAATCCCATTTGGGCTAGTTTATTTCTGGTAGGCTTTTTGGTCCACTCGAAGTGACTGACCTCCATATACATCATAGTCATCTACCCAGTCTCCAAGTTCTGGTACTGTTAGTCTTTTCAATACCGTTCTGACCTCCTTCGAGGACGGATAAACCGTTGGTCAATAAGAAAGTATAAGGAAGGTTTGTAGATGTCATGGCGAATACTTTTACCAAGTGCTTCTGAACCTGTGAAAAGTTTTTGTAGGATCTTTAATTTGCTGTAAAACAGCCGTCATGACTTGTTGCTGTCTACGAGTACGTCCATAGTCGCCCTTCATCATCATCACGGAAACGTGCATAGTTGAGAAGAGTAGAACCATTCATTTGTTGTGTCCCAACTTTAATAGTTTGTGTTGGTGATTCGGTTTCTGTCGCATGCAAGTCATCGCCGACTGTCGCTTCTGTAACTGGAACTCCATTTAGGGTTGAAAATTGAGCATCAATGGTCACACCGTCAGGGAAAAAGCGTGTCAATGGCAGTCGCAAAGGCTTGGAAATCTACAAGAGCATAGTATTTGATATCTAGGTCAAAATTATCTTTAAGGACCTTACGTACCATTTCAGCCCCTTGTTTTCCTTCTTGTTCACCTAATTCGTAGGCTAAGTTCAACTTGTGGTCAGTTTGTTTTTGTCCGTTAATAACTTGGCTATAACCATCAATATAAACTAGGTTATCTCGCATAAAACTTACAAGCTTAAGTTTTTATCTTTACCACTTACATTTCAGAACCATAATGGAATCTGTCCGTGTTTCTGCACTATTCTGTCCAATACGGCCGTCTGTCCCTAAAATAAGAATATTGACACCATCTCTTGTATCCTGTCCATTGAAAGACTTCAACTTGAGCAGCCTTGGCATCTTTTGGTTTGTCTGAATCAGCTGTTTGCATCCCTTTCAAAGAACATGATGATCATTCCAACTAACACAAAAAGCAATAAGGTGAAAACCCATCCAAACAAACGTTTAAAAGAGAACCCTCTTTTTCTTTTTTTGAGCTTCTTTGACTTTTTTTGTTTTTGGAACTTTATGTCGAGAGCTGCGACTTCTTTTTGCCATAAGTTGGAAGGCCTATATTAGATTCTTCTTGAGGAGTTCTTGCAAATCTTGAATTCTTCCAGTCCTCACGATAAACCTGACGAACTTCTTGTTGCAGCTTATCCAATTTAGCTTGTAAAAAAAGCAAACTCTCTCTTTTCTTTATCATTTAGATAGTGGATGTTTTTAATAGATAGTCATAACGTAGTTTCTCATGGTGTGTCAGAGGATTTTCTCTAGTCATTCCTTCTCCTTCCCTTTATCCTGTATGGTATAGATAGGGTAAGCTCCTAGTACTTTTATAGTGGATCCCAATCGTTTCTAATTCTTTTTTTGAGCAAAATGGACCAATTCTTTATCATCTATAGTCCACATCAATGATAAAAAAAGTACTCACCTAGTGCTGTTTTTGAGGGGACGACTCTCAATCTTAGTTAGGTCAATCCCGCCAAGCAAAGGTGAAAGCGCCTTATATAAAGCTCCTGGAAGATTGTCTGGCAAGGTCAAATGCTAGACTCATCTTTTTCAGAACTCTGCACTCAAAGGGGATTTGTGGTGTTGGGACCTAAAACCCAAAAAGCGAGTGAAAATTGGCTTCCATTTCTTGAATATCTTGAGCGATCAGTTCTAATCCATATTCCTCAGCAGAACTCTTGGGAGCAATGGCTGCAAATGGTTGATCAGGATGCTCAGAAACATAGCGCGCAGCGTAGGCTGTACTGGCAGTGACTTCTAGTTGAGCATCTGGATAATGCTCATCAATAAATTTCTTCCCTTGAGCCAAGGCCTGTGGGATGAGAAAAGAATTTTCTCAATTTTAGATTGCCCTGGCACTGCCATCAACTGTTGATGGATTGGCTGAACAATCTCTGCCACAGCTTGAATGCGAGCTTGGTGGAAAAGATAGTCCAGAGTCTCATGAACACTACCTTCAATAGAATTTTCAACTGGCACTACTGAATAGTCTACCAAACCCTGTTCATAGGCTTTGATAACGTCTGTAATATTTGAAAAAGGCTCCAGTTCCTCATGAGGAAAAGCCGTCTGCACCACATGGTGCGAAAAAGATCCTTTGGGACCTAGATAGGCAATTTTCATCTCAGTTCCTCTATAATTTCCTCTGGGCTTAATCTTGACACATCTACAATCTGACTAGCCACTTCTTCATACCAAGCTTGTCTTTCATTAAAAATCGCAGCCAAATCTTCCTTGCTATTGTTTAGAAATAGCGGACGTTGATTGTCCTTATCAGCTGAAATTCGCTGGTAAAGGGTCTCAAAATCTGCTTTTTAGATAAATGTTGTCTGGATTTTTGCTTCAGCAAGGCACGATTTTCTCTGAGAAATAACCACTCCTCCACCAGTAGACACGACTTGGTCTGTTTTTTTAGTAGGTCAGCTAGAAACTTCTGCTTCTACCTGACGGAAGGCTGCTTCTCCTTTTTCTTCAAAGAAACGAGCAATCGAGCATCCCCAGTCGGTCTTCAAGCAAAGGCATCCATGTCTACAAAGTCAGGATCTAAACTTTCTAGCAATAGTAGATTTTTCCTGCACCCCATAAAACCTAGTAAAACCTTAGCCATGAATCAAAGTCTCCAAATCATCAAAAGAAGCTTGGGTAGCTAGTATTAATAGCTTCGCACGATCCAATTCAACTTCTCCATCTGCAACCAAGAGAGCTGCAATGGCTGTCATCATGCCGATACGGTGGTCACCAAAAGGTGTTGACTCTGGCTCCATGGAGGCAGATTTTCCCTTTGATAATCATTCCGTCTGCTGTAGGAGTAATAGTTGCTCCCATGCTATTTAAAGCATCTGCGACAACTTGAATACGGTCCGTTTCTTTAACCTTGAGTTCTTCTGCATCTTTGATAACTGTTTGACCTTGAGCTTGGGTAGCAAGGAGCGCGATAATCGGCAATTCATCAATTAAGCGTGGAATCAAAGCTCCAGCAATCTCAGTTCCTTTTAAATCTGAAGTTTCAACAGTCAAGGTTGCAGACTTTGGCAATTGGATCAATATCAGTAATCTCTAATTTCCCACCCATAGCTCGGATAACATCGATAATCCCTGTACGAGTTTCATTAATACCTACATTCTTAAGTACCACACGAGAATTAGGAACAATCAAACCTGCGACCAACCAAAAGGCTGCACTCGAAATATCTCCTGGTACGACAACCTTTTGTCCACTAAGTTTCTGTGGTCCTTGGACAGTGATTTTCTTACCATCGACACTTAAGTCTCCCACCAAATTGACGCAGCATATCTTCTGTGTGGTTACGAGTGCACTCCTTCTCGATAATGACTGACTGTCCTTGAGCCTGCAAGGCTGCAAAAATCAAGGCAGACTTGACTTGAGCAGAGGCGATTGGCAATTCATAATGAATAGGTCTTAAGTTTTTTGTTCCTTTTAAGTGCAACGGTGGCAAGTCTCGCTCTGTTTGACCTGAAATGCTAACTCCCATTTTTTCAAAGGAAGAGTCACACGATCCATAGGGGCGTTTGGAAAGACTATCATCTCAAACATCTCTACTTCAAAAGTCTGCACCAGCAAGGACACCTGAAATCAAACGAATAGAGGTCCCAGAATTCCCCATATCGAGAGCATTCTGAGGGGCTTTCAATCCATCCAACCCAACACCTTGAATGGTAACGACACCGTCCTTGTCCTCAATCTCAACGCCGAGGTCACGAAAATACTTGCATGGTTGACAAGACATCTTCACCACGCAAGATATCATAAACCTTTAGTCTCACCCTCAGCTAGCTTCCAAAAAAATAATCAGAGCGATGACTGATGGACTTATCCCTGGTACGCGAATACTACCATTTAAATGCTTAATGTTTGTTTTTTTAATTTCATAGTGGTCCCTCATACTGACAATACTTTTTCTTATTTTATCATAAAAAGTCAGAAATTTCTTAAAAAAATTCCTGACTTTATGAGGTAAATTCTTATTTTAAAAAGTTCTGAAATTGGTTCAAAAGACAATTTTTTTCAATATCAGATAGATAAATAGAAAGTTGTTGCTGTTTGGCAAAAGAATTCTGACAAAGAGAGTTGCCTTGAATCAACTTACCAAAAGATTCCATTTTTTTCTTGGAAAGAAGCGTCTGGGCATTTGACCAGTTTGGGCCATGACTTTGGATTTCATGCTGAAAAAGCAATATAATCTGCAAAAGATTTTGCTTGCTTCTGCATCTGCTTGGATGGCATCTCTAGCTTCTTTAACTGCCTTGTATTCAGGCAATTCTCGTAGTCCACGACTAAGTGCATTTGCACTATCATAAATATTTGACATAATTGTCCTCCTTATTTAATTACGACTGTGTAGTCAGTATTTTTCTGTAATGACTTGCTCAGCACGTTTTTAAATCCTGAGCATTCTTAAATGAAATTTGTAGAATCCCGTGAACATCCTCACGGTTTTCCTCATTGATATGGATATTGACCAAGGAAGTTCCTCGTAGCAATTCCAAGATGCGTAAAATCACATCTTCCTCATCGGGAACATCTACATAAAGGTCAAATGAGCTATCTACACCTCCACGTTTATGGATTTCCATAGCCTGACGTTGCTCACGCGCTTGATTGAAAAAGTTCCAGATTTGGTTTTCATCACCCTTACTGATTGCTTGCCCAATCTCATCCAAACGCCCCTTGAAATCCTCGATGCGTTCAATAATGGTCTCTCGATTGGATAAGAGGATAGAAGTCCACATACCTGGCTCACTTTCGGCAATCCGAGTCATATCACGGAAAACCACCTGCCGCAAAAGCGTCGCGCCATTTCATGCTCTTCAGCATAAGTTGCAGTTTGTTCCATCAAGCCTGATGCTAAGATATGCGGAAAATGGCTAATCTGAGAAGTCACTCGGTCATGCTCTTCAGCATCGATTTCAATGAAACGAGCATGAAGACCTGACAGCAAGTCTTTCATTTCTTCGAGCGTATCCGGGTTGTCAGACTAGATGGCGTGAAGATATAATAGGCATTTTTCAAAGAGGTTGACATCGGCAGAGGCCGCTCCTGTCTTGTGACTCCCTGCCATAGGGATGAGCCCCCACAAAGCGAACAGACTTATCAGCAAAACATTTTTCAGCTGTAGCTACAATAGCTGACTTGGTCGATCCAGCATCAGAAATAATGACACCTTCTTTTCAAGTCCAAAGTTGCCAATTCTTGATAAAAGGCAATGGTTTGCTTGATTGGCAAGGGTAAGAATGATGACATCTGCAAGTGGAGCAAAACTGGCAAAATCATCCGTCGCTCGATCAATCATTCCTCTCTCCAAGGCAATATCTCTAGACGCTTGACTACGATTGTATCCTAAAATTTCATAATCAGGATGATCCCGCTTGATTCCGAGCGCCATGGAAGCACCAATCAAACCTAGTCCTGCGATATAGATGGTTTTTGCCATAAGAACTCCTTAATAATTCTTTGTATACTCCCGATGTTTTGCAACAGCTTCTTTTAATTCTTCCAGATTATCTGAGGAGAATTTCTCTAGAATTTCTTGGGCCAAGACCGTTGCTACGACTGCTTCCATAACGACACCAGCCGCTGGAAGAGCAGTTGGATCACTTCTCTCCACCGTTGCCTTATAAGGCTCATGGGTTTCGATATCGACACTCATCAATGGTTTATAGAGAGTTGGAATTGGTTTCATGACCCCACGGACAATAATCGGTTGGCCGTTAGTCATACCACCTTCGAAACCTCCAAGGTTATTAGTACGACGAGTATAGCCATCTTCTGGTGACCAGAGGATTTCATCCATGACTTGGCTACCCTTGAGATAACCTGCTTTAAAACCAAGACCAAACTCCACACCCTTAAAAGCATTGATTGAAACAACTGCTTGAGCTAATCTTGCATCTAGTTTTCGATCCCATTGGACGTATGAACCCAGACCAACCGGAACACCACCGACAACCGTTTCAACAACTCCACCAATGGTATCACCATCGCGTTTGATTTGGTCAATATAGTCCTTGATCTCCTGCTCACGTTCTTGGTTAACGATAGAAACTTCTGACTGGGCAGCTAGTTTCTTAATCTCTGCGACTGTCAAGTTTTCTGGAACATCGATTTCCTTACCACCAAAGACAACAACATGGTTAGCAATTTCGATATCAAGCTCAGCCAATAGACGTTTAGCCACCGCCCCAACTGCCACCCGCATAGTCGTTTCACGGGCAGATGAACGTTCCAGGGAATTTCGCAAATCATCAAAGCGGTATTTGATACCCCCTACCAAGTCGGCATGACCTGGGCGAGGATGAGTGATTTTTCGTTTACTTTTAAGGCGGTCTTCAATGTCCTCGGCAGACATGATATCAAGCCACTTTTGATGGTCTTTGTTAATAACATCCATGGTAATGGGAGCCCCTGTCGTCTTTCCATGACGAACACCAGAAGTAAAGACAACCTGATCACTCTCAATCTTCATGCGGCCACCACGACCGTAACCTCCTTGGCGACGTTTGAGATCCTCATTGATATCCTCGGCAGTTAAAGGAAGGCCTGCTGGAATTCCTTCAATAATCGCTGTCAGACGAGGACCGTGTGATTCTCCTGCTGTTAAATATCTCATACATTCTCCTTATTTTACCAAGTAATCTTTCATTTCTTCGAGAGAGACTGGGTGAATAGTCGCTGAACCAAGCTCTGGTACCAAGACTAATTTCATGGTGTTTCCACGCGCTTTTTTATCATGAGTCAAGGCCTGATAAAGCTTATCAACATCCCAGTTTTCATAATCAACAGGAAGTCCAAATTTCTGACACATTTCTCGGATTGACTGAGTGATTCCCAGCTGGCATGAGGCCTTTCCCCTCTGCTACTTTGGAGACCTGAACCATTCCCATCGCTACTGCCTCACCATGCATGACACGTCCATAACCAGCAGTCGCTTCGATAGCATGGCCAATTGTGTGACCAAAATTGAGATACAGACGAATACCATTGTCCAATTCATCCTCGACTACCATCTTGCGCTTCACCCTGGCAAGAATGCTCAATCAAACTTTCTGAATGTTCCAAAATACTCTCTACAGAACCATCCATTTCAGATAATAAGTCCCAGAGTTCTGGATCTTCGATTAAGCCATACTTGATGACTTCACCCATTCCTTCAATCAACTCTCTCTTTACCCTAGGGTTTCAAGAACAGTTGGATCAATCAAAACGCCGTCTGGCTGGGCAAAAAGTTCCTACCATATTCTTGAGCAAAAGGAGTATTCACTCCTGTCTTACCACCAATTGAAGAGTCCACTTGAGCAGTCAAACTGGTCGGAATTTGAACAAAGTGAATACCCTCGCATGTAGTTGAGGCTACAAAGCCAGCCAAATCACCAACAACTCCACCACCTAGAGCTACGATACCATCACTACGAGTCAAGTCTTGCTTTAACTAGAAAATTCATAAGCCTTTCTGAACCGTTGTTAGATTTTCTTTTCGCTCTTCACCCTCTAGAAAGTCAAAAAAACTCGCCACTTGAAAACCAGCATCCTCTAAGCTCAATTTTACTTTTTCTGCATAGAGAGAAGCCACACGGTTATCCGTAATGATAACGACTTTTTTGCGGTTGCCAAAGTTCCCGCAACCATTTTTCCTGCTTGAGACAAGCATCCTTTTTCAATCTGAATATCATAAGGGATGGTGGGGAAGGTCTATTTTGATTTTTCATAGCAGTTCTCCTTTTTCTTTATTGATACTTTTGTTTTAATAATTCCCAGATTTGATCTGTTGGCATTTCCTTGCCGGTCCATAACTGAAAAGCTTCAGCAGCTTGGTAAAGCAACATGCCCAAGGCCATTAATAGATTGATTTTCCCTGGTTCCTTGCCCACTTTTAGAAATGGTGTTTCAAAGGGTTGATAAATCACATCTGCTACCAGTAGCTTTCTCTGGTAAAACAATACTTGTTGGGATTGGCTGAGAGGTCCATCCATACCACACTAGTCGCATTTGACCAAGAGATCAGCATAGTGATGCTGTCTTGAAGGTCTTGAACATCCTCTAAAGCAAATAAATCTACTTTAAACCCTGTTTCATTTTGTAATTTTTCTAAGTAAGGTCTTGTTTTTTCTATTGAAGCCGAACGAACAAAGACAGAAACCTGACTGACTCCATCCAAGATTGCCTGTGCCAAAAATTGCCTTGGCTGCACCTGCCTCCTAACAAGACCATTCTTTTTCCCTTGATATTTTAAAAGAAGGCAAGCTCTTAAAGAATCCCTTGCCATCTGTGTTATATCCAATTAAAGTTCCTTCTCGATTCACCACTGTATTGACAGCACCAATCAAACGAGCTTCTTCGCTCAACTCATCCAGATAAGGAATCACTTGCTCCTTGTAGGGCATAGAAAGATTGATTCCATACATCTGATAGCGACGAATATTGGCAACTGTTTCTGCCAAGTCAGTTGCCTCCACTTCCCAAGCAAGATAAACACCGTTAGTATTTGTTGCTTCAAAAGCGCTATTGTGAATAAAGGGAGAAATGGAGTGTTTGATGGGATTTGCGACTACAGCTGCTAAACGTGTGTAGCCATCAATCTTCATTTAGAATCTCCCGAATTTTTTTCATGCTAGATAGAGAAATCTGTCCTGGAGCACTGGCTTCATCCAGACTTGCAAAGGACCAGCTAGAGCCCGTTACATCCGAAGTAATACGTGAGACCTTACCAACTTTACCCATAGAAATGGTTACATATTCTTGTTCAGGGTTCAATGTTTTAAAGCCACGTGTAAAGTTCATCAAATCCAATACATCTTGTTCTGTATGAGCCATAACCGCAATTTTCACAACTTTAGGGTTTAAACTTGTCAACTCAGACAAGATTTCCATTAGATTTTCAGGTGTCTCTTGGAAATTATGGTAGCTCAAGACAAGGTTTGGAAATTCCAACATTTCCTCAAAAACATCCCTGTAACTAAAATACTCAAAATCGATATAATCTGGTTGATAAAGCTGGGCTACTTCCTTGATAATTTGAACATATTCTTCTGAAGAGAGCTCAATTTGACCACCCTCAGCACGAGTACGCAAGGTAAAAACAAGCTCACGACCTGCGAATTTTTCAAAAATAGCGGGTGCTACCTGCAAGATAGCTTCCTTGGGTAAGAAGTCTGCTCGCCACTCAATGATATCGGCATCATGATACCGCATCACATCAATAGCCTGAGCCTCCTCTAAACTTTTTGGCATTACAGAAACAATTAATTTCATTTACTAACCTTCATGGTAATCACTTTGAGGTAATTACTACTTTCATCTTTTTTTCATTGTAGACAAAGTCTGCTGGAAGTCCATACTTTTGAAGGACCTGATATTTTCTACCTGCAAATCCTTTGTCGATTTGTTCTGTGAATTTTTGACGGGAAACATTAGCAGCATTGGTACTAGCAATAATGATTCCACCTGGATTTAAAATCTCTAGGCTTTGGGAAATCAACTTATGATAATCCTTAGCTACAGAGAATGTTTGTTTTTTATTTCGGGCAAAACTAGGCGGATCCAGAACAATCACATCGTAGCTCAAACTCTTTCTCTTAGCATATTTAAAGTATTCAAAGACATCCATGACAAGCAATCGATGATTGTCTAGACTCAAACCATTAGCATGAAAATGAGCTTCTGATAGTTCTCTCGAACGTTTGGCTAGGTCTACAGAGGTTGTTTCACTAGCTCCTCCCATCGCTGCAGCGACTGAGAAGGCTGCTGTATAGGAAAACATATTGAGCAAGGATTTCCCCATTGCTAAACCATCAACTAAGCTCCCACGAACTTCATGCTGATCCAAGAAAATCCCTGTCATAAGGCCGTCATTCATAAAGACTTGGTACAAGACTCCATTTCTCGAGAACAGTGAAATATTCAGCTGCTTCTTGACCATAGATATGGGCAGACTCATAGTCTAGACCTTTAAAGCGAATCTTTTCATAGGCACCTAAGACTTCTGGAAATACCTGAGCAAAGGCTGCTATAATCTCTTGGCGAAGACCATAGATATAGGAGTTGTACCAAGAGAAAACAACATAATCTCCATAGAGATCCAGCGTCATTCCACCAAAACCATCGCCTTCTTGATTAAACAAACGAAAGGCAGTTGTCAACTCATCTTGATAGTAGGAAGAACGTTTTTGTTTGGCTTTTTCAAACAAGCTTTCAAAGAAGGTTTTGATTAAAAGAAACTTTCTGGTTGGTTACAAACCAACCAATCCCCTTATTTTGACTGGATAAATAAGCCTTTCCTAAAAATTCTTTGCTTTGGCTGAAAAGCTCAACTTCTTGATTAGTTTCAGATAAGTCTGGAAAATCAACTTCTTCCAAAAGAACCTGACCTTTATGGAGCTTTTTTTCGACACGCCGACTGACGAATACTTTATTCATAGATACAATTATATCAAATTTGTTGAAAATTCACAAAATAGAAAGTGATTTCTCCATTGATGTCATAGGAACTATCAAAGCTTTTTCGTTTCTGCTTGATGATTTCATAAATGAGAATGGTCATTTGTGTTTAGAAATTTCATGTCTATTACGATAAAAATAGACATTCACATCCTGAGGTCTATTTTTGTAGCGCAAACGTTTGCGCATTTGCTTGCTTTGTGGTAAAATGATTCTCAAATTGTTAAGTATGAGGACTATCTATGAAAAATCAAACCCTAATGCAATATTTTGAGTGGTACCTTCCCCACGATGGACAACACTGGACGCGACTTACCGATGATGCTGAGCACCTAGCAAATCTAGGAATTAGTCACGTCTGGATGCCACCTGCCTTTTAAAGCTACCAAACGAAAAAGATGTCGGTTATGGTGTCTATGACCTTTTTGACCTCGGTGAATTTGACCAAAAAGGAACTGTGCGTACCAAGTACGGTTTCAAAGAAGACTATCTTCAAGCCATTCAAACACTTAAATCACATGGGATTCAACCTATGGCTGACGTCGTCTTGAACCACAAGGCAGCTGCAGACCGTTTAGAATCCTTCCAGGTTATTGAAGTCGACCCAGAAGATCGCACAATTGAACTTGGAGAACCTTTTACCATCAATGGTTGGACAAACTTTTACTTTTGATGGAAGACAAAACACCTACAATGATTTTCCACTGGCACTGGTACCACTTTCACTGGAACTGACTATGATGCCAAAAGACGTAAGTCTGGTATCTACCTTATCCAGGGAGATAATAAAGGGTGGGCTCACGAAGAATTAGTCGACAAACGAAAATGGTAACTATGACTATCTCATGTACGCGGACTTAGATTTTAAGCATCCAGAAGTCATACAGAAATATCTACGATTGGGCTGATTGGTTTCATCGAAACGACTGGTGTAACTGGTTTTCGCTTAGATGCAGTCAAGCATATTGACTCTTTCTTTATGCGCAATTTTCATTCGCGATATCAAAGAAAAATATGGACAAGACTTCTATGTCTTTGGAGAATTCTGGAATCCAGATAAGGATGCCAACCTGGACTATCTCGAAAAAGATTGAAGAGCGCTTTGACCTTGTCGATGTCCGCCTTCATATGAATCTCTTTGAAGCAAGCCAGGCTGGTGCAGACTACGATTTGCGTACCATCTTTAATGATAGTCTGGTTCAAATCAAACCAGATAAGGCTGTAACCTTTGTCGAAAACCATGATACTCAACGAGGACAAGCTTTAGAATCTACTGTAGAAGAATGGTTCAAACCAGCAGCCTATGCTCTTATTCTTTTGCGTGAGCAAGGTCTCCCTTGTGTCTTTTATGGAGACTACTACGGTATCTCTGGTCAATATGCTCAGCAAGATTTTAAAGAAGTTCTTGACCATCTGCTAGCTATCCGAAAAGATTTGGCTTATGGAGAGCAGACGGACTACTTTGATGACCCTAATTGTATCGGTTGGGTCCGTTCAGGAGCTGACAATCAAGCACCTTTAGCTATTCTTATCTCAAATGCTCAAGACAATTACAAAACTATGTTTGTAGGTCAAGAATGGGCTGATCATTCTTTTGTTGATTTACTTGGCAACCATTCAGACCAAGTAACTATTAATGCTGAAGGATATGGTGATTTCCCAGTTGCTGAACGTTCTGTAAGTGTTTGGGGACTTACTTTTTAAGAACACAAAAAAACTTGCCATGGGCAAGTTTTTTTATTGCTAAATATTAGTCTTTCCAAAGGTCCATGGCATTTTTAAAATCAGATGAAACTTGTACATTTTGAGGGTTTGTTGCCTCTCTCTCCTGACGTTTCGCTTCTACCTGGGCTACACTCCTAATCCCTTCGTGACGCCAGTTTCGAAGGATAGCTTGGATATATTTCCAATTTGGTTTTCCATTTAAAACAGCTTCACGTAAGGCTTCTTTTATCAAATCCGCACTAGTTCCGTCTTCTTTCAAACTCTTTTCCAAATCTTCGATTTCAAAGGGGCTCAATAGACGGCCTAGCTCCTGTTGGAAAGTATCTACCAAGCTCTTTAAATCATTTGGGGCAGATTGCACCTGGTTTGGAGCTTGTTTTTCAAAAAGTTGGTCTAGGCGCTCCAAGGCAAGGGTTGCATCGAAGATTACTTCTATTTCGCCATTAAGTTCAATCGTACGGTATTGAAGCAGGCCCTTTTCTGTCAAGCGTGAAATAGCCTGATTGACTTCAGTGACATTTTTGCCGATTTTCTCAGCAATCTGACTTGGAGACAATTCTCCTAAAGCCGTTGTATTCTGTAGGTAAAAGAATTGCCAAACCAAGAAATCATCACTTGATGAGAACAGTTGATTGTAATGTAAAAGCAGGTCACTCGGTAACACTAAGTTTCCTGATTTGAAAGCATCTAAATATGTCATAATTCCTCTTATAAATATCCAAAATGAGACACATCTTCTTCCGCACTCTTCCACTCAAACGGCGTTTCTTGGTAAACCGCATAATTTACCCAGTTACTAAAGAAGAGAGCTGCAGATGAACTCCAACGCATACAAGGAAGCTCATGAATGTCATCATTTTTGAAATAATTTTCTGGTATATGGGGATCTAAACCAGCATCTAGATCTCTAAAATATTCCTTTGCAAGCGTGTCGCGATCATACTCTAAATGCCCAAAGCTATAAACTTCTCTCAAATCTCGACTCGCAAGGATAGAGATTCCCACCTCTTTTCCTGATGCTAAAATCTCTAGATTTGTTTTATTCAGAATATCTTCTTTGTGGACTTCTGTATGGCGAGAATGAGGGGATACATATAAATCATCAAAACCTCTCAAAAGAAGGTGACCTTCTTTTAAAACATCCTGAGGATAAATCCCCGAAAGCTTCTGCTCCATCTGGTATTTATCTACGCCATAGCGATAGTATAGACCTGCCTGTGCCCCCCAACAAATATGCAGGGTTGAAAAGACATGAGTCTTAGACCAATCGATAACTTGGGTAAACTCCTGCCAATAGTCAACCTCCTCAAATGGAAGGTGCTCAACTGGAGCTCCTGTGATAATCAAGCCATCGAAATAATCATCTTTGACTTCCGAGAAGGTCTTATAAAAGGTCTCCATATGCTCTGAGCGAGTTGTTTTTGATTGGTGACTCTCCATATATAAAAAGTCAATATCTAACTGTAAAGGAGTATTGGCCAAATGTCTTAAGAGTTGAGTCTCTGTTACAATTTTTTGCGGCATTAGATTTAAAATAAGAATTTTCAAGGGTCGGATATCCTGATGAGCCGCCCGTTGATCATCCATGACGAAAATATTTTCTGTTTGTAAAATCTCAACTGCTGGTAATTTTTTATCAATTCGAATCGGCATGGAAATCTCCTAACTGTATCATACTGGACTCAAGTAACCTGACTGTCATCAAATGGAATAATCCAGCTGACGACACTTCTTCCCTTTATTATACTGTAAGAAGATATAGTTTTCAATTATAGTTTTTCTCTAACTAGGTATAGCCTTTTTTTATATCACTATGAAGAGAAAACAGCCCTAGGGACTGTTTTTTCTTTAATAATGCATCAGCACTTTGTAATCGTAATCTCCGATAGCTTCACGACCTTTAAGCTCATCAAGCTCAATCAAGAAGGCACAACCTGCTACGACACCACCTAATTTTTCAATCATTTCGATTGTCGCTTTAACAGTACCACCTGTTGCCAAGAGGTCATCTACAATTAGAACACGTTGTCCTGGTTTGATAGCATCTGCGTGCATGGTCAAAGTATCAACACCATATTCTTTTTCGTAGTCAGCTGAAATGACTTCACGTGGCAATTTCCCTGGTTTACGAACAGGTGCAAAACCAATTCCCAACTCAAAAGCGACTGGACATCCAACGATAAATCCACGCGCCTCTGGTCCTACGATCATATCGATCTGTTTGTTAGTAGCATATTGAACAATTTCACGAACAGCGTAGCTGTAGGCATTCCCATCTGCCATCAATGGGCTAATATCACGGAAAGTAATTCCTTCTTGTGGATAATTTTCAATACTTGCAATGTAATCTTTTTAAGTTCATAGCGTTTCTTTCTTTTTAAAGTTTTTACTCCCTATTATACCATAATTTCCTAGAAAAGCAAAAATAGAAAGAAGTCTTGGAATATCCTTCCAAGACTCTCAGTCCTTCATCAAAATTCGAGATTCGCTCTGCTCAATGAAATCTTTACTTCTTTTTGCTTTTAGAAGTTTGATTCCGTTGACGATTCTGTTGGATGCGCCACTCTCGCTCAAAGTAAGACATGGTTTCAAATACTCTCTCTGGCAAACCAACATCCAGCAAATAGATTGGGATTTTTAAAACGTTCGAATGTTTTGAACTTGTAAATCTACTTCGTAGACGTCGCCATAGAGAGTTATTGTTCAAAAGATTTGTATCATAAAAATGAACCTCAATAATATAAAAATCCCTTGCATTTCTACTACCCTTAATTCTCGTGAGAGCAAACTTTTTCTACCTGTTCCCCAGGAATAAAACTGCCAGTCTTTCTTTGGATATGGCTTATAGGAAAATCCTTGAGCTGTACATTTCAAATATTCTTTATCAGAAAAAAGCCGAAGCAAATGTTGATACAAAATGAAGCCAACGATGAGGATTAAGAAACCAATAAAGAGAATTAAAGCCACCAATCCAATAGGTGCTTCTTTGGGATAGGTCATCATAAAAGAGAGGATCCAAAGTAGAAAAGCTAACTCAACTAAGCAGAGAACAATAGTCCAAATGATTTTCTTACTGCTCCATTTGATAATTTTTTCTTCCATTACGCCAACTCACTTAAATATTCATAGCGTTCATATTTTTCAAGCAAGGCTTCATTCTTTTCATCTAACTCTTTTTGAAGAGTAGCTAGCTTCCCAAAGTCCGAGCCATTGGCCTGCATTTCCTCTTCAATGACAGAGATACGGTTTTCCAAGGCCTCGATGTCACCTTCAATACTTGCCCACTCCTGCTTTTCTTGGTAGGTCATCCGTTTTTTTTCTTCACGGACTTTGACTACTTTCTCCTTTTCAGCCTTTTGACTTTGCGTTAAAGCTTCTGCTTCAAAGGCCTTTTCATCCAGATAGTCTGTGTAATGTCCAAAGAAAGGACGGATAGTCCCATCTTCAAAAGCGAGAATCTTAGTTGCTACCTTATCAAGGAAATAGCGGTCGTGACTAACTGTCAAGACTGGTCCTGCAAAACCTTGTAAGAAATTTTCTAGAACTGTCAAGGTTGCAATATCCAGATCATTGGTTGGCTCGTCTAAAAGTAGCACATTGGGTTTTTCCAAGAGAAGTTTAAGGAGGTAAAGACGTTTCTTCTCACCGCCTGATAGCTTCTCAATTAAGGTGCCATGAGTTGAACGAGGGAAAAGAAATTGTTCTAGTAATTCTGCAATGGATGTAGTAGTACCACCGCTAGTCTTAACCTCTTCTGCCACTTCCTGCAGGTAATTGATAACCCGCTTACTTTCATCTAAACCTTCGATTTGTTGAGAAAAAATAAGCAATGCGAACCGTTTCACCGATGATAACTTGTCCTTCCGTTGGCTTGAGACTTCCTGCAATGAGGTTGAGTAGCGTTGACTTCCCAACACCGTTGTCCCCGACGATTCCGATACGGTCTTTGGCTTGAACCAAAAGGTTAAAATGTTGCAGAATCTGTTTGTCGTCATAGGCAAATGAAACATCCTTAAACTCGATGACCTTTTTACCGATACGGCTAGTTTCAAAATTCATGCTCAAGTCTGTTTCAACACTAGTATCTGAAACTTCCTTTTTCAAGTCATGAAATCGATTGATACGAGCTTGTTGCTTGGTTGCACGAGCTTGAGGTTGCCGTCTCATCCAAGCTAATTCTTGTTTGTAAAGTTGTTCCTTTTTGTGAAGAAGAGCTGCATCGCGTTCATCCTGTTCTGCCTTGAGGCGAACATAGTCCTGGTAATTCCCCTGATATTCTGTCAAACCAGCTCGGTCCAACTCAAAGATTCGCGTAGAAAGAGCATCTAGGAAATAGCGATCGTGGGTGATAAATAATACTGTTTTCTTGGAATTTTTCAAGAAGAGGGTTAGCCACTCAATGGTCGCAATATCCAAGTGGTTGGTAGGCTCATCAAGAAGCAAGAGATCATGGTTGCCCAGAAGGACTTGCGCCAACTGAACCCGTCTTCGCAGACCACCTGACAATTCTCCAACAGGAGTAGATAAGTCCTGAATACCTAGTTTACTAAGAACTGTCTTGACCTGACTCTCAATTTCCCAAGCATGGAGGGAATCCATCTCAGCCATGACACGTTCCAAACGGGCCTGCTTGTCCTCACTATAGTTAAGCATGAGCAATTCATACTCACGGATTAGCTGGATTTCCTTGAGGTCACTTGATAGGACAGTATCCAAGACAGTCTTGCTGTCATCAAAATCCGGATCCTGGGTCAAGTAGCCAATCTTGTAATCATTCTTTGCTGAAAATGGGCTTACGTCACCATCAAACCTGAAACGCCAGAAAGCACATCTAAAAGGGTTGTTTTACCGGTTCCATTGACACCGATAAGACCGATTCTGTCCAAGTCATGAATGATAAAGGAAATATCCTTAAAGACTGTCTTATCTCCAACGGATTTACTTAGTTTTTCAACGATAAAGTCACTCATTTTCTCTCCCTTAGGTAGTCATGGATGGCTTGACGGTCATTTTTTAATTCTCCATCAACAATAGCATACTCAATTTCTTCTAAAACATCCCCTAATTCAGGACCTGGCTGATAGCCGTATTCTTTGATGAGAATGCCACCGTTGATTTGCATCTCTTTCTTATCATGAATAGTCAAGCTCTTGTAAGTTTCTGTGATTGCTTGCGGATTGACTTCTTTTCCTTGAGCTCTGCGAAGATTTTCAGCCTGTAGAAGCAAGTCCAAATCAAAACGGTAGCAATCACGCTTGCCGAGTTCCCCTTCTTCTCGGAGAGCCAAAATAGCGAGCAAATCCTGTACCTGCTTAGCAAATTGGCGTGAAGTCTTCCAATGTTTCAAAAACTTTTGAGCATCTTCCACTTTTAAAGCCCATAAAAGGGCTGCCCAGGCTTGTTCAGAAGATTCAAAAGTGAAATTATCTTCTAAATCAAATAATGACTGGAGTTTATCCTGACTACCAGCCATATCTGGAAGATAATCATAAGCTTTACTTGCAATCATGGAAGACAGGCCCACTCGCCAATGAGGGGCTAGTAGAAGTTTATCAAATTCAACAAAAGTACGCTCCACAGAAATTTTCTCTAAGAGTGGCGTTAAGGTCTTCATCGCTTCAAACGTTTCTTGCTCGAGTTCAAAACCAAGACTAGCTTGGAAACGAAATCCACGCATGATGCGTAGAGCATCTTCATTAAAACGTTCACTAGCTACACCAACTGCACGTAGAACTTGATTTTCTAAATCTTGTAAACCATCAAATAAATCAACGATTTCCCCTGCCTCATCCAAGGCAAAGGCATTGACTGTGAAATCACGTCGTTTGAGGTCCTCTTCTAACGAACGAACAAAAGAAACTGAACTTGGTCTACGGTAGTCTACATAGACATCTTCCGTCCGAAAAGTGGTTACTTCGTACTCTTCATCTCCGTCTAAAACCAAGACAGTTCCGTGCTCAATCCCGATATCAGCTGTACGAGGGAAAATCTGCTTAGTTTCTTCTGGATAGGATGATGTCGCGATATCCACATCATGGATAGGACGATTGAGTAGAGCATCCCTAACAGATCCACCAACAAAATAAGCCTCAAAACCTGCTTCTTTAATTTTTTCTAATACTGGTAAAGCCTTCTGAAATTCAGAAGGCATTTGTGTTAATCTCATAATAAGTGTTCTAATCCATAGACAAGCTCATGACGCTTGACAACTTCTTTGATTCCCAAATTCACCCCTGTCATGAAGGAGCTACGATCATAGGAGTCATGACGCAGAGTCAATCCTTCTCCCTGATTTCCAAAAATGACTTCCTGATGAGCTACCAAACCTGGTAAACGTACCGAATGGATTCGCATACCATCAAAATTAGCTCCACGTGCACCTGCAACGAGTTCTTCCTCATCGCTAGCACCTTGTTGGAGAGGCTCTCGGACTTGAGCCATCAACTCAGCTGTTTTGATAGCTGTCCCGCTCGGCGCATCCTTTTTCTTGTCATGGTGAAGTTCAATAATCTCCACGTTTGGGAAGTATTTAGCTGCCTGTGCCGCAAATTGCATGAGCAAGACAGCACCCAAGGCAAAATTGGGAGCAATTAGGCCACCCAATCCTTTGGAACGTGAAAATTCTTTTAATTCTTCGATTTCTTGACTGGTGAAACCTGTTGTTCCTACTACTGGAGCATAGCCATTTTCAAGAGCAAAGCGTGTATTCTCATAGGCGACAGCTGGTGTAGTAAAGTCTACCCAAACATCTGCCTCAAAACCTGCCAAGTCATTCTTATCATTGAATACTGGAATTCCCTGCCATTCTGTTGCAGTTTCGAAAGGATCCAACACTGCTACTAGTTTAAGTTCAGAATTAGACAAAACCATCTGACAAGCAGCTTGTCCCATTCTTCCCTTAAAACCTGCAATAATCACTCGAATACTCATCTTTACTCCTATCTAAGATACAAAGGACGTTAGCTGCCCATGAAAAATAGGGAATGGCGCTGACTTTCCATGAAAGGCAAGACAGGCATCTTTTTTCAAGAGGCAGATAGTCCGTGTTCAATTTTAAGATACAAAGCCTGTAAGAACAATCTAGACGATTGGTGTGTATGCCAAAGCGATGCTTCCTTCTCCCAGGTGGGTTCCAATGACACTACCAAAGGTTGCAATCTCAACATCTGTAGCTACTCCACTATCTAGCAATAGCTGACGTAAATCGGCTGCTTTTTGAGAGGCATTCCCATGAATTACAGTAATCTGATAATTTCCATTACTTGTTACTTCTTTGACAATTTCAACCAAACGTTTTGTTGCTTTCTTCTCTGTACGAACCTTCTCATAAACTTCGATAACACCTTGGTCATTAAAATATAGAATTGGTTTAATGCTAAGAAGATTTCCTAAAATGGCTGCGCCGTTTGATAAACGACCACCTTTAACCAAATGATCAAGATCATCTACCATGATAAAGGCAGAAGTATTTTCAATCTGTTCTGTTAACTTATCTAGTATAGACTGGAAATCATCTCCCTGCTCAGACCACTGAAACACACTTTCCACCATGAAACCTAGTGGTGCACTTGTAATTCGAGTATCAGGAAAAGCAATGGTTAGACCTTCGAAACTCATCCGTCATATATTGGATATTCTGGTGAAATCCTGAGATTCCAGAAGAAAGGAAGAGACCCAAAACATGAGTATAGCCTTTTTCTTTTAATGATGATAAAATTTCATCCAACTTTGCAATACTTGGTTGACTTGTTTTAGGTAGTTCAGATGAACGAGCCATTTTTTCATAAAATTCTTGAGCGGTTAGATTTACACCTTCAACATACTCCTGTCCGTCGATATTCACAGGAATGTCAAGCACAAATAAATCTTCTTTCCGCAAGGTTTCCGCTTGTAGAAAAGCAGATGAGTCTGTTATGACCGCTAATTTCATCTTTTTAAAACTCCAAATTAATTCCTGGTAAATCTAGTGCAATTTCCGTCACTTCATAAGTCAAACGGTTTAGCATATCCAAAGAAGGACGAGCAAGTGTCTCAACTTCTTCTTGACTAAAGTCACTTGGTTGATCTACGATACGACCTTCAACGTGGTTGACTTGAGAAATAGTACCACTGATAACAAATTTATCAAAGACAATCATAAAGCTCAAAACAACTACGAGAGAAGTCACCTGATTTTTCTTGGTCATGTTGAAGTAGTTGGAAGTTCACATCAACCTTTGTTTCAGGAATTCCGTTTCTCATTTTCCCATTCAAAAGTTACGAGCATCAAAGTGATACTGACTAACAAATTCTTGTTCACGTTTTTAAATTCATCATATTCTCCATGGTTACAATTTACTTTGACATTGTAACATATTTTTCTTATTTTTCTGCTAACTTTCCTAAATTCCGATTTCTGCTTTTCACAACTTCAGCAATGGTATCCACATAGTAATCCACTTCTTCAGTTGTTGGTGCTTCAGCCATGACACGCAAGAGTGGCTCAGTTCCACTTGGGCGAACGAGAATACGTCCGTTACCTGCCATCTCTTCTTCCATCTTATCGATAATAGCCTTGATAGCTGGTACTTCCATGGCTTTATCTTTCATGGTGTTTTCCACACGGATGTTAACCAATTTTTGTGGGTAAATTGTTACTTCTGAAGCCAATTGAGATAAGCTCATCCCTGTTTCTTGCATGATCTTAGTCAATTGAACTGCTGAAAGTTGACCATCACCAGTTGTATTGTAGTCCATCAAGATAACGTGACCTGACTGCTCTCCTCCAAGATTATAGCCTGATTTTCTCATTTCTTCAACTACATAGCGGTCTCCAACAGCAGTGACAGCTTTATTAATTCCTTCACGGTCCAAGGCTTTATGGAAACCAAGGTTGGACATAACTGTCGTTACAATTGTGTTTTGTGCCAATTGACCTTTTTCAGAAAGGTATTTACCGATGATATACATAATCTTATCACCGTCGACAATCTCACCATTTTCATCCACTGCAATCAAACGGTCGCTGTCCCCATCAAAGGCTAAACCAATGGCAGATTGACTTTCTTTTACAAGTTCTTGCAAGGCTTCTGGATGAGTCGAACCAACATTCAAGTTAATGTTCAAACCATCTGGAGTTTCTCCAATGACAGTGATTTGAGCACCCAAATCTGCAAAAATTTGACGAGCACTTGTAGAAGCTGCTCCATTTGCAGTATCCAAGGCTACCTTCATCCCTTCAAGAGCTGTTCCAGTTGAAACCAGGTAGGCTTCATACTTGCGTAATCCTTCTGGGTAATCAACAACAGTACCTAATCCTTCAGCACTTGGACGTGGGAGAGTATCTTCACTGGCGTCAAGCAAGGCTTCGATTTCTGCTTCTTTTTCATCGTCTAGCTTAAAGCCATCACCACCAAAGAATTTAATCCCGTTATCAAGGGCTGGGTTGTGGCTAGCTGAAATCATGACACCTGCGCTCGCTCCTTCAGTTTTCACCAAATATGCTACTGCAGGCGTAGCAAGTACACCAAGTTTATAAACGTGAATTCCGACTGAAAGGAGACCAGCAATCAAAGCTGCTTCTAGCATTTGACCTGAGATACGAGTGTCACGTCCAACAAAAACCTTAGGCGCTTCTGTCGCATGTTGACTGAGGACATATCCTCCAAAGCGACCCAATTTAAAGGCCAATTCTGGCGTTAATTCTACGTTTGCTTCTCCACGGACTCCGTCCGTTCCAAAATATTTACCCATTTTATGATTCCTTTTCTAGTATAATGTTTATTTTAAGATTCTGACTTCGTTTCTGCTGCTGTCGTTGAAGAGTTTTCGGTAGACGAACCATTACTTGTTGAGGTTGTACTACTTGTTGTTCTGACAGGTTTGGTTGTTACTTTCATAGTAGTTTCAAAAAGGTGTAATCACTGTTGGTAAGACAGCTCCATTCTTTATCAACAGCTTGCAAAAGGAACTGATCCAGAATAGTTCCCTGTAATCTGTTTCACTCGTTGGTAAAACTGCAACAATCCGATCAATCTTAGATAGTGTATCCGCATCACTAGTTACTGAAACTTTTTCATCAGAAACAGTAACCGTTCGATTATAATCTTCTCATCAATTTGACTAGAATCAATTTGAGGGACAACAGGTACATTATCTCGAGTAACTTTCTTACCAATCTTGACTGTGATCTTTTGTGGTGTTGCTACAGCTGTCAAACCACTTGGAAGATTTTCAATGGTCAAGGGAACTTCAATCGTTCCTTCTGTAGCCTGCGTCAAATCAGCAGTCACTTTAAATTTACGAGTGCTTTCCTGCATCTCACTAGCCAAGGCCACCCGATTTGAACCCGTTAGAAACACTGTCACTTCTGAGCTAAAACCACTGATAAAATACTGCTCACTATCATACTGAATATCAATCGGTACATTGACTACTGTATTGGTATAGGTTTCAGTTTTAGTTTGTCTTGCGTTGGTATTGTTTTGATAATTGATTGATGTTGCATAGATAAACAGGACACATGCAAAGAGGAGCGAGGAGATGATATAAAGACTATTTCTTTTCATTATTCCAGCCTCCTAATAGACGTTCTTTTAAGCTTGGTTCTTGTGCATCCTTAGGTATCAGAATACGACGTAGTTCTTCCTCGAATTCTTCCAAACTTAGATCATGTTTGAAGACACCATTATAGGTGATGGATATACCTCCAGTTTCTTCAGATACAACAAAAGTAAGGGCATCTGAAACTTCTGATAAACCTATGGCTGCACGGTGACGAGTTCCGAACTCTTTGGAAATACCTGTGTTTTCAGTCAGTGGTAAATAGGCAGAAGTTACTGCAATCCGATCTCCACTGATAATGACTGCACCGTCATGGAGAGGCGTATTAGGGATAAAGATGTTAATTAATAACTCAGCAGAAATCTTAGCATCCAAAGGAATTCCTGTAACGATGTACTCCTGCTAAGGTTCTCACACGTTGAACAGCTACCAAAGCTCCAATCTTTCGCGGGCTCATATACTCAACCGATTTTACAAAAGCCTGTACCATCTGCTCTTCTGAACTCATAGGAGTATTTGAAAAGAAGTCCGTAGCTCGACCTAATCGTTCCAAACCTGTCCGAATTTCTGGAGAAAAGATAACAACCGCTGCGATAACTCCATAGGTAATCAATTGGTTAATCAACCAGGAAATAGTCGTCAAGCCCAAAAAATTAGCCGCAATCTGAGCTAAGATAAAAACTAAAACGCCTCGAACCAGAATCATAATCTTGGTTCCTGCAATTGATTTTGTAAATTGATATAAGATATAAGCAACGATTAGAATATCAATCACATTTATCGCAATACTCCAAGGACTGGAAAACAAACTAGACCAGTATTGAAGATTAGATAATTGCTGAAAAATTCATCCTGTGTCCCCTCTCCAAAAAAAAGCTTCTCTTCATTATACCATTTTTAATGGAAATTTTCTCCCCCTACCTCATTTTTAAATTGGCAGAAAATATACCTAGAATAATGTTTTATTGCTTTATCCTCTGAAATAGCTAGTTTACAGATTTTTAAAAATAGTATAAGTCTTTAGAACTTCTTACAAATCATTAAAAATTCCTAAAAAGTCCATAAAAAGCCCTTAAAAAGGCGTACTATTAATGAGTTCAGCAGGCAAGAAACTAGCAAGGTCAAACGTGCTTTTTCTACCTTAATACTATTATACCATAGTTTACCCATGCTTTTCCAATTCGTGCATATCTACTGAATGAAGCACTAAACCCTCGATACTTCCAAGTTGATACTAAGTAATCTAGCAACTCTTTATCTTCTACTTTAAAATCTAATAGGAGCAATAACTTAACTTTGTATTCATTCTTTATTATCGGTACACTATAAGCCACCTCTACCCAATGTTCAAAACCTAGTTTAGTTTCTTCAATACTCATAAGTTCAATATTTAAAATATTCATTTTCTTACTCCTACTTTATTATTCGTAAAAAAATAAAAAGCACTTAGATTTCTCTAGGGTGCTTATTTATCTAATTAGTAAAGCCTTTTGCATAAGCTTCTTTAGCCTCCGCAAGTGTCATTTTTATTTGGACCGCCATCGGTATTTATAATACCTGTATTTTTGCCAATGACAGACGTCACGGGATATCATAGTCCATAACTCAGTTCCACAAACAGAGCAATGAAGCCATAGATAACCATCAATCTCCCATGTCTTTTTGAATTCTCCATCATAGTACTCCTTTCCTAAGTCTGGTTTTAAACATCGTATTTATTTTATGTACTTTAGGATTTCCTAAAACATATACGTTGTTCTCAACATCATAACGCACTCGTCTATGTCCAACCTGATAACCTAATATGTCGTTCAATATTGGTTTTGATAATAATTCAGAAGCCAATCGTTGGTATTCTTCTGGAGTTTTAGCTCCAAATTCTTTTCCATGGTCTTTGAAATGACCATTTAAAGATTTTTCAGTAGGGAACTTTGCTTTAGTCCATTTTATACGGTCTTTTAGTTCCTTGTATCCCTTAACATCATTGTACTTCAAATCCTGAAATTTTGCTAGTGAAATAGGAGCGTTTTTAACTCCTAAAACATCAACTATTTTCTTATACTCCTGAATATCTGCTTTGCGATTATTATCACGCACATCAATATTTATTCTCTTACGAATTTCTAACTCATTTGAACTCTCATTTCTGATTTTTTAGTCCAAGAATTTTGAACCTTACCATTTTTAGGGATGATAGTCAATTACAAGTACAATGCTGATGCCTTCTGTAGAAATTAGTTGGTTCTTTACCGTAAATATAATTTCTACCAAGCAATCCAGTGATAGGATCTATGACACCAGTCGCATTACTCGATTCAATCACTTGTAACCTAACTTCATCATCTTCACCCTTGGAAATGTAGACGGAACTACATGAACCAATCAAAGCAGATAAGATAGCACTATAGTAGAAAATATGATAGAATAAAAATGATAAAAATGAAATAAGGAGAAACCATGTCTGAACTATTTGATATTACCATCATAGGGGGTGGACCCAGTTGGTCTTTTCGCAGCCTTTTATGCAAATTTACGTCAAGCTAAAGTACAAATCATTGACTCTCTTCCTCAATTAGGGTGGCCAACCTGCCATTCTTTATCCTGAAAAACAAATTCTTGATGTCCCCAGGTTTCCCAAATCTCACTGGTGAAGAATTAACTAATCGCTTGTTAGAACAATTAAAGGTTTTGATACACTAGCCACCTCAACGAAAACTGTTCTTGAAAATTGAAAAAGAGATGATGTTTTAAGATATACAACTACTAAAGGCACTCATAGTAGCAAAGCTGTCATTATCGCTATGGGTGGTGCTCTTTAAACCACGTCCACTTGAATTAGATGGTGTTGATAGTTATGAAAATATCCACTACCACGTTTCTAACATTCAACAATATGCTGGCAAGAAAGTAACCATCCTGGGTGGAGGAGACTCAGCTGTGGACTGGGCTCTAGCTTTTGAAAAGATTGCTCCTACTACACTTGTTCACCGTAGAGATAACTTCCGTGCTCTCGAACATAGTGTACAAGCTTTACAAGAATCATCTGTAAGTATCAAAACACCATTTGTACCAAGTCAACTCCTAGGAGATGGAAAAACTTTAGACAAACTTGAAATCACAAAAGTCAAATCCGATGAGACTGAAACCATTGAATTGGACCATCTCTTTGTCAACTATGGCTTCAAATCTTCTGTCGGTAATCTTAAAAATTGGGGATTAGAACTCAATCGCCACAAGATTATCGTCAACAGCAAGCAAGAATCAAGCCAGCCTGGAATTTACGCTATTGGTGACTGCTGCTACTATGAGGGTAAGATTGACTTGATTGCAACAGGTCTTGGCGAAGCACCAACTGCTGTCAACAACGCCATTAACTACATATACCCAGAACAAAAAGTACAACCAAAACACTCTACAAGTTTATAAGAAAAAAACTACGAATCATACGATTCGTGGTTTTATAGTTTTTGAGCGCTTTAATTCACTCTGTCTGCTCTTGTATATCGTATTTATCTTTTAGTATGGGTCAGCTTGATTATGTTCTCAGTCGCTTTCTGATTGCTTTTTACCGCTTACTGAAAGGTTGCAAAGCTCATAACGCCTCATTGTTGCCAGCCATGCCCATTTCTTCAGTTGTTTCTTGATTTTTACTATCCGTCACATCCAAAGATAAGAGGGTTTCAAATGCTTTTTAGATCAGCTTTTTCTCTTCTAGCTATGCTAGACGCTTTGCCTCCTTTTGAGCTAATAGCTCTTATTTAATCTTTGCTTCGTTCTGTAACTGGTTTTAAATTTTTAATCCCATCTCTAGATAATTTTCACCCTCCTTTCAAAACAAAAAAATCACAAGCATTTTATACTTATGATTTCATTGTATATGGTAAAGAGGGATATTTTACGCTATTCTAACAACTTTTTCAATTTTATTGAGCAAATCTCATATTTTGAGTTTGTCATTTTCATTATTGACAAGATATTCGTTTGCAACGATATTTAATGATTGATATAACCCGCCCATAATTCCGGATTGTTCATTAGTCAGCTCAATCTTCTCTAGCGTACTTATCATAATACATCTTGCAATTCTCATATATACGCTCATTCAACTTATTATAAAGATTAGTCATTTTCTATTGTACCTATCTATAGTTCATCAGCAATTTTGTTGATCTTTCTCAGTCGATGATTGACACCACTTTTAGTGAGTGGATTTGTCAAACTGTCTGCCAATTGCTGGATAGAATAGTCCGGATGTTGGATACGCAAATGTGCTACTTCTTGCAAATCTGCTGGAAGATTATCCAAGCCAATTCTATCTTTGATTTTACTGATATTATTGATGGTTTTCATGCTCGCAGAAACCGTACGAGCAATATTTGCTGTCTCTGCATTATTGGCACGATTGAGATCATTCCGAGTTTCTCGGAGAATCTTGACACCTTCAAAAGTATCTCGCGCCTGCATGGCCCCGACTAAAATTAGGAAATCCATAATATCTTCTGCTCGCTGAAGATAGGTTACCGCACCTTTTTTTCGTTCGATAACCTTTGCATCTAGCAAGAACTGCTGCAAGAGCGAAGCAAGCCCTTGAGCGTGGTCTACATAAACCGAACTAATTTCTAACTGATACTTGCCTGACTCAGGGATCCCGAATACTCCCATTTGCCAAAAAGGCTCACAGAGATAGGCACGACCCAGCTTCCTCATCTCCCTAAAATATCTGGATCAATCCCTGTTTCAAAGCCAAAGAAAGAATCGTCAAACGCAAATCTGCTAAAAAGTTCTTGAACCCGCTCATCTGTAAAAACAGTATAAACGCGATTTTTCGAAGATTGCTCTCTGGTGGTGACGAATCTCAGACTTGATGCCATAAAAAGTGCAAGAAAGATTCATAGAGATGACGACCAACAGCATTTTCTGTAATGACGGACAAAGGTCAAACCAGAGCTCGATAAACCAATACTACCCGACATCTTGATAATAGCTGATAATTCATGATCGACTCAAGTGATGCTGACTTAAAATTTCTTCTTTTACTGCTACTGTAAAACCTCATTTTCTCACCTGTGCTGATGCGCATGAGCTCATCTACGATTAAATCACCATCGTGAAAGGCTCCGCCATTTTCCAAACGTAGGAAGTTGGATGAAATGACACGTGGGACTTGCTTACGCAAACCTTCAAAATCATGCTCAACCTGCACCAAATACTCATCAAAACGGTTGGTATCCATATAGTCCCTCGGAACCTTTTTCGATGTTAACAAGGACAGTATCGATAAATGGACGTCCCCAAATGACGATGTAAGACTGCTACGTGATCACTATCTGAGAAATGCTCGTTTCTCACGTTGAGTCATGATATTGCAAACATAGGCAACCTCAGCCTTGGTTTCCAGAAGTGCCTGACAATCTCTTCAATGACAATATTAGGCAAAATGGAGGTAAAGAGTGAGCCTGGACCCAAGACAATCATATCACTCTCAAGAATGGTATTGACAACTCGGCGGCTAGCCTGCGGTTTCTCATCGTCTAGAGTGTTGGTGACATAAACATGGTCAATCATCCTGGATGATCTGCAATGTGACTTTCCCCAGCTACTTCTGAACCATCTTTAAAGACAGCATGG
>BNJU01005264.1_pt1 | contig 63401 bp, 83 predicted proteins | sample 8539281 | NCBI WGS metagenome assembly BNJU01 (sample SAMD00202456, study PRJDB9452) | human saliva metagenome | isolation source: human saliva | place: Japan
ATGGAACTTTGAGAATCATCATTCCTCAGACACAACAACAACGACAGAATGGTCGGTTCGCGTGGTTATTCTGCACGAAGCGATGGATAAGTTCAGCAAGAAGCTTTGTGGACTGCTTCATACAACACCCCATACGTTGTAGATTATCTGGACGGTATCAGTTCAGTGGATGACATTGGACGAGATAACGCTGACCAGTGCGACAGAGCTGGAGTTCCAAGTTAAGACATTCGGACGACAAAGCGGACAGGTGATCACGGTCCCACCTCACAGGAGCTCAAGGAACAAGGTTGGAAGAGGACCATCGACCGGTAACACAGCCCGAGCAGACCCTGCGATTCTCGACCGCCACGGCTTTGCGTGAGATGGGCCACAAAGAGGTCGGCGGGCCGAAGCCAAGATGGCAACTCGGGAAATTACGACCATATCATGGAGCAGCAGCTGGAGATAGACTGGAAATTCTCGAGCCCGGTTCATGCTGGAGACAACGCCCAGGTCAGATCACAGCACGCCAGAGATGTGTTCTGCCAAACAACCTCGAGGTAATCCTTTCGCCATGCCGATGCCGGGCGTGGCAGGCAGCGGAGAGCACACCACCCAGGCGCATCGGCTAAGCTTAAGTCAGGCGAGATGGTCAACCCGTTCGGAGTCAAACGTGACAGACGGAACGGCGTTGGCATGAGCCCTGTAGGCTTTCGAGCTCGATGGGAATCAAGCATCAGCGAGCTGCTCAACTCCGTCTGCAGGCACAGGACCCACGATGCGTTTAGAAGGCCTGCCGATATGAAGTCTGGGTCTGCATTGCAACTTCAAGCTCGGTAAGGATTGCGTGACACGCCCAGAAACAGAACGGTTCTGATCGGCCGTGAGAGACCAGCAGAAACCCGATGGCTACCAGATCTGGAACTCCGGATCGCCCAATCCGCATAGCAACACATATCTGGGTTGTTGTCGGAGCCGCATCTCATGCTTATGCTCGACGGAATCGAGGCTGTCCTGGCGGCCGGCAAGACACCAAGAGAGCTCAGAGAGTCTCATCTCCAAGAAGGCCGGGCAGGCGGACTTCATCTGGAGAGGACAGAGAGAGTGCAGGACCGAGCTCAATGTGTTTGAATGCTTTCACGAAGGAAGAGAGAACACAGTTTGTTCGGATAGGCGCTACAGTGTGAGGAATTTGAGAGTCATTTGACACGACCGAGGAGGAGATTAGGTAAAAATCACCGGCGGAGATGACACCGCCAGAGACGTGTGATGTCGCAACATGTGCCTGATGTCGATGAAGCGTGATGGAGCACTCATGATAGGATTCTGCCACTCGATGGATTTTGGTCAGAAACCGCAAGAAGAGACACAATGAGCTTGAGGCAAACTGATTACATGGATATAATGAACTGGAGAAGAAGCCACGTGCCCTGAATCGAGCTCTCGGCGGGGGCACCATCGACAGCAAGTCAAGCTTCTGACACTGGTCATCGCGAGGCTCTCGACAACCGTGACTACGATGCGGCTGCGATTATGAGCCAGATTCAGGAGATGGTCGAAGAGCTGAGGAGTGCATACAAAGACTTATATAAAGAATCTGTTTTTAAATATTTAAGTAATCAGGAATGTACCGGAAGATGGGAAGAGGGAGGTTACGAAATGCCGGACGTCAAGAGAGTCTGAGAGAATTTTTTGATAGCGTTAAGGCTGCAGTCGAAAGACGCGGCAAGGGTGATTTTGGTATAGACAAAGCGAAGCTTGATACGAGGAGAAGAGAACTTCTGCAGAGGTGGAGCAGCTCAAAAATAAGTAGAATACGATTCTCTCGCGAGGTGCCTAAGCTCAAAAGGGCATGAGATACTGGCGCTGTTTCAGGAGATGAAGGAACCGAGTTCCAAGATCAAGACCTGGACGCAGAGGTTAGCAGGCGGGAGGATGAACTGCACAATGCACTGCTCAATGTCCCCAACACCCTAATCCTGATGTGCCGGAGGGGGTGGATGATACAGAACCTCGGAGATGCGCAAGTTCATGCGAGCCGACCGAGTTCGGCCTTTGAGCCAAAGCGTACACACCGGAGTATATCGGTACGAATCCGATATCCTTGATTTCGGGAGCGCGCTCAAGATTTCCGGCGCGAGACGCAGTATAGCGGGCATTGGCGCTTAAGCCTGGGAGAGCGGTTATCAATTTTATGCCTCGACTTCCATACCGAGGAGCAGGGCTACACCGAGATGCCGCTGCCTTTATGGCTAACCGCGACAGCTAGTGACTCGGAACAAGGTCAGCTCGCCCAAGTTTGAGGACTGACATGCTCACGCCAGCCAAGGATTTATCTCCGATCCTGACGGCCGAGGTACTGTTACAAATCTTCTTCATTCAAAATGGAAATCATCGAGCCGGGAAGATAGTGCCTGTAGGTACTACACGGCTTACACGCCATGCTTCCGCAAGGGAGGTGCAGGCCTGCAAGGCAGAGATACCAGAGCTGATCAGACAGCACCAGTTCAACAAGGCCGAGATGGTCAAGTTTGCAAACCCGGACAACTCCCTGTATGAAGAGCTGGCATGCTGACGCATGATGCAGAGGAGATACTGCAGCGAGACCGTATCCCTTACAGAGTGGTTAGGGCTTATGCACAGGCGGACCCCGGACTTCTCTCAGCTGGCGACGTGCGATATCGAGGGTCTGGATGCCGAGCTACAGCCGCCACGTAGAGATTTCAGCTGCCTCTAAAACTTCGAGGATTATCAGGCGAGACGTGCCAATATCCGCTTCAGAAGAGAGAAAAGGCTAAGCCTCGAGTTTGTTCACACTCAACGGCTCCGGCCTCGCAGTCGGCAGAACAGTTGCAGCAATTCTCGAAAACCTCCAGCAGGAAGACGGTATGTAGTGCGAAGGTGCTAGACCATACATGGGAAGATCTGTTATCGATTAACTTGCGAACTTGCACTCCTTGGAAGCATCTCATACGTTTAGACCGTACATGGGAAGAGCTGCTGTCAGGTAAGCAGATTGTCCGTCGATCCGGAGCGGATTATCTGTGTTCGGTGCCGGATTGCGTGATGCCAATGCGTGACAGTTATGTCTCGTAACAGCAGAGGTTTCATCTGCGGTTCAGCAACAGACTGTTTATCAGTTCAACGGCGAATTGTCAATCAGCGAACTGCCCGGAAGTCCGGGGATGCGTGCCGAGCCGTGGCACTCGCATTGACCGATGCAGCTTTAAATTTTCGAATGCGAATGAGGTCTCGAAAGGACGATGGATAAGCTGGTCACCGTCATCACAGCTTTAAATTGAAATAATCACGCTCGCACACGAGTTATATGTGCGCATATACGTACGCTACCATTTTGGGAAATGCTGACGCAAGCACAAGGATTGATGACCCATATAGGTCGCATCTGCTCTTGTGCTTTTTACTTTACAGAGAGCAAGAACAAATTGCGATGACACTTACGGAATCAATGCGCACAATTTGTAAAATACACACTGATTTCAGGGATTTCAGTGAACCGCATTTGATGGCATCAGTGCCGAGAAATGTGCAGTCCATGTATCGGCTGCAGAACACACACCAACGCATGTATACTGGACCAAAGCTGCGTGGCAGCTGACTGCTGAGACGGAGAGCGAAGCGGAGGATAGGAAAAATACAGTACAAAACAAGTCTTTACGGATTTTCTGATCTACCACAGCGAGTCACGCCCGATTTCGTTCCATATGCCGGGGCACAAGGGCAGGAGTACGCTGTACGATATATGGCTTTGGCGACTTCGTCAAGACTGTTATGGGCAATGATATAACCGAGATCCCGGGTGCGGACGCGCTGCAGCAGCGGGAGCGCATCAAGGATATTATGAACGGCTACGCCGGTCTGCTACGGGGAGTCAAACTACCCGAGTTCTCGTAAACGGAAGCAGCACAGGTCTGATGGCGGCTATTCTGGCTACTGTTCGAGGGGGATCACCTGCTGATGGGCAGGAACTCGCACAGTCAGTTTTATGGGGGCTCAGCTCGTATAAATCTCGTCCTATATAATGCCTGAGCTTGATGAGGAGACCGGCCTGCAGCTGGGATTGGATCCTGACAGGATAGAAGCAGCGCTGATGGCGGATCCTATGATTAAGGCCGTGCTGGTGACCAGTCCGAATTACTACGGTGTCCTGTCTGATATTGAACGGATTGTGATATTGTTACCCGCACGGCCGCATCCTTATTGTGGATCAGGCACGGTGCACACCCCAAATGATTACCTGAGGCGGACGGGCGCTGCCGCAGCGCCGCTGGCAGCAGCCAGGATTGAGGGATTGGATAGTGCAAATACGGCAGGGCTGCCGCCGGTGGCAATAGCGGCAATCCGAGTTCTGATCCCGAGAGATTGATACTGTCTGCGGGCTGCAGAGCGGCAGAGAATTGCGGAGCCGACATCGTTGTCGACAGCACGCACAAGACCCCTGCTGTCCTTTACCGGCCCCGCAATTCTCAACATCTGCACCGAGAGGCCGGATGTTCCGCGAATATCTGAGCTCATCCGCATGCTGCAGACAACCAGCCGAGTTATGATGACGGGCAGCCTCGACATCAATCAGCAGATACCAGAATGGACGGCTACAATCTGGTCAAGAGCTGGGCAGCAGACGTCGAATATTTCTACCGCGAGGCCGCAGGATCCGAGGGCTCAATCTCATCCGGCGTCCGGAACTGGACAATACCAAGATAAATCTCACAATGTCAGCCCTCGGTCTATCCGGAGGATCAGCTGGCGGAGGAGCCCGGAAGCGGAACATCTGGGTTGAACTCACGCACGGCGGCTACGCAATGATGATGACAGGAATCGGCAACGAGGAGAGGCGACTACGAGGATATGCTGGCCGCCCTGCGTGAGATCCGGTGCAGTATAGGGGCGGGAATCCGCCGCACCGAATTGCGGATTCCGATTCGACGGGGCTTCAGGTGGCAAAATTGCAGATTCCACCCCAAATACACGAAGGCGGATAGCAAAAGTGCGGAAGTCGCTTTGCAGATCGAGAGGCGGTAGCAAAGCCGCAGACTCCGCCTCGCAAGCTGTGAATTCAAGCAGCAAAAGCCGCAGACTCTCCATCTCTGCCCGGAATCCCGCGCTTTCGGCAATGCTGAGCAGCGCGAATTCGGACGAGACATGAAACCGTGCCGCTTTACAGCGCAGAGGGGAGAGTTCTTATACGAATCTCTGGTCCCATATCCGCCGGGTACCCCTACGCCTGCCCGGGTGAAGTGCTCAGCGAGATGTTATCTTGTACGGCGAATCAGTTAGTAGCAGAACATGTGGTTCTCGGAGGATGGTGAAGAGGGAAGAATAAAAGTTGCGCAAAACTGAACGAAGATTTCAAGGAAGTTTAAGATGACTCATACGTACGGATGGTTAATTTCTTCATGTAAATGGATATTATTTGTACGGAATCTAAGAAACAAAGGAAGGGTTCTTAAGGATGAGCCAAGGTCAAACATCTACCAAGCATTTTGCGTTAAGCATCACAAGAATACTGGCAGGTCGTGAGACCGGAAGTGATGCCGATTCCGGATGTGGCTGAAAATCCGTGCACAGCGTAGAGCATTGCGCCCCGTCAGCCTCTCATTGCTAAGCGCTGTACTGCAGTCAAGGTCGGTCAGAAGATCGGTGACACAGAAGCTTTCGTTAGCGCACCGGTTCATTCCAGCGTTTCCCGGAATCGGCTACTGATACATGCCGTCAGTCATGCTCTTCGGCGTGGGCGGAATGGAGACACATATTTGTAATTGACGACCGATATAGAGCGGTGATGTCAGCGAAGAGGCAGATGTGCTCATGCGTTGAAAATCATGCGGATTTTGTCAAGGCAGCCGAGCTAGTGGTTGGATTATTAGAGGCTTGCCCCTACGAGCATCAAGATGATCCAAAGCACTTAGACGAGTGTAAGTATTGTTATTAACGGTGCTGAATGCGAGCCATTCATCACAGGCGATAACAGAGTGATGGTAGAGGATGGACAGGATGTCCTCGACGGTATGCTTCAACGATGAAGTATCTCAACCTCGAGAAGGGAAATTTCGCATCGAGGAGAATGCTTCGATGCCATCGACAATATGAACAGACTGATTCAGCAGAACGGTATCAATAACATTGAGGTATGCAAGCTGCAGTCGAGGATATCCTAAAGAGTGCCGAGCGTAAAGCTTGTATATGAGACAACCGGTCAGGTTATGAATGCCGGTGTACTCCCGGCACAGCTGGGAGTAATCCTTGTAATGTATCTACAATCGCTATCCTAGGGCAGTACTTCAGAACGGGCATGCCGCTTGTGCAGAGGAGAATTACTGTAGATGGAGATGCTGTTGCGGAGCCTAAGAACGTATTCGTTCCAATCGGAACTCGCATCGCTGATGTTGTCGAGTTCTGTGGCGGATATAAGCAGGAGCCTAAGAAAATCGTAATGGGCGGACCTATGATGGGCGTGCAACTCATTCGGATGAGACTCCAACTGTTAAGAATACAGGTTCACTTCTATGCTTCGGCAAGGAATCGGCTACAGTTAAGACCGAGACAGGATGTATCAACTGTGGACGTTGCCACCACGCATGTCCATTCAAGCTCGTTCCTATGCTATACGCAGATTTCTACGAGAGAGATGACGCAGAGTCACTTGATAAGTTCAGGGTTATGCAGTGCATGGAGTGCGGAAGCTGTTCATATGTATGTCCTGCGAGAAGACCCTTGAGCTTTACCAATAAGCTCGCGAAAGCTTTGGTAAAGGAGGCAGCAAGAAGAATGGATAATAAGAAATTTTCATAACAATCTGATAGTATCGACATCTCCGCATATCGTTACAGACGAAGATACTACCAAATTAATGGGAACTGTTCTGCTTGCACTGCTTCCGGCGCTAGTTGCCAGCGTATACATCTTCGGAGCCAGAGTTCTGCTACTCTCTGTATCATGTGTGGTTGCCAGCGTGGCATTCGAGTGGTGCTACTTGCTAGCTACAGCTTCACAGACAATTAGCGACCCCAGTGCCGCAGTACAGGTCTGTTAATCGCGTTTAACGTTCCATCCAGCTTCCCGTATGGATGGCAATCATCGGATGCTTTGTAGCTATCGTTGTTATTAAGCAGCTGTACGGAGGTATCGGCAGGAATTTTGTAAACCCGGCTATCACAGCCAGAATCTTCCTGTTTATCTCGTTCGCAGCGCAGATGACATCTTGGCCGTTACCGAGGATGGCAGCACAGACTGATGCCGTAACAGGGCCTACACCTCTAGCTCTCGTTGCCGGTGGGACCGGCAAGGCTGATCTTCCGTCCAACATGGACATGTTCCTCGGCTTCACGGGCGGATCCCGGAGAAGTAAGTGTCTGGCACTGGTCGGAGTGACTGTTCCTTATCTGGAGAAAGCGTTATTTCACCGGCTATTCCATGTGCATTCATCGGAACTGTATTTGTAATCGCTCTTGCATACTACAAGGGGGATTTCAACATGGCTATATTCCATGTGTGTGCAGGTGGTGTGATGCTGGGTGCATTCTTCATGGCTACAGACTATGTGACATCGCCTAAGCTAACTAAAGGTCAGATCCTATTCGGTATCGGATGCGGAGTTATCACCATGGCTATTCGTCTATGGGGCAACTACCCGAAGGTGTTTCCTCCATACCGTTGATGAACATCTGCACGCCACTTATCAACAGATGGACGTATAAGGGCTATGTAAAAGGAGGTGCGAAATAATGAAGAAGAACAATAGTGCATTTTCAAATTTCGTTTCGCCTATCCTCGTGCTCGTACTGATTTGTTTCGTAGTTACATTTGCACTTGCTATGGCGTACGGTGTTACGAAGCCAATCATCGATAAGAACAACCTCAGCGAGTCGAACAGGCGAAATCTGAGCTTATTCCTGAGGCTCACGGCGAATTCGAGAATTACGACGGAAAGCTCGTTGTAGTCCAGAAGAACAAAATATATGCAACAGAGGCTTCAAAGGCTGTAAACGGCTCAGGCGTAGTTGTTACAGTAAGCTCGAACAGCTATGGAGGAGCTCTCACAGCTATGGTCGGCATCGACAATAAGGGTAAGATTACCAAGGTGCTTGTTATGAGCGCTCAGGATACACCGGGAATCGGTACAAAGGCTCAGGACCCTAAGCACCTTGAACAGTATAAAGGGCTTAACGATCTCGGAAGTGAGACGATCAAGGATGCGAAGTCAAAGGTTAAGCACATCACGGGTGCTTCGATTTCCTCGCAGGCTATTCATGAGGCCGTATTCTGCGGACTCAAGCAGTACAAAGCTATGGGAGGGGCTAAATAAATGAGCAAAAGAGTAAGCTATCCATTATCACAAATGGTATCATCAAGGAAAATCCGGTATTGGTTCTGCTGATTGGTACCTGCCCTACACTAGCTACATCTTCGTCCGCTTCAAACGGTCTCGGAATGGGACTCTCAACTACAGCGGTACTTATTGCAGCTAACATAGTAATTTCATTACTACGTAAGGTTATTCCGGATAAGGTTAGAATCCCATGCTACATCGTAGTAATCGCCGGATTCGTAACAGTAGTACAGTTCCTGCTGGAGGCGTATGTCCCTGCGCTATACAAGTCGCTCGGACTCTTTATCCCTCTAATCGTAGTAAACTGCATCATCCTGGGAAGAGCGGAGGCATTTGCAAACAAGAATACGGTTGTTGATTCTGCTCTCGACGGCATCGGTATGGGTCTCGGATTTACACTCACACTTACAGTAATGGGTACAATCAGAGAGCTTCTCGGAGCCGGAACATGGTTCGGAATGACAGTATTCGGTTCATGGTTCACCCCAATCGGATTCTTCAACCTCGCACCTGGCGGATTCTTCGTATTTGGACTGCTCATCGCGGTGCTCAACGTAATCACCAAGGGTAAGGCACTTAAGAAAAAGACATTCAGCTGCGGCACATGCCCAATGTACAACTCCTGCAACCTGGCAGAGGCTAAGGAGATTGCAGCAGAGGAGAAAGGAGCTGAGGCATAATGGTAAATCTAGTCATCATATTTATGTCGATCGTTCTTGTAAATAACTTCCTTCTCTCGCAGTTCCTCGGAGTCTGCTCATTTCTCGGAGTTTCAAACAAGATGGAATCGGCAGTTGGTATGAGCGGTGCGGTAGTATTCGTAATGGTAATTGCGGAAATTGCTACATGGCCAATCCAGCAGCTACTCAACAAACTCGATATTGCGTATCTGCAGACCGTGGTATTCATTCTTGTAATCGCGGCTCTAGTACAGTTCGTAGAGATGTTCATGAAGAAGTTTATGCCGGCACTTCAGAAGTCTCTCGGTATATATCTCCCTCTGATCACAACGAACTGCGCTATTCTTGGTGCGACAATCAACGCTATCAATTATAACTACACATACATTCAGGCTATCGTATACACCTTCGGAGCAGGAGTCGGCTTCGGACTTGCGATGGTGCTGTTTGCAGGTGTTCGTGAAGAGAAGCTCTGGAACGACGAAGGAGTTCCCGCTGCATTTAAGGGAGTGCCTATGGTGCTTGTAAGTGCAACAATACTCTCGTTATCCTTCATGGGATTCTCAGGATTATTCCAGTAAGGAGGGGTACAGATGAATGCAGTTATGACAGCAGTAGTACTTGTAGTTTGCGCAGGCTTCATTGCTTCTCTCTTGCTCGTAATCGCTTCTCACGTTTTCTACGTTCCCGTAGACGAGAGAGTCGCCGAGGTGAGAGAAATCCTTCCCGGAGCTAACTGCGGCGGCTGCGGATTCGCCGGATGCGATGACTATGCAAATGCAGTAGTCAACGACGAGTCGACAAGCTGCAGTGCTTGTACGGTTGGCGGAGCAGCTTGTGGAGCAGATTGTTGCAATCCTGGGACGCTCGGCAGGCGGTGCTGACAAGCAGATTGCTCAGGTAATGTGTAACGGGACATGCGATGCTTCCAAGAAAATCCTCGAGTGGCAGGGAATGCGGTCTTGCGCCGGTGCCAAGACCTTCTTTAACGGCAACTCGGCCTGCTCGCATGGATGTATAGGCCTTGGCGACTGCGTTAACGTATGCGATTTCGATTCTATCGGAATTATCGACGGCGTAGCTAAGGTTAACTAGGGACACCTGTGTGGCTTGCGGAAAATGTGCTCACACTTGCCCTCAGTCCATTATCAAGATGGTTCCTTTCAAAAAGGAAGTTCACGTTCTGCGTCAGAATACCGAGAAGGGTGGAGTTACTCGTAAGCAGTGTTCAAACGGTTGTATCGGATACGAAGCGTGTTAAGACCTGTAAATTGATGCTATCCACGTGGAGAATAATCTGGCATCTATCGATTATGATAAGTGCAAGAACTGTGGCATGTGCATGTCTGTTTGTCCAACAGGCGCAATCAACAGCTACAATGAGAGACATGCCAAAATGGCAATCAACGCTAAGAAAAAGCTGCAGCTGAGAAGGTTATAAGGCAGCGGAGGCAAAGGCTGCAGCTACCAATGCTTAGCCGCATAGATTAATCGAAGCGCAGTTCATGACAATGCTTACGGGGTTAATTACAATCGACTTGAGATTTATAGGTAAAACATGTCGATGAAAACCGCTGTGAGTCATTGAATTTCAATGGCTACAGCGGTTATATCTTTGAAGTTGATTTGAAAACAGTTCCAACCGGATATTGAGGGACTGAGAGTTATAAGCCGAAATGTGTTGGTAAAATCTTCTGTAACCATTGAAAAACTCAATGCAGTCTTGTGGTATCTGTGCAAAGTACCCCTGTCTGCAAGTCATTAATTATCCACGTTGTGACCTTTTTAGATTTATATTCGTCAATATAATCACACTCATTTCCAATTTAGTATTGCATAATACAGGCAAGCGATACAGGAAAGGAGTGGTGAGATGAGTAAATTAACGGTAAAAAGCAGCTGGCGGCAGTGCCTATAGCAGTGATTGTAGTTGTATCCGCCGTGAGTGGATGGACAGCGCTGTTTGGACGGGCCTCAGCAGCTGATAACTCAGTTAAACTCACGTATGTGAGTCCGTCAAAGATACAGTGATTCAAACAAGTCTAAGGACAAGGCGAAGAAATCATCTAAATTGACAAAACTACAAATCAAAGAGCAAAGCAATCTCCAAAGCCGGGGGAATGGGTCGTCAGGAGGTGCACAGGGCGAGCCTCCATCAGATGGATATAGTTCTGACGGACAACCTCCGTCAGGTGAAAACAACCGCCGGATGGTCGAACGGAGCTTTTGGACAGGGCGGTGGAGCGAACACACAGAGCGCACGACTACAGCGGTACAAATAAAGGTGAGCTGACTGAACAAGAAGAGTGTTAGCAGCGAACAAGAAGACTGTAAATCGAGCCACGGCAGATGAACGCGCTCCTGGCAAAGAGTGGCGGTACATTAACTGTAAAGAATTCTAAAGTTACAAAAGTCCGGTGATGATACAAACGGGGATAATGTAAATTTCTGCGGAATCAACTCATCTGCACTGCTGTTGGGAAGGGTTCAAAGTTATTCATACCAAGACTTCAATCTCATCAATCAGCGAAGGGAGTAACGGAATATTCTCAACCGATAGATACTGGGAAGGTATATGCAAATGACGTCAAAAATTACGACAAAAACGGCGGTAATTCACGAGGCCTGATGCAACCTATGGCGGTGAAATCGGCGCCAATAAGATGAATATCAGTACGGAAGGAAACCACAGTGCAGCTACGGCTACAGATCGCGGCAGCGGGTATATTTCCATCACAAACAGTAAGCTTTAAGACAGCAGGCTCAGGATCACCTATTGTTTATTCAACAGGCGATATCGAGCCTCGATAGTGGTAAAAAGGACAGCTACAGGATAGTCAGATTGCCGCATAGAAGGGAAGAATCGAATTTTAGCATATAATTCCTCGCTTACAAGCACGAATGATGCAATTGCCGGAAGTGATCCTATAAAAAACGGAGTCATCATCTACCAGTCGACATCGGGAGATGCGGAAACAGCGAGTTCGCAGTTGGGGGATTTTGAGGCGGTGAATTCAACACTTAAATCTACCATCTCCGGCGGGGACATGTCTATGTGACAAATACAAACGCAAAGGTAGTACTTAAGAAAAACGAAACTGACTTCGACAGCGCAAATGTTGACCTGATCAATGCCGGCGGAAACAATTCCAATAACTGGGGAAGCCGGGGCAATAACGGAGGGAAGCTCACCTTTACGGGAATTAGCTAGGTGTTAAAGGGTAATATTACGGTAGATACTATCAGCAGTGTGAATCTGTATCTTACAAAGAACACAACATGGACCGGATCTGCAAAGATCGAGACTAACTCGTCAGGAAGCTCGTCCGGAGCACCACTGACTGTCAATGTCGATAAAACGTCGAAATGGGTTGTAACGAAGAATACTTCAGTAACAAACCTGAATGCTGAAAAAGGGAGCAAGATTGTAGATTCAAACGGTAAAACTGTTACAATCAAGGTGAATGGAAAGACAAAGGTCAAGGGAAATAGTGACGTGGCGGTTACGGTAACAGGGAAATATTCCAATACTGTAAAGACAAGCTCGCAATCCTCGTTGAGTACGAGAGTTCTCTCGAGGGAAACCTTTGATAAGAAGTATAATGTAAAAACCACATCTGAACCAACAAGCTGTCTTAGCTGCTCGATTATAATCCTCGATTATAATTATAGATGATATTTAGATATGTGTTAAACAAGGTTAAATAAAATCAGAAAGTAAGAGGGCATCATTACGGATGCTCTTTGCTTGAGTACGGTGATGATCGTTTATTCAGGCTCATTAAAAAGTGTTGATTTTTCCACATACTTACTTGTATTGCATCACAAAATTAGATATATAAATTATCGAAAATTACAACAAAATAAAAATAACGTGTGATGTTGACACAAATATTTCTCTAGCATATTAACCCGTGATGTGAAACACCTGGAGGCTGCAATGTTACTGCAGTTGAGAGCCTCAGCGGCACATCATGAGGGCTTGACAGATCAAGCAAGAATTAGCAAGGAGAGAACAGATGCCTGATTGTACAGACCATTAATGCTATCTATCCGACTACGTGTTGGTGTTCATGCTGCTCGGCGTCGGACTGTGGTATACCTTAGGACGAGGTTTTATCCAGATCAGATATTTTAAGGAGGGCTTCAAGAGAACCTTGGCGGCTTGTCGCCTAAGTGGGTCAAGCACGAAAGCGGCATGAGTTCATTTCAGGTCTGGGCCACAGCGATTAGCAGCACAGGTGGAACGGCAATATCGTAGGTGCGTCCGGCGCGATTTTGACGGGCGGACCCGCTATATTCTGGATGGGTTATCGCCTTCTTCGCATGGCTACCATCTGCCGCGAGGCGACACTTGCCGTCGAGACCAGACAGACATCAAAGTCAGCATGTGCTCGAGGACCTGTATATTATGGCAAGAACGGCTTGGCGCGGATGCGGCAGGTTTTCGGCCGGATTTTTCGCAGTAGCTATTACTTGCCCTCGGATTCTTCGATGTATGGTGCAGTCCAACTCATCGGAGCTCACATTTAGCACAGCTCTTCGGAGTGCCCGGATGGGCGGTTGAATCGTGCTGGTTACTCGGTGCGGATTTATATTTACTGGCGGGAAACCAGAGACGGGCTTCCGTAACTGAGAAGGTCGTGCCTATCATGGCTGCCATCTTTTATTCTCGTGCGGACTGATCCTGCTGATTATGCGTATCAGGTACATCCCGGCGACATTCGGCATGATATTCAAGTATGCGTTCCGTCCACAGGCTATTATCGGCGGTGGATTCGGTATAGCGCTCAAGACGGCTATCTCGCAGGGTGCTAAGAGGGGACTTTTCTCCAACGAGGCCGGTATGGGTTCTACTCCACGCGCACGCACAGGCAAATGTGAAGGATCCTCATGAGCAGGGGACCGTCGCGATGATCGGAGTATTTATCGATACATTCGTAATTCTTACGCTCAACGCGCTGGTGGTAATTTCGACGCTCTATACGCCGGACGGGCCGCTCAGCGCAGGTGTTATTCCGTCTGGAATTGACAAGACCAATCTCGCGCAGACTGCATTCGCGGCGGCATGGCGGCAAGTCCGACCTGTCGTTTGTAGCGGTGTGTCTGTTCTTTCTTTGCCTTCTCGACCATTCTCGGTTGGAACATGTTCGGCAAGATCAATAGATCTATATGTTTGAGCAAAAGTCGGGTCAAGGTGTATACGGTTATCGCGCTAGTGTTCATATTCCTCGGAACCTGTGCTTCCAATGATCTTGCGTGGGAGCCTCGGACATGTTCAATCAGCTGATGGTAATTCTAACGTAATCGCGCTCTTTGCACTAACCGGCAGTGGTAATGCATATCGAGAAGAGACATAAAGGGAATAGGGACAAGAAATAGAAATAGAATGAGTTGAGGGGTGAGTTCAAGCAACAAGCTGTATTTAAGCCTTAATGTAGTTTTTCTACTCTCATTTGCCTGTTCTTTTGCAGCAAATACATCTTAAAATGCATAAAATACAAATGTCGAGACTTTTAAACAATAAAAAAGTTGGTACGCTTGATTTCCTTTATCTTCTGCTGAAATCTTTAATTGCGGGAGCAGTATTTTTCGTCAGCTCACTCTAACGGTTTTGAAGCCGCGATGATTTTAGTGGCAAAGTTCTGATAAAAGTATGACATCGTTGTCACCAAGCCGAAGGATAATTCGAGCCCTCGTAATGAAGGAATCCGTATTGTCATTTTGTCAAACGGAGGGAGGAGTTGGTATACGAATACACTCCGGTATCACCATAGTTCATAGTTCCCAAATAGATGAATGTCGAATTATCGATATTCTTGGTGCTCGATGTCATAATACAGTATGGATTTTGTTCTGGATGCTACTCTCTACTATCAATCAGCAGCACCTGCTCGATTGTGTCTGCCGTTGTACCAGTAAATGTAGAGGATATCTTCAAAAATTTTTCTATATCGGACAACATCTACATCTCCTGATGGATGTCGACGTGCAGGGCAGGGAACATATCTATATCCACATCGAAGAGCACGGCAAATATCTATGAGGATATCTTATTCCGATTGATACTTCCACGTTCGTATTACTTTAGAAACCGTAGAAACGCCTCTTTGTTTATTAACTGCGCCAACTTCGGATTAAGGTCATCCCGCGACCTTTTGCGAAATGAAACGAACCTTTTAAACCGATTTCTGTGCAAGCAATTGTTTATTATCCATTACAGGCTCCGCTGCGATTTCTTTCTGGAAACTCCTCTGATTATATTTTAAGTTCTTCTTCTAAAATCACCTCATATTCGATTAAATGTGTCGCATTATGATTGACGATTTTTGCATATTTTAACATGGACTTATATCCGGAAAATCATTAGCAAGCATATTTTGGTCGTGGTGAAAATATTAGCAATAGGAAGTTTCTTTGTGAAATTCTATCAGTTTGCCGTGTTTAACTCGCTACACTAGGAATGGCAATCAAAGGGGGAGTCTTTTCGAAGGATCAGAGTAAGTTTCAGAATTTGATGCGCACGGCCACCCGTCGCAGAATAAAAGTTAGCAGTTTTGTGAGAAATTTGAGAGGTGCTGTCACGACAGACATTCAAGGATCAAAATTAAAAAGAATATTTAGCGTCTTATATTGATTACTTTTATGCGGGTCGCTCATTTACGGACCTGTATTTTCAGATCATACGTTTATGATGCATACCTTGAAGCATATGGTTTAACTAATAACAAATGGGCTATCTGGTCTGGATATTTGGTGTTATGGAGCTTTTTCTACTTGTTCGGAGGAGTTGTAGCCGATATGATAAAGCCTCGAAAGCTTATGTCTTACTCACTTATCCCTCACGGGTTTGGGAGGCTTGCTGCATCTATTTCACCCAAGCTATAATATATGTTGATATCTATACCCACTTTGGGGGTTCACTTCACTTTGCATTTTTGGCCATTCTGCTCAAGAGCCTCTGTGCTATGGCGAAACCTTAGCGAGCAGAGCAAGGCGTATGGGTTTATGGACGGGGAAGAGGTATTAATGCAATTCATTTCTCGCTTATAGTTGCATTGCAAAGGTTACAAAAGCAGCAGGCAAAATGGCCGGTATCAACGGAATAATTATATTTTATTCATCAATAATAATTATACTTTGGAATACTTGTATTTATATTTATGAAAGACCTGATTTTTCAAAGGAATCTCTGCAGATGAAGCAGGAAAAAGGTCGTATAAAGGATATAGGCATGTTGTTAGGCTTCCGGGCCGTAGGGATGCTGGCTTATAATTATGTGCTGCTCGTACACTATGAATATGTTATTTACTATTTTACTCCATATGCTACTGCGACTATGGGCATGACTGCGGCAGCAGGAGGGATGGTTGTGGTCATGGCTCAGTATGTAAGACCGATTGCAAGCTTTTCAGGAGGAATTGCGGCAGATAAAATTGGAAGAGCCAACTTTATGTATATTACATGGACTTATGTTCCTGATGACAGTGATTCTGATCCTGAAAGAAGCTGCAAACCTCACAGCCTTTATCATAATTTGCGCAGTGATTTACTTTGTGCTGCATGCTGCATACAGTATGGTTTATTCGATGCTTGAAGAAAGTGGCTGACGTAGCTGTAGGTGGGACAGCTATTGGTCTGATCTGTACTAATAGGGTACTCCGGAGGTCTTCTGCCCCCTATGGCAGGTTCTCTCTCGACCGATATGGTAACGCAGATGATACAAAAATATTCATTTTCCCTCCATAATGATGCTTATTGGTGCTGCAATGCTTACCATTTATAAGAGGTACTATTAAGAAAAATAACAACATGAACAGCGTGCGGAAATAGTAGTTCAGAATCGCTGCACAGTGTGAAGTGATGGCAATAAATCGATTGTAACAGCTCACTTGTCGGATTTTATGCAAAATAACTGATTTGTTAGTAAGGAGGAGATGTCGACAAAAGCAGTATTCAATTCAAAAACTCCACTTAGAATGGAAGACTTTCCGTATCAGTGGGATGTAATCGAAAATGTTTGGATTCCTATGGCGGATGGTTGCAAATGCTCTGCCAGAATCTGGCGTCCCAGGACTGATGTTCCGTTACCGACAGTCTTTGAAACGCAACCTTATCGCAAGAGAGATGGTATGCGCGGACGAGATGAACCTATGTACGGATACTTTGCAGGGCATGGTTATAATGTCGTTCGTGTTGATATGCGAGGAGCGAGAATCCGATCAGTGCTTTTATGATGAGTATTTGAAACAGGAACAGGATGACGCAATTGACGCAATCAATTGGATTGCTGAGCAAGATTGGTCTGACGGTAATGTCGGTATGATGGGAAAGTCTTGGAGTGGATTTAATAGTCTGCAGGGTAGCTGCAAGGCGGCCTAAACCTCTAAGGGCAATAATCTGGAGGGCTATGTTGACGACAGGTATACTCAGGATATTCACTATAAAGGAGGTTGTCTCCTCAACGACAATTTCTGGTGGGGTAATATTATGCTTGCGTATATGTGCCGTGCGATCGACAAAGAGATTAGCGGATACATGGTATGAAGAATCAATAAAACGACTTGAAGAAATGCCGCTGTGGCCGGAGAATTGGCTTAATCACCAGACTCGTGACGAATATTGGAAGCACGGTTCTGTTAGCGTGAATTATGACGATATTAACATTCCTGTATTTGCAATAGATGGATGGGCAGATTCATATACCAACAGTGTACCTACTCTTATGCAGGGGCTAAACGTACCAAGAAAAGCCTGGATTGGTCCATGGGCACATGTTCTTGCGCATGATGGGGCTCCTAAGCCTGCTGTAGACTTCCTCGGGGAGGCAACGAAATGGTGGGACAAATGGCTTCGCGGAATAGATAATGATTGTCTTGAGGGACCTCAAAGTACGGTGTGGCTGGAAGATAGCATGCTGCCGGAAACTGTGCATGTTGAGAGCGATGGCCGGTGGGTTGGTGTAGATGACTGGTCGCAAATTAACGACAAGGTTCTGTACATGACGTATGGTCATCTTGGAGAAACGGAAAATATCAATGCTGAGGTAGTGGAGCTTTGCACCTTACCAAACCATGGGTTGCTTGCAAACGAATGGATGGGTGCTGGTGTTCCGGGAGAGAGCCCGGCAGATATGCGAGTAGATGATGGCATGTCCATGACCTTTGATTCTGATGTGTTAAAGGAAGACTTGGAAATTGTGGGATATCCGACATTTACGGTTGAGTTTACGTGCGATAAGCCTAATGCCTTCCTGTATGCTCAGTTGTCAGATATTCATCCAAACGGTGCTTCAACGCGTGTGTCCTATGGATTGATGAATCTTACACATCTCGAAGGGCATGAGAAGGTTGTGTATCTGAAAAAAGGAGAAAAATATAGAGCTACAGTAAAATTAGATGTGTGCGGACATCGATTCCCTCAAGGTCACAGAATAAGAGTTTCAATTGCAAATTCGTTCTGGCCTATGATTTGGCCATCACCGGAGTTAGCGACTCTGAAGCTGGATTTGTCCACTGCAAGGTTTACATTACCTGTTTTCAGTGGTGATGATACGGAAGGTCCGAGTGAGGAGGTATACAGTGCCCCGCTTACCCCTATGACTACGCTTTCTGAAGGAATCGTGGAAAGAAAGATTGAGTACGATCTTGTAAATGATTCATGGATATCCATTACAAATGGAGTTGGCGGAGTGTTTGGTGAAGGGGTATATCGTTTTGATGATATAGGTACTGCTGTAGAACATAACCTCAAAAAGAGAGCTTACATTGTCAAACAAAGATCCGCTGTCTGCTAAATATAGGATCATCCAGAAGATGAGGAACGGTCGTGATGGCTGGCTTACGGACTGCGATATTGATGTGACGCAAACATCGGATAAGGAATACTTCATATTACCGGTTTCATGGATGCATCAATAAATGGTGAGCACGTCTTTCACAGAGAGTACAATTCTAAGATTCCAAGGAACGGAATATAATAAATTCGCATAGGCATAACGTATAACGCGATTAAATTAATATTATTTGTTTCAAAAGCCCGGATTAACGCAAATAAGCCCTGTTTTCCGGGCTGCTTCTATCTAACAGCTTATGACAACGGCTCGTGCTGACAATGCTTCTGTTTATGCTTTTAGAGAAAACTTTCGAAAGGAGTGGGAGCTATGGGTAAGATAACCTTTTTGGGAGCTCGTTCTAATGAATTTATCTACGTCTGTATGGTATACGCTGGATCGCTCGCTCGACTTCAGAGGGGTACCTTGGACTTGGAGCAATTCCTATGTGGATAGTTTTGATGTTCGTGTTCTTTGTTCCACAAGCACTAATGTGTGCCGAGATGGCTTCATCTTACCCTACCGATGGGGGATTAAATGACTTGGTGAAAATTGCATTTGGAGCAAAGTATGGCTTTCTGGTATCGTGGATGAATTGGACTTCCCTTATTTTTTGGTTTGCATCGTTTCACGTTCTTTTTCGATAAAATGCAACCTATATGATAGGGCGTCCCGAGCTGGCTGAAAGCAAGCCGATTGTACTCATTATGTCAATAGTAGTTATATGGATTCTCTCGTTTGCCAGTATGCGAGGGATGAAGTTTGGGAAGTATTTTACGAGTGTAGGTTCGCTAGGTTCTACAGTCCCTACCATAGTGCTTATTGCTTTTGCATTACTGGCGATTGTTGTGTTTCAAAAAGCACCGAGTGCATCTGTCTCACAATGCAGCATCTTTAACCCTAAATTGAATATGAACTCGTTAGTTGCAATTTCAAGTATTATGTTTGCATATACAGGTGCTCAGCTTACGGCTAACTTTTGTTCAGAGATGGAAAACCCTCGAAGAGATTATCCACGGACGATAATGGTTGCTGCAACAATCATAGGTGTTCTTTACGCAGTTGGATCAATATATGACTATGTTGCTGCCGACCTCGAAGATAACATCATCAACCGAATTTTGGATGCAATGCTTTAAAGTATGCTGTTTGTTGGGAATTCTTCCGCTTTTATACAGCTAATAGCTTGAATTGCACTCTCTGTTCTCGGAGCGCTTGTGCTGTATATAGCGCAGCCTACCAAAAATGCTCTTTGGCTTTTCCGAGCCGGGGATATTTTCGGAAAAATATAAGGGTGAACAAGCACGGAATCCCTGAAAAAGGCTGTCACGTTTCAGGCAATTTTGATTACAGCCTGATTACGGCAGTGTCGATTTTCCCCGGGAGTTGACGCAATTTATAATATCCTCGTTACAATGACGGCTCTGACGACACTTTTTCCCATACGTTCTCCTGTTTTTAGCTTACGGCAAAATAAAGCGGGAGAAGAAAGACATAGATAGTCTATATGTTATGACGAAAAACAAAGGATTGGCGAAATTCTTGACTTGGTGGAGACTGCATTGTGTTGCGCTGCGATTTGCTGTTCGGCACCCCGATAATGAGTACTGCACGTGATAACATCATTTACGAAATTGAGTTGATAGGAGGAGGCCTTTTGATAATATGTTCAGGCTTTGGCTCTGGAAACGTTCAGGCCTTGAGAATGAGGTTATTCCGGTAAATGAATGGGAACAGGGAAAGAGTGAATGTGCAGATTGAAAATACAGACCTATAACTCGGAAAATCTGCCTGCAATGTTAAGCGAAGAGGGGGTTGCAAACGATGCTTGCAGCCTCCTCTTCTTGTAGTGCGCCCGGCGAGCGCACGTTCTAACGGGTGAAAGTCCCGAATCCGCCCGGTAGCGGGAAGGATGCAGCCGAAGGCAAGGGTGTCCATCGCGAGGTGGAATCCGAAGGAAGCCGGATGTGGGGGAAATACTAACCCACGGGCAAACCTCCGGCCTGACGAACAGAAATCGCATACGAGGCTCTGTATGAGGATAAGGCCGCTACCCAGGTCAAAGTCCAAAAGCTACACGGAATCATGCAGGGTAGATGTGGCAGGTGGATGGAGGGAAAGAACGTGTGAGTACCCGGGGAGGTCTCACCGGCGAGGAGACTCGTAGTAACAACGAATGGTGAGAAGTCAGCAAAGGCCATAGTAGCGGGCCAGTCCGTGAAGGGCCGAATCAATAGGAGTCTTGAGTACGACCGGGAAAGGAGGAACGGACTTGAGCGCAGAAAACGAGAGAGAAAGCTGCCTGCAAAGGAATAGCGCGGAACGTAAAGAGTATGCAGGAGCGCGCCGTTCGTTCCGCCGGATATGGAAGGAAAGGGACAGTGCAGAGCCGGGACTTCTTGAGGCGATACTGGACAGAAGGAATATGAATAAAGCCTACAAGAGAGTTAAGGCAAACAAGGGAGCACCGGGAGTCGATGGGATGACCATCAATGACGCGCTACCCTACTTGCGGGAGCATAAGGACGAACTCATCGGAAGGATAATGCGAGGAAAGTACACTCCGTACCCGGTGAGAAGAGTCGAGATCCCGAAACCGGACGGCGGAATACGAAAGCTTGGTATTCCTACCGTCATCGACCGAATCATCTGGCAGGCCATCAGTCAGAAACTTATGCCCATCTATGAGCCGAAGTTCTCAGACGGAAGCTATGGCTACCGACCGGGGCGAAGTGCTAAGGATGCGATAAACAGAGTGAGAGAGTATGCGGAGGAAGGATACCGGTATGCGGTCAGTCTTGACCTCAGCAAATACTTTGACACGCTGAATCATGAGCGGCTTCTGAACCTGCTGAGAAAGGATATTAATGATGAGAGGGTCATCCAAATCATTAAGAGATGTCTGAAGAGCGGAGTGATGGTGAAAGGTGTAGTCATGGAGACGGAGGAAGGCTCCCCACAGGGAGGAAACCTGTCACCATTACTGGCAAACATCTATCTGGATGAGTTCGACAAGGAGTTCGAGAGGCGTGGGGTACCATGTGTGCGCTACGCAGATGACATCGTATTGCTGGCGAGGAGTGAAAGAGCCGCAAAGAGGCTCCTGGAAACAAGCACAAAGTACCTTGAAGAAACGCTTAGGCTGACCGTAAACAGGGAAAAGAGCAAAGTGAGCAGTGTATTCGCGATTCGAAATTTTAAGTTCCTCGGCTTCGCGCTGGGAAGGAACGGGGGTGGGACATACATTCGCGTTCATCCGAAGTCGTGGAAGAAGATGAAAGGCAAACTGAAAAGTCTTTCTTCCCGAAGACATGTTCAGAGCGTCATACCTGCACTCTACAGAATCAGAGTGTATATGCGCGGCTGGCTGAACTACTACGGAATCGCAGCGATGAAGAATGCCATTGAAGAACTCAACGGATGGTTATACCATCGAATCCGTATGTGTATATGGAAGATGTGGAAAAGGACACGGTCGAAGATGAAGTACCTGATAAAACTGGGAGTACCGGAAGAACTGGCATATATGGCGGCGAACAGCCGGCGGAAATACTGGTTCGTATCCAACACAGTTGCAGTAAAGATGGGACTCACAAAAGAAATATTGGCACGCAAGGGCTACTATGATTTAGCTGATGCGTACCGGCAAGTGCGCGTCAACTATTGAAACCGCCGTATACCGAACGGTACGTACGGTGGTGTGAGAGGACGGTGGGTGAACTAATCTCCCACCTCCTACTGATTAGTAAAACCACGCGTTGGACGCGTGGTTCAGTAAAGGCTTTGCCGATGAGCAGGAATTGAAAATGAAAAACCCTTCTGTTACACTTTGAATGCGGTCTGTCAGCTGCAAACAAAGGAACAGAAGGAGGTGCATTCACATGGGAGTGAATGACATAAATAGTTTAGCGCATCTCAAAGTGGAACTGCAAATATCACATAGTTTTCGCACCAAAATATCGAAGAATGGTGTTCTATGGACAAAAGAAAATGAGATTGGAAAAATATTAAGAAAACTATGTGAGTGGAAAGGCGTAGAGGTTCTGAATGCTGAGGCATGCCCGGATCATATTCACATGCTATTATCTATACCACCCAAATATTCGGTATCCAAATTCATGGGATATCTAAAAGGTAAGAGCAGTACAATGTTGTATGAACAGTTTGGGGAATTAAAGTATAAATACAGAAACCGAGAATTTTGGTGCAAAGGATATTATGTAGATACAGTAGGTAAAAACGAAGCAAGAATATCCGAGTATATATCAAAACAACTGGAAGAAGACAAAATGGGAGACCAGCTAACCATGAGCGAAGCTGGAGCATTCAGGAAAAAGAAAAAAAGTAGGTTAAGGCAAAACGCACCGACAGACCGCGTTTATGCGTTTGACGCGTCCGCGAGGAGCAGAGGCTTTTGTCCGCCTATTTAACAAAATCACGCGTTCGACGCGTGGATGGTTTTTTGTCTCGATTATTAATCCCCGGTCATGACGAGTGCTATAGCTCTACCAACTCAAACCTGAAGCCGTGGTCTCTATCTGACCTGTCATCATTAATATGATATACGTGATATTCTTCAGGTGTAAGGTCGGTCTTGCTGAGGAAGGTCCGCTTTGAACTGGCAAATTTGTCATTCTCTCTCACAGCGATGCCGCAGCTTGTCGAGATGTGACGAGGGACAGGCATTACTGTACAACCGATCGGCTTTAACAGCTTCTCGGTAGCGATAGCTCCGTGTGTTGACTCGAAAGTATACAGGAAATATTCTTCAGTCATAAACGTTGCTCCGGTGTTACAGAGTGATAACCTTGGACAGAGCCTGCATCGCTCCGAGTATGTCGAACATGTTGCTTACAGTTCCAATCTTGCAATCATCCTTAATCCCGAAGAAGTTGAGGCAAGTTCCGCAAACGAGAACCTTAGCTCCCTTTTCAATAAGAGTGTTCAGATTGTCAATGATCTGTGGCTCAATTCCTGTTGTCAGTTTGACACCATCGTTCATAAACAGAACGTAGGTCGGAATATTTTCAGATTCGGACAGCGTGTAGATAGCCATCTTGGCCAGGTTTAGTCCGAGCTCTGCATCTCCGCTTCCAACGGCTGCCTTGTTGAAGAATACGGCATAGCTGTCGTCCTCAAAGCTGTTTGCAGCTTCAGGAATCTTGCCGTCTCCATCAGCAAAGCTTACGAGGAACTTGTCGCCCTTCGGGCTGGTGCTGATTGGTCTGCCGTATGTATTACCGAGTCTCTCCAGGTTATCGATCCTGTGTCTGTCCGTCAACGATAATCTCGAGGCTCTGAGTGCCGTTGTCCAGTTCCTTTGCCATGATTACAGGGATTGGGCATGCCTTGCCTGCTGCATCTAGTCTCATCGTGCGATACCTCCGAATTCATAATATAAAATAAAATACATCACTATGATAACAGCGCAGCTAATTTTACTCAAATAGAAATATGTAATATTGAGCGGTGTTTGCGTGTTGACGTAGTTTTCACAAAGATAGAACACAAATGACGTCGTTTTTATAGTAATATAATTATGTGTAGGTGTAAACGAACAGAAGTGTAGAATCTTGTTAAGGAAATTTGTAAAAAGTCCTATATCAAGGCTTCCAATTGCACTTGTGGTCAGCGGTTCCGTGTTGATCATGCTGTTCAACGTGCTCAATAAGACGAAATTTACCAAAGGCATTGAAATCGTCAACAAGACCCTGATGCCGGTATATATAGGCGTATTTATCGCATTCCTGCCATGCCCGATATATAATAAGCTGGTCAAGGTCACATATACCAAGCTCAAGGGAACCGTCAGGGTAGCAGAAGGAACATGCTGACGGACCGGTCTGCATGAAGCTTGCCGGCGGACGCCGTATGCCGGCAGAGGATATAACTGTTCAGATGCGTCGCAATCTTGCTATAGCTAAGATAGGGGCGAGCACGATTTCAATCCTTCTGATAGTCGCATTCTTTTGCCTGATCGGATATATATGTACCGCAGATAATCGCGAGCATTGTCAATCTGATGAACACCATGCCGGAGAAGCTTGCGTACTTCACGTCGTGGTCGACAAAACATCTGCAGCGCTTCCCCCAGGTTGTGAAATGGATCAACGAAGCAGCTAATGCGGGGACTAACGAGATTATAGACTGGATTAGGGAGAACATCCTGAAGGATAACTTCCAGAATCTGGCCAGCCTCGTATCTACGCAGATTATCAATGTCGAGGTGGGCAAACCTGTTTATCGGAATCCTGATTTATATACCTTCTCAACCAAGGAGACAATATTCGCAGGCGTCGCAAGATTGTCGCGGCAACCTGCTCCGAGCAAAAGGCGAGAATCTCGCATGAGTTTGCCAAGATTATCAACGAAACCTTTATCGGATTTATTGTCGGTAGAATTCTTGATGCAATTATAATCGGAATCATCACCTCTGTGTGCATGCTCATATTCCACATGCCGTTAGCCTTGCTGATTGCAGTAATCGTTAGGTACCAATGTAATTCCGTTCTTTGGACCGTTTCTGGGAGCAATTCCTTCGATTTGCCTGCTGCTGCTCGAGGATCCGGTCAAGGCAGGGTATTTCATCATCATGATACTGGTTATCCAGCAGCTCGATGGCAATGTAATCGGGCCTAAGATCGTCGGAAGCGTAATCGGAATCGGCAGCTTTTGGGTACTGATCGCAGTTCCCATCGGCGGCGGATTGTTCGGATTTCTGGATGGCTCTTGAGTACCGGTGTTCGCGGTAATATACAGGTATGCCGGAAAGCTTACAAATAACAAGCTCAAGAAGCGCAACAAGGAGATAGACGTCAGATCATGTATCGGATTATGCAAAGTTCGGTATTGAACAAGGAGAACTTTTGAAGATGAATATGTCGACATAAACATAATATACAGCATACGCAAGATTGTTCCCGATGTCCGGATTAGGACAGATAGGCCTATGGCACAGCATACTTCCTTCCGAATCGGTGGTACCGCCGATGTATTTGTCATCGTGTACGTGAAGAGAGCTGAGCGATTTACTCAGACCGCTGGACATCAGAATGTCAGACATCTGCTGATTGGTAACGGTTCGGATTCGTTTTTGATGACGATGGATACCGCGGAGTGATCATCAAGCTCGGGGGCAAATTTGAGACATCGAGGTGCTGCCGTGACGATGAGGAGCTTAGAGTCGGCGCGGCGCGGATGCGTCGAGCACTGCTAATTTTTCGGCAAGAGATAATGGGCTCAGCGGTCTTGAGTTCGCATCGGGGATTCCGGGAACCTTTGGGGGCGCGCTATTCATGAACGCCGGTGCGTACGGCGGAGAGATGAGGGATGTGGTCAAGAGCGTGACTTTGATGAAAGCGGATGGAAGCACAGTGTATGAGCTGTCAGGCCGAGAGATGGATTTTGCATACAGAAATATGTGTTGCAGAAAATCGAAGATATGTGCACTTTTTGCAAGGGTCAGTCTTAAAAAGGCGGACAAGAAAGTGATTGCAGACAGAATGGACGAGCTGGCTGATATAGCGCAGAACCAACAGCCTGTCAACTTTCCAAGCGCCGGCACCTTCAAGAGACCTGTGGGAGGATATGCCGCAGCCCTGATTGAAGATGCCGGACTCAAGGGTAGGACAGTCGGTGGTGCACAGGTGTCGGAGAAGCATCTGGGTTTTATTATCAATGCCGGAGGGCGGCGACCTCCAGGATGTCAGGGAGCTTATCGGCACTGTGACTGAGAGGTTGAGGTTCGGGGATCAAGCTGGAGCCCGAGGTGAGGATTATAGATGCCGAGCCGAAGCCGGAAGGCGTTTAGGCATGGGGCAGCCTGGAAAGAGGAAATAGATAATCAGATGGAAAACAACATTAAGAAGCTATATGGATTAACTGCGGATTACCACACGCATACGAGGTATTCGCACGGCAAGATATATGCGCATGGCAAGGTACAGTTCTTGAAAAATGTCGCCTCCGCTTCCGCGAAAGGACTGCGCGAGCTTGCGATTACGGATCATGGTCCGGGTCACAAATTCTACGGTCTCAAGATGAGCAAGCTTCCGGCGATGCGTGCGGATATAGAGGTAGCGATGAGGAAGTTTCAACGTCAAGGTCATCCTCGGAGGAAGCTAACATAGTTAACACGGCTAACGGCCTGGATGTCAGCAAGGATGAGTTCGACCGGTTCGATATCGTCAATGCCGGGTATCACTACGGACTTCCACGCGGATACATGACTACAAACTACATCTATTGGCACGCCGGACTTCCGGCGGAAGCACAGCGCAGCTGCTGCAACAAGAATACCGATATGGCGCTCAGAGCGCTCTATGAAATGACATATTTCTGCTCACTCATCCCGGCGATAAGGACTCGTTCGACATGAGGGCACTTTGCAAGGCGTGCGAGGAAACCGACACCCTGATGGAGATCAGTACCAGGCACACTCACCTCACAGCTGAGGAGATTAGGATTGCTGCAAATTACGACGTGAAGTTTGCAATCAGCAGCGACGCGCATGTGCCTGACAAAGTCGGAAACTACATAGCCGGGGTGGAACGAGCAATCGAGGCCGGGCTCGATCTCTGGCGGATTGAAAATGATTGAGAAGAGGTAGAGTATGAAAATTATCATAGTTACAGGTATGTCGAGGGCAGGCAAGACCAAGGCCGCAGATTGGCTTGAGGATCAAGGCTTCCACTGCATAGATAATATGCCACCCAAGCTTGTGATGAATTTTGTAGATTTGTCCAAGGCAAATGGTATGGATAAAATCGCTTTCGTGGCGGATATACGCGGAGGTGAGTTTTTCTCCGATTTAGTCGAGGTGATCGACCAGCTCAGAAGCAGGAGGATATCGAGAGCGCGGTGTTCTTTGTAGATGCTTCCAACACCAACCTTGGTCAGAAGATTCAATGAGACGAGGAGACATCATCCGCTCGCGCCCGGCAAGGTCAACCAGTCGATAATTGAAGATGAGCGCGCAAGACTGGAGAGCGTGCGCAAGAAGGCCGATTATATCATCGATACCAGCACCATGAAGGTTGCCGATTTCAATATGGCTATGACTCGCATATTCCTCGGAAGCAAGGGCAATCAGTTCAATATCAACGTCACTTCGTTCGGCTTCAAGTACGGCATTCCCCAGCGAGGTCCGACATAATGGTCGACGTCAGGTTTATCCCCAATCCATAGCACATCAGAGCTCAAGCCGTTGACCGGCAATAACAAGAAAATCGTCAACTACGTCTTCAAGTCCGAGCTGGCAAACGAGTTTGTCGACAGATATCATGCGCTGATTAAGGAGCTGATCCCCGGGTACATTCACGAGGGGAAATATCATTTGAATGTCGCATTTGGATGCACGGGTGGTCATCATAGGTCGGTTGCATTGCAAAATAGATGGCGGAGCTGTTCAAGGCGGACGGTTTTCGAGTTACCGTGACGCATCGTGACCTCGATTTTATCGCGAAGGAGACAGCAAAAAGTAGATGTCATTTTTCATCACAGACTAAGGGCGAGCTGGCGCGCGTCGTTCCGACCAAGAAGTGCTGCATGCTCGCAGAGATAACCGGTTTCCTCAGAGTTGCCGGCAGCCTTAGACTTGTAGGCGGCGGCAAATTTACCATTGTCGCATCTACGGAGAACCCCGCAATTGCGAGGCACTACAAGACCTTGATAAAGGGAGTATTTCGGAAGCAATGCCGGCATAGAAGTCGGCAATTCACAGGTGCCGGGCAAGGCGCGTGGCAGCTATAGATACAGATATTCATTGGTGATAAGACCGGATGAAAAGAGCTCACAGATATTGCGTGAGACTGGAATGCTCCTCATAAAAGAGAGAATGATTTTTCTCAGCGACGGTATCTATCAGCCGATAATCAGGAATAAATGCTGCAAAGAAGGCGTATCTCAGAGGATTGTTCTCGGTAGGGGTACCATGTCAGATCCGCGGAAGAGCTATCATCGAGTTCGTGCTGAACAGCTCGGGTGGTACAGTGATCTGAAGAGGCTCAGGCAGCTTTTGTAGATCTCTCCGCCGGTCTGATTGAACGCGGAGAAGAGCACGTCGTATAGATGAAGCGAGCCGAGTATATCAGTAATATGCTCGGAATCATGGGTGCCAACGAGGCGATGCTGGAATTTGAGAATATCAGGATTGGCAGAGGTCTCAGGCGCGAGGTCAATCGCATTTCAAATTGCGACAATGCCAATGTGGACAGGACCTATCGGCGGCCGAGCAGCAGATCAAATATATTGAACTGATAGATGCGAAGCTGGGTTGGATAACCGATCCGGTGCTACGCGAGACGGCACAGCTCAGACTGGAGCTGCCAGGAGCAAGTCTAACTGATATAGAGAAGCGCTCAGACCGATCAAGAAACCAGGCGTAAGCAAGCGCTCAGCTGCCAGGGCGCAGAGATAGCGGAGAGTCTGGACAAATAGTAAAATCGTTCTGTTCGCAGTGTGAGCGGACTGCAGAGGCTGCAAGGTAGAAACGCAAGGACGCGTTTCCCCGCCGTAGAGACGGTGATTATGCTGAATAGGAAACAGTAGGGCAGCTCAACCGGCTGGAGCGATGCGAAGCGGGAGCTGCCGTTTTTTATCATTTGCCTTTCGATTAGATTTCCTCTTAACGCATTAAACAAAGGTCGATAAGCTTTCTGTTCCGATGACGAGCAGGCAATCCAGTAGGTGGCATGAGCATCCGGATCCGTGATCGGGATGGAGATTCTTCCGGCATCTCATATCCGGTTTTAAGCATCCGGTCGGAGTTGAAGAACGGAAGGTTGGACGCATCGATCAGCTCCATCAGTGCATCCATGCCGCTTTTGTATAGCAGGTCTGAAGCAGCAAGATGTCCGAGCGTGATATCCATCCAGAAGCCGATGCCGGCAGTCATCGGAATACGGAGTCCTTTCAGATCATCAAAAGAAATGCTCTTTTTCTTTGCCAGGAGATGATCCTCCGATACTGTGATATACAGCTTTTCTTCCATATAACGTTGATAGTACAGCGTTTTATCGTCCGGATCTTCATGGAGAATGATAATCTGGTACATTTGGTTCTTCAGCGCGCGGATCAGCTTTTCATCGCTGTCCTGCAATTCTGCAGACAGGGTTTTCCCGGGAAGCCGTTCCTGCAGCAAGGGCATGATCTCACCGATCGGAAAAGGTGCGCAGGAGCCCAGATTCACGGTTCTTAAGGACCTGTCGAACATGACTACCCGATTGATCATCTCCCGGTTGGCATCCAGCGCTCTTTCCGCATATAATGAGGGCATCAGAAGAAAGCAAACTAAAAATGTCACGCATAATGCGATTTGAAAAGGAGACCAAATGGCAAAAGAACTGGTGCTGTACTTCTCCGTGTACGGAACGATCCAAGATCGTTGCGTGAGGAAATTATGGAAGCAGACCGGAGCGGATATAAGAGAGATCGAACCTGTCATTCCTTATGACAGCAATCGTGATCATTACAATGCACTGACCAGGCTCGCAAAAAAGGAACACGATGAGGATCAGCGCCCGGCGATCAAAAACAGGATCGATATCACGGCCTACGATCGCATCTATCTAGGATATTCTATGTGGTGGTATACCTTCCCGATGATCATTTATACGCTGTTCGAGCAGTATGACTTCAGCGGAAAGACAATCATACCTTTTAACACCACATGGGTTCAAAGGATGGCGGACCTATAAGACGATCCGTGAACTGGCACCGGGGGCAAGGGTGCTCGAAGGTCTGCCCGTCGCAATGCGAGACGCGGAGAACAATCCCGAGAAGGCAGTAGAAAACTGGCTAAAAAGCCTGAATTGATAGAAATGAAGGATAGTAAAATGGCATATATAACACTGAATACAGGAGCAAAAATGCCGTTGGAGGCTTCGGCGTATTTCAGATCCTCGGATGCCGCACAGTGCGAAGAGGTCGTTTACAACGCCATCAAGAGCGGATATCGGCTGCTGGATACAGCGGCAGCCTATGCGAATGAGGAGGTTAGTCGGTAAGGGGTTGCACGTGCGATAGCGGATCGACTGACAACCCGTGAAGAGCTTTTCATCACCACCAAGGTGTGAGTGAGCGACATGACGAGCGAGGATGCGGCCTACGAGGCGGTAAAGACCCCCTCGGCAGATTGGCGATGGATTATGTAGCCCTGATCCTTCTGCACCAGCCGATGGGCGATTATTTCGCGGCTTACAGGGGTATAACCCGGGCTTACAGAGAAGGGCTGACCATGGCAATCGACGTGGCGAATTTCTATCCGGCGATTCTCGCGAATCTCTGCGAGACGGTAGAGGTGACTCCGCCGTCAATAAGGTAGAGCTTCATCCGTTCTTTGCACAGGAAGCAGCTCTGGAGAATATGAAGGCTTATGGTGTAGTTCCGCAGGCATGGGGGCCTCTGGCAGAGGGTAAGCACGGTATCTTCACCGATTCGGAGTTTACGGAAATCGGAGATAAGTACGGCAAGAGTGCGGCACAAGTCGCACTTCGCTGGAATGTACAGCGCGGCGTATCAATCATTCCGAAGTCCGTTCATGTGGAGCGCATGGAGCAGAACATTGATATCTGTGATTTTGCACTGACCGACGAAGAGATGGCAAAAGTCGCTGCGAAAGATCTGGAACACAGCGAGATCGTCAACCACGATGATCCGGAATTTGTGAAGTTCGTGCTGAATCTTCATTGATGGAGCAAGGGTATGAGGCTGTGAGACAGGTAAGATATTCGCATTCCCAGATTACAGTGAGCCGGATATACTCCGGATATACTCTGCTTTGCCGATTATCCGGCGATCATGGTGATATTCGCTTGCGGTGTGTACTATACCGTAAAGCTGCTGAAAATGAAAAGAAAAATACGGAGGTAAACTTAAAATGAGAAAAGATTTAGGAAAACAGCCTGCAGTATTCCCGATGCCGGTTCTGATGGTAACGGCATATGATGAAAACGGCACCGTGCAGGTAATGAACGCCGCATGGGGTATGATCTGCGGCATGGACAAGATTGCTCTCTTTATCAATAAAGATCACGCTACAACCAAGGCGATCAGGAAGACAGAAGCGTTCACCGTCAGCCTTGCGGACAGAGAGCACATGGACGCGGCGGATTACTACGGCATTGCCACAGGCAACAAGATGCCGGATAAGTTTGCAAAATCCGGATATCATGCGGAAAAGAGCGCACATGTGAACGCACCGATCATCACGGAGTTCCCCGTTGCACTTGAATGTGAGCTTGCAGAAATTGTCAATACCGAAAATCTTCATGCGGTAGTCGGAACAATCGTCAATGTCAGCGCTGATGAGAAAGTGATTTCGGAGAAAAGGGCAAGATTGATCCTATGAAGTTGAACGCTCTGATCTTCGATCAGTTCCCGGTCCGGCTACTATGTGGCGACCGAAAAAGTCGGACAGGCATGGAACGCAGGAAAGGAAATTATGAAAGCCGCTCAGTCAAAAGACTGCGCCTTGTCAGAGGAAGATAAAGAAATGGCTAAGAAACAGACAGCAGGTAGAGAGACTCGGGACACTCGCCCCAAGTTCGCGGAATTGAACGATGATGTTCTTTTCGGAGAGTGTGGTCCAGAGAGGAAGAGCTTTAGCGCGAGAGACCGCAGTATGATCACCATTGCGGCACTGTTTTCCGCGGGCTGTATCCGCAGCTTAAATCGCATCTTGTGCTCGGAAGGAAGATGGATCACCAAGAGTGAAGTCGTCGAGATTGTGACGCAGCTTGCATTCTACTGCGGATGGCCGAAGGCGTGAGTACCTTCCTGATTATTGAGGAGGTATATGGTATCGAAACAGAGGAAGGTATTCCTTCCCAACTTTCCATTTTCCCGATTGGAAAACCAAATGCGGCATTTGCGGAATATTTCAGCGGTCGGAGCTTTCTGGCTCCGGTCAGTTCTTCGCAGGTTCCGATTTTCAATGTAACATTTGAGCCCGGGTGCCGGAAACAACTGCATATTCATCATGCGGAAAAAGGCGGAGGGCAGATGCTGTTATGCGTTTATGGACAGGACTGGTACCAGGAATGGAAAGATCCTGTAGAACTGAATCCGGGTGATGTGGTTAATATTCCGAAGGCGTAAAGCATTGGCACGGGGCAAGGAAGGATTCCTGGTTCCGGCATCTGGCTGTTGAAGTGCCTTCAGAAAACGGCTCAACGGAATGGTGCGAGGCAGTAGATGACGCACAGTATGAAAAAGCTGGGATAAAGGAGGAAAGATGAATTCATTTACTTACAGCCATCCTGACAAAGGTTTATTTTGGCGAAAAGGCGGCAACGAAGAATCTGCCCGCCGAGCTGGCAAAAACAGGAAAGACCGTCATGCTTGCTTACGGCGGCGATTCCATTAAGAAAAACGGCATTTATGACGAACTGGTCGGTATTTTGAAGAAGCCGGAAAAGAGATCGCGGAATTCACAGGCATCATGCTTCAATCCCACCTATGTCAAAGTCCAGGAAGGTGCGAGACTGGCAAAAGAAAAGAATGTTGGTTTTATCCTTGCTGTGGGAGGCGGCAGCGTTATTGATTGCTGCAAGATTGTTTCTGCACAGGCAAAGTCGGATACCGATATCTGGAAGATGGAATTTGACGAACATCGCTTTCCGATGGCGTTTATCCCTATGGGGGCTGTTGTGACAGCCTTTGGGACGGGTGCGGAGATGAACTGCGGCGCGGTCATTACACATGAAGAAAAGAACTTGAAGAACGGTGTCATGGGAGCGTTCTATGATTTTGCGATTCTTGATCCGGAATATACGATGACCATGCCTATGAACCAGGTGATCTCCGGCGCATTCGATTCTCTCTCACACAGCATGGAGACATATATGGGTTCTCCTCGTGAAGTGAATTATTCGGACGAGATCAACGAGGCGACTCAGAGAAACTATCATACGCAATATCCGAGCAATGTTATCAATCCGGCTGACAGGCAGCGCGAGCGAATTGGTTTGGGCGGCGGCGATGGCGGAAAACGGAATTCTGAAGCTCGGCAAGGTTACGGATTTCCAGTGCCACATGCTGGAGCATCAGCTGGGAGCGTATACCGACTGCAACCACGGACGGGGGCTTGCCGTGCTGCATCCCGTGCTGTACCGCCACATGATTCCGGAGGCAAACAGACAATTCGCAAGGCTGGCAGCAGAGGTTTGGGGCGTGTCCCCTGACGGAAAGAGCGAAGCGGAGCTTGCAGAGAGCTTTATCACGGCCTTACCTGATTTCATCAAGGAGATCGGCTTGCCGACTACACTCACGGAGATGGGAATTGCGGATGTTGACCTTGAGGCGATTGTAAAATCCACTCATCCGTACAGACGGCTGCGTGAAGAAGTTCACGGATGAAGAGCTGCTTGCGGTTTTGAAGGAATGTATCTGATATTAATGCAGGACATGAAAAGGGTATGACGCGCAGACGGATTGATATAACCAATATCGTAGAGGTACTGATGAGTGACAACATTCATAGGACTGCTGCTGCAGCAGTTTCCGAAGGGCAGATAGTAGAGCTCGAAATTACTGATATGACTGATGATGGCAAGGGTCTGGGCAGGCTGTCGGGCCTTGCTGTCTTTGTGATGGGCGCTGTTCCGGGCGATAAGGTGAGCGCCCGCATCACCGGGCTCAAGAAGCGCTACGCTATAGCTGAAACGGTGGAGCTTCTGAGCCTTCCGCTGCGCAGAGTGCAGCCGCCGTGTCCATACTACAAGGAGTGGCGGCACGCTTCTATGCTCGAGCTTACCTATGAAGAGCAGCTCAGAATTAAACGCAGAAATATAATCACGAAGCTCGAGCGTATAGGCGCCCTTGAGAATCCGACAGTCAGGGATGTAATAGGGCATAGTGGATTCAGCATCAGACATTGCGGGCGCAAATGCGGTGCTGAGCGCCGGAAGTCGGCATTAAGCAGTCGTAATTCGAGCTGACCCCAGAATCAGCGTATGTGATTCTGAATTCCGGAATATGGAATCAAATATTGAAGCTGAAGCTGCAGATACAGAAATTACAAGCAGGAGCTCGAAATCAAATATTCGGGGGTTCGGATATAGGAACGACAGATCAGGGCTCGGAGCTGGAAAATCAAGGCTTTAAATCAGAAAATCAGGACTCGGAATCAAATATCGCGGGCGCCGCCGATGCGATGGGAGCCGAGAGTGGGACCAGCTCGAAAAGCGCCGCCCACGAACCCATGTTCGAGATACTCGCAACAAAGCCGAATTCGCGGTAGCAATGATGAGCGGCGGCCCTCTCGTCGGCTTCAACAAGCGCGGTAGCAACAAAATAGTCAATTGCACAGACTGTTCCTCCAGAAGCGTGCAACAATGGCGGCAGCCAATGCAATCCGCAAACTCCTAAGAGGCAAAACTGATTTCCGTGTACGATGCGAGACACGGTAACGGATTTCTAAGAGGCTTTACCATCAAGGTATGCGAGGGCACGGGCGAGATGATGTTAATATTTACAGGCACATCCAAGCAGCTGCCAAATGCCGAAAAGGTCATCTACACTATCAGCGATGCAATCGATGCGGTCTCGACCGATGAGGAGCCGTACTTCCTGCAGAGTGTAGTTGTCGAGGTAAACAAGGCAAAAGACATCCGTGAAACTGCGACTGCTTATGAGGTTGTGGCTGGCTCAAACACTGTCACCGACATAACTGGCGGCGGCATGAAGTTCGAGATTTCCGCACCTGCATTTTATCAGGTCAACACTAAGCAGATGATCAAGCTCTATGCCAAGGTCAGGGAATATGCCTGTCTCAAGGGCGGTGAAACAGTCTTTGACCCTTACTGCGGCATCGGAACTATCGGCCTCAGCATGGCATCTGAGGCTGGCATGATTATCGGAATAGAATCTGTAAAAAACGCAGTTATCGACGCAAACCGCAATGCCGTAATCAACGGTATTGTAAATGCGCGCTACTACGCAGGCCGTGCAGAACAGATGATGCTGAGACTTCTCGACAAGGAAGATAAACTTTCGTAGACTATATCGACGAAACTGCTCCAAAATCGCCATCCTCGATCCACCGCGCGCGGGATGCGATGAGGCACTTCTCCGAGCAGCCGCAAGCTGTGATGTGGACAAGATAGTGTACGTGTCCTGCGATCCGGGTACGCTGGCAAGAGATGTGAAAGTGCTGGGCGAGCTGGGACACGAGTCTCATAGAGGCAACACCGGTGGATATGTTTGTGGCGACGATGCATGTGGAGTGCTAGTTCTTCTGTCACGGGAAACGAAGTAAAAGTACACAAAAGGCTTGAAAATCAAGGGATTCCGAAGATGAGGCAATAAAAATACCTTTTCCCGGAATTCCTTTTTATCGGTTCTGACAATAGTTGTGAGCACTGATTTTTTGCGAAGTGTAACAAGGCAACTACTTTTTAGGCTTGGCGTAACAAGGCAACTACTGTTTTTGGAGGTTTTTCGGAGGGTGTGTAACAGGAACTGTTGTCAGGACACATATTGTAAAATTGCCCAGACATCATTATAATAAATAAGAAACTTAATGGGGCAAAAAGGAGAATGTCATATGGATGACATTAAGAATGTCGTACGCATAGAGAAAAACCCGTGTCATCAAAGACTACAGTGTCGGTATCTATGCCCGGGTCAGCACAAACAGTAAGGAGCATCTCGACAGCCTCTGCAAGCAGATATCGGGGCTTACTCGTCTTGCGGCAGCACACCGGACATGGTTCGTTGCGGACATCTTTATTGATGTAGGTACGGCAAAGACAGGATCCACACGAGAAGAATTCAACCGCATGATCAGAGAGTGCGAGAATGGGCATATCGACATTGTTCTTACAAAGAGCATCAGCCGCTTCGGACGGGATACGGTCGAAACTTTGGAGGCGATACGAAAGATCAAGGATGCCGGAAAGAGGATCATCTTTGAACGTGACAAGATCGATACGGAAACCGTGGACAGCGAATTACTCCTGTCGGTGATCGAAGTCTGTGAGCAGACGGAAAACGAGTGGCGCAGCGAGAATATCAGAATCGGTCTGAAGCAGAGAGCGGCTAACGGCACGTCCGGTTTATATGACAGACCGTGCTACGGATATTACAAAGACAAAAACGGCATGCTTGCCATCGATGAGAAAAAGGCGGAGGTCGTCCGGAACATCTTTGACTGGTATCTGGAAGGGCAAAGCGGTTGGCATCAAGAAGCAGCTGGAGAGCAAACAGATCAAAAAGTCCCAGAGGGAAAGATACATGAGCAAGCATACGATAGAATCCATCCTGACCAACATGAAATATACCGGGATGTAGCGATCGCGGATTCCGGCGGCCCGGAACCAGTATAAGCTAGCGATCACCACACCGGAATCATCTCCAAGAGAATTTGAGGCGGTGCAGATCGAGCGGGCGATGCGCAGCAATATGGAAATCACGGAAGATGGCTTGAAACGCAGAAGTACGAAGTACAGCTCCAAACGGAAGAAATAATAGGAATTTAAGCAGGCAGACAACATTGTCCGGCAGCAAAACACGGCATTTTCGCTTTGTGTCGTATTAGGATGATTCCGGATCGTATCATGGCATGGAAAGGAGGTCACCCATGGATCAGGGTCAAGATAGGCTCTTTTCCCGAAAGAACTGAGGAAGGAAAGAAATCTGACACAGGAAAGTCTGGCTGAAAAGCTGAATGTCTCCAACAGAACGATATCCCGATGGGAGACAGGAAGCAATATGCCTGATATCGGTATGCTGGTCGAGATCGCAGAGTTCTATGACGTGAGCATACCGGAAATCATCAATGGAGAAAGGAAAAGCGAGAACATGAATCAGGAAACAAAAGAAACCGCTGTGGCTATGGCGGAGTACAGCCGTAATGAATTAAAAACAGGAAAGCAGAGAATCATCGGCGCATTGCTGTCGGGCTTCGGCATCTTTGTTATTGTATCGGCATTATCGGTATTTCCGAGTGAAAGCAGCTGGGGAAGTATCTACTCTGTGATCGGGAGCATTATACTGATTACGGGCATCTATTTCCTAACGAGAAGAATCCTGGCGAAGAGGGTGCAGCGTATTATTTGCATAGCTGCCTGTGCTGTCATTTTATTCGGGATATTCAGTGTCACCGACTATGTGGCCATTAAACATTTTAATCAGGTGCCGAGATTCAGATATGAGACAGAATGGATTCGAGCAATCCGGATCAGCTGGTCTATAAGACGCTGTACTGCTGTCCGCAAGAACCCCGGAACGGAGAATGAAGTGGTTGAAATTCTAAAATAGCCCCGTTGAGAATGAAATACGCGAGACAACAGAACCGCTGAAAAATACTGTATATATGCGGCATTTGTGCACATGAACGACAAATTCACAGATAGCCCCGTATTTCATGTGGAGACGGTAGTACTGCTTTTCCCGACAAGGCCCGGACAGTCAGTATCAACGTAAAGGTGGAGTTTGGCGAGGAGGAGGAAGGCAAGGTGCCATTTGATAAAATAACGGAAAGAGCAGAAAAGTATAAGCCAAAAGAAAGAGTTACATACAAGAAGATAAATTCGGTTTCAAAGTACATACTGCATATATAGCAGAAGTCACGAGAGCTTACGGTCTCCCTATGTATGACGCTCCTAATGCTGTAGAAGAACTGAAACAACCGAGAAAGCATCCGACAGAGGAAAAAGTGAAAGGATCTCCGATGCTTTAGTTCATTGGACTTGAAAAGAGCGCATCCATATCCACTTCCGGGGACATGCGGATGCGTTGGCATATCTGAAAAAGCCGGGTACGGTTTAAGATGATAAGATGCAGAATGAAGGACAACAGCTTTGTTATGCCTAAAAAGCCGGGTATGGTTTTGAAGATGATAAGATGCAGAAGCATCTCTTGTGATATTGGTACAGCTATGTCGTCTCTTTTGAGGCTTCCTGCATCAGTTCATTGATCCTTTATAGAAAAATCTAAGGCTGAGAGCCGCTTGACATACTCTTTTGCCAGGGTGCGACGAGTCAACAGGATAAGCTCCTGATGCTCCGTGACTCGTCCGACCGGTAGTACGCCGGGTGATTAGCGAGCCCTTCCGACTCTGAAAGCGCCAGTGCCTTTGCATGGTATTGGGATTTACTGCCGCTTCCTGTGCCAGCTCTCGGACGGACGGGAATCGGGTTCCGGGGGATATTCTCCTCAGAATCCCGGAGTGATCTCGGCTATCTGCAAATAAATAGGCGAGTCCGAGGTGAAACTCCAAGACATTTTTCTCACTTTCTTCTTGCTTATTTGTGCATTAGAACACGAATGCAATCTGGTAGGAAACACTTTGATATATTTTGAGCTTGATGGAATGATACTTTCTCCAATATATAACCACAGGATATGGGACAATTATCAAGAAACTATCATGTTTTCAAAAAACGGCGAGTTTATAGGAATATGGGGTATTCACGGAAAAGCCACTGGCAATAAAAACGAAAGCGTCTGCACGATTTCTATTTAGACAGACCTCAAATATGGAAAACTCAAAACCCTATGTATCCCTACACTGTTGACGTTAGGTCGGTATGCCGATATAATTAGGTGAACAATAAATGGGAGGTGACGATATGGACTTGCAGACTTTGCTTGACCAAAGACAAATCACAAAATACCATCTTTCAAAGGTCAGTGGCGTGCCAAAGACTACAATTATGGATATATGCGCGGGGCGGAGCGAGATCGAGCGTTGCTCTGCAAAAACAGTCCGGCAGCTTGCGAAAGCGTTGGATTGTACGATGGAGGACATCATGGAGCTGTCTTCCCCTTATGACAGTGCAACCGGCCTTCCAAAAGATAAGTCCTATCTTGAACGCGGCCTGCCGCCATTTCTGATGGAATCCATTGCCGCCATGAAAGCAGCATGGAAGAAATTAGATGGCGGAGAACCGTATCTTCGCTGGGACTGCGATTGTTGCAATCTTCAGACGGATATCAACAACGCAGAGGTCAAATCGGATCATCAATCCGGAGCAGGCATGGTATCTGCGGAGAAGTATTTAAGACTGGAAAGGGCGTGAAAGAATGGGCGTCATAGATTTTACGGACCTGAAAAAGCGGAAAAAGATTCATGCCGGTGCAAACGGGAATAAAATTTCCGTGATTTACGAAGTGCGATACAATATATGCTCAAGTTCCCTCCGCAGGCAAAGCTGAATAAAGGCATGAGTTACAGCAACAGCTGTTTTTCAGAGTACCTGGGCTGCCAGATTTATGAGAGCATCGGCATTCCGGTTCAGAAAACCTTGATGGGAGTTTATACGGTAAAGGGGAAACAGAAAATCGTTGTCGCCTGCGGTGACTTTACGGAACCAGGCGTCTCTCTGCAGGATTTCGCCTCCCTCAAAAACCGCATGATTGATTCGGAACGGCAGGGATACGGGACAGAGCTTATAGACATCCTCCAGACAATTGATGAACAGACCCTTGTAGACCGTGACAGCCTTTTGGAACGGTTTTGGGATAGTGTTTATCGTGGATGCCTCATCGGGAACTGGGACAGGCACAATGGAAACTGGGGGTTTCTGTATGATGACCGTACCGACGAAATGACACTCGCTCCGGTCTGCTGATCTGTAGGAAGCTGCCTGTACCCGCAGGCTGACAAGAAAATCATGGGCGGTGCTCTCCGCTCCAGGCGAACACAATCATCGATTTACAATATCCCTCTCGGCGATTACGGGAAGGTAAGAAAATCAAGTATTTATTACTATCTCCATGCAAAATGAAGACTGCAATCGCGCATTAAAACGCATTGTCCCGCGATTGACATGGGAAAGATCAAAGGGATCATTGACTGTACGCCGTTTATCGGCGATCTCTAGTAAAGGACTTCTATCTGACAATGCTGATAGAACGGAAAAAGAGAATTTTTGGATTTCTCTATAGAAAAACTGGATAGTAAACTAATCGAACTTCCATGAAACAGGAAAAAGGAGACCAAGGTGAAAATAAACGAGATAATGTAGACACACTAAAAACAAGAGGCATGTTCGCCGCCTCATTCAAAATGAATATTTGAAGAATCATCAGTCATCGTTGCATTTGACTAATGAAGATGTATCATCGTAGCCCTGAGCATTCAGGTAATCAAATACATTTGCATCGTTAAGCACAACCCGTTGCGGATGCTCCTGAGGATTTTAACAGTTCCTCATAATCACATGGCGAGAAAGGTTGTTTGTCTCTTGACCATATGATAGATTGAAACCATCATCATTCTTGCGATAGCGATAATCGCTTTCTTGTGACGCGGCGACTCTTTATCCTGCGATACTTGATTGCAAAGTAAGGGTTTTTCTTGCACGCTATTGCAGCTAAGGCACATTGAACCATTGAAGCTTAAGATAAGCGCCGAGCTTGCTGATTTTTGTGGAATGCTTCTTGCCAGCAGATTCGTTGTGCTCGTGGTGTAAGACCACACCACGAGTACAAATGACGAGTGTCGAACACATCCATGTCGATGCCTGTTTCAGCAAGAACGATAGTTGCGTTAAGTTCATTCATACTCGGCATGGTCGCAACACGTTCAACATACCTGTGGTAGGGTTTGATTCGAACATAGAGTTCTGCTTCGGTTTGAAAAATCATGTTTGAGTAGATAATCCATATGGTTACGAGCAAGCGTAAGTTTGGCCGCCTGATCAGCTTCAATTTTGTAACCTGATCAGCGGCAATGATCTCATCGGAGTTTCGCGCTTTTTGCCTGCTGCTTGATCAACTTGCGCACGCTTTTTCATCCATAGATTCGGAGTAAAGTGTCCAAAGAAGATAATAGATGATTTCTGTAGCCGTTTTGCCAAAAGCGATTAACCTTATAAGGACAGAGAAAAATAATAAAACTTGGAGAGGAGGTAATTCTCATGTCAAATACGAAAAAGAACAGGACAAACAGCCCTTTATGAGCGTTTAAGTCGTGATGATGAAATGCAAGGAGAAAGCAATTTCATCACCAATCAAAAGCAGCTACTTGAAAGCTATGCCAAAAGAAACGGCTTTTGTAAATATTTATCACTATACAGACGATGGAGTAAGCGGAACAACCTTTGATAGAGATGGATTTCAAAAATGATAAAAAGCAGTAGAAGAAAACAAAGTATCTACTGTGATAGTAAAAGATATGAGTAGGTTTATGAGATTACCTCAAAGTAGGCTTTTATACCGGAAATACTGTTCAAAGAAAAGGGAGTAAACAAGAATTTCTAAAAAGTGATGAACAAGTTATCCGATGAAAAAAGAGAAGAAAAATATCCAAGGGACAAAGAGAAGTTAGAAAAACTGTCATCAAGAAATAACTAACAACCCTCATTACAAAACATATGAGAAGACTACGCACTTTGGATTCCGTAAAACACTTTGATAGATTATTTATCACCTATGATACGGAGCAACAAGACTTAGAAAAACAGATCAGTATTTTGAATAGGAAAGAAAGCTATCATCAGAAAAAGTTGACACTGATAAATTTCTAAAAATGATAGAGAATATACAGATATTGAGGAACTGACAGTACCAAATGGAGTTAAATGAGTATATAGAAAAGTTGTGGTCCCATGAAACAGTGAAGAAAAGAAAGACGAGAAAACAACAAGTTGACGTTTAGCTTTAACTTTATAGGCAACTGTCAGGAGTGCCAAAAGCTGATACAGATGGCTTATGGTACAATGTTATGGCACGCTAACTTGACTACTATGAGGTGTCTACGTTTAAGGAAATGGAAATACAGAGATAGAAACCTGTTTTGAATGGCACTGCGTGAAACAATGCTCTCAAAGTTTTTACGCACGTGCAGAGTGATTCAGAGAAAGAAGCATGCTATGATGCGAAAAGCAGTAGAACTTGTAAATAGGATTGACTATGACTTCAACTGCGTCAAAAGATCGTACTATGAGTGGTGAGTGTCATCGCACGCAGCACTTGTCCCTTGATGAACTGGTCAAAGATTTTGTTAGACGAAATCCTACTGCCACAATAGTAAAACATTGCCTGCGGACTGGATACAAAGATTTTTATCGTGTGGATAGCCATGGCTCATCACTTGGTACAATCTGGATTTGCCTGATGTCCTCAAAGCTCAGAAGATCAGATAGAAAGTGGTCGAGTTTCTACATCTATCGAATGCTTCTGCTCTGGATCCAAACTGGTCTGCTGAGAGCACAGAAAAATGTGGCTTTTCTATTATAGAAGGGACTCGTCCATGTATCTCACTGCCGAAGAGAATGCCAAGATACTTTCTATCATTCGTAAAAACTGATACCGTTGGCTACGGTCATAATGGAATGCATTGCAAGATGTGGGTAAAACGAAAAGAGTTGAAAATCCATCCAGCAAAGCCGGAGCCAGATTCGTTTTCGGTGCGAGACAGCTTTGATGATACAAAGAACATTGCTCAGGGTTTGGCAAGATTAAAGATGACTTTATTACCGATGTACGTGGTATGCGTGTTCTCACGCCTGCATTAAAGTGCCTTAATCGACTGGCTCGATTGCGAGAAAATCACACAGAAGATTCTTGTTTTGAGTAAACAACTCTAAAACCATTAGGAAAACTGCCTCGATTCAAAGGGTTGAGCTGCCGGGGAATATGTGCACCGCCAGTTATTTTGAGGCATTGGGCAATGCTTTGATTCGTCGGGGACTACCTGATCAATGGAGCGAGCGCATATAGATGTTTTGACGACCGCATGAGATCTCATTCTCCCAGAGGGAATGCCGGATGGCTTTACGCTAATACAGTGATCGTAATCTCAAAGGGGTTCCATCCATCTGTCAGAAATCCGGTGCTCGCTGACATCTTTGCAAGACTTGGCAATATATGGAACGTTCAGGGCGTGATTGAGCAAAGAAATGAGTCTTGACCGACAAAGGATTATTGAACAAAACAGCAAGAGACGAACAGGAGACGTTGGTTGGAAGGTTTCTTAGATAAATAAATCTACTTGCAAGGAAGTACAATCAGAATGAGACAAAACATGATGCAGATCTTATACTCACAATAGCCAGTCAAGGCATTTTGAAGGTCATCTTTATGATGCTGAAAGGTGCGCGCGGCGGTCATTACCTTTTCCGGCGAGTGAGAGGTTCCAGCGGCTAGTGATGGCATGTACTATTACTAGACAAAGCTGGCATATCTGCATTAGTACGCCACAGCCGTGCAGGTGCTACAGGAAAATTTCTGGACGAAAGTGCTCGATTTGGAGTATGTTGAAAATGCGATTCGATGGCTTAAAGATCAAAGGTTATAAAAAGATTGTAGTGGATGGGTATATCCAAAGGAGCTGAATATGCTCTGCTTGCGGCATCAATGTTTGAAGACGTCAGCTGTGTCATAGCGCGTGTCCTCTTCATTTTTGTCAGTGAAGGCTGACGCAGAGAACATCTGGTGATTCCTGCTGGTCATATGAGAAAAAGTTTGAACGAGGTTCCCTATCAAAATGAGATATTTCAATGTGATAAAAACAGTTTATCGCTCATCGTGAATTTAATATTCTGGATTATAACACAAATAAGGATATTGGAGCTGAGGCTATCATTCCCATGGGAAAGAATTCACGGTCCTATTCTTCCTCTATATCAACGGAAGCAGACAGATGTACTTTCTGTTCCATCAGGCTGATTATATGAGAAAATATCTGCTGGACTGGACTTCTCTTACGAAGTAATCGAACCCGAAGTACCGATATATCAGTCACTTGCTATCCCGATGAGAAAGAAACGAAGGATTGTTAAACCTCTTCAAGACAGAGCGGAAACACCCGAATGAATGTGCATCCGACAGAGCAGATATTACTTCTAAAGTGATTGACTTCATCCGAAATCACTGATAAGTGATAAACTGGATTTATTGGAGAAACGCATAAGTGATAGGGATTGTTTAAGTGGAACGGGAATACGAAGCACTGTGTTGAAAAGCTGTTGCATTTGATGGATGACACGGCACAATGTGTTCCGTTAGAATCGCAGATTACAAGCATAATGTAGATGAGGCAGAACATAATTATTCTGGGTTATCCCACAATTTTCAACGTCCACTTTATGGTACGCGTATGGATTTATCGATGAAACAGCTCCATATGGAAAGGAAAAAGTGTTTTTGTGTCAATACAATGGGCCTTTTCAGCGGTGACGGGACGGGATGCACTGCAAGACTCTTAAAGAAGTATGGAGCAGAAATCCTTGGCGGTTTGCAAATAAAAATGCCAGATTCTGTTTTGTGATAGCAAGTTGTTGAAGAAAGATATTGAGGAAACGAGACAAGTTGATATAAAAATGCAGATGAGTATGTGGAGCAAGTTGCAGAACAAATCAGGCAGGGAAAGTATCCCCAAGAAGGATTATCGCTGACACTACATCTCAAAGGGTTGTTTGGGCAAAAGACTATGGTTCTATCGTAAAAACGGCGGGATATTCTGATGTATTGAAAATAAGCGATGCGTGCATTGGTTTGCAGCCTATGCAGTAGAAAAGAATGTCCAATAGGAAATATTCAAATGAAAGATAATCGGGAAGTTTCTGGAAAATCAATGTAGCAATGTGTACTGCTGATAAGTTTATGCCCTCTAAAAAGCAATTACGTTGCTTTGGAGAGCAGGTGAAGGAACAATGTCGATACGAAAAATATAAAAAGCTTCAAATTATAAAAAGCTGATTTTTGTCTGGCGGTCAATCCGATAGACAAAATCGGTTTTCCGAGCTTCAATCTATAATAATCAGGCTGGTATTCCAAAAGGAAAGCTGATCTTTTACATAACCGAGTGATTTTTCGAAAGCGAAGGTCGGCTTTCTATTGTCCCCAGGTCTCTACAGATGAGGTGGAGTCCACAGTATCCCTATGCTGTGAAACGCCGGAGTGATAACTGGGACGCCATATTCCGATTTTCAAGCTCCGGGATGTCAGAACAGCCTTTACGCGACCAATGCCGTAGAATCACTGAATTCGACACTGAGGCGGCTGAACCGCCGGAGAAGTGTATTCCGGTTCTCAGGCACTGCTGAAAGCACTGTATCTCTGCAACGTCTCGAAGCACACGCAAGTGACATCGCCACTACGCAACCGGGGAAAAAGTCCGTGGCGAGTTGTCGATCAGTATCCGTAGCGTCTGCCTGAATAGCAGAAATTGCCGGATTTTCAAAATAAAAGACATGCCCGTTTCAACCGAGTATGTCTTGACATGTCACAATAATAGTAGACAATATTTAAGAGCCAGCTAGAAGAAACTGACCGTTCACAGGTTATATTTCACTGAAAGACCTTTATTTACAGAAAAATTCTATATTCTGAAAATAGAAAGAAGCAATCAAGAAATAAATTTCTCTTAATCACATTTCTTTTGATAAAGCCTTATGCGATCAGGAGTTTTTCACTCTTTTCGCATTTATTCTAGAATTTACAACCATCTGTTGCATAAAAATTCTGATCTATCTGTGATGATATCTTGCATTCATTAGTTTATTTAGCTTCTCTCTCATGGAAACCGTAAAAACAGGACTCTTGATTTTTTAGTCAGCTTTTGAACAATTAAACAGGGCGTTTTGCTTTTTATTTGTTCTATATCTTCAAGTTTTAAATTCACGGTACACTATGCCCTCTGCTTCCATAGGTATAATATTTAACAACATTATTTTCATAAAGTTCTAATTTCACTGCATTTATGAAGAGATAATATCCCTATATATAAGGATTGAATACAAATCAGCACTGTTGCAATAATAAATTTATCTGCAAAAATCGCTTCCATAACTTTTAAGATGAATCAGTATCGACTAATAATAAAAATGAAAAATATCATGATAAATAGCCTATCTATATTAAATTTAAATTTATAAGGATATGTCAAAATAAGTTTTGTTCATCTTTAAAAATCTAATTCCATAATTTATCCTTTCACTTACCATTTTACTGAAAAACCATATAATTTTCAGAATTCTTTTATCACATTTTATCAACTACTCTTTGTACTCATTGACACATGTATCCTATTTTTAGATAAATATTTTTCCATCAACAGAATAACTGAAATAAGCCCATTTAGAATTTCTTCTTTCACCCTGGATTCCTGTGAATCCAGGATGAAACAGTTGTTTGAAGAAAAGGCAATGCCCAGGAATCGTGATGAGGATGAGATCATGGGTTACAGGGATGTGCTGAATACAATTCATGAGAGCAATGAATATATTCCGTTCGTCCTTCTTTATATTGCAGATTCATCGTGATCTTCTAAAAGAGGGCAGACTTTTCTTATGGCGGACATTTTAAGAAGGTTCAGAACTATATCAATGAAACAAAGCATGATGAAGCAGTGGTTACCAGATTCACTCCGATTGCACCTTATGACACACCGGGAGCTGTGGAGAATTTATGCAACGCATATGAGCAGGCTATAGCAAATGAGAAAATAGATTCTTTGATATTGATCCCAACATTTATCTGTGATTTTCTTTGCATCCATCCATTCAATGATGGCAACGGGAGAATGAACAGACTGCTGACATTGCTCCTATTGTATAAAAACGGTTATAGCGTTGGAAAATATATTAGTATCGAAAAGCAGATAGAGAAAACAAAGGATCGATACTACGATACGCTTGAGGAATCAGATGCGGGATGGCATGAGGAAGAATATGATTTAGATGTAGAAGGCTCCTCGCAAGATTTGACTTTTATGTTGAGAGCAATACAATATTAGGGTGAATAAAAAGGTGAACTTTTTCCGTGGACAGGTGAGGTTCAGACTGTGATATGGATAGCGGAATGTATCTGGATTTTTTGCTACAGAATTTGTTGATATGTTTCCACAAACAAATGGAAATATTTTGGTACATACCATATTAGTCTGAACAGGTTCCCGATGACTGACATCAATAAGGGCCTGTCGAGCCAAACGCTTTTCGGTAACTTATCCAAAGGCAAATCAGGTCAAAAAGTGTGAGAGTTGAGTTGCGAGTTAGATGTCGGGGAGTTGTGGCTGTGAGACAGATGTCTGTGATTTATGATGAATCGTGAAAGAGGCAAATATGAATACAGCGGAAGCGTCTTTATTGTGCTAGAGCGATTGTGTTAATTTGAGAATTATATTGTTCCTTTTTTAAGAGAATTTGCCTAGATAAAATAAGAAACGGAGTTCTCAAATATTTGTTTGGTATGATGCTCAGTATTCAATACTTGTATTGATATTCATTGCTTCAGAGCAAATCCCTAATTTGAGAATTGCATTACAAAACTGGCGTTTATGGATTACACGGGGAATGCACGCCTCAATAATATTAGTTTTGATTCCGGCAGGTTATTCTATTTTTCTTGATTGGGAAAGGCTATTCTAAAGAAGGTGAAATAGAGCACCGTGGAGATGGAAACTCAAAGATGATGGCTTCTATGGTTTTTAGTACGTGGATTACTTTTTAGTTTAATATTTCTTCTTTTCTTTATAAAGGCACTAGTTTTTCTGAATTAGTTTTATGATTAAGGAGAGTTTTCAATATACAGGCTGGTGGATGCTTGGTTTTTGTTGCTTCTTGTGCACTTTTTGTTGCTTGTAGTGGCTTGACCCATAAAAACATATTCAGAAATAGGAAATAAGATATGTTTTGCTTTATGATAAAGAAAGCAAATTGGAGCGATAAAAAGAATATTAGTGTTTGTAAACTTTAGTTTCTACAAATCCAAGTTCATGCATATAGAGGTATCATACTTCAAATGCTGCCATCCTAAGAACGTGAAAGTGTGAGACAGGAGAAAACCAGATGGCGATCACAGTTCATTTAAGATATACTGGAAAAGACGGGTCTGCCCGGAAGTTTGCAGAAGAAATGGTTTCAGCGGAACAGTCACAGCAATCCGTGCGGAAGCGGGGAATCTCCGCTACGAATATTACATCTCTTTCGACGATCCGGAGACGATACTGCTCACCGACTCATGGAAAGATCAGACAGCACTTGACGCACACCATGCGTCACCGATGATGCAAACGATTTCTGAGCTAAGAGACAAATACGATTTGTATATGACGGTAGAGAGGTATGTCGGTATTGAAGAAAAACGAAGAGGACAAGAAATTCACAAGAGAATAGACGGAGGAATCAGGATATGAGTTCATTTGAAGAAAAGGACTACAAGATTTTTGAACTGTTTGAAAAGCAGTGGGCAGTTGTAACCGCAGGCAATATGGAGCATTTTAACTCCTGCACCGTCAACTGGGGTAGCATGGGGACTCTTTGGACCAGACCGGGCAAGAACGGATCAGTCATTACCGTATATCTATATCCGACTCGTTATACCCGTGAGATATTGACTGCCAGTGAAATATTTACGGTCAGTTTCTTTCCGCCCACCTGCAAAAGGGCACTGGGAATACTGGGTTCACGATCCGGCCGTGACGGGAACAAAGTGGAGGCTTCCGGTCTTACGCCTGTTCCTGTTGGAGACAGCGTAGGTTATCAGGAGGCAAGTATGACCTTCCTGTGCCGTAAGATCTATCAGCATCAGCTGGCGAAGGAAGATATCGCTCCCGATGTGCGGGAATACTACAAGACCAATTCTAAGTTATATCCAGTGGATGAGAACGGCGAATAGCAGCCTCGTTGGGTGTTTGTGGGCGGTGTTGAACAAATCTGATAGCGCCGCGAGAATAATATTGTATATGGTCTGGATAAAAGCAATCTGTTGTCGTTACTGCAGATGTACGCAGGATATTGCCGAGACGGTTGAGAAGGCTGTTGCATCAATGACAGAGTACAGTTTTAAATAAGACATGGAGGAAAAATAACAATGGCAAAGGCAGAAGACAATAAATGGGGACTCGTCTATGACGGAGCGATCACAGAAATATTGAAGGCGCAGTAAATATGCATCCGTGAATTATCTTGTAAACGGTGTTAAGGTAGCTGCAAATGTTTATACACCGGCAGGGTATGATGAAAAAGTCAGATAATAAATATCCGGCGGTAACCATTGCTCACCCGAACGGCGGCGTGAAGAAGCAGGTTTTCCGGTTTGTTTGCGCAGAAACTTTGCAGAGAATGGCTATGTCGCCGTGCGCGATGCTGCATATCAGGGAGCAAGTGAGGGTGAGCCGAGGAATACAGATATTCCTACAAACCGTGGGAGGACATCCATGCGATGGTGGATTATCTCATGACCTACCCGGTGTCGATATTGAACGCATTGGCCCTGTTCGGCATCTGCGGGCGCGGATATGCACTCAAGGCCGCTCAGCTGAGAAGAGGTAAAGGCTGCAACTACGCTTTCAGCATTCAACAGAAGGTGTCCGTCTCTTCGGTCTCGGCAACTCGCAGGCCGATACCATCCAGCAAAGGCTGAAGGAAGCCGCTGACGCAAGAACCGAAGAAGCAAGGACAGGCAAGTAGTCATCCTGCCTCGTGGGCAGATTACGGGAGAGTACATGATTCTCGCCTGACGGTCTTTATAAGGATGGCATGGCATTACTATGGCAGAGATGCTCATCCCAACAGCGGCGGTCAGGCTCGATCGAACCTGCTTGACCTTGTGGATTTCGATGCAAGACAGAACATGGATCTGATCACTGTTCCGCTTCTGATGATGGCAGGCGAGCGAGGCTGACACGTCGATATGACAAAGGACTGCTTTCGAACTCGCAGCGGGAACAGAGAATAGGAACTGTTCATCGTGGAAGGCTGCCGTCATATTCCGACCTCATTTTCGTGCCGGGTTCGTGGAACAGGAAGCGGCTAAGCTGATGGAATTCTTTGGGAAATACTTATAATAAAAGACACAAGAAGGTGACAGAACTCGAGAAACTGAAAGCAGGCCTTGAATACTGCTATGATGATAAGGAAAAGCCTTTTGATGATACTGTCTATGGTGGAATGCCAATATTTATGCAACTAAAAAGTCATGACACAGAAGGGGATGTTGAAGAATATTTTTACGAGAAACTGCATAAAAAGATGTAGTAGAGCGTAGTAAAATTCTTAAAAGATACATCTATAATGGATGATTTGTTAGATATCGTATCTTCATCTATTGACTCGTTATCTAACCAGACAAAACTGGCTGATACTTTTATGTCAGAGAAAAATATAAAGACATCTCAGTTTACAATAAGCAATTACTTTGACTACTTTATGATAACGTAAAATAAGTTTCGCAAATTGAGATAAATATGTTGAATAATCTGAAGTTATGAAAGATGAGAATTATGACAAAAAGAAGAACGAATAAAAATGGTTTTGCAATATACCCGATGCCAGAGCTAATCAGTATGGAAATAAAAATAAATATGTAAGAAAGCAAAAGAAAATGATGATTATCATTTTTGGATTATTAACTGAGACTCGTGTTGTTATTGATGTTAGGTGGAGATAACATTCTTAGCCGGACAGCGGTTTTCTCAATAATATTTCTATAGGGAGGCAGTCACAAAAATCACTATCAAGGCGTCGCTTTTTGCGGGAACACTTGTGTGCCCTACCTGTTTTAATAATACCTTTAATTGTTGCTTCTATATACAAGAACAAATTCCTTAAATCCGAGGCGACTAAGATTGTGATAAGTATGAAAAATGATGATACAAAAGAGCCACATTTGAAGACTCTTAGTGAAAAATGTAGAAGATATTCTTCATTTTGATAATTTGAATTTCAAGCTGGCCATTATTCAGGGTGTTGATGTATGATCTAAAGTTACTAAATTCGGAATTTGATATTTATGATTTTGCCGACCGATATAAAGAAGAGATTGATACAGACAGTGACATCATCATTGAACCTGCAAAGTGAGCTTCTTTAAGGAATTGGAAATTCAAAGAAATTTGCACCTATGTAGAGAGCAATCTCTATGGACGGTGGTAATGATGTGTATATGAATATTATTCCGCAGTGGGATGGGGAAGATGAAAACTTTGACTTAAATGAAATAATCTTTTGACAGAGCTACAGCAATTTCCAAATCTTAAGAAGCAACTGTTATGAGCAGCAATCTTGATGAAGTAAAAGAAATTTCTGATGCTGCAAATATTGAGGGTGAAATTACTTTGACAAAAAGAAAGGAACCTGCAAAGATAGCTAAGCAGGTGTCAGTTATGAATGAATACACAAAATTATATCAAAAAGATGAGAGACATGCATTCCACCACTTAATAAAAACAAAACAGTTAATGCGATTAGAAAAGCTGAAAATCCAATCACTTTTTGGTAAAAGATTTTGATTGACGATCCTTCTATATGATATGAAGTAAAGATGCGCTTGAAAATTTTACTTAAAACGGCTATGCTTATTCTAAGTAAAATAGATTAGACTTAGGGGGATATTTTGAGATTGGAAAATAATAGAGCAGGACAATTAAAAGAAAAATGCACAAGTGATTACAGAATGCTTTTGTTCCACATAATTTTAAAAGATATAAAATTAAGTCTTGATAGTGAAATAAATGCTTTAATCAATAAAAGCATATTTATTATTGGGAAGATTAGACGGTATGGCAATAACACTACCGGATATTGATCTTTTGTATCTATGTATGTTCAAAAAGAGGCGGTTATAAGTTCTCAAAATAGAGGGTACACAAGCTTCTCTTGTTGATGTGCTACAAAAAGATAAGAGAAATGAAAAGATAAAAGATCACTAGAAAAGTGTAAAAACTATATCAAAGCAACTCATTATGCATTTAAAAGACTCAATGAGTTGCCGTTATGTATGCGATTGATTAAAGAAATTCACTCTGTTCTCCTGTCTAATGTTAGGGAGAAGAAAAATGCCAGGTGATTTAGAAAATCACAAAAATTGGATTGGACACACAGGATCAACTTTAAAAATGCAAGTTTTATTCCACCTGCACCTGATAGAGATGGATATTTGTTTTAAGTGATTTGGAAAAATATATACACGAAGATAGCAATATTTCAAACTTAATAAAAGATAGCTCTAATTCACTATCAATTTGAAACAGTACATCCTGAGATGGTAACGGAAGAATGGGAAGACTCCTTATAATACTATATCTAAGAAAACAGAAGCTTGATTGAATAGCAGTTCCTTATTTGAGTTATAAGAGAAAAATAGGAATAGATATTATGAACTTCTGTAACATACATTCGTATCAAAGGGAATTTGAAGAATGGATTAAATTTTTATAGACAGAATTTGCAGAAATATCTGAAGATGCAATCACTTCTATTCAAAAGATTAGTGAGCTTAAAAAGAAAAGATATCGAAAGAATTCGAAAAGTTTTCAAGCGGCAATATTTCAAATCTTCTTTTAGTGTATGAATATCTATTGAAGCATCCTTTTGTAGAAGCAGAGATATAAAAATTAGTGCATGTTAGTAAGCCTACTGTCCAATAGAATTTTAGAAAATTTAATGGATAATGGAAATATTAGAGCTTGTAGAAGAGAGAGAGATAGACAATATGTATATAAAAATATGTAGACATTCTTTCAGAAGGAACAATATTGTAAAAATAAGAATTTCGTGAATTGATAAATGATAAGATTAAAAGCGGTGTAGGCAAATTTAGTTATGGAGTTTAGAAGAATGGCGAGATATGAGTTAAAGGGCAATTTATAAAATAAATGGAAAAGAAAAATGTTTATTATGCAAGACTTTTAACACAAGACACTTATGGTATATTCGAGCCTATTTATGGAAAATATGCCAGAAAATTTTCTTGATAGAAACTATGAAAAATTGGCCACAGAGTGAAATTTATGAGGTTAACTAGGTGGTACTCCGGAACATCAAAGAAAACAAATAGCTGCCTTGAAAAAGTTGGGATTCGATTTATGGTGGTGAAAATTAATCAATAGTGTTGATGAGACAACTAAGAATTTATAATATATGTATAAGAACATTTTAGAGGTTATATTCAGTATTGATTAATAGGAATTTGAGAAGTAGCTTGCTCTATAACTATAGATAGAAAAATCTATTGGATTATTAGGAACCTACTAATAAAAAGTCAAGCACTTTTGAAAGGAAAAATAAAAATGTGTAAAAATAAGCACAATAAAAGAGCCACCGTTAATCGCCGGCTACAGAGGAGGTGTTCTATTCGGTTTGAGAGTTGAGAAGCTAAATGAGCCTTAACAGTTCCATAGTAAATGCGAAGAAAACTTGTTTGCCCGGCAGTCATATAGACATGATAAGGCTTGCCCTCTGCTACTTCTTCATCATAAAAAGATAGACACGATTATCAGCAGGAGCATTTGCATCAATGTCTGCATGATTTGAAGTTTTCTGAGTCTTGGGCTTCACGCTTGGAAAGCACGGTTTGCTACGTCAATTTTCATCTTGCCGGACTGAGTTGACTCGGGATCAACACCTGCAAAGGCAGTTAAAGCTGAGCGATGGTTAAAAGCGTGAAATATCTCCGATTTCAGCCATGAGCTGAGGACCGAAGGTATGACATACTCCAAACATGTTCATAACTCACTTCATATTCAGGCAGGTAAAGCGTTAATTCATCCATTTTTAGACGCATGGATTCAATCTATGCGGAAATGAGATTAACCTGTACAATAGCGGAGAGAACCATCATCTTTGTAGCATATGGTCTTTGGGAACAACAGCAATGAGTTCTTTGGAAGATTCAAATAGACTCTTTGGCTTATCAGGCTGAAAGATGAGCCTGCCTTTTACAAAACTTCTTGTGCGCTCGGTAAAAAGTTTTCAGACCGATGGTTCTTACACAATCTGCATGCCAAAAAGAATAGGCATAGTCAAGCCATTTCTGCGAACCATTCTTGCGAACAGGACTGTCGAAGAATGCATTAACACCAGGATAAGTTAAATCAAGTAATGATGAGATTGTTCTTAAGAGCTGTCTTTTTGTCGCATAAGAAAGCTGGAACTGAGTATTTAGAGTTTTTAGTTTGCGTGCGTGTGATTATCCATAGCTGAATATTGACGAAGAAAGTGCCACTTGTCCAGTGTATATCCTGCAATCTTCTTTGCATCGGCAGAATCAGACTTGACCTTTCTAAAGAATTATCGTCAGTCATACTCTTTAATGAGATGAAGTTTACAGCAGAAACGACCTGATCAGAAAGAACTTTAAGGAATCGGTTCGTGATAATGACCGGTACACTCCACTGACAATGCGATGTCATCGCCTTCAAGGTGTTGGATATACGAGGACAAGATAGAAGGCTCCTTTGGGTGTGCCCACATCAAAAGGCTTACGTACAATTTCCCCTGCCGGGCGAAGAACCGCGATTGTGCTCTTACCCTTACTAACATCAATACCACAACGTTTACATGAGTTATGCCTCTAAAGAATAAATTTGCAATGGTGCAGGCTTTCTCATTGCTTATTTAATCTCCTGGGCATCAAACGAACACGCAAGTATAGAGCGGTTCAACCTACATAGACCAAACAGCTGCAAATGAGTGACCGGACGGCGGGCTTTCCGACGGACATAAAAAGTCAAGGAGGACTACGCAAAACCATGCCACTACATTTTACAGCTTTAACAATGAGATGAGCAGTTCCTCGCTGGATGTGGGGTTACAGCCACTACACTTTATATATTAGGAGGAGGTGGAGCATGCGTACAATTCAGTCGAAAATATTTTTGAGTGAGAACGAACGGCGATTAAAATGAATGGGGCAATGTAGCAGACCTATTGCGCCCGAAAATGTTATCTTTATTTTCTTGCCATTTGCGAATTATAGGATTCACCGCATCCCATAAAGATATTTTTGATGTACCGTTATCAAACCTTTTTGGAGCATCTGACCATAAATCAATGAGTTTTTCCGAGGTAAAATTTACCCGTTCAGATAATCCCAAAGGCATTAACCATATTTCTTTCGCTGGTTATAAACGCCGCCAGGGCATGTCAGCTTTTGCCATCGCTCCGGCATCATCCTTCACATATAGCAGTGTATGGAAGTCCGGTTCACTGCTGAGTGACAGTCAGATTCTCATACTGCCTTTTCCAGCAATTTCTAGCCATTCCCAGTGTGCCAGATATCTGCTCTCGCGTATAGGTAAAGTCGTGGATAGAAAACGCTTCTGCCAGAGGCAGCTTTGAGACGAGAGGGCGTCAGCAGAGCAAGCTCCGGATCCAACAGCGTCAGTGTAATACGCTGCTTTTGTATATTCCTGCAGAATAAGGCAGGGATCCGCTCTCACAGTTGAAACAGCTCCCCACTTCCGGTCTGCGTCGTCAATTCACGGACAAGTGCCTCCGGCATGGTAAACAGCGGCGGCATGGCACAGCGCAGGCGAACGCTTCCCTCAACATAGGCAAGACCGAAAAAATCTCTGTGAAATCGCTCCGTCTCCTGCCCCGTAAAAATGCGCATGAGAGGGCGGCAAAGCGTGAGGTAACGCTCGTATTCCGTTACAAGTGCACTGACCGCCGTTCTATCCGTCAGGAAGATGTGGAGCATCCCTTCCGTGTCCTGATGTACGGATGAGGAAATGACAGCCGCTGTATCCGGAGCGCTGAACATCGTCCGTTGAAAGACACCATCCCGCAGCCGCGGATAGTAGTATGGCTCAATCATGCCCGTCATATAGATGGGGATCCACTTTGTGACGGCTTCCATAAGTTCGTTGAAATCCCGCGACACGGTATGGATAATCCGAACCCGGTTGCCTTTCAGAATGACCTGCTTGAACAGTTCCATCCATCGAGCAGAAAAAGGCCGGATCCTGCGTATGTACCATGCTCGTCGGAAAACAACAGCGTTCTGTGGTTTTTCTCTTGCAATATCATCAGAAAGACATCTCACCGCCTTGCGCTTACCGGCATTTCCGTAAAGATGTCGGGCATATTTCCGCGGTGCTTCCTCAACGCTTAGTTGCCCGGGCAGCAGCTGGACTAAAGACAACCCGCGAAAAGCCGGAAATCAGTCTGCCGGTTGTGGCGGCGGTATCATTCTCCGTTTCCAGAAGCCATTGCTCCAGATATCGCGCCATGTGTTCCACAGAGTTAAATGCGGTGTCTCCGATGCCCGTAAGCTTCTGCAGTGCACTGCACTGGTACTCTTTTTGATATGTTCCGCAAGATACCGGCACAGGCTCACATCTCGTGCTGCAGCAACGGTCGCACCGGTGCGATCTTCGATGTGCGAGCTGTTTATATGGACAGCTCTGCTCAGCAGGCTGTTTGAAACCTCCGCAATATTCATCAGCGCATCAAACCGCTCTGCAAACATATGCCACCCTCCACATAGAATTTTCGATTATTATAGCAGCCATGCCAAACCGGTTCAATATATATGACACATAATATGCCATGAATTTGGCACAACCTTTTTGGTTTTATCTGTAAAAAATGGCTGTGACCTATGATAATGTAAAATATACGAATATACAAACAATTAAGGATGCGGTCAATATGCGGTTTCCCACCAATAAGGTGAGCTTTTACCTCGAAACACTATGAGTTACACCTATAAGAAAAGCTCAGGGTAGCCAACATGTTTTTATAATGTTTTTGTGCCTTGAGTGTCCAAAAACAGAAAGGAATGGATATGACTATGAAGGATTACAATACCTTTACCCTAACCGCTCTTTCACCCTTGATGAGTTGGTAGAGTTTATGAAAATTCACTGGGATACTCTGCATTAACCAACTTCACGGTTGGCAAGCCCACATCATTAGCTGCGGGTCAGGCTGTCATTCTTCCTGCAACTGCCCGTCACGTTGTACTTGTTGTACCTCATTCAGCCGGAGAATTATTCAACAGAAAGACAAGATCATTCTTTTCAGTTACTGAAAATCAGGAGGCTTTGAGGAAAGCTGATATCTTCCTCGTGACAAGCAACGCATTGACCGGAGTCTGGTCAATTCAAAAACAATGTCCATTCATAAGGAAAGAAAAGGACCGGCAGAAGAAGCCCTGCTTCGTTACACAGAGCATCTTCGCACACTGCTGAAAAACGAGGGCTATTGGATTAACTTGAATTGGGAGGAAATAGTGCTGAAAGTGCGTGAAGTAATTAATATAAATCGGACCTTAACGCTGCAAGAATTGTGTGAGTTCATGCAGCAATGTTGGATAAGACAACATATAACGACTTCGTTTTAGGCAGACCTGCTGTTGGTGCGTTCAGAGATTACATCCGCTTCCTGCGACTAAAAGATATGTGATATCTATTTATCCGCATAAAGATAAAGTTATTATACTGTGATGCCCAATCTTGAAGGACAGATTGATCTGGCAGGAAGTGTGGTGCTGGTGGCTATGGTCAAATGGGTCTGACAGCAGAGCTGCGCGGATTAGCATCCCAGGTTAACGAGCTATATGCCGCATATATAGAATCGCTGTTTGCAGAAGCTGGACTGCTCACCGGTTTTCCCAAAAAGCAAAATCCCTATAATCAAACATCGTGACGGAGAAAAGATGGTTGAGAACGTGCTGGATCTTGTGAAAATCGCACCTCCGGAGTCACGCAGGACGTCGAATTTATCGTTTATACTGGGTATCATTTCCCTAGTTTTGTTTTTCACAGGTATTCGGGATTGTTACAGGGGCTGCTGCCATCATGACAGCCAACTCAGTGTTAAAGGGAAAGGGTATCAGGATAAGGCATACAGAGGACGATTCTGTGGAAAAGTCGCAGTCTGCATGTCATCTGTTATGACGTTTATTCTTATTATCGGCAGTATTCTGACTAAATTCTATACGTAGCACAGACCTATTGACCTCTGAGTGAAGCAACCGATGGTGAGATGGATTTGACAAGTGCTGAAAGTAAGGCTACTTATGTACAAATTAAATCCCATGTATGTCAATTTAGAATGTACGGAGAATTTATCCTTGGATACTTATCAGTAGATGAAGAAAACCAAAGGTTTTGAAAAGGACAGGGATATCAGTAAGTGATTTTCTACAATTTATTGTTGATTGACTTGGCAGTTAGAGTATGCTAACATACAGCTATTGAACGAGCGTCGGTCAATAATGAATTGGTGGTGATAACTCGACCAGCAGAATTTCAAAAAGCTCCGGAGGAGAAAGCAAGAACTAATAGAAGTAGCAACTAAACTTTTTGAATCAAGAGGATATGAAAAAGTTTCGGTCAGAGACATCCTTTCAGAGGTTAATGGCGCCCCTGGTATGTTTTATTATTACTTTAAGTCCAAAGAAGACATATTTTTAGCTTGTATGGAATGTTATTTTTCCGAGAGGCTCAAAGTGAAAGTCGATATATTAAAAACAAGGAAATAGCATATGAAGTAAGGATAAAAACCTTGAGGGAGCTTATTGTAAATGACATCAACCAATTTGCACAAAGATTCGATTTTTCAGCAGATAATTCTATAACGGATAATTCATATAGACTTTGAGAATTAATGCATTATATTGGACACTTTGTAGAGCTTATGCTGATTTCATTATTGAAGGAGTTGAGACACAAAAAGATAAAAATCGTATCAGTGTTACTAAAGAAAATGCGAGAAATATCGCTGCATTTATTCTTTATGGGGACAACAGGAACAATTTATAATGATTCTATAAATGGAATAAAAGAGGTGAATAATCCTGATGGGGCATTTGATATTATCAGTGAAATATTCACTTGAGATAATAAAATTTAAAAATAAACAAAAACATAGATTTCTAATTATCCTTTTAAATCTCATTAAATGCTCGCAAATCCTTATTCTAAAGGGCTTCGAGCATTTTTACTGTTGGAAGATACTTCACGTTTCCTTATATATTTCCTCATGAATTGACTGTCAGAAGTGGTAAATTAGTAGTAAATTCATCTGTACTACTAAGCAACAAGACGTTCCTGCTGTTTCTTTTTTTCCAAGCGGTTCATCTCTGCCATAGCAGAATCGAATGTAGCATGTGCGTAATAGTTCAGCGTCATGTTTATATTCGCATGCCCCATAATGTACTGCAATGCTTTTGGGTTCATTCCTGCATTTGCATAGTTAGTGCAGAACGTATGACGCAAAATGTGTGGAGTGATATGGGGTAGCTTATCCTCATGATATTTATTGTATTTCTTGACAAGGTTTTTCAACATACCATTGTAATCACTTGCCACTTTAGGATAGTCTTTCCCATTGAGAAAAAGGAAATTACTATAACCATCAATCACAACACATTTACGGTTCTTCCGATTCGCCAGCACTCGCTGAAACGCTTGATAGGCTTCTTCAACCATAGGAACTTGTCGTTCGCCACTTTTAGTCTTGGGAGTTTCAATGTAGTATCCATTTTCAGTATCTCGTAGTAACTGATGGTCTACCTTGACAAGACGATTTTCAAAATCCAAATCTGGAAGTGTCAGACCGCCAAACTCTGAAATACGAAGACCCGTTTTTAAGAGTATCAGGATTTCATCATAATTCTTGCTGTAGGTCTTATCAGCTTTCGCAAAGGATAACAGCTTTTCTTCCTGCTCCGTTGTCAATGCGACTTTAGGAACAGTATCATCATCAATGACGGTATTTAGCTGGAAGTCAAAGGGATTCTTCCGAACACAATCGTCTTCAATCGCAATATAGAATGAAGCCCTTAAAGAACGCTTATAGTTATTGATGGTTTGATAAGCATATCCATCTTCACTCATTCTAATCGCCCATTCTTTAGCGTCAGACGGTTTAATGCTGTCTATGCTCCTTGCACCTAACTTGTCCTTTGTCAAAATATCCATCAGATATTTCCGTCCAGTTTGCGTGCCTTTCTTCACATTGGGTCTTTGAGCATTCTGCTTTGCGTAAAGCTGACAAAGTGTCATTTTCTTTCCTACAACATCAATGCCATCATGAATGTCTTTCAGTAGCTCCGCAACTTTTTCCCGAAGAGGAACACAATCACGCTTTCCTGCTGGTACTCTGTCTGTAGCCACCAGTTTCCATGAGTAGATAAATTGCGGTTCTCCAAATGAATCTACATATTTATATAAGTATCTTCCGTCTTTTCGTTGGCTCTCCCCAGTCTTTAAAATGCGACCTTTATTGTCACGTCTTTTCTCTGACATGGCTTTCGCTCCTTTCCAAAATGGAAAGAGCCTTGATACGACTTAATGCTATTTTATCATATCCAAGACCCTTTGGCGACGCTAGATTGCGTCCAATTTATCAATAATTTTTTCAAACTGTTTTCGCTTTATCTGAATACGATTGCCATTCATAATCAGCCAATCAGCATTTTTATTTTCATCTGCCAAACGACGGAGCTTATTTTCGCCAATACGGAAATACTTAGACGCTTCTTCAATGGTCAGGGTATAACGCTCCCAGATAGGAATATCTGTCTGCTTCATAAAATCCTCCTTTCCCAATCACACGTTAGATTTCATAAAAGTAGTTTTACAAGCAATCGAACAGCTTTAGCAAAGCTCACGGGAGTTCCACCCTTGCACGGTTCTCGTCCAACTGTACTCATTGCCTGCGACGCTTTTAACGCTCGGACTATGACGATACAGGAGTATCATTATTACGATAAGAATGTCTTCGCTGGCAATCCTGCTAAAGATTACTTCTCGGATCACTGACATGAATCGCTCGCTATCTTTACAGGGCAGGTCATGGCGGTCAGCTCCGTTGGCTCTTTTCTTATCGAAATGTATTCGACTGCTGTTATTCAGTTTTCAAAGAACAGATGGCTTGTCAGCCTATCAAAACATACTGAAAGACAATATGCTTTGATGGAATAACAAACCTCCCCAATCGGGAAGTATGGAAAGCTCGTCCGCACTTCCACGAAAAGAGAGATAAATCGGTGCTACTCAATCTCAAATGACAGGATTTTTGTAATCAACCTGGTTTCCATTCGTCCACGTAAGACCTCATCAACGACCATACTTTGATTGCCATATTCATCTTTCATCAACCGTAGAGAGCGTTTAGCAATGTACCCTCTGTAATAATGTAGAATCTGGTTAATCGCTTCTGTATCGCCATCACAAGCCTTTACAATCAATGGGAATGGAATTCTGGAATATTCTTTTCTCATTCTTCGTTTTCCTCCTCCATAAACTTCTTGATTAAGGCTAGTCCGCTCATTCTATGCCGATAGACAGTAGAGCGGTTCAATTTCAGTAAATCCGCTATTTCTGAATCGCTCATGTCCATAAAATAGAACAGCAGTAGGATTTCACGCTTCTTGTCTGGCAATTCTTTTAGTGCTTCACTCAATAAATCATTTTCGATACCAACCGAAACATCAGTGAGCGTAAAAATTTGAAAATCAGATGAATAGCTGTCTGTCGTCGCAAATTGGTTGACGAGATATTCGCCAATATCCAAAAAGGACACTTCACGCTTTGCCAGCCTTGAAAGATAAAGGAAATAATTCTTCCGCTCATCGTCCATAGCTCGCATACAGATAAAATCAAACTGATGTTCAATTCTCTCTTGAAAAGAAGATGGTTTCATGTTTCTCACCCCCTTTCTTTTGAAAGGAAGTGAGCTTTGCTCTTTTATCTCCTTTCACTCTTACTCCCAATGTGAAAGGGGGATTTGTTGCATTAAGAATTGAAAAAACTTTAAAAATTATCCATAGATACAAAAAAAGCACATAGGCAGATTGATTTATCTGTTTATATGCTTTAATTGTTCTTGCTATATGATGTATAAAACCACATCGATAGACGTATTTATCTATTGCTGGTGGATAACTTTTTTTGATAAGAACCCAGTAACAGGAATAAGATTGTATGTAATATATCTCATGGCAACTTCGACCTCCAACGAACCGCCATTTGAAAGTGAGAATTACGTTTTTACAGCACAAATAGCACTACCAAACAACGGCTTTTTTTTATTGGAGTTGAGTAGTGCTTGTATTAATATATAAACCTTAGGAACTCACAAACTATATAACACGTTTTTTTCTATACCTGTTTCAAATTTAATAGGAACAGTAAAATGTATAGAGGTGGTCTATTATGCGTAAAAAAGAAGATAAATTTGATTTTAGAGCCTTTGGTTTAGCCATTAAAGAAGCTCGATTGAAACGAGGTTTAACTCGTGAACAAGTGGGAGCATTAATTGAAATTGACCCACGCTATTTAACTAATATTGAAAATAAGGGCAACACCCTAGCATACAAGTTCTTTATGACCTTGTATCATTACTGATGTGTCCGTTGATGAATTCTTCTTACCTCGTAATGATCTGGCAAAAAGCACCAGAAGATTACAGGTAGAAAAACTACTGGATAGCTTTACTGATAAGGAACTATCGTTAATTGAAGTCCTAGCCAATGGTATCAGCGAAGCGAGAAACCCTCAAAGACTAATTTAAAAACCTATACATAACAGAAAGAGTCGATAAGATGAGATTTTTGATTTCTCAAATTATCGGCTCTGCGTCTTTGACGTCTGGCTCTGTAATCACAGTTACTTTGAACTGCTTTTATTTCAATTAAATTTTCCTGTCTACATTTAGGACAATAGAGAGGAAAGTTCTTCAATTCAGTATCTTCCCTTATTTTTCAAACGTGTTTTATTTCCACAGATGGGACACAGTACCCACTCACAGTTTATAATAATTATCTCCTCCTTTACATTTAATTTAAATCTGTATTAAAGAATATTTCATCTCGTTTAACAAGAAGCCACATTTATATAACAATATAAAATGTGTTAAGTTATTTTTTA
>BNJU01001268.1_pt1 | contig 63393 bp, 87 predicted proteins | sample 8539281 | NCBI WGS metagenome assembly BNJU01 (sample SAMD00202456, study PRJDB9452) | human saliva metagenome | isolation source: human saliva | place: Japan
AATACAAAATTCAAACCATGGCAGGTCATTCTCATCGGGCTTTTTCTCAAGTATTAGTATTGAGGTTCTACAACCACTCCTCTCGTTTGATCGCGTTAGCGACTGTGAGTGATGTTATCACCAATACCATCGGCACTTGTCTTGGTGTGTATTTCTATCAACTATATCTGCGCAAAAATGAAATTACAATAAAAACAAATTTATCTCAATCACCTTGAGATATTTTTTTCATAAAACAAGCAGTATTTCACTATAACCAAAATATTAGTTATCAATATAACAAAGATATATAAAGATATATAATGTAGTTGAACTTGTTGATTGGTTTCGATATGAGAATGGCGATAAAATCGTAACCTATTTTTAATGACAATTAAATATAGAAATGGATGGTGGAAAATAATGGGTATAACTCTTGGATGTAAATGCGAAAAGTGTGGGTATGGTTTCGCAGCAAATTTAGGTTTTGGTTTTTTATACCCTGTAGCTTACTGTGAAGCTGTAACAAAAATGAAAGAGGGAAATTTGGGTGAACAAGGAAAAGAATTTTTTGAAGCTTTTCCAGACGGTGCTATATCTTGTGAATATATAGTTGTTCAATGCAATGAATGCGGAAAACTTATGAATGTCCCTAAACTTGATTTATATGTACCCAAAGACGGATATGATGCTTCAAAGCAAAATAAAAATACGCGTTGGTCAGTCGCGTTCTCAGGAAATGGTTATGACTATGTCTCACCATGTGATTTAGATCGTCATTATGACCTATTTGAACAATATAATCACAGATGTACATCGTGCAATGGACACACATCGGTAGTAGAGGGTTTCACAGATCGTACTGATGATAGTATTGATAGACACGCTCAGTGTCCTGAATGTAAATCTATAATGAAAATCTATTTTTGCGGACATTGGGATTAAAAATAGTCTCCCTAACTTTCGACTTCTAACCTGTAATTTTTCACGAGTATATCTACCTTTAACTACTCGTTTCACAGCTATGTACATGAATAATATGAGACTCAAAAGCGATTAACAGTCACGCTTCACTGCTAATCGCTTTTTCTTTCTATAAACTACATTATCTAGATAGTTGATTTTTCTTAATCAACGCAGCCTCAAAACCTAAAATAGATACCAACAACATTGTCACAAATTAGGTAGCTAACGAGACACACGAGTTAATCCTTTATTAGAACAATATAAAAACACTGTAAAATAAGGCTTTTTAGAAATTCAATAATCTAAAAAGTATTACTTTACACCTATAAATTACAATATTTATTCGACCACCTCAAGTTTATAAGAGAAAATAATTAGAAATTTTCCCATTAAATTGAGGGGTGGTCGAACTTTTGAAAAACGATTCATAAGGTTTGTAACTTTTATATTTCGGCAAGAAAAATATATGTATCTTTCCCACCGCTAATAAACAGATATCTATATAAACTTCGTCTTTTTCACCATGTGTAAAAAAAGATAATCATATACTCTTGTATGATATAAAGCAGGCAATATCTACTCAAAACAATAGATATATCATATTGAATGCATAAACTTTGATACATCATTTGGGTAAGCAATTGGAATGGATAATACTATATTGCTAGCCAAAATGATCCATTTTTAGAATTAATCCCTTAAAGCCTGTGTAATCTTTTAAACACTTCAAAGATATAAAAAAACACCCTGCAAATATATGCAAAGTGTTTCTTTGTTTGTTGTACTGTCCAATCCAGCAAATTAACGCTTGGAGAACTGTGGAGCGCGACGAGCACCCTTTAAACCGTACTTCTTTCTTTCCTTCTCACGGGAATCACGTGTTAGGAAACCAGCCTTCTTTAATACTGGTCTGTAATCAGCAGAAGCTTCTAGAAGAGCTCTAGCAATACCATGACGCATTGCACCAGCCTGGCCAGTATAACCGCCACCTGCTACGTTGATCTTGATATCGAACTGTTCCTTAGTTTCTGTGAGTACTAATGGTGAATTAACTACCATGCGTAATGTTGCTTGTGGTAGGTATTCTTCTAAAGTACGACCATTAACTGTTACAACACCTGTACCCGGAGTCATGAAGACACGAGCAACGGACTGCTTACGGCGTCCTGTTCCAACATAAGTTACTTTTTTCTTAGTTGCCATCTTGTCTTATCCTCCTTACTTTACCTTCAGCTCAACAGGCTTCTGAGCTGCGTGTGGGTGTTCAGCACCAGTGTAAACAAATACATGCTTACGTTGTACATCACCCAATTTGTTATGTGGTAACATACCCTTGATGGCTTTTTCAACCCATTCAACAGTGTAGTTTTCACGCATAACCTTTGTACTTCTTGTACGAAGTCCTCCTGGATACATAGAATGACTATAGTAGAACTTCTTTGCATCCTGGTCACCACTGATCTTAATCTTGTCTGCATTGATTACGATTACATAATCTCCACAGTCAACGTGTGGTGTGTAGGCAGGCTTGTGCTTGCCTCTTAATAATGTTGCTACCTGAGTAGCTAGACGTCTAATGTGCAGTCTGTTCCATCAACGATATACCACTGACGAACAACTTCACTTGGCTTTAACATAGTTGTTTGACGCATTTTACTTTCCTCCATATGTAGTTTCCGGGGCTACATTGGCATGAAGTGCCATTTACCATTTTAGCCGCTGATACCCCACAAGTCAATTAGATTATTTCGATAGTTAAGTTTCAACATAAACGCAACACTCTGTTGCGTTAACTTGTGACATGTTATCTTTATTCCTGTGTATCTGTTGGACTCCTTTTTAGATATCAGGAGAAAACATTTATGTCAGGTAAACATTTCACACTTGAAGACCGTATCAATATCCTTATGCATGTTAAACAAAATCATTCCATGCGTATGATAGCTACCGCTTTGAATGCCTCTGCTTCAACTGTTTCCAGAGAACTTAAAAAGCATAGGATCCTTGATGAATACTCTTCATTTCATTCCGTCACTCCTACCTGCAGTCGCATCATGAAGGCCCCTTGGATATGCAATGGCTGTCCACGTTTCTCTGCATGTAGAAAGAGAAAGTATCGCTACATCCCTGCACAGGCACATAGTACTTATGAATCTACTCTTCATCTATCTAGAGAGAAGATCCGAACCGGGGAAAAAGGTCTGAGATTTCTCGATGATCTCGTCACGCCTTTGATTCGTGACCAAAGGCAAACTGTCGCTCACGTGTTCTCCACTCATGGTGAACAGATGGGAATATCCCGTTCTACTTTTTACCGCTATGTCAATGACAATAAACTCACCATTCGCAATATAGATCTTCCCAAGCGTGTTCGCTATCCGCTCTCCAAAAAGAATATCAAACGTGGCGATAACACTACGATAGACAACCAATCGTGCCGTGTGGGACGCGATTATACTGCCTTTCAGGAATTCATTACCCAGCATCCGAAAGCTAATATCGCTGAGATGGATTCCGTCATCGGTAAGAAAGGTGTCGGCGAAAAGGTGCTTCTAACTCTACTATTACGTAAGAGTAAATTTATGTTTGCCTTCCTAAGGAATAGAAATACACAAGCTTCTGTAACAGAAGTATTCGACCACATCCAAAGGAAGATCGGCTTTGCAAGGTTCGCTACTATGTTCCGTGTAGTGCTTACGGACAACGGGCCTGAATTCAAGGACCCCATTTCCTTGGAACGTGGTACACGCAACGTACAGCGCTGTCATATATTTTATTGTGATTCCCGTGCCTCCCAACAGAAGGGGCGCATTGAAAAGAATCATGAATATATTCGAAAATATCTGCCTCAAGGGACATCCTTTAACGGCCTTACACAAGAAAAGGTAAATCTAATGATGAGCCATATCAATTCCGTCAAGCGTGACTCATTGGATGGCCGTTCACCATTTGAATGTCTCACTAGGGCAGAACTCAAAACTATAAAAAAGCTTGGATTAACACCGATCGAACCAGACGAAGTTAATCTAAGCCTAGACCTAATTCAATAGGTCCCCAAAGTCCAACGGATACTCGACTTACACAAACTGAACTGTTGCGTTTAGTTGACACCTAAACCCTTCAGTTGTTTTCATTGCGCCAAAAAAGCGAGTATTCCTACATAAAAGATACCATATTAACATTAAAAAGAGTCATTATAGATCAAAAAATCATCTGATAATGACTACATTAGTTCGTTATTTGTTGCCTTTATTTATCGTGTTGCGTTAACTTTGAAACTTAAGCATTATTTCGATTCTTCGACTGAATTTGATACAATTCTTCCACTTTTTGTATAGACGAGAATTGGCGTAAAGTTTGCTTGCTTGTGCAAGCGTTCTTCAAGTTGTGGAAGAAGGATATTTGCTAGTGGGATGCCACGTTCCTCTTCAAGAATATGGATGCTAGCTTGCCCTTGATTTATTTCATAATATCCCAACAATTCTTGACTATGCCTTGTAGTCATCGCATAGAATTGATGACTAGCATTCTCTTTGATTGCTTGCTCTAGAGCAGCTAGTTCTCGGTTGTACAGGAGGTATCATCCCCCTTTAAAAACTCACGAACCATACCTGTTTCATGTAGTGCTAATGTTTTAAAGTAATCAACATATTCCAATGTCAGTCCTTCAGCGGGACTGTTTTTGTGTGGGAAGCTTTTACGCTTCGCATCTAGAATCTCTTGGATATGTGATGGCTCGTACTTGTGCTTACCAACTTCAATTAACACAGAAGCCATCATACGAACCATGTAACGTAAGAATCCTTTTCCTACAAAGGCTAATGTAATCACACCATCCTCTTCCGTTAATGTAATGGAACTTACTGTTCTTACTTGATCTGGATATTCTTCTAGTGAACTAGAATTCAAGGATGTAAAATCATGTGTTCCAACAAGATAATGGATACCTTCTCTCATCTTTTCTACATCCAAATGGATTGGGCATTGGAAAGCCGTATCCTTTGTAAATACATTGTATGGTCCATGATTGATACGATAGTTATACTGCTTGAAACGTACATTATATCTTGCATGGAAACAAGCATCCTCTTCTTCTACCGACATGATATGAATATCATCTGGCAAGAAAGCATTGATTGCACCCATCCATTTACGCGTTGGCATCTCTCGTTTTGTATCAAACATGAATACCTGTGCTCTTGCGTTTACCCCTGCATCTGTTCTACCAGAACCAATCACATTGACCTTTTCCTGTGTAATTCGCTCAATCACTGCTTCTAGGATTTCCTGAATAGAATCCCCCTTACGCTGTGATTGCCATCCGGAGTAGTTTCTTCCGACATAAGATACGATACATTTATAGCGCATCATAGTAGAATCGCCAATCCAATCATCACGATTAGAGTTGTAAAGGCGCCGAGCAATAAGAAGTAATCACGCTTTGCCATCTTTAAGACTTTATAACGTGTACGCTTTTCTCCTGGTGCATAACCTCTAGCCTCCATAGCATTCGCAAGGTCTTCTGCACGTTGTAAAGCAGATACAAATAGCGGGACAATCAGAGAAAGAATTGCCATGACTCTCTCCATCAGTTTCCCTTCCTTCATATCAACACCACGCGATTGTTGTGCTTTCATAATACGTTGTGTTTCTTCAATTAAGTCTGGAATAAAACGTAGCGCAATACTAATTAACATCGCAATCTCATGTGCAGGCACATGGAATCTCTTCAAAGGCATTAATAAATCTTCAATACCCAAAGTCATATCCAAAGGTTTGGTTGTGGCGGTTAGACAGGTTGTGATCATAATCATCAACATCAGTCGAATCGCGATATATAGTGTTTGAAATACTGCATCACTGTAGATAACAAAACTACCGAGTGCTACTAATGGTTTTCCTGTCTTCATCACAAATGCATTGATGATTAATAAGAAGAATAACATCATTAACATCGGCTTCATTGATTTCCAAATAAAGCCAAAACTCAACTTTGAAATTAGGATTGTACTAGCAGCTACAACAAAGATAACTCCATATCCAATCCAGCCTGCTGGAATAAACACCGCTATTAACATCACCAACATCGCTATGATTTTTTTGCGCGTGGATCCATCTTATGCACTGGTGAATCTAATGGCAGATAACGTCCAAGTGTAAAAATTACCCATGTTTCTTCACCTGCCTTACAATTTCTTTCGCAAGCGAATGAATATCGTTGATTTCATCCGGAATTTCAAATCCACTCTTGCGTAAGCTATCTTTCATCTGAATGAATGCTGGCGGTAAGATATTCATACTGCGACAAAGTTCAGGGTTATCAAAAACTTCTTCGTACTATCGTGGAAGCGAATCTTTCCATCTTCCACTACAACCACCTCATCACAATATTTATATACCTGTTCCATATCATGCGATACAATCAGCACCGTCTTGTTATATTTACGATTTAATGCATAGAACAACTCCATCATCTGTACTGTACCGATTGGATCAAGTCCTGCCGTTGGCTCATCCAAGACAATGACCTTTGGATCCATCGCTAAAATACCCGCAATCGCTGTTCTTCTCTTTTGTCCACCGGATAATTCTAATGGGCTCTTTTCATAGTTTTCTACACCTAGTCCAACTAACTTGAGCGCATCTTTTGCCTTCTTAATGGCTACTTCTTCCGTACATCCAAAGTTCTTTGGACCAAACGCAACATCCTTGAGCACAGTTTCCTCAAATAACTGGTATTCAGGAAACTGGAAGACAAGACCTACATCCCCACGCAGAGATTTGAGTTTCTTTGGTGTCTCCTTTGCGCTAATCGTACGATCAAGAATATGAATTGTTCCTTCGGTTGGTAATAGTAATGCGTTTAAATGTTGAATCAATGTACTTTTACCAGACCCTGTCTGACCGATAATCGCTGTAATTTTATTTTCTGTAATATTGAGGTTGATATCCTGTAAAGCATCGTATTGGTAAGGTGTACCGGTGCTATAGACATGTTTTACATGCTCGAATGTAATTGGCATAATTCTTCCACCAGTCCTTCCTGTGTAATATGTGATGAAACATGCAGACCACATGCCTGCAATTCCTCACTCAACTTTAAGCTAAAAGGGACATCGAGCTTCATCTTCTTTAACTTCTCTGGGTCTTTAAAGACTTCTTTTGGTGTTCCTGTGATTGCCACATGACCACCATCCATCGCAATGACATAATCACTCTTAGCAACTTCATCAATGTCATGTGTGATGGAGAGAATCGTTAGTTTACTTTCACCGTGTAGTTCAGTAATTACACGTTTAATTTCATCTTTCCCTTGTGGATCTAACATGGATGTTGCTTCATCAAAGATGAGAATCTTTGGTTTCATCGCAAGAACACCTGCAATCGCAACACGCTGTTTCTGACCACCGCTTAATCGTGTAGGTTCTTGGTTCAGATACTTTGTCATGCCGACTAAAGCTGCGTTTTCTTCGATAATATGGTCCATATTTTCTTGTGGAACACAATGGTTTTCAAGTCCAAAAGCGATATCATCTCTCACCGTGGAACCAATAAACTGGTTATCTGGGTTCTGGAAAACAATACCGATATCGGAACGAATCTTGTTTAAGTTTTCTACATTTAATTCCATGCCATCCACCATGATAGAACCGGAAGCCTTTTCTAAAAGACCCGCAATCAACTTTGCGATTGTGGATTTCCCACTACCATTGTGTCCGATAATTGTTGTATAGGTTCCTTCCTCAATCGAGAAAGAAACTTCATCAATTGTCTTCGCACTTTCATCATATGCAAAACTGAGATTTTTTACTTCAATAATCCCCATGTGCTCTTATCTCCTGTACTTCTTACGCAGCTTTTATATCCTCACAAAGCGTGCATATTATATCATTCTTTTTCACTTACACTCAAACTACAGACCTAAATCTCGTTGTTTTCTACGAATTTCTTACAATCGTAGAAAAAGTTGAAGCTTTCACTCCAACTTTATACTTATAAAAACGTGTTAAAACTACTTTTGAATGGAGTAGTTTTGGTAACTGCCATTTAATACAGCTGCTTGATTTGCGACATTTAAGATATCGCTGATGATTGCACCATCCTCTACAAATAATTTCTTTGTGATACCCTCTTGAGAACACTCATAGCCTGCCGCTGTCATAATGTCCGCGAATGCTTCGAAGTTCTTTTCGCTATCGAATGATACGTAGTGATGAATCGTAACAAGTGTATCTGGTTCAAACATACCATTTAAAGAAGCTGCTTCTGTTAACAATTCTTCTACGAAGTCAGGATTGAGATATGGATATACACCACATACTTCCTGTACTTCAACAGAACGATCACTTGCGTCATAAGTAGGCTGTGCTACACCATCTCCATCTGAAAGAGTTATAAAACGCACTTCATTATCATCGTCTTCTTCTTTATTTTCTGTTTCTTTCTGATCCTTTAAAAGTTTTACTGCAACGACTGCACCAATTCCGACAGCCACCGCAAGAGCACCAAATAGTCTATTAAACATAGTTGTCTCCTCTCTGTCTCTCTATGCCATATTTTAGCACATCTCACTAAAATACCCTAACAGAAACCTCAGCGTTTTTGTTCTAAATAAGTCATGATACTAACCGCATTTGAGGCAGCACCTTTACGAATTTGATCTCCACAACACCAAAGACTAATACTATTTGCTCGACTTGTATCTTTACGGACACGACCCACGTAGACAACATCTTGATTAGATGTCTCAATCGGCGTAGGTACATGGTCTTCAATCAGTTGTACACCTGGGAAGTTTTTAATTGATTGACGAATTGCATCTAATGAAACTTCTTGTTCTGTTTCCACTGTCAAAGAAATGGAATGAGAACGATACACCGGTACACGTACACAAGTGCAGTTTACCTGCATATCCTCCGCATGCATGATCTTACGACCCTCATTGTGCATCTTCGCTTCTTCTGTTGTATAACCATCCTCTAGGTATGATCCAATCTGGGCGATACAGTTATACGCAATCTGTGCTGGGAAGACATTTGGATGAACTTCTTCCCCCTTTATCAAGTTCTATAATCTGCTGACGTAATTCACGCATCCCTTCAACACCTGCACCACTGACAGCTTGGAAAGTTGTCGCATTTACATGCTTGATTTTGGATAAGCGATGAATTGGTGCAATTGCCATCAACGCAATAATCGTAGAACAGTTTGGATTTGAAATAATGCCATGATGATGAAGCGCGTCATCTCCGTTAATCTCTGGAACCACTAACGGCACATCATCCTGTAAACGAAAAGCACTAGAATTATCAATAAGCACTGCATTTGCCTTTTGAATCAAAGGTAAATATTCCTTCGTTAATGCATTGGATACTGCGCCCAATACATAATCTAATCCTTCAAAAGAATTCTCATCTACAACCTGTACCGTGATTCCTTCGCCATGAAACGATAATACGCGTCCAGCCGATCTTGGGCTGGAAAATAAACGCAATTCATCTACCGCAAGGTTTTGCTCTTCGATGCATTCTAGCATTTGTCTTCCAACTGCGCCTGTTGCACCTAAAATTCCAATTTTCATGCATGTTCCCTCTCTTCTTGAATAAAACGTTCATAGATACAGCGAATCGCATTGTGGAAGTCATGATTTGATACACCTACCACCACAGATAATTCATCTGCACTCTGATTGATTACTTTAATATTGATCTTATGATCACCAAACTCACTTAATAACTGCCCTGAAGCACCTGGCACTTGTTTCATACCTCTTCCAACAATGGCTACCATTGCTAAATCTTCTTCCAGCATCAGTTCATCCGGTTCTAATTCCTTCTTGATTTTCGCAAGAATCTCATACTTACATTGTTCGATTGCGCCCTTTTGTACAATGACTGTAAATGTATCAACCGTAATCGGTACACTCTCGATAGAAATATGGTACTCCTCAAAGATGAATAATAATCTTCGTAAAAAGCCAACTTCTGTAGAACTATGACTCTTTACAACGGTAAAGGAAGCGTAATCTCTTCGACCCGTAATGCCTGTAACCGTTGAAGTGCCATTGGCTTTATCATACTCTTCACAATCATCTTGAATGAATGTTCCAGGATTCTCTGGATCATTTGTATTCAAGATATGAATTGGAATATTCTTTTCACGGACTGGGAAAATCGCATCATCATGAAGTACATTAGCACCCATGTAGCTCATCCCACGTAGTTCACTATACGTAATTACTGGAATTTGTTGTGGGTTATCGATAATACGAGGATCAGCTACCAATATTCCAGACACATCAGTCCAGTTTTCATAAACTTCCGCATCAACGATATTTGCCAATATTGAACCAGTAATATCACTACCCCCACGACTCATCACTTTGATTTGTCCATTTGGTAAGGCACCATAGAAACCAGGAATAACATACTTCTGATTCATATCCACTAGTTTATCTAGATTCTGTTTAATCTTCTCAAAGTCAAAATCTCCATTATACTTAAACGCAATTACATCTTTTGCATCTAAAAACTTTGCGCCTAAATATTCAGCCATGCATCTAGCAGTTAAATACTCCCCACGTGAAACAATGTAATCAACTGGCGCATGTATATCCAACATCTCTTTGACACTTGCAGATTCTTTTTCCAAATCAATCTTTAACGCAAGTGAATCACAGATACGTTGATATTTCTCTTTTACAAGATTAAAAATTGTTTCGTAGGATACACCATAGTTAATATGTGCGTGTAAAAGATAAAGTAAATCCGTCACTTTATAATCATCACGATTTTCTTTACCACGCACTTATGACAATAAACTTACGATTTGTATTCGCATCCACAATGCGCTTCACTTTTTTAAATTGTTCTTTACTAGCTACAGAGGAGCCACCAAACTTACTTACAATCATGCATTACCTCCGCCACAAATACTGCACCATCTTCTAATTTTCCAATCAAAGAAGCCAGTTCTACAAATGACATCTTCTTTGTAATGCATGTATCTTCATCAATTCTTTCTTCTATCATATCTTTGATATCATCAAGATTGATTGAACGAACATAGAATGAGGATACACGACTCGTATTGTCAACATGAATACTCTCTTCTCTTAAGACTGCTATATCTTGTTTATAGAGTAAATCAATCAAATCCTGTACAACCGCATGTGCTGTTGGATAAGAACCTGCGCCTTGACCAACATAAGTCATCTTACCAAGTGTTCTTGAATCACTTTCGATTGCGTTGAAGTTTGCCGGTATTGTCGCAAAAAGGTTCTCTTTTGGAATAAAGGTTGGGATAACTGTAGCACTAACACTATCATTAGACTTTATACCAGTACCGATTAATTTGCACACATAATCATGCGTGCATGCGTACGCAATATCTCTAGCACTAATATAACGAATCCCATAGATATCAATATCTTGAATGCTTGTAAGTACACCAAACCCCTTACAGCTTGATAGTACGACTTTGTACGCTGTATCCATGCCATCAATATCATCTGATGGATCAAATTCCGCATATCCACAGTCCTGTGCTTCCTTTAAGGCAACCGAAAACTCCGAGCCCTCATCACTCATCTTACTTAAGATGTAGTTTGTAGTCCCATTAAAGATACCACGGAAGCTTTCAATATCATCGATACGTTTGTCCGATCTAAATTACTCATCCATGGAATTCCACCACCACACGCAGCCTCATACTTTAAACTAACACCGCGTGTACGTGCGGTTTCTAATAGTTCACCCAAATGATTCACCAACATCTTCTTATTGCTTGTCACAACATGTTTTCCATTGAATAGCGCTGCTTGAACATAACTAAATGCCGGCTCATCACCACCGATACATTCCACTACTACATCAATATCAGGATCTTCCACAATGTCATGGATATCCACTGTCATGCGCTCATCCGTAATATCCTTTTCATAGCGAACCAATATCTTAGAAATCTCCAGTTGCAAGACTTCTTTCGTATTCTTTTCATCAATAATCTTTCTAACACCAGAACCTACAGTTCCATGTCCCAATAATCCAATTTTTCATATGAACCTCTGTTTCTAAAATAGATACACTTGTATTTAAAACACAAACAGTGTATCATTTTTCTATATTTGAAACAAGAAGGAAGCCCTATGAAATATATTAGTACACGAAATAAAGATAAAGTTGTATCATCCTCTGAAGCGATTATCCAAGGTCTCGCTGCTGATGGTGGTCTTTATACACCCCAATCACTTGATCAAAAGGTTGATTTATCCTCTGCTCTAAAGATGAACTATCTCGAGTTAGCACAGTATATTCTATCTCTTTTTTTAAGTGACTTTAGCCACGAACAGATTCAACAATGTGTTCAAAATGCCTATCAAAACTCATTTGAAAACAACGAAGTAGCACCATTATGCAAATACCACGATGGTTGGCTAATGGAACTATGGCACGGTCCAACCAGCGCCTTTAAAGATGTAGCTTTAACACTACTACCGCATCTATTAACAGCCGCATACAAAAACCAGAATGAAAATGACCTCATCTCCATTCTCACTGCCACAAGTGGCGATACCGGCAAAGCCGCAATCAATGGGTTTGCGGATGTCAAAAACACTGCCATTACAGTACTTTATCCAGAAATCGGCGTATCTGATATCCAAAAAGACAAATGCGAACATCACTAGGTAAAAATGTCGAAGTCATCGCAGTCAAAGGAAACTTTGATGATTGCCAACAGATTGTAAAAGAAGCAATGAAAAATCCAGTTGTACTAAACGCATGCAAGCACATGAAACTATCTTCCGCTAACTCCATTAATATTGGTCGCTTACTCCCACAAATCGTCTATTATTTCGACTCCTACGCAAAACTTGTTAAAGAGTGGTGATATTCAATTGGGTGACGCGGTAAACTTCATTGTCCCTAGTGGTAACTTTGGTAATATCCTTGCTGGATATCTTGCAAAAAAGTTAGGCTTACCCGTTAAAAAACTAGTATGTGCATCTAACTCAAATAATGTACTAACAGAATTTATCCGTACAGGTTCCTACAACGCAAATAGAGCGTTTATTCCTACGATATCTCCATCGATGGATATCCTAGTATCCAGTAACCTAGAACGTTTATTATTCCTTCTTAGCAATCATAACGACGTACTGATCAATCAATATATGTCTTCGCTTAAAGAAGATGGACATTATACAATCTCTGATGAATTACGTCATGCATTACAAGAAAGCTTTACAGCGTATGATTGCTCAGAGGAAGAATGCAAGAAAGTGATTTACGATACCTTCCACAATGAACATATTCTCATCGATCCACATACAGCAGTCGCCGTACATGCATGTCATGCATATAAACAAGAATCAAATGATACTACACCATGTATCGTATTATCCACAGCGAGTACATATAAATTTGCGAAAGATGTATATGCGGCCCTTACAGGAAAATCTTGCGACGATGAATTTGAAGCGATGGATGCTTTACATAAATACACATCCGTTGCAATTCCTAAAAATCTAGCCTGCTTAAAAGATATGCCAATACGCTTTACAAAAGTCATTGAAAAAGAAGATGCACTAGACACAATCGCAAAACGCTTGGAGGATTTACAACATGATCACAATTAAAACGCCTGCCACATCCGCAAATCTTGGCTCTGGCTTTGATTGCCTTGGCATTGCGCTAAAACTATATAACATTTTCCAAGTTGAAAGATATGATCATAACTTCCTAGAAAAAATATAGATGAAGAATACAACAATGATAACAATCTTTTCCTAAGGGCCTATCGCCTTGGCTGTGAGACGATTGGAAAATACAGCCCGATTCATGTTATCTTTGATTGCCATATTCCTATTAGTCGAGGACTTGGTAGTAGCGCATCGTTTATCATTGGTGGACTTGTCGCTGCTAGTGTTTTATACAACAACATTCTCAGTGAAGCAGAAATCTATCGTTTAGCCTGCAGTATTGAAGGCCATCCCGATAATATTGCACCATGCCTATATGGTGGACTTTGTGCAGGCATGAAAATCGATCAGAAACACTTCTTATCCCATAAACTTCCAATCCATAAAGATTGGAAATATACCGCTCTTGTGCCAAATGTCGAGGTAAGCACAGAAGAAGCACGTGCCGCATTACCAGATCATTACCCACGCGCGAAAGTCGCTACAGCTATTAGTAATGCGATACTCACATCACAAGCACTTCAGGAAGGAAATCTCCATCTACTTTCAGCCTCAACGCACGATATCATTCATGAACCTTATCGCAAAAAAATTAATTCCAAATTTTGCGACAATCCAACAAATTGTAAAGGAAGATACTGACGGAATCTTACTCATCAGCGGCTCAGGTTCAACCTGCTTAAGTATTGCAAAGAAAGAATTAAGTACAGCCGCACGTTTAAAGGTTGCCTCACTTCCACATCATTGGCAGTGTCTACAGTTGGATGTTGCCTATCATGGTACAGAAATAGAAAGGTAAGCACATGCAAAACTCCGATTACCTAATCGTTCATAAAAAGATTTTGCCAGAATACTTCAACCAAGTCATTCAAGCAAGATCTCTACTTGAAAATCACGAAGTCGAAACGGTGACAAAAGCCGTCAAAAAAGTAGGTATTTCCAGAAATACCTACTATCGTTATAAAGACTATCTATTTGAGATTTCAGATAACGCCACTTCACGTACGATGACAATCTCTCTTCTTTTAAAAGATGAAAGCGGTGCATTAACAGCGGTACTACAAACATTGAGTAAAGCACAAGCAAGTGTTTTAACGATTTCTCAAGCAATTCCAGTTGGAGGATACGCAACGGTACTGATCAGTCTAGATATCTCCAAGATGGAAAATACGCCAGATAATTTATTAAAACAATTACTAAAACATTCTTGTGTACGTAAGCACAGCTAGACGCAATCGCATAATAAAAGAGCCAAGCGGCTCTTTTTGATTTGTTTACTTTTGAACGCTTCCTTGCTTCGCAACTGCAGCCATCTTAGCTTCAATCGCAGCCTGGTCACCTAAATATTCCTTAGAGATGAACTTTCCATTGTCGTCGAATGTGTAAACGAGTGGAACACCTGTAGGGATATTTACACCGATGATTTCTTCATCTGTTAAGTTTTCGAAATACTTAACAAGAGCACGTAAGCTGTTACCGTGAGCAGCGATGATGACACGCTTGCCAGCCTTCATCTGAGGTAAGATTTCCTGCTCATAGTAAGGAACTGCACGAGCGATTGTATCCTTTAAGGATTCAGCTAATGGAAGTTCATCCTTATTTTCATTACGGTAAGCTTCCTGTAATGCTGGATTTCTATCATCTGTTGGATCTAAAGCTGGTGGCTGAACATCAAATGATCTTCTCCAGATCTTAACCTTCTCTTCACCATACTTCTCAGCTGTTTCAGCCTTATTTAAGCCCTGTAAAGCACCATAGTGTCTCTCATTGAGCTTCCAAGTCTTCGTAACTGGTAACCATTCACGGTCCATTTCAGATAATACAAAGTTTAATGTGTGAATTGCACGCTTCAAATATGATGTATAGCAAAGATCAAAGTCGAATCCTGCTTCCTTTAAAGCACGTCCGCCAGCCTTAGCTTCTTCTACACCCTTCTCAGAAAGTTCAACGTCTGTCCAACCTGTGAAAAGGTTGAGCTTATTCCATTCACTTTCACCATGTCTAATTAAAACAAGTTTCATTTTAAGCCTCCTTCGCTTTTTAACAAATCAATCGTATCACATGACTTTATGATGTCAAACGAAAATATTCACATCCGCTTACGCTTTTTGTGATACTAGTTAAAGAATTTATTATTTCCTGGAAATGTTAGGAAACGATATGCATTGAGATACCAGTAACCGCATGAAATGAGGTAGAGATTTCTGTCAAACTCGCCGTACAACTACCCTGCATCATTTCACGATTTCCACCACCTTTAGCGTGAATAGCCGCGTTAAATTCAGCACGAATCGATAGTAAGTCAATCGTACGACTCATGATGACATAAGAATATCCCACTTCCGTCTTCGCAATTACCATGACGGTAGAAATTCCCTTCTCAATGCAACGATTGCAGAAGGCACGCATTCCTTCAGAATCCGCAAGGACAGAAGTATATAGAATCGCATCATGTGTAGGAATTTTATCTGCATCCTTCATCATCATTTCCATTGAAACAGAACGATATAATTTCTGAACATCTAAATTACGCTGTTGAAGATGACTTACAGCCACCGATATCTCTAGTGGCTTAGCAGACAACATTTTTGAAATTATAGCGTTTTCTTGCTGGATACGACCAAGATAGATAAACGCTCTTCTTCCACTCAACAAGAAGACTCTTGTTTTATTTCGTAACTTTTCAAAGCTAATCACCTTACAGATTCCAATTTCACCCGTATTTTTTACATGCATACCGCAACATGCACACATGTCATATCCAGTAACGGAAATAATCCGTGTAGTACCTTCTATCGCAATCTTCGAACGATACTCATACTTCGCTGTTTCATGTGGAGAACAAAAAATTTCTTGCACAGAAAGATTTGTCCAAATTGCTTGATTTACCCGTCTTTCAACTTCTTCAATATTCGCTTCTGTCAATTCTCCATTAAAATCAGCACAGATATATTCACCCATATGAAAACCAATATTAGAATATCCATATAACTGTTTAACAACACCAGAAAAGATATGTTCTCCAGTATGATTCTGCATTAAGTCAAAGCGATACTCCCAATCAATCTTACAGTGAACCTTGCCTCCTACCGGAAGAAAATCTTTTGTGATATGTACAATCCCTTCTTTTTCTCGTTGTACATCGATTACTTCGATACCTTGGATTGTACCTTTATCACAAGGTTGTCCACCACCTTCCGGATAAAAGATTGTATCTTTTAAAATAACTTTATAACCACCCTTGCATGCATGACAACTCAAAACAACTGTATCCAATTCATTTGCGTAAGGATGATGATAATAATATTCTTGAAATTCAGCCATTTATTTCACCATCTCTTTATATAAAACATCTACAGCTTCCTGGTCCGCAATTCCATAGGAGAAAGCAGTCGCTGATCCCATCGCAACTGACCTTTCAAGTGCTGTTTGATCATCTTCTCCATTTAACTTACTGGTTAAAAACGCAGCCACCATAGAGTCTCCAGCACCTACAGAATTAATAACATTTCCATTTGGCGCATGGCAGCGATATACCTTGTGATTCACCAGAAGTGCACCTTGATTCCCTAATGAAACAAGTACATTTTGTGCACCCATTGAAACCAACTTACATGCATATTCTTCCATTTGATTCTCTAAAACAGTTTCAGAAAATATCTCTGACATTTCCTGTTGATTTGGTTTGATTAAATATGGATGATATGGAAGTACTGTCTTTAATACACTACCTCCAGCATCTACGATAATCCGTATCTTTCTTCCTTGTAGAAACTTCATTACATCTGCATAAAAATTCTCTTCAACACCAGATGCCATACTACCAGAAAGGATGAGTACATCACCATCTGTGAGATGTTCCAACTTTACATATAGCTTTTCAATATCTTCTTTTTTCCACCGTTGGTCCACTAGCGTTAATTTCTGTTTCTGTTTCATGTTTCATCTTGATATTGATACGAGATTCTCCATGATCTAACTTAATGAACTCTGGAATAAGTCCATGACTACTCACACGACGTTCAATCTCATCCCCAGTAAAAGCCAGCCACATATCCAAGTGGTGTACTAATTCTTCCTAGATGTTTCAAGGCGATGGACACATTAATTCCCTTTCCACCAACATCAATCTGCTCAAAGATAGAACGATTAAGTTTTCCTTCTTCAAATGTTTCTAATTGCATAATATAATCCAGTGAAGGATTCATCGTTACTGTATAAATCATACAAACACCTCTTATCAGTATTATAAATGAAAAAAAGGTCCACATTGAAGTGAACCTGATCATTTGTTTAGATAATGAAGAACTTCAAGATGAATAATCCTGTAAGAATATACATCAAGAGTGAAATTTCCTTTGCCTTACCTGTAATCACATGAATGAATGTGTAAGAGATAAAACCAAATGCAATACCTTCAGAAATTGAATACGCAAAGCCCATCATTGTAATGCATACAAAGCATGGGAATGCCTTTGTGATATCGTTCCATTCGATATTAACAACCTGCTGCATCATCAAGAAACCAACAACGATCAATGCAGGTGCTGTCGCAAAGGAAGGAATTGTTAAGAATAACGGAGATAAGAACAAAGCAGCTAAGAACAAGATACCTGTTGTAACACTTGTTAAACCTGTTCTACCACCTTCCGTAATACCAGAAGAAGATTCAACGAATGTTGTGATTGTGGATGTACCCAAGATAGCACCTACTGTTGTACCAACAGCGTCAGCTAATAGCACACCCTTAATTCTTGGTAGTTTTCCATCCTTGTCTAACATATTTGCCTTAGAAGCACATCCAATAACTGTTCCAAGTGTATCAAAGATATCTACGAATAAGAACGCAAATACAACTACCACAAAGTTCGCAAGGTGACTTGCCACAAACGCAAAGTCAAATTGGAAGAATGTAGGAGCGATAGAATTTGGCATTGAGAAGAAAGCTGTTGGGATTAATGAATAGTAACCCAATTCTGGATTCGGTACATAGATACCTACTAATTGGCAGATAATACCTAATACCCAAGTTAATAAGATACCCCATAACATATATCCCTTAACACCCTTGATTAACATGATCACAATCGAAATAACACCAATCATACACAAGATAACACCTACACCCTGTGATGAGAATGTTCCATTCGCAATACCACCTGTAAATGAATATAGACTAACGAGTGTAGCGCCATCAACGATGATATGTGCATTTTGTACACCAATAAATGCGATAAAGAAACCAATACCTACAGATACAGCAACCTTTAATTGTACTGGAATTGCGTTGAAGATCGCTTCACGAACACTTGTTAGTGACATGATGATAAAGATAATACCTTCTACAAGTACTGCTGTTAACGCAACCTGCCAAGGATAACCCATAACACCACACACTGTGTATGCGAAGTAAGCATTCAAACCTAAACCAGCAGATAATGCAAATGGTGTATTGGAGAATGCAGCCATGCAGAAACATGCAATTGCGGATGCGACTGCAGTCGCTGTCAAAATAGAACCTGCATCCATACCAGAAGCACTTAAGATGGATGGATTGAGCGCAAGGATATAAACCATTGTAATAAATGTTGTAACACCTGCGATCAATTCTGTTTTAACTGTTGTGCCGTTTTCCTTTAAATGAAATAACTTTTCTAACATAAATATCCCCCTTGTTTTTTCACACATCGCTGCCCTTAAAAATAAAAATCCTGCCAAGAATCATCTCAACAGGAAGTCACTAAAAAGAATAGAGACAACCGTAGTCCCGCTATTAAGGTAGCAGGGTAGAGACACTTCCGCCAATTCGAAAGCATATACGATATGTGGCACATAGGTATTATATGAAATAAACAAGACGATTACAAAGGGTATTTGTTAAAAAAACAATTTTTCCAACATTTTATACAAAATGTATATATTCGCTAGAATGAAAGCACTATCATCAAAAAAACTTAAAAAAATATGTATCCTTATCAATAAAATAATGGGATAATAACATGCGTTTGGAGGTTTTTTTCTATGAAGCACTATGCGTCAGTTTTTAATTATCTTATTCTTTACATGTATCGGTGAAGTCCTGCATGAATTTATACCATTACCAATCCCTTCTTCTATCTATGGTCTTGTTTTATTATTCATCGCACTCAACCATGGTATCTTTAAAATCAATGAAGTACATGATACAGCTGATTTCTTGATTGATATTATGCCTATTATGTTTATACCAGCAGCCGTTGGTTTAATCCAATCTACCACATCCATAAAACCCATCTTAATACAATCCATCATTATCATGATGATTTCTACATTTGTTGTTATGGTTATCACTGGCAAAGTATCTATGTTATTACGCAAGGAGAATTCTGATCATGAATAATGTGATGTTAAATAGTGCAACGATGGGTGTTGTCATCTCATTGATGGGCTTCTTTGTTGGACTCTTATGCCGTGAAAAATTCAAGTTACCAATCTTTAATCCATTACTCATTGCGATTATTTTTACAATCGGTTTTGTCGAGATTTCCATGTTGATTACGATTCCTACTACTCTTCCGCAAAATATCTCAGTTGGTTGTTAACACCAGCGACAGTTGCGTTAGCTGTACCTCTTTACAAGGAAGTTGAAAGACTAAAATCCAATTGGAAAATGATTACAATCTCTATTGCATGCGGCTGTGCTAGCAGTGTCACAACAGTACTGATCCTTGCTTTATTATTTCGTTTCAACCACGAACAATACGTTACATTCTTACCAAAATCAATCACTACTGCAATCGGTATGGGTATTGCAGAAGAACTAGGTGGTATCGTACCAGTAACAGTTGCAGTTATCATTGTAACAGGTATCTTTGGTGCAATCATCGCAGATATTGTCTTCAAGGTTTTCCATATCACCGATCCAATTGCTCAAGGCTTAGCCCTTGGCGCTAGTGCTCACGCAATCGGCACATCCAAGGCAATCGAACTCGGTGACTTACAGGGTGCTATGGCAGGTCTTGCAATCTGTACATCTGGTATTATCACTGTTGTATTAGCGACCGTCTTTGCACACATCATGTAAACTTCAAAAAGAAGCGTATCGCTTCTTTTTTTATGCACAAGAAAAACGACTACCTACATTGATAGTCGTTTGTGTCATTAGTCTTCTACGTATGGTAATAAAGCCATTTGACGAGCACGCTTGATAGCGATTGCTAACATTCTCTGGTACTTCGCACGAGTTCCTGTAACGCGACGTGGAGTAATCTTTCCATTTGCGCTAACGAATTTCTTCAAGAGCTCTACATCCTTATAATCGATATAAGTGATGTTGTTTTTTGTAAAGTAGCAGACCTTTCTGCGGCCCATTCTTTGTTTTCTGAATGCCATTGTCTGTTCTCCTTTATTTAGAATGGCAGGTCATCGCTGAAATATCCATTCCGATTCCTGCGCCGAAGTCATCACTCACAAAATCATCATTTTGTAGATGGTTTTGGTTGTGAATCTGACTGTTGATAACTGTTGTCTTGATAACCACTGTTTTGTGCTCTGCTCTGTGATTGACTCTTAGATTCAAGTAAGTTTACAGTATCGCAAACGATTTCTGTAACGTAAACCTTCTGTCCATCACGATCATAGTTACGTGTTTGGATTCTTCCTTCAACACCCACTAACGCACCCTTACGTGCATATGAGCCTAAGAAATCGGCAGCCTGTCGCCAAGCGACACAACTGATGAAGTCTGCAGACTGTTGATTGTTTCCATCCTGTCCACGAGCCATACGACGATCACATGCGACTGTAAATGTCGCAACGGATAAGCCACTAGCTGTCTTACGAACTTCCACATCTCGTGTTAGTCTACCAACCAAAACAACGCGGTTAATCATTACTTAGCTCCCTTAGCCGGAGCTTCGTCACGGGTAATCATGAAACGAACAACATTTGCGTTGATTCCCATCAAACGATCAGAATTCCTAACGCAGGCATTATCTGCTTCAAATGCTGTTACTACATAGTAACCCTTCTTCATGTCATCAATGTGATATGCGAATTCACGCATGCCCCATTCATCTGTCTTTGCAATCTTACCACCGTTGTCAGTGATGATCTTGCTGAGAGTCTCGATTAATTCAGCTCTCTTCTCTGTTTCAACAGATTCATTGATGATGTACATGACTTCATACTTCTTCATTCCGTACACCTCCTTCTGGTCTAACGGCCATTTCTGGCAAGGAGCGGGAGTAACCCACTCGCCACAATATAGTACCAGTTCCCCTAACAAAAGTAAAGAAAAATCACCTCTATCTTTCTGATAAAAAAGTGATTCTACTCGCTATTTATGCGGATACTGGCATTCTCTCATCGCCTGCTTCACTGTGTAGGTCCATGGTTACACCATTTACCTTATACTTCTTTAACACAAACATTGTGACAGTAGCCGCAACACCTTCAATTGGTGCTAACTTTTCGCCGACGAAGTCAGCGACCTCGCGCATTGTCTTTCCATTAACATTTACCAAGAACTCAGAATTACCACTCATGAGGAATAGACTGCTCACTTCTGGAAAGTGTGCAATTCTTTTCCGCAATCTTATCGTAGCCACTACCACGTTCTGGTTTTTGCGCTAACGCCAATCATCGCATCCACATGGTCGATATTTTGCCTTGTCCCAATTCACCATTGTATGGTAACCACAGATAATCTTATTCTCTTCTAGTTCTTTCTTTGCGTTGTTAACAGATTCTTCTGTTTCACCAAGAATATCTGCTAAGTCTGTAATACTTGCACGTGGATTTTGTACAAGTAAGTCAATTAACTTTAGATTGTCCATCTTATTTTTCTCCTTTGTGATCCTTTATAAACTGTGCAATACGTCTCATCGCTTCTTGCAAGTGTTCAATACTATACGCATAACTAATTCTCGCAAAACCCTGTCCACTTTCCCCAAACGCAGTACCTGGAATAATTGCGACATGTTGTTCATTCAATAACTTCTCACAGAACTCATCACTCGTCATACCAAGACTAGAAATATTCGGGAAGACATAGAACGCACCCTTTGGTTCAAATGTTTCTAATCCCATTTCATTAAGCTTACGTACACAATACTGACGACGCATATCATATTGTTTACGCATCTCTTCAACATCCCTATCACAATCACGTAGGGCTGTAATTGCCGCGTATTGACTCACGGTAGGTGCTGCCATAACACAGTTTTGATGTACTTTTAGCATCACCTTGATTAGTTCTCTTGGCGCTAGTACATATCCCAAACGCCAACCTGTCATAGAAAAAGTCTTAGAGAAACCATTCAGTACAATTGTTCTTTCCTTCATTCCTGGAATCGATGCGAAGGAAGTAAACTTTTCATCACCATAAATGAGTTCAGAATAGATTTCATCAGAGATGACAAGAATATTAGTATCACGTAATACTTCTGCGATTTCTTCCATCTCTTTATAAGATAGAATCGCTCCTGTTGGATTATTTGGATATGATAATAAAATTGCCTTTGTCTTATCAGTAATGGCAGCCTTGATATCTGCTGCTTGGATTCTAAAACCATTTTCAACCTTAGCCTTTACATACTTTACCTTCGCACCCGCAAAAGTAGCTGTTGGTTGATACGTAACGTATCCAGGATCTGGCAAGATGATTTCATCTCCATCTTCCACAATGGTACGGAATACGAGGTCAATTCCTTCACTTGCGCCTACTGTCGCAATCATCTGATCAATATCGTAATCTAGATTATATTTACGAAGTAGATATTCACGAATCGCAAGACGTAACTCCTTTAAGCCTGCATTCGTCGTATATTGTGTCTTACCTAGTTCAATTGTATGAATCGCCGCATCACGTATATCCCATGGTGTCTTAAAATCAGGCTCACCAACACTAAGTGATATACAATCTGGTATTTCCGCAACCAAATCGAAGAATTTACGAATTCCCGATGGTTTCATATTTACTGCTCTTTGTGCTACTAACTTTGTATAATCCATAGTCTGTACCTCGTACGTCCCCTCTATTATACTCGAACTGTAAAAAAATGCTCCCTATGCAGGAACATTTTTACAGTAAATTTCATGACATTCAAAACTTAATATGTATCTGAATGCTTATGCAAAATATCTTGGATAAAACCATCCACTTCCCCTCTATCAGCGATAACGCTGATAGACAATGACTTCTCTAACTTTTTCTCACAAAATCCATAAAAGAATGGATTCTTGATTTTCATCGTTAACTTTGAAGAGTGGAATAGGCATTTACGTACTTTGATTTCTTCAATATCTTCAAGTTCAAACCCAAAATGCAATACACTATGTCCTCTACTTCCGTAAGTATAGTATTTTAAAGAGTTGTTTTTATCAACTTCTAATTTCACTGCATTCAGATAGAAATAACAAACCAACAAACAAAAAGAAGTAGTGGTATACAAACAAGCGCAATAACAATAATCATCCTGCCTGATTCATCCGTTCCTTCATGAATCAAATTTTTTAATATCCACGTCACAATCGAAGAGAACGATATAATCGTCACAAAGGCTATCCAATTTAGTATCGTCTTATGTGGATATGTCAAAATCAGTTTTGGTTCATCTTGTACAATATCTGTTTTCATAATTTACTCTGATTTTAATTCGAAGAGAATATCACGAAGTTCAGCTGCTCTTTCAAAGTTTAGACTTGCGGCTGCCTCACGCATTTCAACTTCCATATCTGCGATGAGTTTTGCCTTATCTTTCTGAGAGAGTTTGGCTTTCTTCTGCATGTATTTCGCAGCCATTTCCTTAGTCTCTTTCCCACGAATCGCCTCTTCAACATTCTTCTTAACCGTTGTAGGTATTATGCCATGTTCTGCATTGTACGCTTCTTGAATCTTGCGACGACGTTCTGTTTCATTGATTGCATAACGCATGGAATCTGTCATAACATCTGCGTACATGTAGACTTCACCATTCGCATTACGGGCAGCACGTCCAATTGTCTGAATTAAAGAACGATGACTACGTAAGAAACCTTCCTTGTCCGCATCTAAGATACATACCAAGGATACTTCAGGAATATCTAAACCTTCACGCAACAAGTTAATGCCGACAATCGCATCAACCTTTCCTAAACGTAAATCACGAATGACTTCGGTACGCTCCAAGGTCTTTGTCTCATGGTGTAAATGTGCAATCTTATACCCACGTTCTTTCAGATACGCAGTAAGATCTTCTGCCATACGCACAGTTAATGTTGTAATTAACACACGTTCATTGCGTTTAAGTCTTGCATCAAGCGCTTCACAGATATCATCAATCTGTCCCTTGGTTGGCTTGACTGTAATCTTTGGATCCAGTAATCCGGTCGGACGAATAATTTGTTCCGTTACATGATAATCCACAGCTTCTAATTCAAAGTCACCAGGTGTTGCGGAACAATATACAACCTGATTCATCATCGACTGAAATTCATCGAACTTCATTGGACGATTTTCTAGTGCAGATGGTAAACGGAAACCATATTCCACCAATACTTCTTTGCGTTGGCGATCACCGTTATACATACCTCTTACCTGCGGTAAGGATACATGTGATTCATCCACAAACAACAAGAAATCCTTGGGGAAGTAATCAAATAGATTCCATGGACGCTGACCTACTTTTCTACCATCGATATGCATTGAATAGTTTTCAATTCCAGAACAGTATCCATTTTCTCTTAATGCCTCCAGATCAAAGCGTGTACGCTGTTCTAAGCGCTCTGCTTCAAGTGGTTTGCCTTTCTTACGGAAATACTCTAAACGATCTTCAAGTTCTGCTTCAATCGCATCACACGCTCTTAACATCGTCTCCTTTGAGCGTGCATAACCACTCGCTGGGAAGATGTTATAAAACTGGTATGCATTCATGGTCTTTCCTGTTAAAGGGTCAATCTCTGTAATACGTTCTATCTCATCTCCAAACATCTCAATACGAATATTGAATTCATTTGTATAAGATGGGGTTAAATCAATAATGTCTCCACGCACACGTATCGTACCTCTTGTTTGGTCAACGTCATTACGTGAGTACTGTAGTTCAATCAAACGGCGCATCAAATCATTACGATTAATACTTTCCCCTACACGTATTGTGTAGAACATGTTCTTATATTCAATAGGATCGCTAGCCGCATAGATACATGCAACAGATGCGACAACGATTGTATCTCTTCTTTCCAGAAGAGAGTTCAGAGTAGATTCACGAAACATATCTAGTTCTTCATTGATTGCAGCTGTCTTCTCAATATACATATCACTCTTAGGCATATATGCCTCAGGTTGATAATAATCGAAGTTTGATACAAAGAACTCTACACGATTGTGTGGGAACAGTTCTTTAAACTCAGAATATAACTGCCCTGCCAATGTCTTATTGTGCGAAAACACCAACGTTGGTCGATTCATCTGTGCAATGATATTCGCCATGGTAAATGTTTTACCAGTACCAGTAGCACCCTCTAGAACCTGTTCCTTCTTACCTGCATGCAAGCCTTCCACAAGCTCCGCTATCGCCTTCGGTTGATCTCCCGTAGGCTTAAATGGTGATACAAGTTCAAACTTACGATCATCCATTTAAAACTTCCTGTGCTTTCTGTAGTTGAACATCATGTGTCTTTGTTGTATTCCAATCTAGTACCACTGCACTATAGAGCGTACTAAATGTTTCTTTATCTAATACACCATCTGCTGTAATACCTTTATCTGTCTCAAACTGACGTAATGCCGTTTCTGTTTGAGAAGAGAAATAACCATCGGTACGACCAACGTTATACCCTAGATAATCCAAACATAGTTGGGCGAATTTCACCGGTTCACCAACACTATCATAAGCGTAGCGATCCGTATCATTCATCTTTGGTAAAGAAGTATACATCACTTCATGTAACTTTACTTCTACATCTGGTGTAATACCAACACCATTAACCCAAACATCGTTTGGGGAAGTCCATTTTGAAGTTGTATATTTAAGTGCGGAACCATCTTTGAATACACGTGATACCTGTACTGTACCCTTACCATAGGTTGTTACGCCAAGTACTGTTACATCCTGATGTTGTTCCTTGAGTGCCATTGTGAGTACTTCCGATGCGCTCGCTGTATTCTTATTTACTAAGATGGCAATCTTCTTGATGTTGTCATACATACCATCTGTTGTACGGATTTCTTCCGTCGTACCATCCGCATACACTTGCTTCATCGCAAGCGTATCCTTTGGCAAGAAATATGACGCGATGCCTTGTAATGCGGTTAGATATCCACCACCGTTATCACGTAAGTCAATCACGATATTTGATACATTCGCATTCTTGAAATCATCTAGGTATGCCTTTACTTCATTAGTTGTATTTTCACCAAACTGATAAATCTGTAAGTAACCTGTATTATCACTTAGAATCTCTCCAAACGCAGTCGCACTGACAGCTGCACGAGTAATTGTTATCTCAAGAGGTTGTTCCTGACGGATGAATTCAATCGTTACATCCGTACCACTATCACCCTGTACTAGATTCTTGATTTCTTCTGTTGTCTTACCAGTGAGTGATTCACCATTGACCTTATTCATGATATCTCCAGCTTTTACACCTGCTTTATCCGCTGGTGAATTACGGAAGACACGCTCGATAATGTTGATTCCATTGGCCTGTAAGAACTGTACACCAATCCCTACATAATTACGGTTGATAGAATCTGTAAACTGCTTCATCTCATCAGCCGTCATATATTCTGTATGCTTATCAACATCATTGGTTGTAATACCCTTTAGAGCCTGGTCCGTTAATTTCGTATCAATATTTTCTACTTGATCCGCAAAAACCAATCATTCTCCATCACCTGTAAAACACCATTGATTTTTCTCATCAGAATTCAAAGGAAGATTATTCACCACATTCTTACGCGCAGGTGCGAGTGAAGATAATGGCAGTACTGAGCCAAGCAACCAACCACCTACTAAGGCAACTACGACAAACGCTACCATAAGGATACGTAGACGTTTTACTTTCTTCTGTTCTTGTTTTAAAGCCACTTCTTCTGGCCATAAATGACGACGGAAAGGAATACTATATACTTTTTCATCGTTCTGTAATTCTTCTTTGTTTTCGTCCATTTTACTGCCTCTATCTTTCTAAAAAGAGTCTCTATTTTAGAAGAGACTCTTAAATGCCATTTTAATAACCAAATACTTCTTCAGGTTGAATACGGCATGGAGCACCGACGCCATCACTACAACGTCTTCCATACAAGCCATATCTTCCACCAGTCCAACCTGCACCAAAGCTGACGTCACCATTCCAGTTAGCAGCGTAGTACGCAAATCCAGAGGCATCTCCTAAGTAGAAGATTTCCACGTGACAGTGTGGTCCAGTCGTATTACCAGAGGAGCCTACCTGTCCAATCACATCACCTGCATTTACAATCGTACCAGTCGCAGCTGGCGTATTTAATGTCATGTGGAAGTAATCCACACCATACAAACTACCGTTGACTGTTACAAGCAAGATAACCTGGTTACCAGAATAGGAAGCACCACCAAATTGATATCCACAACTATCGCCTAGATAACCAACTGTTGGACATCCATTAACACCTCTTAGTACGACACCATTGGCGACTGCACGAATTGTCGCACCATAGCCAGCTGCAGCATCATATCCCAAATGAATACTTCCATCTGGATAAGACCAAGTACCAGCACTACGCCAACCGCCATCTACTGGATAAGTCCAACCATTTGTTGTAGGGATCGCCTCAATTTGAGCAGTGATACCCGACATCAACGCATTGTTTTGTGCAATATCCGAGTTCTTTGTTTCGATTGAACCGCGAAGTGCAGCTGCCGTCTTCTGCGCTGCCTCTTGGGCAATTTGCACATAAGTTTGTAAGGTAATGAGTTCTTTCTGTTGGTCTTGTTTTTCCTTCTTTTGAATCTCTAGTTCATTCTTCGCAACAACAAGCTCTTCTTTTTGTTTGTTTAACGTTGCGATAATCTGAACAAGTTCATTCAAAGTCTTCTTATCGTATTGAGAAATTGTACTTAAACCATTCGCAATACGAATAAAGTCTGTAAAGTTATTCGCACCCATCAAAATATCAATATATTGATTTGTACGCATAGTAGGTTGATTCAATACCATACGTGTCTTTACTTTATCTTGTAGTTTATCTGCAGTCTTTTGATTTTGGTCAATCTCAGCCTGCTTAGAATCGATTTCCTTCTGCTTTGCGTCAATTTCAGCTTCTTTTTGTGTAATTTCAGCTTGTTTTGTATCAATCTGAGTCTGATACTCCGAAATCTTCGCTGCATATTTTTGAGATATTGGCTTCCATATCAGCCTTTTGAGCCTTCCAAGCCGCAATCTGTTGACTCATCTCTGCATTCTGAGACTCTAAGTAAGCCTTATACGCCTCACATGCACTAGCGTCATCCTTGCCGTAGTTTGTACAACGATTTAACCAATATTCCGAGTTGGAATAATCTTCATCCGCAATAACAGTACTCGATTGATTTCCAACCATAATCACAGCCATCAACAGGCATAAACATATCTTCGTTAATTTTTTCATCGCTTATCCCTCAAATACTTCGTTACGGAGAGCCAGCTTCCGAAAAGACCAACAAGAATACCAACTAATAATAAGATACCTGAAATATAGTACAAGAATGGGAATGCCTTCTCTAAACGGAACATATTAGAGATCAACACACCAGAAGTCTTGTCAAAGATCACAATGTAACCCCAAATCGTTATACCAATTGGAATAATTGCGCCGAGAATTCCTGTAATAATGCCCTCCCAAAGGAAAGGAGCACGGATAAATCCATTTGTCGCACCTACATGTTTCATGATCGTAATTTCATCCTTACGAGCATAAATGGTAAGTTTGATTGTATTTGAATTAGGAAGATTGCAAGTAGGGTTAAGGCAGCTACTAAGATTCCACCAAAACGACGAATGGATGACATCGCATCAACCATGTTTAAAGTACTTTGACCACCATAGTTGACACTATCAACTCCACTAATCTGGCCAATCTTCTTAGCGATATCTTCAAGATTTGCGCCATTCTTTGTTTCTACGTAGTAGGCGTCATGCATAGGGTTATCTGCCTTAAATGGTTCAAACACCGCTCTTGTACGCTCATCTTCAAAACTGTTGATGTAATATTTTAACTCATCATCTTTCGACGAATATGTTACCTTTTCTACCCCGTCAATTGCAGAGATTGCCTTCTCAATCTGTTTTAGACTTGATGAAGACTCCGCATCATACGAAACCATTACAGAAATTTCAACGGAAGACTCTACAGAACGAGTAAACTGTTCTAAGTGATAACTCAATACCAAGAACAAACTAATAATCATTAATGTTACTGTAACCGCAATTGCACTTGAAAGAGACATTGCCCAGTGTCTACCAACACCACGAATACCTTCACGAATTGGTCTAATCATGACGAACATAACCTCCTTCGGAACGATCAGCCACAATGTGTCCTTGTTCCAAAACAATCGTACGCTTACGATACTTATTTACAAGCGTAATATCATGGGTAACCATCACAACGGTTGTACCATAACGCTGATTGATTTCCTGTAGTAAGTCCATAATCTCATCAGATTTGCCGGGTCCAAGTTACCAGTAGGCTCATCCGCAATCAAAACCTTAGGACGGTTGGCAATCGCACGTGCAATCGCTACACGCTGCTGTTGTCCACCAGATAATTCCTTTGGAAAAGAATTGCCCTTTTCACTTAAGCCCACGACTTTCATCACTTCGATTGTGCGCTTGCGAATCTGTGCCTTTTTCATACCAATTACTTCTAAGGCATACGCAATATTTTCAAATACGGTTAAATGTGGCAACAATTTATAATCCTGGAATACAACACCGATATTACGGCGATAGATAGGAATCTGACGTTTAGATAATTCACCAACATCAATACCAACAACTTTTACGTTGCCTTTTGTACACATTTCCTCCGCATCCATCAACTTAATTAAAGTAGATTTACCAGAGCCAGTTGGACCAATAACGTAAACAAATTCGCCCTGATCAACTGATAAATTTATATCATATAGTGCATTCGTACCATTTTTATATCGTTTGTAAACATGGTTGCATTGAATCATAAGGGTACCTCCTTACTCGTGAAATCCTGCCCAATAATTTTATCACATTCTGTTAAATATTGGATGAAGCGTAGGTGAAACCTTCACCATGCATATCAGACGCATCATTTGTAATCACAAATGCTTTTGGATCAATTCGATTAATTAATGAAATTAAACTTGCATATTGACGTGTCGACACAACAACCAATACAACATTCTTAGCTTCACTGTTGAATCCACCACGACCATCTAAAATCGTAACACCACGATTGAGTTCCTGATAAATTCCATCACGTAACTCTTCCCAATGATTGGAAATAATATGTACAGACTTGGCATTGGCACCTTGTCCAGCACTCAGCACCTTTCCAATCGCAAAGCCAGACGCAAACACGGACACTAGACCAAGCAGTGCAGAGTTAATGCCATACGCCGCAATACCTAATCCAACCGTTAAAGTATCAATAATAATAACCAAAACCGAAATTTGTACACCTGTAAACTTATGTAAAATCAAGGCCGGTATATCCATACCACCTGTACTCGACCCAGCTCTCATCACAATACCAATACCAGTACCACCAAGGGAGTCCTGCATATAAAGCAGCCAAAATCGGATCAACAGTGATTGGATTTGGGACCTTAATCAACAAGTTGTTGAATACTGGATAGGCAAGTGAAGACAACATCGTTGTTAAGGCAAATTCCTTACCAAGGATAAATGCCCCTAAAATTAGGAAGCCAATCACTGCCGAGTTAGCAAACAAGGTCTTATCTATATGGAAGAATGGTTCAAAGGCAACCGCAAGACCAGCGACGCCACCGGAAAGAATCTTGTACGGTAAAATAAAAAATTCTACTGACATAGATAATAAAAACGTTCCAGCTAAAACCATCAAAAAATTGATTACACTTTTCTTATTCATGGAAGGTATTATATCATAGGTACTACGATATGGAGAATGACTAATGAAAGATAACCGTATAAAAAACATCATCCTTTGGACTATCGTCATTGCATATACACTTTGGATATTTCATAACTCAGCACAAACTGGAAAAGTCTCCGCAAATCTGAGTCAAACTTTAAGCTATCGTATCTATGATTCTTTACAATTCCTTCATTTCATACCATTCCAATTATTCCACACACTCATTCGTAAATTCGCCCACTTTAGCGAATACGCTCTACTTGGCATCTTGGTATCTACAATCAGTTCACATACCATTCAAGAGCGTAAACAAAAGATGATCATTATCCTATGGATGGTGTTAACACCGATAATCGATGAAGGCATTCAATACTTTACACCTGAAAGATCTGCCGAATTACGTGACTGTTTCATCGACATGTGTGGATATAGCTTCGGATTTCTAATCACATATCTCATAAAAAAAGTGGAAAACCAAATGAAGTGAACCCAATTTCTTGGACACTGTAATTTACAGACATGATAAGGCTTGATTCCGTGCCTGGCAAGGAGTTAGGCCTTTTAATTTTGTCTGTATTCTTTCTTCGTTGTAATAGTGTATGTATTCATTCATGGCACTTTCTAGCTCGTCTAAGGTTTTGAATTCGTATTCATGTCCATAGAACATCTCATTCTTCATCTTTCCAAAGAAGTTCTCCATCACACAATTATCTAGACAGTTTCCCTTGCGTGACATCGATTGTATGATTCCATATTCATGTAGAGCCGTATGGTATTGATTCATTTGATATTGCCATCCTTGATCAGAATGGAATATCAGTCCTTCTATATTTGGATATTTATGAAATGCGATATCAAGCATATTGTCAATCTGCTCATAGTTTGGAGTCTTAGATATGTCCCAAGATACAATCTCTCTATTATGCATGTCTAGGATTGGTGATAGATACAACTTACCTGCAGCGATATGAAACTCTGATACATCTGTTGTCCATTTCTCATTTACTGTGTTTGTTGAGAAGTTACGTTTGTAATATGTATTATGATTCTCTTCATCAATAATGACATCTAGTAAGTGGTTCTTTACTGTACCATTCATATTGCCTTTATATGATTTGTATTTAGCTTTTAGGTGTATTCCCAAATAGACTCATCTTATGCATGAGTCTTTGTACTGTCTTATGATTGATTGTTGGATATAGCTTTCTGATTTTCAAGATAAATGCGTCGATATCCATATCTTCCTTTATGGGTATAGTAAATACTGATGATATCATTCATTACGTCATCATATTTGAAATCATTATCTTGTTTGTCTTTCCAATAATAGTAGTCAGAACGGCTGATATGATAAGGCAAGTGTGTGCTGCCATTGATTGTTTGAATGATAAATCTAACAGGCACTTGTAGTTCTTGCCTTAGCTCCGATATCGCTCTAACTATTTCTTCTTTTCTCGTGCTTCTCTTTCCGTAACTAAGGCATCTAATTTTTTATGAATTCGTTCTCTATTAATAGCCTCAAGTTCTGCTCGCGTAGGAACTTGTTTTCTTTCTCTAACTCCTCGATTGTTTTTCTTCTTTGGCATGTCGTCCTCGCTTCCTTATAACGACATTATATCCATTTTTCTTTATATTCTTTAATCCATCTAATCAGAATACTATTGGTAGATAACCCTAAATCTATTGATACGCTCGTAATTGACTCATGAAGTATAAATACTCTATAGATGGCGGCTTCTTTAAATTCAGCAGAGTAATCATGATGAATATGGCGCAGAATATCAATTCCATGTCTATCAACTAGCCTCACAATATATTCAATTTTAGATTGTGCTATATTCCATTTAAAATGGAGTTGTGAAAGTGTGAATCTACGTTTACGTTCCTTATAGATCTGGACTTTGTCTTCAAATGTAAATTTCATAATAAAGTGAACCTCCTAAGTTGTTGTCCAACTTTTGGGGTTCACTTCAAAATAAGTTCTCCGCTTTTCTTTATTGTGTTAAACCTGCAACTTTACCTTCTGTGATCTTGATAATATCATCAGGCGCAATTTCAATCTGTGTTCCCACTTTACCACCTGAAACAAGAATTGTATCAAACAATATGATTGTTTCGTCATAAACTGTCACAAATAATTTCTTCATCCCTATTGGTGAACATCCACCATGGACATAACCTGTTGTCTTTAACAGTTCCTTCTGCGGTAACATCGCTACACTCTTTACACCAACTGCACGTGCACAAGCCTTTAAATCTAGTTTCTCTTTTACTGGAATTACAAATACATAATGATTTCCATCATCACCTTTTGTAACTAGTGTCTTAAAGACTTGTTCTGGATCTTCTCCGCACTTTTGTGCAACCGATACGCCATCTATCAAATCATCACTTACATCATAGGTATGTTCCTGATACGTAATTCCTTCTGTATCCAAAATACGCATCACATTTGTCTTCACTTCTTTTTTTGCCATATTTTTTACCTCGCCACTATTTTACACCAATTTATAAATCACTGCAGATACGTTCCATCCATATCAAATTTACGTTACAATAAACTGCGAGGTATAAACATGATCAATCGTTTTTCTAGAACACAACGCGTCATCGGAAGAGACGCACTACATAAGATCCAACAAGCACACGTCATCGTATTCGGTGTTGGTGGAGTTGGTGGATACGCCATTGAGGCTTTAGCACGCAGTGGAATTGGTAAAATCGATATTGTCGACCACGATACAGTTTCACTCACCAATATCAACCGACAACTCATCGCAACTGACGCAACCATCGACCAATACAAAGTAGACGTAATGAAAGAGCGCATCCACACAATCAGTCCAGACACGGTTGTGAACTCTCTACCTATCTTCTATTTACCAGAAACTAAAGGCCAATTTGATTTTAGCCAATACGACTATATTATCGATGCGATTGACAACGTTACCGCTAAGATTGATTTAATCGTAACCGCTAAGAGTTTAGGTGTTCCTATTATCTCTGCGATGGGTTGTGGCAATCGCTTCGATCCAACAAAAGTCCGCGTGATGGATATCTACGACACAAAAAATGATCCACTCGCAAAAGTCATGCGACATGAGTTACGTGTACGTAACATCAAAGACTTACAGGTATGTTGTTCGATAGAGGCTCCAATCAAGCCAATTGAATATCCCGATGAGGAACAAGAAAAAGCAGTGAAATGGAGTATTCCAGGTTCCACTGCCTTCGTGCCACCGGTTGCGGGTATTACATTAGCTGCCGAAGTTGTTCGACAGATTACAAATTTTGACCCAAACAATCGCAAGTAACGAAAGTTACTTGTTTTTTAATGCAAGATTGTACTAAGAATCCGGTTAACCGTCTTACCGTCTGTTTGACCCTTATACTTATCAAGAATCTCTCTCATCACAGGACCCTGATTACGCTTAAGAGGTTCTAAGCCCTTTTCTTGTAGGATTCCTTCAATAATCTGATGAATCTCTTCTTCTGTTAACTGCTTTGGTAAATAGGAAGAAAGTAATACCAACTTCTTTTGTGCCTCTTCCTTTAAATCTTCGCGATTTTCAGGAATACTCTCGATCGTTTCATTTGTCTGCTTGATCTCACGTTGAATATACGCTAGCTCATCATTCTTCTCTAACGTATGACCGGCTTCTTTCTCCGCAAGTGCAATTGCGGAAATCACAAGACTCAATACACCCTTGGTTAGAGTATCATGTTCCTTCATTGCCTTCATATTATCTTTTCTTAATTGTAATAATAGTTCGCCCATTATAAATACCTCCTAGTTACTATTATAAACTTTCTAGTGAAAAAGTATGTGTCTTCTTCATCTGTATACTCTAAAATATGCTAAAATCACTACAAAGTAGGTGAATATTATGCAAAAAAACTTTATCTTTATCTCCCCTAATTTTCCTAAGACGTATTATCAATTCCCACTTGCTTGGAAACAATTAGGTGGCCGTTCTCTCGCAATCAGTGACGCAAATTATAACTCTTTAAGTGATGTACAAAAAGTCAGCTTTTGATGATTACTATCAAGTAAGTTCTCTAGAGAACTATGATGAGGTATATCGTGCAGTCGCATGGTTTGCCCATCGTTATGGCAAAATTGATTGGCTAGAGTCCAATAATGAATATTGGTTATTTCAAGACGCAAAACTACGTCAGGATTTTAATATTACCACTGGTGATAAAGCAGATGATGTTGTGCATTATAAGCTAAAGTCCGAAATGAAAGCATACTATCACAAGGCAAATGTGCCAACCGCACGCTATCATATCGTATCCACTTTAGAAGCTGGTAAAGAGTTTATTTCTAAAGTGGGTTATCCAGTTGTAGTAAAGCCTAACAATGGTGTAGGTTCTAGCGCAACTTGGAAGATTTGTAATGACAGCGAACTTGAAGACTTCTATAAAATTCAACTACCACATGAGTATATCATGGAAGAATATGTTCCAGGATACATCTTGTCATTTGATGGCATCGTAGATGAAAACAACAAAATCGTTTACCGTACATGCCACGTATTCCCAAATCCAGTTATGGAAATTGTAAATGGAAAGACAGACTGTATCTTCTGGAATGAAATTGAAATACCAAAAGACCTTAACCAGATGGGTGAACGACTTATCCATGCCTTCAACCTTCGTTCACGTTTCTTCCATACGGAGTATTTCCGTATGACAGAAGATAAAGAAGGACTTGGTAAGAAAGGTGATTTAATCGGTCTCGAAGTGAACATGCGTCCACCAGGTGGATACATGACAGATATGATCAACTACTCGCAAGATATCAACATCTACATGATCTATGCAAAGATGTGCATGCATGTACAGAATATGGTATCGCCACATCCTATCTATCACTGTGTACACGTCGGCCTACGTGATGGTAGTCATTACGCACACTCTGGTCTTGAAGTCTTCCAGCGCTTTGGCGCAAGCATCGTCATGCACGAAAGAATGCCACAGGTACTAGATGCAGCGATGGGTAATGAATTCTACGTTGCCCGCTTTAAAACGATGAAGGAACTCCATGAGTTTGTTGATTTTGTGACGGAAAAGGAAGTGAAGCCACATGCAGATAAACTACCACAAGAGTTATAGTAATTATTTAAATCGTGATATGGAATTTAAGGTTTTTGGTCATGCGGGTATTGTACTACTTGCCTTTCCATCTCAAGATGGAAGATTCTACGACTATGAAAACCGCAACCTAATCCAATCCATTTCCTATCAGATTGATCAAGGGAAAGTCATGGTACTATGTTGTGACTCCATCGATGGAGAATCCTGGTCTGCAGAATGGAAAAATATCAATGATCGCATCAGTGCTCATGAAGCATATTTTAATTATATTTACCAAGAACTATTACCACTATTCCGTGACTTATATCCAAGCCAAAGAGAAAGTAAAGTTTATACAACTGGATGCTCACTAGGTGCTTATCACGCATTAAATATCTTGTTCCGAATGCCAGACTTATTTGCGGGATGTATCTGCTTATCTGGTGTATATAGCACTTACCCATTCTTCGGTTCCTACAGCAACGAAATCATCTACCAAAACTCCCCAAATGACTTTATCAACGGTATGCACTATGATCATCCATATGTTGAAAAATACCGTCAGAAACAGATTTATATCTGTTGTGGACAAGGTGCTTGGGAACACCCAATGTTAGAGGATACGCATCGCTTAGAAGAACTACTCAGATACAAGAATATCCCGGCTCATGTTGAGTACTGGGGATTCGACGTTAGCCACGATTGGCCATGGTGGGAAAAGCAATTTCCATACTATGTAAACCAGTTAATTAACACACAATCAAACAATTAATCATTTTATGCTTTTCATCGTCTTACTATTCTGCTATTATTATCTAGCACGCGGATATGGCGGAACTGGCAGACGCGCTAGATTTAGGATCTAGTTCCTTCGGAGTGCAGGTTCGATTCCTGTTATCCGCACCATTGAAAAGGACTTCAATATCATATTGGAGTCCTTTTTATGTTTATTTGAATACTCTTTTCTAATCCATCTACATACTTTTTTTAAAATTGATTCCATTGACTTCCTCAATGTGTTTGATATCTAAACTATTAAATTCTGGATGAAATGCGCCACAGATAGCAGTGGATATAGAACCAATCGTATCACTATCCCCAGCAATATTAGCTGATAATTGAGCAGACTTCATTGGATTCCCTTTGCTTAGGATAATCATTGCAAGTACAGCCGGAATTGTTTCAATAGTCTCAAAGCCAACACCATACACTGTCTCAAGTTTTTCAAGGACCTCTTTCTCAGATAAAATCTTAATATCTTGTCGAATTAAATCAAGTCTCTTTGATAGCGATGGTGATGGAAGTTGGTTTCCATGTTTCATTCCCTCTTCAATTGCAAGTTTCGCTAGCGACCAAATTTCTTCTTCATCATATTCATGTCGTAAAGCATAGCTAGCTAGTGTTGAGATAACACTAGCACCTGCGATCGCAATACTTGTATTGTGCGTTGGCAGGCATAGTTTGCAAACATCATCTACTAAACCTTGGATATCATGATAATTATGCAGAATCCCAAGCGGGCTAACTTTCATAGCAGAGCCATTCGTAGTTCCATATTTTCCAGACTCTATATAACTTTTACCAGCACGTAATAAATCCAAAGCCTTTGCAGTAGATGGTCCAATCTGACTAGCATTCTTTTCTGGATTTTCATCTGCCCATCGCAATAATTTACGAAGGTATAATTCCGTATCAAATTTTCCATCTTCAATGATTGAATCACATACCAGCAAGGTATTCACAGTATCATCTGTCACCTCACCTGCTTTAAATTTCCGCTTGAAGAAATCATTCTTTGAAGATGGTAATAATGCATGAATTCCCTCAGGGAAAGTTTCATCCAATATTGTGCGGCACATCATTTCAGATGACATTCCCATTGCGTCACCATAAGCACAACCAAACAGCAACCCAAATATTTTATCGCTTTGGGAAAAACTCATTTATTTCACTTCCTTTGTTTCTTGAAATGTAACAAATGTAAGAGTAAATGTTACTAACATTGCAGCAACACATGCAATAATCGCCCAAACTAGTCCACCAATACCCGAAACATTTGGATTTATAAATGACATAACACCTGTTACGCCCATACTAATCGCATACATTGGGGAATTTGATAAAGCCAAGATTAAACCACCTACTAATCCACCAATCATACAGAAACCAAAACGCTTCTTAACTGGTAATGTAACACCATAAATCGAAGGCTCGATAATACAGAAACATGCACTCAAGAATGCAGGGAAAGCTATATTCTTTACCTTAATATCTTTACTCTTTAGGAATACCGCAAGACAAGCTGCCATATGTGCAAAGCTTGCCGGGAAGATTGACGCTACAATAAGAGAATTTCCTAATGAGCCATATTCCATAATTCCTAAAGTAATTAATGGCCAATGCAAACCAAAAATAACCAATGGTTGATAAATCAATGTAATTACTGCAAATGCCAAAATTTTAGATGTTGAAATCAAACTATTTAATCCAGCTTGCAATAAGTTTTGGATAATCATTGAGATTGGTCCAACCAATAATACACCTACGATTCCCGCAAATAGAATTGTAAAGAAGGAACCATAAACTGTCTTGTTACACGCGGTAGTACTTGTTTTAAAGTCTTCTCAATCTTAGAAGCCAAGAAGTTCACCATCATAATAGGAATAACTGTTGATGTATATCCTGTTGCAGGGAAAATAATTGGAATTCCTAAGAATGTTTTAAATACAGGCATTTCTATAGGTGTACCTGCAAATAGTGTAAACAATGGATCTCCTGCATTAATCGACTGAGCCATGCCTGGATAAATCATAAATGCACCGAGGATCATACCGATAAATGGATCCATACCAAATGCGGTCGCACTTGTATAACCTAAAATAACTGGGAAGAACGTTAAACATGCATTACCTAAGTTAGATAATAGAATGTTTGTACCATCCCCACTTGTGATAACCCCTGTTGATAATAGAATTGAATTAACACCTGCAATAATTCCACAAGCACATAAAAACACCTAATGATGGGACTACAATTTTTTTGTAATTAGTGCCGCAAAACGATTCAAAACATTTTTATCTTTTGTTTCTTCTTGTGTAGTTTCCTCTACCACATGCACAAGTTTAATAAACTCTTCGTATACATCTCCTACTTGTGTTCCAATAATCACTTGTAATTTCCCCTCAGCAACCTGAGTAGAAATAATACCTGAATGATTTTCTAGATTTGTACGATTTGCTTTTGAATTATCTTTTAACTTTAAGCGTAATCGTGTCATGCAGTGTGTAGCAGACTCTACATTCTCCTTTCCTCCAACATTTTTCCAAAAATAAATTGCGCTAATTTTTTTGATTCTCATTCATATTGATCCTCCTTTTCATGATATTGATCTTTGAATATGAATTATTAAATATGTTAACTCTTCGTTTCCTATTTCCACTTCATATTTTTGCATGTATAAATTGTTTAATATTTATCGCACATAAGTATGCGTCTTTATATGCTTCCTTTAACATATTCAACAATGCTTCATTCTTATCATCACTTCCAAATTCATGATGTGTAACAATATTCCTTGCAAAGTATTTTAAGTGACTAATAAGTCTGAAATATACTAATGACTTTTTCATCAATTTCCACGTTAAAGTAATTTGATATGATTTTTTTAATATTTCATCGATAATGATCGTAACTTTCCTAACATTTGCAGTACCTATTCCATTTTCAGTTTCGGAATTGATGATATGCATCGCAATAAAACCAGCCTCATCAATCGGTAGTTCTACCCCAGTTTCTTCATTTATAATTTGGATACCTTGTACCCCAAGCTCGTATTCATCCGGATAAAAATGCGATATTTCATTTAATAAATCATTACGCACAGAAATTCCATCCGCACAATTCTTTAAAGCATAATGTACATGATCACACAAAGAAACATATAACATGTCACTAAATTTCTTTGTCAAAGATAAACGTATGTTTTGGATTATTCTATCCACAATATTGATTTCACTTAGTGGCAAAGACACCAATACCTTCTGCAGATTAAGATTTAAATCATTAGAAGATAAAAAGAATTGTTTCTCAACTAATGCACTATTAATGGAATCTCCCGCTTTTACGCTGAAAACAAATTCCTTTTCCAATCACAATTACTTCGTTACCGTTATCATCAATGACAGCAGTATTATTGTTCAATATCTTCTTGATTTTTCATAATTCCTCTCAACGAAAAAAACTCGTCTCAAAAAAATATACAAATCGTATAATTTAATGAAAACGAGTTAAGCTCAATCATGATAACTTCCTCATTGATATTTCTACTAAAATATTACTTAAAGAATACTGTAAAGTCAATAAATCTTAAATCATGCATGCAAATTCAGTATCATAAAAAAAGTAAGAGGCCTCCCCCCCTTACTCATATAAATAATATGTACCATCTGTCTTAATCGTAATCTTATCACCCACATTTACAGTGATCATCTTGATCACATCAGCGTACTTTGCTTTATAAATATTTTGATCTGTATCAATGATATAAAGATATGTATTACCACCAATATCAATCTTTTCAAGTTTCGCTACCGTAATTTCCTTCTCTTTATAGTTAGAAGTATCTACAGCATCATTTACTTCTTGATTTGCTTGTTCCGTACTAATTTCACCCTTTAGTAAACGACGATACTGTTCGATTGCATCCTTTTGGTTATATGCTGTCACAACCATATTATATTGCTCAACATTGACACAAGCATACATTTTCACCAAACCATTATCATCCTTTAACACCATAATATATGTTGGTGTACCATCTACATTAATTAATGATGGGAAAGATGCGTGATATCCCTTCTCTTGTACTTCACCTTCAGCTGAATGCATACCACTACCTTCATCTGCACCAGAAGCTAAAATGAACTTTGTCTCGGATGTACGTTCATTTGCCATGATAAATCCGATATTACTAGAATCACCATTTACAGAGGTTACACCCGTATAAATCCAGATATCTCCATCTTTTGCGATATATCCGTAGTCTGTACGATAACTCTTATCACCATCTTCATTCTTAATTTCTACAGTTGTAGTCTGTCTACAATCAATTTGGCCAAAAATACTATTCAAGAATCCACGGTGTAATTTAGCAAAGTCGTTATACTGATCTACGATAAGATTTCCTGGGTAAATAATATCTGCCCAACGAGGAACATCTTTCACATCAAGCTTTGTCATTGTGCCATCAATTGGATTAACTAAGATAGCACCTGTAATCTTCTTACCACCAAAAAGAGAAATACTATTTGTATAAGTAGAAGCGATATACCAAGGATTACCTTCTTCATCAATTTCAAAATGAAGATTTGTAAACATTGTTGTTGGATATGTAAAACGAATATGTCTTTCTAAATTCTCACTGAAGTAAGCACTAGGCACATACTTCATCTTACTTGTCATCGAAACATATTCTGCATCCATCGTAACTGGATTTACTTTTACATAACCAGGAATACCATTTTCATGGTTTCCAAACCACTTAAAGAATCCATCATATTGTAAAGGTGCTACCTTGATTGGACTATTTTGATAGTCAATTTGCATATACTCACCAACATTAAACTGTGAAACAACATCACTTAAGGAACCAATCTTACGATCACCAAGTTTCTCAGCGCTTGCGGTATCCATTAACGCAATGGAACTTGTTCCACTAACAGATGGAATATCTTCCGTACTTCCTTCAGCTACTTTCAAGATGGATGAATATTCCTTCGCATGGAATAAGCGCATACTTGTAATACTACCTAGAACCATGCATACAAAGAGAATACATTCCACAAGCACAATCTTCTTTAGATTCTCCTTTTCTTTACGAACAGAGAATACTAGTACCTGTACTATAAGGTATACTGCACCAGCTCCTAATAGGAACGCCCAGAATTGAATACTCTTAAGATTGATTGCTGGCAAGAAAAAGTAGAAGCCAACACACGCGATAACAAGTGTAATAACAATTCCTATCACATAACTCATTACAGTATTATTCTTTAAATTCTCTTGATGAATCTTCATTCTACTAAACTGATTAAACTGTGGGTTCTTCTGTATGTTCATTATTTCATCCCCCCCTTATTTTATACATGCATTATATCCCATAATATTCATTTCCCATTTTTACGAATATTACGAAAAACTCACTTAATTTTTAGCGATTATTACAAAATACTAGTTTTTATCAACGTAATGTTCAATCCAAAGCTGTAAAGAGTGGATTGTTTCCTCCATTTGTTTCAGTTGATCTTGAATAATTTTAAAATCGCGGATTTCCTTATCATCAATTTTTCCCATCCACTGTCATTTCAATTAATCTTACTTTCTTTTCATCTAAAGACTGCAAAGTCGCAAGCATCTCCAATACAATCTGAGATAAGTTCTTCTCTTTGACAACCTTCATTCCGCGCTTGATTCCAACTGGGCATTCCGTTGCACAGAATGTACTACATAACTCTTTATCCTTATAGATTTCCGCAAGCTTCACAACTTCTTCAGGATGAATTTCAAGCTTACCAGTTTCAATCTTCTCCAGACGACTCTCATTGAAAAACCATCTGATAAGTCCGCAACTTTATTTCGTGTTAGTTTCAACTTCATACGAGCTTCTTGAAACATACTTTTTCTCTTTATTTTTCCATCATTAGTACCTCTATAACTTACTTTAGTATAGATGATATCTTACATGCGATACAACAATATAAAAACTACCTACTTTCAAGTAATACTTTTGAGTAGGTAGCATCGTGTAAGTTTAGGTGAAGAAGTTTTTAATTATTTTGATTCTGTATTTTCTGTAGCATCTTTACGTAGTAATCCAAGAACTACAGCAGTTGCTAAAGGAGCCAACTAAAATAGCAACTACAAATAAGATTCGTCCTGAAACAACTGGCAAGACAATAAATCCACCATGTGGAACCGGGCATTCGACTTTGCCAAATAAAGCAATAATTGCACCAACAATACCACCAATAATTGTTGCTGGATATACAGACTTTGGATCTTTTAATGCATAAGGAATTGCTCCTTCTGTAATTCCTAAGCATCCCATAATACCAACAGCTTTTGCATTATCCCTATCCTCTTCATTAAATTTCTTTTTGAAAAGAATAGTAGCCAAGAAAATGCCAATAGGAGGAACTGCTACTAATACACGGAAAATTCCATTTGGCCAAAATACGCCTTCATTGATTAAAGCCAATGTGAACATAGATACCGTCTTTGTCACTGGTCCACCAAAATCAATCTCAGCAACTGCACCCATCAATATAGCTAAACCAATTGCATTTTGTAGTTGATAGTCCTGTCATAAATTTTAATAATGCATTTACTAGAATTGCAATTGGGTATCCAATTACAAAATAATAAATTAGTCCTAATCCCAAAACGGTAAGTACTGGGATAATGATAATAGGCATTACTGAACGGAGTGACTTTCCAACATTCCACGACTTCATCCACTTAACTACATAGCCACTTAAGATACCCAAAATCATTGCTCCCAAGAAGCCGGTTTTTACATCTGTACCATTAATGCTAACAGCATTATTAGCCATGAAACCTAAAATAAAGCCTGGAGTTAAACCCGGTTTACCAGCCATAGAATATGCAATGTATGCCGAGAAAACCGGAATCATCATTGCCATTCCCGCTTTACCAAGAGTATTTAGAAATTTTAATATGTCATTTGCTGGAACAAGCCCTGTAGGCGTTTGTTGTGCACCTAATAGTGATATAGCTAATATCACACCACCTGCCACAACGATTGGCATCATGAATGATACGCCACTTAGTAATGCCTTTTGAACATCTTTTAATACTTGCTTCATATTATTCCCCTTTCGCTAGTTCAACTGCACGGTCTATCAAACCTGCGGTATTTGAAATTGCCTCGTTTACATCTGTGTTGATAATCTTCTTTCCTTCAAATCTTTCCTCACCTTCGATTACTACACTAACTGCAAGAATAACAACATCAGCTGAAGATACATCATCCTCTGTTAATTCATTTTCAATTCCAAGGCCACCTTGTGTTTCTATTTTTACATCAATGCCTCTTTTTTTAATTTCTTTTTCCAAGCACTCTTGCGCCATGTATGTGTGCGCAATCCCTGTTGGACATGCTGTAATACCAATAATTTTCATTTGTTACATCCTCCCGTTATTGTTTGATCAATTTCATTTAATAATTGATATACTTCCTTATCTGTACCATTTCTTAGAGCATCCCTAAATTCATCATGCATCAGTTTCTTACTAATGGAGGAAAGTATGCGCAAGTGCATATTGCCTGCATTATCCCCCTCCGGCACACCAATCATGAAGATTAAATCAGACTTTTCAGAATCATCTCTATTCCAAAAAAATGGCTCACTAGATTTAATGAATACAATGAATGGCCGTTTAACAGCTTTACATCTACCATGAGGAATCGCTACTCCAAAGCCAACGGATGTTGGCATAATTTCTTCTCTTTTTATTTCATCTGCAAATTCTGAAATATCCCATATATAATCCAACTCTTTTAATTTCTTATAACAGAAATTGAGTAAAGATGTTTTTTTCTGTATACTCCAATCCTGTAAAAATTAATTTCTCATCAATCATTTTTTCCTCCAAAAAAATATCAAATCTATTAATTTATCCCTTGAACTCACATTTGCTAATGTATCAACAACATTTTGTTCTCTAATAAAATTAAATGCCTCTGTAAGAATTCTCCTTGAGTTAGGCATATCCGGCTCTGCTAAAGCAAAGAAAATAATCACTTTTACTGAGTAATCTCCCCAATCAATAGGTTTACTACTTACATATAATGCAAAACATGTCTCATTTACATATTTACAAGATGCATGTGGAATTGCACCACCTGTTGATATACTTGTAGAAGATATCTTCTCTCGATTAAGAACCGATTCTGCAAAAACCATTTTTTTACTTTTTCCACTAGCTAATAATTTTTGCATACCTCATGAATTACATTTTTCCCTAGTTAGAGGTTTGTTATCCAAAAATATATGTCCTTCGGACAAATATTTAGTTTTTAATTGACTAACAATTGTATTAATGCTTTTTACATTCACTAATGCCCTCATACATATCTTTGATATTATTAATATCTTGAATTGTTAATAGCATTGAAACTTGAATAACGGGAATTACCTGTTCATCTAATGCGGTAGTCGAAACGATAAATGAATACCCTGAAATATCATTTTTTGAAATTTTGTCAATGGATGTTACTTCGATAATATCCATAGGTGGAAGAAATTCTCTTATCTTAGATGCAATAAGATTAGATGCGACTATCCCATTCGGACAAACAACAATTATTTTTTTACTTTTTCTTGTTCTTTTCCATTTCATTCTGGAAATATAGCATTAAAAAAACCTATTTCATCTTCACTAATATTTTTTGAAACATCATGATCTATTGCATCAACTATTAACCATACCAACTCAAACATTGCTTGGTATTCCTGCTTAATAATTTGTAGCATTGGATTTTCTAGTTTAACTTTATTTTTGATTCTTTCGAACATTGCATTACAATGCGAACAAATCATTTCAACCAATTGCAAATTACCAGTTAAATCTATCCTAGAACTTCCGACATTTTATCAATCAGACTAGATGCAAATTGCTTAGAATAATCATCTATCCCATTTGTCGATTTCAAAAAACGAATTTTATTTGCTCGTAATAGCATCGATAGGTATAAGACATCCTCTTCAATAGGTTTCACCTTAGTATCTAAATTTTCATTTATTAAATTATAGACATCGCGAGCCAGAAGATAATTTGTCAGTTCCATAACTTGCATAGTATGCAATTCATTTTTATTTTCGACCACTAGGTGATTTCCTAATTGCAATCTAAAGATTAGTGCAAGTAGAAATCTATAGACATTTTGTAAGTAATACTCTGCCTTCTGTGAAAATTGCTCATTTCTAAACAATTCAATAACATGCCAGCATGTTTCACAAAATATTTTTAGGATAGATCAAAGAAAACTTTCTTATAATTTCCTCTTTTTGAAATATTGTTTGATCTAAGTTAATCGCTAAATTACTATACGAAACCAATATTTTAATTCTTTCGTTTTTCAGAGCAAATAACTTTCGTACCTTTTTTTCAGAACTAAAAAGATTTGCATTATAAGATTTTTAGAAAAATTATTCCTTATCCATCTTAAATCATTTAATATTGAACTTTGAGATACATAATACTGTTCTTTAAGCTCATTTATCGTGACTGTTCTTCCTTCTAAGATTAATTTTTTTATAATATCTAACCGTCTACCATCTAAAGTTATTTCTGTATCGATTAGATTATTATTTGATACTAACCTAATACCTACTCCACTTTTTCTTAATAATTTCATACTTGTCCTGTAGATAATCCAAATCATTATGTACCGTTCTTTCAGATACACCTAAAAGAGATGATATCTTCTTTACTGTTAAGTAATCTTCTGCATTAATCAGCAAGTCGATTATTAGTTTTCTTCTTTTCTGTATATCCTTCATGGCTCTCCTTAATCTAGTTCAGCTTCAAACTCCTTCAGACTAATAAGCATCTTCTCTTTATCCATCTGTAATATTTGTTCTTTAGAAATAGCCCTCCTGCAGTACCAACATATTTATATCCAGAATCTAAAGCTTCCCTTACATTTCCTCTATTGATTCCACCAACAGCCATTAATTTAAGATCTCCCATTGGCTCGCAAACTTTCTTTGCATACTTCAAACTTAGTTCGTTAGCTGGAAAAATTTTAACAATGTCCGCCCCCATCGCAAACTGGTCACCAATTTCAGAAGGCGTAAATGACCCTGGTACACTGACTATACCCCTTTCCTTACAATATGCAAGCATGTCTGCTGTCATCTGTCTTGGCGAAAGAACAAATTTTGCACCTGCATCTACTGCTTTTTTAAGTTCATCATAAGTTTGGACTGTTCCAGCCCCTATATTTAACTTTCCTTGAAATTCATCTGATATTATTCGAATAATTTCATATGCATTATCAGTATTTAAAGTTATTTCCATATTTCTTACATATTTTTGCATGTAATAATACTTCCGCAACTGTTCTTACTTGTTCTACATTATATCCACGTAATATCATTGTTACTTTTGATAGTTCCATATACTGTTCTCCTTAATACTATTTAATGCTATTTTTGCATGTTTATTAAATTACAAAAAGTTGCAACAATATAATTGCAACTTTGTTTTCTTGTATAGATGGTTAAGAATATTATTTTCTCTAAAAATTTAACTTTCTAAATTTAGAAATAATTTGTATATATCCTTTATTTACATAATGTTTTAAACAGGTAATTCTTATACTCGCTTGGAATCAAATGACTTATTATATATGCATTTGGCTCTTTACCTGAAAAATTCATTTACATCAATCAGGACACCACCTTCACTCGGCCCCTTTGATGTATCTACTTCACAGTAATATTTTTTTGCACTTATCAATACACTCAGGGTGTAACGCTGCCGCCATTGCCGCAGGATCTGCCATATCTAAGAATTTTTCCTGAAAAACGTCCGTAATTAATTTCTAATAGTTTTCTATTGATTTCAATTACAAATCTTCCTAGATCACCACTAGTATAAATTTTTTTCAATATCATCTTTATCTAGCATGTTATCATCTAAACATGCATCCCATCCGATAAAATACAAATTTGGGAATCCTGCTTCTACAACTGCTTTAGCAGCTTCAGGATCTTGCCATACATTAAATTCTGCTACCGGAGAAACATTTCCAACACCTAGTCCTGATGTTCCCATAACATATATATTTCTTGCACGATTCATGGAGTCTGGATTTAGTTTGAAAGCAACCGCTATATTGGTTAAAGGTCCCAAAGCAATAATATCAATTGTTTTATTTGGTTCTCTTTCCAAAAACTCAAGCATTTTCAAAATTCCATTTTCTTCATTACACTTTAGATATGTAGGCTTATATCCATAATCGCCCATCCCATCATTCCCATGCGTCTCATATGCATAAAACAACTGTTTATTCAGCATCGTCGCACAGCCTTTATATACTGGTGGAAAGTATGTATTGACTTTTTCTAATGTGAGCAACGTATTATCAGTTGCTTGATCCAATGTTACATTTCCTGCAACAGTAGAAAACATAATCACTTCATACTTAGTATCATTCATTGCCATGGCTATAGCCATCGCATCGTCCGAACCACAATCTGTATCAATAATAATTTTCTGTTTCATAATGCTATTTCTCGCTTTGCATTCTATCCAACTTGATCAATTTTTTTATTGCTCCTATTGCTGTCTTAATTGTATTTTCATTCATATGCTCATAAGCCATTAATGCGCCCGCTCTCTTCCCACGTATTGCAGAAACAATAAACACTGTTGCGCTTTCCATTTCTGAAGCCATTACACCTGCTTTTTCCCATACTTCCCAATATGATTTCAGCATAAATCCATTTGGCATACTATCAGGATCATGTTGTCCATAAAATGAATCTTTGCATTGTGCTACACCTTCTGCAAAGCAAAAACCTTGTTCTCGTGCCGATTGAACTAAAGCTTCTGTAACATGTCGGTCAGCTATTGCAGGATACTCAATTGGTATATACTGAACCGTTGTCCCTTCATGACGAATTGCACCAGTAATCACAACACCTTCATATTTTTTGTTATAACTTTCTTCACAAATTCTTCCACATGTACCAACACGGATAAATGTTTCAGCACCGGCATGTATTAACTCTTCCAAGCAAATTGCTGCCGATGGACCACCCATTCCTGTACTTGTAACAGATACCATTTCTCCATCTAAGTATCCAGTCCATGTTTTATGTTCCCGATTATATGCGACCAGCTTAGGATTATCTAAAAATCTTGCAATCAGGTCTGTTCTACCTGGATCTCCTGGAAGAAGAACATATTTTCCTATCTGCCCTTTTTCTACACAAATATGGTATTGTTGACCTTTTTCATTTAACACTTCTTTACTTTGAATTGACATAAGTACCTCCACTTTCATATGTATATATTCGAACTATGACAGCTAATATAGTTGTAATAATTATTGTGATGAATGCATATCTGTAAATTGATGCAACACCAAATATTCCAACAATAAGTCCTGTAACAATTGGAGTGAGAACATCTGAAAAACCACCTGCAACTGCTACGTATGCACCTGCAACACTTATATGTTCATATCCTATTCTTGTTGTAATTTCCACAATTAAACTAAAGAGTACACCTAGCAAAAATCCTGCAGAAAAAGAGAGATAAAATAAATTACTGGATTTTTTTAGACACTCTAAAACCGCAAAAAAATAGCAATTGATAAAATATTATTTACAATTAAAACATTAACTGCAGAAACTCTCTTTAAGATCAATATGAATATCAAGGAACCTATAACCGAGCCAATGTTATATACAGTTAGTAAAAATACTGCATTTGCACTTGTAAACCCCTGATATTCTGCAAATGTAGTTGTATAAAGCCCAACTGTATTTACAGTAGTACTATATGTTGCAGCAGCCAACAATATAGCAGCAAAAAGCTATAACTTTATTCTTTGTATATAATGGTTTTAATTTGTGTCTCTTCAGAAACTGTTAAATTCCTATTTTGATCAAATATTGTATTAATTATTTTTTCTGATATAAAACAAAAAAATAAATATAAGTACTGCAAAAAAATAAGTAACATATAATATGCAAAAATAGAATGGTAGTTTATTCATTAACATAACACCCGTTAAAAAAGGTGTAATAAATCCTCCTAAACCAAATAATCCCTGACCAGCACTCAATGATCCTGCGTAATTATCTGGAAAAGCTACGCTTAAAAATAACGGACATACAGTATCTTGAGCTCCCATACCTACTCCACCTATATAGGCAAACACGAGTGCACAATAAAACGAATGTGTATATGCAATACCAGTCAAATAAATTCCCATTAACCATATTCCCAATATTGTGACTTTAAGTGGCCCTATCTTCTCTACAAGTTTTCCTGTCAAATATACAGTACTTACCCTCCCTAGCGAATATAAGGAACCCAAAATTACTATTGTTTTAATATCGGTTCCAAACTTATCAGCAAAATGTGATAATCCACTACCGACGACAATACATGCAGCCCCAGTCAAAAAATATAATCCAAATGCAACAAACCCAAAAATAAATCTTCTATTTTGCATTTTTCTTCCATCTCTCTAAGATAGCTTGTGTTGCATCATTTAGACTAATTGCTTTAGACTCTACACCTAGTTTTGAAACTATTCTACATACATATGGTTGCTTAAGCATTGCTTGATTTAAGGTTGTAAAATCGTAGAATATATCTTCTGGCCTTCCAATCTTAACCACTTTTTTATTAGCCATTACTATTATTTTTTCAAAATTATTAGCTGCAAACTCCATATCATGGGAAATAGTAATCAATGTCTTTCCCTCTTCATGTAAAGTATTGATTACTTTAATTAACTGCTGTGTCCCTTCTAAATCTTGTCCTGCTGTAGGTTCGTCAAATATCATCACATCTGTATCCATTGCTATAATTGCAGCAATTGTAACAAATTTACGTATAGATAGTGGTAGATTATATGGGTTTCATCTCGATGCTTAGTTAGGCCCGTCATCTGTAATGCTCTTTCAACCCTCTGATTTTCAATCTCCTTTGATAATCCCATTGTTGCGGGACCATATCTTATTTCTAATTCGACTGTGGAGTGAAAAATCTGGTCATCCGGATTCTGAAATACATATCCAACATGACGGGAAATCTGTGCAGTTGTATAATCCTTAGTATTTTTATTTCCAACCAGCACATTTCCAGATGAGGGTTTTAATAACCCATTCATCATTTTTACTGTTGTAGTTTTGCCAGCACCATTTTGGCCAACAATAACAACATTCTCACCTTTCCCAATTTCAATATTGATATTATCAACCGCGCAAAATCCATTTGGATAGCAATAGCTTACATCCTTCAAATTAATGTCCTGCATTTTCTATCCCCTTTCACCTAGTAATTTCTTAAGAATGTCGAGCAAACTATCTTCAGTAACACTTATTGAATTGATTGGCAAACCATTTTCTTTCAATTGAATAGCTAGCTGAGTGACTTGTGGAATTGCAATTCCATGCTCTAATAGCGATATATCAGTTAATACAGAATTTGTATCACCTTCTTTAAGAACTTCGCCATCTTTAAGAATGATTACATGATCTGTAAATTCCGCAATTAAATCTATTTTTGTGTTCAACTAATATAATTGTTTTCTTCTGTTCCTTTAATTTTCTTATTATTTCAAAAACACTCTCAGTACCTTGTGGGTCCAGTTGGCTTGTTGGCTCATCGATAATTAGAACATCTGGATTTAGTACAATTACCGACGCTAATGCAACTCTCTGCATTTGACCACCAGAGAGCTCATACGGATTCTTCATTGCTAACTCTTCAGTATTAGTTAACTTCATTACTTCAATAACACGTTTCTCAATTTCTTCTACTGGTGTTCCGAAATTTTTCTAGCCCATATGCAATCTCTTCAAAAACAGTTTCTTTTTATTCCGCTGATTTGTGTAAATGGATTTTTGGAAAACATAGCCTATCATTTTAGATAGTTCATACCCATATTGACTAATATCTTTCCCATTAAATATCACTTCACCATCTAATTTCCCTTTAAAAATATGCAGGAGCAAACCCTCTCAATATTGCGCATAGGGTAGATTTTTCCAGAACCATTATTTCCGATTATTCCATAAAACTTTCCTCTTTCGATATTAAGACTTAAATTTTTTTGATTGCCGGTTCATCTGAAATAGGATAAGTATAGGTAATATTCTTGCACTCGATTACATGATCTGCCATAAAATTCTCCATCCTAAAACGATTATTGTTATACCAATACTGATTAATGTTACCTGCTTTTTCCCAACCAGATTTTTTTCAAATTAAATAACCTTGTTTTCTTACATTGATAGTTAAATCCTCTTGCTTCTAAAGTTAACGCTTTTTCATCTGCATTAATAACTGCTCCAAGGATTAAAGGAACCATTGAAGGGAAAAATGCTTTTGCTCTTACTAATAGGTTTCCCTCAGTTTCAACGCCACGTGCTTGTTGAGCATTCATGATAGTCCTACTATTCTTTCCTAATACATCTATCATTTTCAGTGATGAGGTAAAGACAAAAGCAGCTTTATAATTCATTCCTGATTCTTCTAAAGCTCTGGATATTTCTTGATTAGTTGTAGTCTGGAAATACCATAAAAATATTCCTGCAATATTAGTAATCATGAATGTCAGATTGATAGCTGATTTCAAACCACCTTGATATATACTCAAAAAGTAGAATCTCCACAACTCTGCCCCGCCTGGTATTAGGAATAACTGTACTAGAAATACAATCATGGATACCGTAAATATAACCTTAAATCCTTTTTTAAAAATTGTTTTTAATATACCACTCAGCAATGCCAAAATAGGTAATACAAAAAAACCATGGTATAACTAGAATCGGAATATCTAAATTAGTCAAATTCAGTGTCATGAAAATAAATGAGCAGATTGAATAGGATATTAAAATGACTAATTTTTGTTTTTGGATGTAAGCCACAGATTTTTATTTGATTTGTTAATCTGTATTTGTTCTACAAATGTCTTTTTCCATACTTGCCTTTTCAATATGGAAGCACATAGAGGTGACTATTTGCTATTTCTTTTTAATGTATAACTCACCAAGGCTAAATTTAATTAGGTTTCTAGTAGGAATCACTTTAATAACTGCCCAACAAATTAAGAATGAGATAATTCTATCTAATACTTGGAAAACACCTTCTGTTCCAAAGAATGCCGTCCAAATATTTGCACCTGCTGCCAAAGCTGCTGCTGTAATTAAAGAAGTTCCTCCACCTGTTACTCCACCGTATACAAGAACTACAATTGGTGCAGAAACAATAATAGATACCCAAGCCATAATAAACATAGATAGTAACCACTTCCATGTCTTGTTAAACATATTTTTTCTTGCCAAGAAACCAGTTACTAAACCTGCAATAATATTTACTGGGATAAACGCAAAATTAGTTGGATTTGCTATTCCAGTTACAACATTTGTTAAACCACCAGCTACAGCACCAACCCATGGACCGCATAATAATGATGCAAAAATTGTTCCAATAGTATCTAAATACATTGGTAACTTTAATAGTCCAGCAAGTTGTCCACCTACAAAATTGACAGCAACACATACTGGAATGATAAGAATTGCCTGCATTGTAAAATCGTCTTTAATAGAATACTTTTTTGTTGTTTCCATAGTCATATATCCTCCTAATCTTTATCTATGGATGTAATCACCTCTAGTAGCATTCCGTAAAATTTACTTGTACCTTCAGTGTATCGAAAAGAAATATAAAAAGAAAATGACAGTTGTCAGTTTCTTTGATAAACTTCAATTATGATAAATAAAAAAACTTAAAACATGCATTCAATATAATTTTTCTTAAACAATCCGTTAACCGACTTACCTCAAAAAAACAATTTACCAACTAACAGAATTACTGCACGAAACATATATCTTCCAGATAAAAAAAGGAAAAAAACAATCATAACGCAAGGTCAACCTGCAGACTATATTTATATTTTTATTAAGTGGTGAAGGTGTAGTACTTAATGATATTGAATGGAATATCAATAATACAATTGATGAAGTAAATGCGATTGATTGTCTAGGGATTACTGAATATTTAACTGAGAAAAAAAGGAATATACTGGATTTGTTATAGCAAAAAAACAGACTGTTATGTTTTCAAACTTCATAACAGTGAATTTTTATGAAATACTATCATCTAGCTTTGAAATAAGTTTTTACAATACTGAAAATTTTTAGCAAGAGTAACTACTCATGCAATGGAGCACGCTGAAACACAAAGTACTTTCCCAAAGAAAGATATAGTTGGTTACTATCTATACCTAAAATCTTGTGATTCAATTCCATATATTTGTCCATTGAGAAGAAGTGAGTTAGCAGACTTTCTCCACATAAACCTTCGATCATTGTATAGATACTTGGATATCATGAAATCAGAAGGAATGATCAAACTACGAAAAGGTAAAATTATTATTGATATTGAGTGCTTCAAAAATACTATCAAATAAATATCAAAGTCTAATTCTATAATAGAATTTAACATGCATGCACTCATAAATAAAAAGCAGGATTTGTACCTGCTTTTAATGTTTATTTAGTTGCTAAAAAGATAATACTGATGGGCAAATCCATGTGCTCCGATTTCGGATAATGCATGGATACCTGTTTTACCTAGCTTGAATTTGCCGATTACTAACATTGGCACTTCATAGGATTTACTGAGCTGACCTATCACATTCATCTCCATGAAGTGGAAATACTCGTGGCTAAGGATGAGGTTGATTGCGTCGTCCATAGATAACTGATTTTCTTCTGCCCACTTTGCAATAGACTTTAGGTAGAGGTTAATCTGATTAGTTCCGGATACATAATCACTAAAGTATCTTTGGTTACCAACAACGTAGTCGGTATCTTTATCATTTAACTGTAGTCCTGATTCAACACAAATCTTGCGGAAGTCATAGCTACCATTAAACTTTGCGAATACTTCCTTTGCGGTTTCCTCACCCTTTTTCCAAGCTTCATCTACGATGCGCTCCTTATCTTCTTCCTTGATCTTGTTATAACAATAATCATAAGTGAGTTCTTGATACGCAAGATCTTTGGTTGGGAAAGGATATGTAAATCCTGGCATATTAGCCATCAACTCTCTTTGTCGCAATTACGATCAGTTTTGTGTCAGCAGCGATACCGCTTAATTCAACACCACCGATTGACTTTATCTGCTCTGCGTTCTGTAAACCAGATAAGTCGATAACACGCTTTCCTAATACAATATATAGGTTTGGTAGGTTTGCACCACCATCGTTATATTCCGTTAGTTCTTCAATCATCCAATCGACATCTGCTTGCCAGCTTGAGGCTGAAGATTGACGTGACCATGCATTCTTCTTCTGTAGACGAATAACACCTTCATCATCAATTAAACGTAGTGGTTTTGTTGACTTCTTAACAAGACCAAAGAGTTTCTTTTCTGTAATGATTGCTTGTATTGCATACATACTGCCATTTTCTGCAGAAATTTCTAATGTTGATTTATCAACATTTAGGTTATGTGCAACTGCATCGAGTAACTCTTCTTTTGTTAGTTGTTTCTTAAGACGATCTTTACTACGTAATTCAGTAGCACCTACCGCGATTGCACGAATAATGTTACGTTGTGTATCTACTTCAACAGATACTTCAACTGTATCTGGTGATGCGCCGTTTTGAATTGCTTTAAGTTCTGCTTCACGACGTACACTAATGATATCTTCCTCAGTTGGATTGGATACGGAACGTTCCACCATATCACGAACCATCGCTAGTGCAACACCAATTGTTGAGATAACTGGAGCGTTCTTTGCAATCTTGAACTGGTGATTCATTGTTTCGGCTAGATGTGGTACAACGCTAGCTGCACCTCCTCCACCTCCAACGAATAATGTCGTACGTGGATCCATCTGATAGTCATGCATTAAGTCTTTGACTACCTTACCATTCTTTTCTGCTGCATATGCCATTACCTTCTTCGCAGTTTCCTCTACAGATAAGCCCATGTTATCTGCGAGTGGTTGCCATGCTTTTACGTGCAGCCTCTACATTGCCATATGCATAGTCTTCTGGATGTACATAACCTGCAATGTTTGCGGCACCTGCCATTGTTAAGGATACCTTTGTACCATTACTACATTCAATGTATGCATACTCAGGGTCACCATTCATTGGTTGAATTGTCTTTAAGACAGGCTCAACAATTAGACTTGGATCTGTATATACTTCATATTCAAGGTTTGCGATATGGGCGGATCTTGGTCCGATATTAACAGCCTTACCATCTTTAATTTCTACCATTGATCCACCACCGATACCTACGGTACGTACATCAAGAGAATTTAAATATGTCTTATGTCCACCAACTTCAGCGTACTTGATCATAACCTTACCATCTTTTACGCATGAAATATCAGTTGATGTTCCACCGACTTCAAAGAAGATACCATCTGTTAATTTCTCATACATCAAAGCACCCGCAACACCAGCTGCTGGTCCTGATAAGATTGTTAGGATTGGACGATTTCTTACTTCCTCAACCGTCATAACACCACCATCACAACGCATAACCATGAGGGGATTCTTAATGTTTGCCTTCTTGATTGATTCATCTGTCATTGTGGCAGCTTCTAACATCTTAGGCATGATACTAGCGTTTACAACTGCTGTACGTGTTCTAATCTTTAAGCCATATAACTTGGAGATATCGTTTGTCGCAGTTGATGGAATATTCTGTTCTGTACAATGTTTGATTACCAAGTTTTCATTTGTAGGATCATCAACAGAGAACGCCTCAGCTGCTACGATACTCTTACATCCCTTTTCTTGTAAGGATTTGATTGCTGCGATAATTGCTTCATCAATCTTGGATGAATCTGATGTATCGACAAACTCATTTTCAGAGTAGAGATACTTTCCTTTTGCCAATTCAATATTGTCAATTGATGTATCACTCTTTGATTTTGCACCTTGTAAACCTTTACCAAGTGTTACAACACCTACCTTAACAACGTCTCCTTCTAGTAAGGCATTTGTTGCCTGGGTTGTACCATGGGCAATAAATACAACATCATCTGGCTGAATGTTATATTCTTCCATAATCTTATGTAATACTTGAACGATACCTGCAGCTACACCCTCTGGTGCAAAGTGTGTTGTAGGAATCTTAACTGTTCCAATCAACTCATATGTTTCGTTGTTAATTGCAACTGCATCTGTAAATGTACCACCTACGTCAATACCAATACGAACTTTCATATATCCTCCTCATTTGACTATCTAAAATCAACACAAGTTAAACTTGTACTCATTTTAAATAACTGAGGGTACTTAAAGAATAAGCACCCTTCAGTTTTATTTAATTGAAAAATAATACGGCTGATAATACTACACCAAATACTGCGATTACCCATAGGTAAGGTAGTAATTTACGTGTAATGCTGTTGACATCTACTTCACAGAAGTTTGCTGTCCAAACGTTCTGTGTATTTGTTGGGTCACCACAACCCTGGATACGTTCAGCAGATAAGAATGCACCCATAACTGCTAGTGGAGATAATGTTCCTAAACCAATAATTAACGCTGCAATACCAGAACCTAAACCGAATAAGTTCATTGGTCCACGGTAAAGTGCTAAAGGCGCAAGTAGTGAGAAGAATAGGATGTACGCAATCTTAGACTTAGGTGTTACAGCTAATAAGAATGGATTGAGAACTTCTTTTACCATTGGGTGTGTAACTGCTAAGTATAGAATACCGATACCTACCATCAAGATCACTGCTGGACCAGCATCTGTGATACCGTCATAGCATGTCTTTGTAAGTGTGTTCATTGCCTTTGCGAAAGATGTTGATGTGAAGATTAATGCCCATGCAATACCAACCATGAATGCAGGGCAAACTGGAACCTTAAGACCTGCAACAAGAACGATTGGGATTAATGGTGTAAACATTGCTAATCCACCTCTAACACCAGTTAGTTGTGTTGTCTTAGCTTCTTGCTTAGCTGGAGCTGAGAATGCAAACTTGATACCGTTCTTCTTGAATTCAACGAAGATCAAGATTAATGTAGCTACTGCCGTAGCAATCATGAGGTAAATCTCAAAGTTACGAATCTGATCGATTTCAAGTGAGAAGATACCTGCAAACATCTTCCAGTTTGCGATGTTGAATGTTAAACCTGTTGTGAATGACATTAAGAAGATTGATGCAGCTGATAGAGCTGGAACACCGATAGAAATCAAGATTGGTAATACGATAGAACCAACCATGATGATGGAGCCAAGTCCACTTAATGTTGTGAAGAGTAATGCTACCGCAACACAGAGAATCAGTGTTACTACTAATGGCTTATCGCCACCTAATTCGGCGGATTTCTTAATGATATTTTCTGTAATACCTGTCTTGTTCATTAATTGACCTAACCATGAACCGAAAAATAACCGCCATGATAGCTGCGCCCATACGAACAGTTCCAGCTTCTAGAACTGCCTGCAACCATCCGATTGCTACACCATCAGCGTTTACACCAATTGCTGGAACACCAGCAATCAAGCAGATTACAACTGCCATTAAAGGTAATGCTAGTAATGTAGGAATCTTTTTGTCATCATCAATGCTGCGATGATAACGAAGGCTAAAATAATTAAAAATACCTTGAAGCATATTCAAATCCCTTTCCTATATGAACACGACATTTGTCGTTAGTTCCTAAATAAATAACAATTCATTTCTTACTTTCTCTGCCATACGTGGTGATAAAAGTATCCGTTTCTTCTGTGTGAACCTGTATGAGTTCCACATCTTTATTCTGAAGTTTTAGTTTTTGATAGAACTGAAAATCTGTACCCATCATAAAGATTTTTTGATATCAAACATCGTACATAACGTGTTCAATAACTGACTAACTTCCTTTGTATCTGTGTTTTCTGAGAGTAGTTCTTTACAGAATTCTGAGCGTAGCGGAACTTTCTGTCCATCAATCGTAACAGTTGTAAATACTTTCTCACCCTACCATCACGTGTGCACAGTTTACTTTCTCATGCAGCGTTTCTTCATTGAATGCATTGGTAATCGTAAAACTGCTACATGTTTCTTCACTAACAGGAATGTGTAATTGGCTGTTAAGTGCTCCCTGTAAACTAATTGTCGCTGATGCATATCCTGTATCGTAAATCGTATTTAAGTCACTCGGCTGTACATCATCATGCAGTAACAAAACCAATCCCACGTATGTTTTTGGTCTGCATGTATCTTTACCGTTTCTACCAACAATTCAAACAAGTCATTACCCGTTACTCTTTGTTTCTGCAATGCATGTTGAGACAAGAGTTTCCAAACACATATCGAATAAGCAGAAGAATACTGAACGTCGACTGATTTCAAATACCGCAACACTTCCAAATTCTGCTGCGATAGATAAATCTTTACGACTTCTACCCTTTTCAACTGTCTGTGTACCAGTTTCTACAATGATACCTTTGCCTAGCAAGTCTCCAACAATTGAACTGACTGTACTTGGTGATAAGCCAGTTTCCTGTGCAAGTTCAATACGTGAGATACTCCTTGCTTGCATGATCTGTTGCATGACTAAATTGGTATTCTGATTTTTAATGTCTTTTAAACCTTTCTTACCCATGCAAACTCCTTTAATTCGGACTCCGAAATAAATCGTACTTCTAAAATACACCTAACTTTCAATATTTGCAATATAAATTTGTAAACGCTTTCTATTTTGCATTTAAAAAGTACTCTTGCTAGAGAGTACTTGATTTTAATTAGTGATATTCACCTAACTTTTCAGCGATATCTTTTCCATCTAATGCATTGAGTGCCATATTCATTTGATTTGCCAATACTGTAGCCATACCAGCTGCTTCGCCCATATCAATGCAGGTTGGAATAATTCTGACACTTGCCTGCATTAAGAATGTTGTAGAGATACATCTACCTGCCACAACGAGGTTTTCAACTTCATTTGTGACCATCGCACGATATGGAATTTCATAGTAATCGCCTGGTTGATAGGAAATCTGGTGCACCAAACTCTTATTTGCGGAATGGACATCGATGTACCAGTCACCACGCGCAACTGCATCTTCGTATCTAGCCTTTCTTGGATAGTCTTCTTCATGCATCAAAAGCTCACCTACGATTTGCCATGATTCACGAACACCTAACATGTTGGCTACCTGAACCAAATAACAATTCTCAAATCCAGGCATCATTTCTTTCAAGAAACGAACCAGACGACGAATGCACTGATGACCATATACGATAGCAGCAGATCTTTCTAGCGCATGCGTATTATTCTTTAAATTCACTAAGTGTGGACAGTTAAATGACATGACGCCTGTCTTATCAGGAATTGTAAAGTTTTGGAAATAATGTAAATCCTGTGGAATTAGAATACCTGCTTCTACACCCTTACGGAATAGTGGCTCCATCGCAAAGTTCTTACCAGCTACCATCGCTGATTCAAACTGATCACCCTTAATACGATGAATACTGTAGGTATCATTCAGCGAGAATACATATTCACGATATTTCTCAATATCGATACCGCCTACTTCAAAACGTAGTGAAGTAATCTGATTATTTCCCTCTTCATCGCCACACAATACTTCTACACCAGCTAAGCGTGATAGCACCGCATCACCACTAGCATCCACAAACTGTCTTCCACCAATCGCAACTAGGCCTTCAATCGTATTTGCGATAACATACTTAATCTTGTGATCTTCTAAAATCACATCGCAAACAGAGGCATCATAAAGTAACTCACCACCACAGCTTGTATAAAGACTTTCCCACGCATCTGCCATCGCTTCAGCCGAGAACCATCTTTGTGCAGTTCCGTGTTGGTCACGTGTTTCGCCATACTTCTTCATCTCATTTTCCAAATCATAGAAATTTTGATGATGATTTGTAAAAGAGCGCATCATCGGTGTTACAAGTGCGTTTGTGGCACTACCACCAAGACGAATTGCCTTATCAATAATTAAAGTTGAAAGCCCTTCTTAGCTGAAGTGTAGCCTGCAGAACTACCTGCACTACCTCCACCGACAATGACAGTATCGTAGGTTTTTAAAACCTTTAGCTCTCTTATGCCATATTGAATTTTTGTTTCCATAATTTTCCGTCCTTGTATTTGTTTTTAGTTATGCCCCAAAAAGAACAGATTGTCAAATACTCTTTGAAGTGTATACAATAAAACCAACAGGAGTAAAAACATATGAACGAAAAAAATAAACAAATTTTAGACGCAATCAAGGGACAATTGATTGTCTCTTGCCAAGCATTACCTAGTGAACCATTACACAGTAGTTATATCATGTCCAGAATGGCTTATGCGGCTTATTTAGGCGGTTCTAAAGGAATCCGCGCTAATAGCGTAGAAGATATTCTAGAGATTAAAAAGACGGTAGATTTACCAGTCATCGGTATTATCAAGATTGACTATGAAGATGCACCAGATGTATACATTACACCAACAATGAAAGAAGTTGATGCGTTAGTCGAAATTGGTGTTGAAGTCATCGCAATGGACGCCACAAAGCGTACACGTTCTGGTCAAATAGATCTAGATACTTTCTTCAAGGCAGTACGTGAAAAATATCCTGACCAGTTATTCATGGCAGATTGTTCCAACATTGAAGAAGGCATGCATGCAGCCGAAATTGGCTTTGACTTAATTGGCACAACAATGGCAGGTTACACAGAATATACAAAGGGATGTAGCCTACCTCCATACAGAATGATTAAGACACTGGTAGAACAGTGTGGTAAACCTGTTATCGCAGAAGGAAATATCTCTACCCCAGAACAATGCCGTCATGCGATGGATATCGGTGTACATGCAGTTGTGGTAGGTTCCGCAATCACTAGACCACTCGAAATTACCAAGAAGTTTAAGGCGGCCCTTGATGCGTAAGATTGTTACCCTAGACATCGGCGGCACAAACATCAAAGTTGGTATCTTCGAAGATGAAGTACTTGTCCAAGAAGCAGAAATTCCAACACTAGCCAAGCAAGGCGCAAAAGATGTCATTGACCGCTGTATTGCATTCGTCAAGCAATATATGCCGTGTGATGGCATCGGTATTAGCACCTGTGGACAAGTCAATAACGATGATGGTTCTATCCACTACGCAAACGAAAACATGCCAGGTTACACAGGCATGCAAGTAAAGAAGATATTCGAAAAAGAATTCCATGTCAAAGTAACAGTTGAAAATGATGTGTACGCCGCCGCTCGTGGTGAAAATCAATACGGCGCAGGCAAAGGCTACAAAGATTTCATATGTCTAACATATGGCACTGGCATTGGTGGAGGTATATACCTAAATGGTCAGCCATACTATGGAGCAGGTAAATCTGCAGGTGTGATGTTAGGCGGTATGATATTGCAATCATCAACCGTTAAAAAGCCATGGGATGGGAGCTACGAATCCCTGGCATCCACAACCGCACTCATTCAAAATGCACAACAAATTAATCCATGCATTACAAATGGAAGAATCTTATTTGAACACTTAAATAATCCTGAAATTAAAGCGATTTTAGATGCTTGGATTGAACAGATTGCGATTGGGTTATGTTCTTTAACACACGTATATAACGTACCACTATTCATTCTTGGCGGTGGCATTCTTGAACAAGAATATGTATTTAACAACATTAAAAAAGCATATCAAAAATATATTATTCCAGGCTTTGATGGTGTACAAATCCATCAAGCAAAGCTTGGTAATAAAGCAGGTATCTATGGTGCACTGGCATTAAATATCAGTAGATAAACGACAATAAAAAGGAGTGAATTCACCCTTT
>BNJU01003173.1_pt1 | contig 63366 bp, 76 predicted proteins | sample 8539281 | NCBI WGS metagenome assembly BNJU01 (sample SAMD00202456, study PRJDB9452) | human saliva metagenome | isolation source: human saliva | place: Japan
CATCTGTTACAAATCCTTTTCCTGTCAAACCATCTTTATCAAATTCCAGAACCCAACCTAGACCATTTTTCCAGGTTCCTGCAATACTTGAAAAATCACCGTTCTGAATTTCTTGAATATTTCATTCCGTCGCTTTTCTTACTTGAGCTGGCTGATTTAGAACCATCCACCCGCGTTGTATAGTCAAGGCAATCCAGCCTTGTCCAGATTCAATTGCCCCAAGTATGACCATCCGCCTCTACGGTTTCCCGTAATGAGTGTGAGTTCCTTACGATCGATCATCCCAGAGGGCTGAGGTAGATGGTTTTTCGAATACGGAGATCCGACACCTGACTTGGACTTGAGCTTTCCGATTTTTCTCTTCTGCTTTTTGCTGTTGATTTGGAGTCGCCTGAGACCGTCAGAATTTTTCCAGTCTCCCCAGCTCACTGAGGTCCAACTGCTTGGCTGAAATCCAAGAGCCTGCCTCGCTGTTTGGTCCCCACGTTTTGAATGGTTGCTTTCTTTTCTTCCTTGGCTTCCCTTTTCCCTAGTGAGATAAGGTCAAATTCCAGTCTGGGCTCACAGATTGCCAAGTCGCATAGACGAGTTGCCATTGTCAAAAACATGTCTAGACTGGAGCGATAACCGCCCACCGCGACTGTATAAGCTGTATGAACAATTCAGCTTTTTGACCCTTAAGTGTAATAGATAGCAGAAACATACTGTTTGTTTCCAGTGTATTGATTGGTCACCAAGAGCTCATCCACACCATCTTTGTTCAAGTCTGTAAAAGCGTATTGGAAAGTTACCGGAGTTCCTAAGCGTTCCAAGGCATCCAGATAGATGCTTTCTTCTGAGCCAGATTTTATCTTACCTAATTCCGCAAACAGGCCTGCTTTATCCCCATTTTTAAGAGCTAGTATCATGCTAGCATACCGCTCCAAAACCTCTTGATAATACTTTTGAGCCTGTATCCTTCTTCTCTTTTTAACTGTCGATGATGTGGCCGTCTTTGGTTTGCTTTTAGCGTTCAGCGCTTAGGCGTACAAAGCCACTAGAGCTAGAACGGACGCACCCGCCAGTAGTGAAATCATGACCTTTTTCATAAAAACCTCCTCATATCTATCCTAGTATATCAAAAATGGTCAATTTTTCCAGCTCTTTTCAAGATTTTTACACAAGCATTTTCCCCTCTCCCCCTATGTTTCTGTCCTATTTTCTGCTATACTGAAGGAAGAATACCGATCAAAAGGAGAACATTATGGAATTAAAAACGTTCTGCAATTTCCTGAGAACGAACTCCTGGGACCTCGGCCTTTACCAAGACCAAGAGAGACTTCTTGCGTGCATTGAAAAACACATGAAGAAATCAATGAATTTGTCCCGTAACTACAAAGGGCAACCTCCACCTTTAGAAGACTTTGGGCTGCTTTTGCGGTTGCAGGCGAATTCAGATCAACTCAGCCACATTGGCAACTACAGCTTTATGCCCCAAACGACTGACTTCGGCGACAAAGCTTTTTGACAAGTGCTCAAGCGGGGATGGATTTTTGAAACTTGGGCAAGCGTCGAACTTTCCTTCTTTGATGATGCTTTGGTAGAAGCGGATGAAGATGTCCTCGAACGCCTGGGGACAACTCCTCACCTCACTTTTGCCATTCGTCAGGCTAAAATTAAAAAGCTCACTACTTGGGGCTGATGTGGAAAAGAACCTTGACCAACCTGGGTGAGAGTCTTCTACGGACCACAGACATCCTATACAAAGATGCGGGCGGGCGACTTTTGAAATGAGCTGATTTCGAAGTGGATGGAAAAGTTTACAGAATAGCACTTTGTACCTATGAAAACTTCTACCAAAACCATGAGAATGCAGAAGTTTCGTGAAAAAGCCTTTCGTTCTTTCTCAGAAGGTCTCCGCAAGCACCAAAACACAGGCTGCACGCTACCTATCTAGCCCAAAGTCGAAGTCTGAAAAACTCATCGCAGAATATGCGGGCTACGACTCTGTCTTTGACTATCTCTTAGCTGAACAGGAGAGTAGATCGTGCCATGTTTGACGCATCAGATTGACCTGATCATGAAGGACTTTGCTCCGGTCGCTCAGAAATTCCTCAAACACGTGGCCAAGGTCAACGGCGCTTGAAAAATGACCTTTGCTGATTGGAGGTTGGATTTGGACGGTAGCGCTCAACAGATGTCACCATTGATGATGCTAACATGATTTGAGTCGATGAAAAGTCTGTGCACCTCTTGGAGAAAATACTACCAGAAATTGCTCTGCTACCAAACTGAGACAACTGGGTCGATTTCTGACGCAATGAAAACGCAAGGATTCTGGTGGTTGTGCTGGTCGATCCCATACCGTCATCACTATGTCCTCATGAGCTGGACAGGACGGATGAGCGATGTCTACACCCTGATCACGAAATCGGACACTCTGGTCAATTTGTATCTTCTCGAACCAACAATCAAAAGCTACTTCTGCACATGTCGACCTACTATGTGAGCTCCTCTACTGCTAACTGGAGCTCCTCCTCAGCGACTATTTTGGACACCAGTTTGACGATCCTCGTCAAAACGCTGCCTTGGCTCACCGTTTGACAGATACCTGCTTCCCTTACACCATCACCCACTTGTTGGAAAGCGACGCTTCAACGCAGGGGTCCCACCTTGATCGAAGAAAGGTGGTGCCTTCAGCGCTAGCAAGCTCAATCAGCATCATGAAGAGTCCTAACCCAGAATTCTGGGGGCGACGCTGGCAAAATCGATGACGACGCAGCCTTGACCTGGATACGTCAAAGCCACTACTACATGGGGCTTTAGCTATACCTGCTCAGCTGACGGTTATCTCAACAGCAGGATACTTGCATTTGAAGAGCTCCGAAAACAGAGCTAAAGATTGAGTTGAACTCTCGCCTCAAATCAAGAGCAGCAAAGGACCCCACTATAGAGTCAGCCATGATCATCAGGAGCAGATATCTCAATGACAAACCACTCACGTACCATCAATTCACTGCAGACACTGTGGATCAAATCACTGCCTGAGTGCGGAGGTGGGAGAATAAGTACAATTTTCAGACTTGGTTTATTCTAAGTCGATCTATTTAAATATTCCGGTTGAGTAATTGACGCTTTATATTATGGTGCAATTATTCTTGGATAAATATCCGAAGGGTAACATGGTATGAAAACAGTTGATTTGCGCAATAGCTCCAGTGCGTTATTATTTCGAACTGCTCCGAGTCAAAAGTAAAACTTCTCGAAAAGACTGCTGAAAACAGGTAGGTTTCCGTTCAAAAGAAAGAAAAACAGAACTGCGACGAACGGGAAGAAGCGAAGAGAGAGAGAAAAAGCAAGGAGGCAGCAGGCGAAGAGAAAAGAAAGGCTCGAGGAAAAGGCGAGAAGAACAGGAACGAAAGAGAAAAGAGAAAGAGGCGTGATTGAAAGAAGAGGCTGAAAGCAGTAACACGACTCATGCCGAAGCTGGTACATGCAGGCCTTAGAAAACAATCCGATGACAGAAAAGTATTGCCCCAGCAAGGGCTACCCTTAGTATGTAGCTGATCAGGAGACAAAGATCACCAACTCATCGTGTTGGATTGGTACAAAATGCCGACTGCTGTCAGAGGAACAACCGAAACATGGGCAAGCTCCGACGACACAGCGGTTTGCAGACAGGCGACGAACAGAGCTGCGCTGCCAACGGCATAACGACGGCAAGCTTGACATTGTCACGCAACTGCACTCAGCGAGGAGGCTATCAGAAATTGTGGCGAAGCACGCGCTGCATGTGGCTGCTGCCGCTTCGTGAGGGCAACCTGGATATGAGCGCTCGCTTGGAATAGAGACGGAGATGGGATCGCGCTGCTGTAGATATTACGATTTCCATTTTTCCATTTTGTACAGCTCTCTTCTTGCTATTTATACTTGAATTTCAAAAGAGAGAATTGTTCTCCAGATTCTTATAAAGAGAAAGGCAATGACTTACATCAAAAGATTCCGCTATCTAAGTACAAGAAAATCAACAATAAAGATTTACATTCATATCGGTCGCGAATCCTGTCATACTGCTCAAAAAATTCATCCTAAATTGCTTGATTGCTATTCGAAAATGATCAGACCGTTTATTACACCTGGATAACGACTCAAGGCGAAAAGAACATCACAGCTTTTGCGCACATGATATGAATCTCAAAACAGTGCCAAATTGTCAACTTTAAAAAGGTGGCGAAAACTATCTAAAAAAGTATGAGTAAAGTATCAGAGAGATTATGGATCTCTTCGGCAAGCCCGACCAATTTCAAAAGGTCCCAATACAAAAGAGTAAGATGGGCGATTTGTTTCTATCCTCTTTTTACTAACTCAACTCTGCCACAATGGCGCTAATTTGTGCTGCTGGTGTGCACTCCTGCTACTTGTTTAACAACCTGCCCATCTTTTTTAAAGAGCAAGGTTGGGATGGACATAATGCCGAAAGCACGCGCTGTTTCTGGATTTTCATCCACATCCATTTTTAAGATTTTTAACTCATCTTCCGAAAGTTCTTCCGATAATTTTTCTAAAATAGGAGCTTGCATGCGACATGGACCACCTAGGTTGCCCAAAAGTCTACCAAAGACCAAGCCTTCTTTTTGTTTCTGCTTCAAATGTTGCGTCTGTAATTGCTTTTGCCATTTTCTTTCTCCTTTAGTTTTGGTACTGCGTCAAATCTTGCTTCATCAAATAGAAGAAGACATCTCCGTAAGTCCCTTGGTAATCCAATTCATGCCCATTATAGGTCAGTTTCACAACAGGATAAAAATCTGCTACCCCAATCAAGCAAGCTTGTTGGGAGCGTTCAAACTCTTCGTAGGAATCAAAATGCATGACTCTTTCTTGTTTTGCACCGTCTCAGATATGTAATATCAATCATGTCGATAACCTCTATTTTCATGATGCATCAATTGTAACTCTAGATATTACATCTGTCAAACAAAACGACTTCCTCAGAATGATGGATCTCGTTCGATAAGGAAAAGACAGCAAAAAAGCCCTCTGAATTCAGAGGGCTCCATTCTTGCTGGATAAAAACGTTTCTAGACAAGGCGATGAACCGAAGATTGTACTGTAATTCTAGTGAAAAGAAAAGCCACCCTATAATAGAGTAACTCTTTTTGTATTCAATTGAACACGGCTAAGCACTTGGCAAAAAAGAACAGCCCTCTGAATTCAGAGAGCTGTTTTGAGCTCGGGCTAAAATCCTAGTGAAAACAAAAAATCTCCCCGAAGGGAGATAGTTCTGGTCTATTTTACCTTACGATGCTAGGAACCGTAGCGAAGATTATACTGAGTATATCGAGGCAAAGGGGTGACAACGCAGCGTAAGTGGAAAAATAGAGCAGATTGACGACGAAGTCCAAGAGAGTTGATCAACTCACGGTAACGGTTAACGTCGTTTGTACGAAGGTAAGCCAACAAGTTACGACGGCGACCGATTTTCTTCATCAAACCACGGTAAGTAGCGTGGTCTTTTTTGTGTTGTTTGATGTGTTCGTTCAAGTGGTTGATTTCCCAAGTAAGGACAGCAACGTACTTTACTGAACCAGTGTCACCTTCGTGACGTGCGTATTGTGTGATGATTTCATCTCTTTGAATTGCCATGATAAAGCTCCTTTTCTTTATGCTCTATCCGAGTGGCAGGTTTGGCATATCCTGCTACCAAGAAAGAGTTAGTTGTCTATTCGACCTTCTTATTCTACCAAGATTTCATCTTTCTGTCAAACACTTATGTTTCCTTCGAGAGGAGCTTTTCTCTTTTCTAAAAAGAACCTTGGGAATTTGGACAATTTGATGGATCATTCTTCAAGCAACTTATTCAAAAGAGAGTGGGACAGAAATCGGTAATTCGTTAGAATTTGATTTCGTCGTCCCACCTCCGCACAGTTGAGTAGGGCTGTAAAAGCTGATGAAATCAGCGTAGTAGAGCCCACTCAACCACTGCGTCTTGCTCGACAATCCAAAAATAATTGAGAGGCTAGGACTTTTGTCCCAGCCTCTTTATCGGTATGAAGCTTATTTCTCTTTCCGTTTACCACGCAAGAGCAAAGCCAAAGCAAAAATTGCTAAGAGTGCACCGAGTATGGTCAATCCAGCTAAACTAACTTTCGCAGTTGATGGAAGAAATTTTTTCTTTCCTTCTTTTGGTGTAGTTGGAGTTTCTGGTTTTTCCGGTGTGCTTGGCGGCGTTGTTGGTGTCGTCGGTGGTGTCGTCGGTGGAGTTGTAGGAGGAGTTGTTGGCGGTGTCGTTGGTGGGGTTGTAGGCGGAGTCGTTGGCGGTGTACTTGGTGGTGTGGTAGGAGGTGTTGTTGGTGGTGTATGACGATTGGTTACCGTGAAACCATCAATGTTGCTTGTATAACCTGCTACTGGATCCTCTGTAATCGTGTAGCAATCTTCTGCCTTTCCTTGTATACAGGTAGATCCGTAAAGCTTGCCTGCCAATTATCAGTAGCTGTGATTTCTTTTACAGCTACTTCTTGACCATCCGCAAGGAGACGAACTGTGATTTTTTCAGGACGAAGACCATCTTTATTGTCTGCATCATCCCAGATCTTCTTGACCGCTACTTCCGTTACTTCTGGTGTGCGGCTATTGGTAATCACTACATTTCCCTTGTTACTGTCATCGACCGTACTAGTATAGCCTTTGACTGTTCCAACTTCTTTCACTTGGTACTGAATCTCTTTGCCTTTCGCTTTTAGAGGCAAATTGCTAAAGGTATGAGTCCAGTTATTTTTAGCAGAAAGTTCCACTTCTTTTCCTTGAGCTTTGCCATCTGCATAGAGCTGTACCTTAATGGCGCTTGGACGTTTGCCATCTTGGTCATTGTTGTCTTCCCAACGTTTTGTAACAGTGACGCTGGTTTTACCTGGCTTGTAGCTATTGGTAATGGTTGTTCCATCAATCGCAGCAGAGTAATTGGCTACTGTGTCTTCTGTGACTGTGTAGACAATTTGTTTACCGTGATTGTATTTTGGAAGATTGGTAAAGACTGTCTTCCAATCAGTTGCTTCACTGAGCTCTTGGCTAGCTACTTCTTGACCATCCGCAAGGAGACGAACAGTGACCTTGTCATGGGACGAACGCCATCTTGGTTGTCATTGTCTTTCCAAACTTTCGTTACTGGAATCTCAACAACTTCTGGTGTCCGAGTGTTAGTAATATTACTTCCTTCAATAGTTGTTTCATAGCCTTCAACAGGTTCTTCTGAAACAGTGTAGGCAATGACATTGCCAGCATCATCGACCACATCGAGATTATCAAAATGATAAGTCCAAGTTCCTGCTGCATCTGGTTTCACTTCTTTAGAAGCGACTTTGACACCATTTGCTAGGAGATTGACTGTGATTTTTGATGGACGCTTGCCATCTTGGTTATCATTATCATTCCATGTCTTTTGACCAGCAACGCTTGTTTTTTCCTTTTGGTTTACGACATCACGAGAAATCGCGAGGTCATTTCCAAAATCATCCTTGCTGATCTTGATAGGTTCTTCAGAGAGCACATAGCCTGTCGGAGCTTGAATTTCTTGAACCGTATAAGCTTGTTTGATCAAGCCCGTAATGGTACCAACACCATTCTCATCTGTCGTGATGGTTCCCACTTGCTCACCAGTATCATCTGCTGTCACAGCAAAGACAGCACCGGCAAGCGCTTGACCATTTTCACCTTTTTTGTGAATGGTGAAGGAATATTTCTCACCATTGAATTTTCCATCAAGGAACTGATACAGAATGTCTGCAACCTTATTTTGTTCCTTGATTTCTGTAGCTGTCATGCTAGCATTGTTTTTAAAGGATGTATTGATGGCTGGGACCTTGTCCAGATAGACATCATAGCGAACAGTCATCCCTTGTTCAGGAGCTAGATCTCCAATATGAACCGTTAGAGAACGACCATCGGCACTGACAACAGGGGAATAATTTTTAGTGACATTTGTGGTGTCTCTTAAGTGATAGGCACCATCTTCGTTATCGATCTGCCAAGTTCCAGTATGGATGTTGATAGAATCTGCTTTGATTTTTCCATCTGTAAAGGCCAATTGGTCCTTAATATCAATATTATGAAGAGCTGTGTGACCTTGATTGATGTTCAAGGTATAGGTCAATTTTAATTTATTATCTGAGTTGGTCCAACCCCATTTGCTAAAGACTTCTGGAGTAGGAGGATTTTCACCCGGATTCACCCCTTTGTAATCGATATTCCCACCTGAAATCACTTTCTTATCGATCGTGAGGTAAAATCAAGTGTCTTTTGACCTTTGGACGACTTGGTGGTCTCACGCGCAAAGAAACGCAGTTTCCCTGTCACATTGGCCATTCTTTCAGGATAATCCGTATAGGTTACGGTGATGACTTTTCTTTGATCATCTACCGTTGCTGTCGCAACCTTTTGACCACTTGGATCCAGCAGGTCAATGGTGTCCGTTTCAAAGACCTTAAAGTCATCTCCAAGTTGGATAACGGTCTGATCTCCCTTTTTTACACGACCATTTGGCAACACAAAGTTTGCTTCAACTTGAAAACTCTCCCAAACACCGAGTGGATCTGTAATCGCTCCACCAGTTGATTTCGAGATGTTTACAGATGTCACAACATCATTGATCGTATCTGCATGGACTTTAGCTGGACTATTGGGTTTGGCAAATCCTAAAGCCGCTAGTAAAAATAGGGCAACTGTTGTCACAACAGAATAGAGCCACTTTTTCATAAACGATTTTTCTCCTTTTTCTACGTTTACTAGATAAGGTATGTGAGTCGAAAAATTATCACTACATATTGTGATTTTATACACAACCCATCTTTTTCATTATAATCGATTTACTTTGAGAAGACAAGCTATTATATATGCTTTTTGTATTTTAAGTACATGATACAAAAATAGAGTGGGACAGAAATCGGTAATTCGTTAGAATTCGATTTCGTCATCCCATCTCCGCAAAGTTGATGAGGGCTATAAAAAGCTGATGAAATCAGCGTAGTAGAGACCACTCAACCACTGCGTCTTGCTCGACAATCCAAAGATAATTGAGAGGCTAGGACTTTTGTCCCAGCCTCTGGTTTTTGCTTATAAGGGAACTCCGAATACCTCTAGGGACTTGAGTTCAGAAGGATGGAGTCTCCGCCATTCTCCCAATTGAAGAGTGGAATCTAGCGTTAGAGGACCCATCGAGATCCGCTCTAAATCCACCACTTCCTTGCCACAGGCAGCGACCATGCGCTTGACCTGATGGAATTTTCCTTCAGCAATTTCAATTTCGACATAGGAACTGGCGCTGGCCTCATCCACCTCTAAGATCTGCAATCTCGCAGGCAAAGTCGTGAAATCTTTGAGGGCAATGCCTGCTTCAAAACGGGCCACATCTGCCTCATCCATGATCCCAGCCACCTGGGCACGGTAGACCTTCGACACATGCTTCTTCGGCGACAGCATGGCATGGGCGAGCTTACCATTATTGGTCAAAAGGAGCAAGCCATGGGTATCGATATCTAGGCGCCCGACAGGAAAGACTTCCTTGTGACGGGCTGTCTCATCCAATAGATCCAAGACAGTTTGGTGATGATCATCCTCAGTCGCTGAGATGACTCCAGCTGGTTTATGAAGCAGATAGTACACAAAGGTTTCATGGACCAGATTTTCCCCCATAAAGGTCACCTGATCCTTGTCTGGATCAATCTGTAGCTTCCCTGCTGTCTCTTTTTTTCCATTCACTGCGATTTTCTTTTGCTTGAGAAGCTGCTTGACCTCGGTCCTACTCCCCACGCCACAATCCACTAAAAATTTATCTAGCCGCATGATGTCTTCCCGCTCTTTCGCACAATCCAAAGGCTAAAAAAGGAAATCAGGATCATGAGGATACCAGAAAATCCAAAAATAAAGGCAGGAGTTGAGGAGACAGTTCCTAAGAGGCTGAGAACAAAGGTCGTTGCGATCGAACCTGCACTACACCCCAACACCGCAATGGATGTTGCCTGACTTAATACTCCAGCTGGCATCTGATCAGATAAGACATTATAAACAGTTGTAAGAGCTACACTGTAGGCGAAGCCTGCAAGGATGGTCACAATGGCGAGCATCCAGAGATTGGTAGAAACCCCGATCAACATTTGGGTCAAGCCATAGGCCACTCCCGAAACTACCAACAAGCGATCGCGGAAGAGCTGGGTTAATGGGGAGAAGGCTAATCCTGCAAGGATTCCGACAAATTGCATAGCTGCTAAAATAAGCCCTGCAGTTTGGGCAGTGCCATGACCAACTTGCTCCACTACACTTGGAATCCGGATGGTTATCATGACATTAGACAAGACGATTGACGCCGCGACGACTGCTAGGCCAAGCGCTGTCCGCCATTGACTAGCTGTCATTTGATCATTCCGATGTTTCTCCTCTGCATCCACTGTTTTCGAACCATAAGGGACAAATAAGAGATACAAGAGCAAGATAGGAATACTGATTCCATAGACGAGAAAGGCAGCCTGCCAGCCAAAGCGGATCAAAAGGCTAACCCCAAAGGTCAGAACTGCTGTCCCGACAACTTCTGCAGAGCCACGAATGCCAAGTGTTTGGACACGTTCTTTTCCTTTATAGCGCTCACTGATAATGGCAATGGCAGAAACATTGAGTAAAGCCAACCGCCATCCCGAAAAATAATCCGAGACAAAAAGACAACCGGATAAGCTGGACTGATTAAAGGAATAAAGCCACATAGAGCGTAAGCGACTAGGCCTATCACAATCATCTGACGCCTCTGAAAATAGTCGCTCAATCCATTTATTGAAAATGAGTGAAACCATGATCCCTGCAGAAGGAAGCTGGACCAAGAGCTCAATCATGCTGTGAGGAATTTCCTTGTAATAGGCAAACATGGCCGACTGCGCACTCGAAATCGAAAACGAAGTCGTCAATATAAATGAAAGCTGCAAGAATACTCACTTTCTCCATGATTCTTTTTCATTATTTTTCCTTTAAACTATTCTTTTTTCACACTCCTCCTATAATAACACGAGCTAGTGACAGGACTGCAATAGATTGAATTAAAAACGAAATGATTTTTCAATCATTTCGTTCGTGCTAATAATTATGAGGCGAAGACTCCTGTTAGAGCATCAAAGCACCAATCAAGATAAAGAGCAGATGATTGGAAGGGAGCTAGTGGCGTCACCAACTGGATGAAGAAAGAAGAGACGGCTGATCCAAGATTGCAGCCAATCAAGACAAGCGAGGTCGCAAGATTCAGAAGATTGGTCGGTATTTTTCAGATAAGTGATAGAAGATACTGGTTACTCCTGTACTGTAGGTGAAATCCTGCCAAGAGGGTTCCTAGAACCAGGCTCCACAGCTGTCCAGACAAGCCAATCAAGGCTAACGCTAGACCGAAACCAAAGCACATGATCATGAGCAAGTTCTTTTTGAAAAACATGTGTCAAACTAGCAAATCCCACTCACTACAATCCCCTGTCAATTGCATCAGACTTAGGGACTGTTCCAGCTGTTGTCGCTGTTCCCATACGAGCGTCAACAGATGATATCCGGCACGCAAGCTAATGATGGAATTGAAACAAATGATGATACCAGCAATCACGGCTAGCATCAGACTAAAAACGCCATTGAGGGGAGCGAGGCATGTGTGAACCTTTCTTTTCTCCTTCAAGCTAGACTGTTTTTCCCCTTAGGATAGGGGACAAAAAGGATATAGAGGAGTAAAATCAAGTAACCACCTCCATATACAGCAAAGATCGCTGGCCAGCCTAGGGGTAAGAGTTGTCCAACCATAAAAGTCAAGATGGCAGAGCCCACCACTTCAGCAGACCCCCGATAGCCCAGCATCCGAGTCTTGTCATTGCCTGAGTAGCGCTCACTGATAATTGAAATAGCCTTGGCATTGATCATTCCTGTCCCCAAGCCAAAGAGAAAACGACTCAGAAAGATGAGAGGATAGTCCTGCACGACCAAAGGCACAAGGCCGCTAGTTGAAAAGAGCAAGAGCCCTGCGACAATCATCTGGCGCTCACTCATCCACCGCTCGATCAGGCTATTTAAAAAGAGCATGACCACAACCTGAAAAGGCCGGCAGGGAAACCAAGAGTTCCACCTGTCCTGCTGAATATCCGAATTGGCTGAAATAGGACTTCATAGCTGGCAAACCGGCTGTAATTGAAAAAGATGAGATCAGCATGAGCGACAAGCTCAAGAGACTGATTCTTTCCATTGTTTTTTTCATTTTTATTTCCTACACTTTACTGGTAACATTTGATTTTACTAGTTTTTTCAGAAAAGATTCAAACTAGTATTTTCAATAGAATCCTAGTATAATCAATTTAGAAAGAGAAAAATAGGACATTTGTCCTATTTTAGGAGATTAAGATGAAAAAAATTTCCCCATCTACGAAACTCATGGAGATCATCACTGACTACCAATTGGATCAGATCTTTCCAGGTGACTGTCTTAGTCAGCTGGATCTCGTTCTCTATCAGGCTGGAGAGTATATCTGCCGCCAGGGTTCTGAGCAAGATGTCATTCCTTATTTTCTCAAAGGCCGGCTCAAGATCGTCCATAGTCTTGAAAACGGCAGCGACACCATCCTTGAAATCCAAGAAAAACCTGGACTCTTAGGAGAGATTGAGCTCCTGCTCGATCGGGTCTGTATCACATCGGTCATTGCAGACCAAGACTCGCTAGTCGTCCAGCTCCCAGCCCAGCACTTTAAGAAGCGCCTCCTGCTTGATCCAACCTTTTTACGCTCTATGGCCAAGACCTTGGCTGAGAAATTGCACCAGATCAACTATTTGGCTCCTGCCAACTTTCATTATTCGGTCAAGGAACGCCTCGCTACGCATTTTCTGGAACATTGCGATGAAAATGGGACCCTCAAACCCAAGATGAATCAGCTGGCCCTGCATTTTGGGATCAGCTACCGCCACCTTAGCCGCGTCATCAAGCAGATGATCGAAGAGGGCTAGTCCAAAGAGAAGGGCGAGTCTATACGATTTTAGATCCCAAAATGATGAGTGATTTGTCCATCAAACATGCGGAAACCATCGACAGATAACTTTAATTTTAGGCTCTTTTGTGTTATCATGGAGGGTAGAAAGAAAGTGAGAGTAAAACGATGAAAGCAATTGAAAAAGTTACAAGAGCGTCCCATTTGATTGATATGGATGACATTATCCGCGAAGGAAATCCAACACTTCGAGCTGTTGCAGAAGATGTGACCTTCCCTTTGTCTGATCAGGAAATTATCCTGGGTGAAAAAATGATGCAATTCTTGCACTATTCTCAAGACCCTGTTATGGCTGAAAAACTTGGCCTCCGTGGAGGAGTGGGACTCGCTGCCCCTCAGCTGGATATCTCTAAACGAATCATCGCTGTTTTGGTTCCCAATCCAGAAGATGCCGATGGCAACCCACCAAAAAGAAGCTCTATAGCCTTCAAGAAGTCATGTACAATCCAAAGGTTGTCGCCCATTCTGTTCAAGATGCAGCTCTTGGCGACGGGGAAGGCTGTCTCTCAGTAGACCGCAACGTCCCAGGCTATGTGGTTCGCCATGCCCGCGTGACGGTTGAGTATTTCACAAAAGATGGGGAAAAGAAACGCATCAAACTCAAAGGCTACAACTCCATCGTTGTTCAACATGAAATCGACCACACCAACGGCATCATGTTCTATGACCGCATCAACCCAAATAACCCATTTGAAATCAAAGAAGGCCTTTTGATATTAGAATAGGGTAAATGACAAAAAAGTAAGGTAGTAGTGAATCATCACTACTACTCACTACGAGACTACGTCTACCGATTTCGTCTCTTGGCGCAGTGGTTGATTGAACTACTCCTGCAGGGACTCGTATTTCCTAATCAACTGGGCGGGGGGTACTAAAAAGGTCCTGTGGACCTTTTTTGCCCGAGCCTTAAAATCGAAAAGCGAGGTAGAAATCAAACTCTTCGAGTTACTGATTTCTGTTTTGCTCCCTATATTGCCCAATCTCCGTTACGGAAGACTGGGACGCGGGTTCCGTCTTCTCGGATGCCGTCGATATCCATTTGGCTTGAGCCGATCATGAAGTCGACGTGGACGTCTGAGCGGTTAAGGCCGGCTGCTTCGAGTTCTTCTTCTGTGAATTCTGCGCCACCTTCTACGCTGGTTGCATAGGCTGCTCCGATGGCCAAGTGGTTAGAGGCATTTTCATCAAAGAGGGTGTTGAAGAAGGTAATGCCTGATTGGGAAATTGGGCTTGGATCTGGTACGAGAGCACATTCACCTAAGGCACGCGCTCCCTTGTTTTTGAAGACCAAATCTTTCATGACTTGATCGCCTTTTTCTGCGGTGATATCTACGATTTCTCCATTTTCAAAGGTCACTTTGATGCCTTCGATGATGTTCCCATTGTAGCTAAGCGGTTTTGTAGAGGTGACATAACCTTCAGCACGACGGAAGTCAGGAGCTGTGAAGACCTCTTCTGTCGGCATGTTTGGCAAGAAGCTTTCACCTTGGGCATTGATGGCTCCGGCAGATTCCCAGACGTGGTTTTTCGGCAAGCCAAGAGTCAAATCAGTCCCAGGAGCTGTGTAATGAAGGGCTGAGAATTGTTCCTTATTAAGTGTATCTGCCTTGCTCTTGAGAATAGCAGCATGCTCTTCCCAAGCCTTGACTGGATCTTCCTCATAGACTCGGCAAGTCTTGAAGATTTGATCCCACAGGAGATCCACTGCTTCTTCATCGCTCGCCGCATTTGGGAAGACTTTTTTCGCCCATTCTAAACCTGCTGCAGCAGCAACGGTCCAGCTGACCTTGTTAGATTGAGTGGCGATGCGCATTGGTTTCATGGCTATGCCCAAGGCCTTAGCAGAGGCAGAAAGCTTCTCTGCATCAACACCATTTAAGGCACCTGGATCAGACGAGCGCACACCCAAGCGACTAGCCTTGTGGTCTAAGAGGTAGTTCATCTCCGCGATCTTATAGTCTGGCACATTGTCCAAACGATCCATCGGTGCATGGAGGAATTTTTCCCGGGTAGTGAAATCATCTGCCCATTGGACAATCACTTCGTGGGCCCCCAAGGCATAGGCTTCCTTCACAATCAAGTGGGCCAATTCTCTTTGTTCCACATCAATGTTCAAGACCAAGGTATGGCCAGGTTGCACGTTGATACCGTTCGCCACTAACAATTTAGCGTATTTTTCGAGGTTTTCTTTAAAATTTGGTAAAACCATTGTTTTCTCCTTCATAAGTGAATGATCTCCTCCTAGTATACCATAAGTCCATGCAAAAAGGATCCCGCTCCTGCAGAATCCTTTTTCTTGTTCCTTCTAGCTTAAGGAAGAACATAGCCTTGATCATCCACTGTATGGGGTTGTTCAGAACTGCTATTCTCTCTCAAAGCTTCCAAATCTTGATCCAAAATGGAATTGTAGTCTGTACTACCTTCACGGGTTACCCGAGTTGATACTTGACGCAAGAGTTTTTCATTGAGATTGCGGACCCAGCGACCATTACTATGGTCATTGGCACGCATATAATTCCCTTTCACAATCTCTCCATAAAGGGCTTCATTGACTTGGTAACCTTGCTTACGCAATCCTAACAAACCGATCTCCACGATCTCATCTGGGCTGTAGTCTTCAAAATCAAATGTAGTCGGGATCCGGCTTTGCAGACCTGAATTGACCTGCAAGAAGTCGTGCATCTCTTTCGTGTAACCAGCAAAGATAATGACGATATCGGGCGGTGATCCTCCATAAATTTGAGGACTTCATCCAAGGCTTCCTTCCCAAAATCATCATTTAAACCGGTATAGAGCGTGTAGGCCTCATCGATAAAGAGGACTCCACCCAGTGCACTCTCCAAAACTTCACGCGTCTTCAAGGCTGTTTGACCTTGGTAGCCTCCAACCAGATTGCTCCGCGAAACTTCAATGAATTTCTTCTGCTTGATAACCCCTTTTTGGAAGAGGATATTGCCCAAAATACGGGCCACGGTGGTCTTCCCTGTACCAGGATTTCCAAGAAAGAGGGAGTGCAAGGTCGTATCTTCGACGATGCCACCTTTGTTCAGCCCTGTTTTTGATTGAACTCAGCCATGGCTACGAATTGTTCGACTTGCTCTTTCACCTTAGCAATTCCAACCAAACGGTTGAGGGCAGCCATCCCATCTTCTTCCCTTGTCGGCTCCCTGCTTGATACTTACCTTGGTTAAAGGACAGCATCGATATCGCTATTGAGGATGGTCTCAATATCGTCGGAACCTTGGGCCACCTACCCGATCTGCCATGGTCTTGGTCAATTGCTCATCCAGGTTCCGGATCCAGCGACCATTGCTCTTATCTAGCGAGCCATCATAAGCCCGCTTAACGTGCCGCGCATAGTAATCTCGGTCTTCGAGTTTGTAGTCCCCTTTGCTTAGGATCATTTCACCTAGTTGGACAATCTCATCTCCTGTGAAATCTTCAAAGATGAAATTATTTGGCACCCGAGAACGAAGGCCTGGATTGGTTTTTAAGAACTCCTCCATTTCCTTGGTATAGCCGGCAAAGATAATCATGATGTCGTCACGATTGTCCTCCATAAATTTGAGGATGGTATTGATCGCCTCGATCCCAAAGTCCGCACCGCTGTCCTTTTTATCCAAGCTATAGGCTTCATCAATAAAGAGGATGCCTCCTCGCGCTTTTTCAAGCAGGGCTTGGGTCTGTTCAGCTGTTCCTCCAATATTCGAAGAGATCAGATCGGACTCCGTTGCTTCCACGAAACGGAATTCTTCCCCTGAGAGGACACCTGCATCAAAGAGCACTTGTCCCAATAGACGGGCCACAGTGGTTTTCCCTGTACCAGGATTTCCCATAAAGGCAGCATGAAGGGTTTGTTTTTCAGGAGCCTTGCCACTGGCGATTCGTTTCTTGTTAAATTCCACCATGTTGATCATTTTCTTGATCTCATGTTTGACTTTTTCAAGACCAATCAGGCTATTGAGTTCTTGAAGAGCATCTTGTTTCTTCTCTGGTCCAGAGTCTCTTGCGGTAGTTGGAGCCACCGTTGCATCCGTCGCTTGTCCCGTAGGAACGACTTGCGCATTGCCCTTGGCCACTTCTCTACCAACAAGATAATCACAGTCATCCTCAATTTCCTTGGTCAGATCACGCGCATCCCCTTGCTTATAGGTCATGGTGCCCACCTTCGCAAAGGCTCCACCTTGAAGCCGTATATTGGGATCCGCAATCTTATGACAAATCATATGCTCAGCCATCAGCACACCATCATCAAAAACTCCAAATGAAATGGTTTCGGCATTCTCATTCAAGAAGGTTGTTTCTCCAGTCAGGGAAGCAAAGGATTCTTCATAGACGCATAAAAATTCTGAAAATGTAGCTTGATGAGCTCGGATCATACTATTGTATGAATTGATGGAGGTCATATGATCCGAATCCGAATTGAATTGAACATTATTATCAAGACAGACCCCAGTACCAGTAGGCAACTCAATTTTACAGTTTTCAGACTCCCAGATGACATTCCTCAACCAAACTGGTGGAAAATCCTTTTCCAGATCCCCGCCTGTAATCGTTGAATTTTTTGCGATCACTTCTGAGTCCTTGGCATGGATCGTATTATTCCCAAATTTTTCAATATGGACATTTTCTAAGGTCAATTTAGATCCTTCTGACAGATCAATCTTAGAAAAGATCGTTGAATTGCGAATAGACAATTCCGAAGCGGACATACCGATGGCACTTTGGTGTTTTTCCGGAACCTTCATCCCGACTCCTTCCAGTGTCAACTTCGAATGCGTATCCATATAGATAAAAAATTCATTATTTGTTGGAGTGGTTGCTTCAAAATAGACCTGTTTACAGGTGATATCTGAGCTATTCCATAAGAGCAAGGTAGTGTAATTCCCACCAACTTTAAACCACAGATCTTCAAATGTCACCTGAGCTCCCTCTACAAATCGGAAGGAAGCCTCAATCGTGTTGTTAAACATGCGCCCATTGCCATTTGGATTTGGGACCACATGCCCCACAAAATGAAGGTTCTTGTCGATCTCGATCACTTTATTTGTCGGCCATTGAAAGACATACCCATTTTCAAACTCGATGGTATCACCATCCTGCGCTTTTTCAAGCGCATCCATAAAATTCCAACTATTATTGTAAGGCCCTACTAAATATCTTGCCACACGCTTCTCCTCTGTTTCATCTTTTCTGTTTCCTTGTTATAAACACTTGTCACTAAAAATTGTAACACAATCCAGTGCCAAAGAAAACACTTATCAGATCTGAAAGGACTGAAAAACCTCTATTTTCAAAAGGAAAATAGAGGCTGTCCGTTAATCTTTCAAGGTTGAAAACAAGCCGGCTAGAGCAATCGCTCCTGAGAGCATGGCAGTGGAAAGGAGCAGCACATTGTCTGCCACTTCTAGCTTGTACTCAAAGACTTTTTCGCTGGTTTGTCTTCTGCAAAATCAATTATATTCATTCTTTAGTTAATCCTCCTCACCCAGATAGAGGCGTCATGCGCTTTGGTTCGTTGCTAAAGAATATCAGGATAGGCTTCATACTCATCGGGCAGGGGCCCCCTAACGAGATTCCAGCCTTGATTCACATTTTTCCAAAAAAAGAAAGCAGAGATAGAGACGTTCATTGAGCGTTGGAAAAACTTCGAGAGACATGAGCTCAGTCTGCCCTACTCGCTCCCAATCCTGTTCTTGTATATCTGGTAGGATATAGGCTTGAAAGAGTCCCAGCAGAGGATTATCCTCTAAGGGACCACTTTCAATTGCCCAACTAAAGGAAAGCCGTTGGCCAAAACCATACTTGGCGCTCCCGTCCTTCACCGGAAACAGTAATCATATGCCTCCCCACATGGCTATATAAATCCATTCTTTGGGTAATCGATAATCTAAGAGAGGCTCAAAGATTTTGACAATCGTTACAGGACCAGAGCGCAGAAACTGACGAGTGATTGCTTTACAAAGAGAAGAGTACAAGGAAGATCCTCCTTTCAAGGTCACCCTTCCAACTATTTTCCTCTAAATGTATAAGCACCAGATAGGGCTCTCTCAACTTGTGCTAAGACATAGACACCATTTCGTAAGCGAATGGAAACATCTCCTGACTCCAGGGTATTGCCTCTTTTTTCTTTTCTATCATTAGCCAACCCGCTTAGCGAGGATCAAGAATCCATCAAAACAAATCATCAAAGAGGCTCAACTGGTTATCCTCTGGCATATTGCCAAGAATGCCCATCTCATCCATCTTTTCAACCAGGGTGGACGAAACACCGCCACGCTTCCGGAGCTCGGTCTTAGAGAGGAATTCTCCTTCTTCGCGCGCTCGCACGATTTGCTTGGCGACGTTCTCTCCCAGACCATCCATAGCAACAAATGGTGGAATCAGGGTATCCCCATCGATCAAGAATTCTGTCGCCTGACTGCGATAGAGGTCTAGTTTGCCAAACTTGAAGCCCCGCTCCCACATTTCATTGACAATCTCAAGGGTGGTGTAGAGATCAATCTCTACGTTAGAAGCTTCGTTGTTCTTGCGTTTCTCCGCGATTTCCTTCATCCGAGCTTTCACGGCATCAAGGCCTGCTCCCATGGTCTTGATGTCAAAAGCCTTGGCCCGAATCGAGAAGTAAGCACAGTAGTAATAAAGTGGATGATGCACCTTAAAGTAGGCCACACGAAGGGCCATCATAACATAGGCTGCCGCATGGGCTTTAGGGAACATGTACTTGATTTTTCCACAGGACTCGATGTACCATTCAGGGACATTGTTTTCCTTCATGGCTTGGATGTAACCGTTGCGCTCTTCTTCTGAGATCTTGAGCCACATCCCTTTCCGCACGCGCTCCATGATGGTAAAGGCCATCTTAGGCTTGAGCCCCGCGTGCATGAGGTAAACCATGATGTCGTCCCGACACCCGATAACGGTCGATAGATCGGCAATGCCCGCCTTGATCAAGTCTTGGGCATTTCCCAACCACACGTCGGTACCGTGAGACAGACCAGAGAGTTGAAGTAACTCTGCGAAGGTCGTCGGATGGGTCTCTTCGACCATGCCCCGGACAAAGTTGGTTCCAAACTCTGGAATCCCCAACATCCCTGTTGGTGTTCCGATCTGCTCGGCTGTCACCCCTAGCACTTCTGTCCCAGAAAAGAGGGCCATGACCCTGGATCATCCATAGGGATATCGTTCGGATCAATACCTGACAAGTCTTGAAGCTTGCGAATCATGGTCGGATCATCATGTCCCAGGACATCGAGCTTGAGGACGTTCTCATCAATATCGTGGAAGTTAAAGTGGGTGGTCTGCCATTCAGCTGTCACATCATCTGCCGGATACTGGACCGGAGTAAAGTCATAGACATCCATATAGTTTGGAATAACAACGATCCCACCCGGGTGCTGACCGGTCGTCCGTTTGACCCCAGCTGCACCAAGAGCTAAGCGTTCGACCTCGGCATCTCGGTAGTACTTGCCAAAATCACGCTCATAGCCCTTGACAAAACCATAGGCAGTCTTAGCTGCGACCGTACCTACCGTTCCTGCCCTGAAAGGCATATTCTTCCCCAAAGATATCGCGGACATCCAAGTGGGCACTCGGCTGGTCTTCCCCGGAGAAGTTCAAATCGATATCGGGTACCTTGTCCCCATCGAAACCAAGGAAGGTTTCAAAGGGAATATCCTGCCCGTTTTTGCTGAGCTTGTGGCCACAGTTTGGACAATCCTTGTCCGGCATATCAAAACCAGATCCATAAGAACCATCTGTGATGAACTCACTGTACTGGCACTGGCTGCAAACATAGTGAGGCGAAAGCGGATTGACCTCAGTGATCCCGATCATGGTCGCGACAAAGCTAGATCCAACAGATCCACGCGATCCAACCAGGTAGCCCCGCTCATTAGAACGGTGCACCAGCATTTGCGATGCCAGATAAATCACGGCAAAACCATTCCCCAAGATAGAGGTCAATTCCTTTTCAATCCGCAAATCGACAATATCAGGAAGTGGATTACCATAGATCTCAAAGGCTCGCTTATAGGTCAATTCCGCAACCGTTTCTTCGGCCTTGTCGATAAATGGCGTATAGAGGTCACCCTTGACCACTTCGACCGGCTCAAAGGTCTCTGCGAGCGCATTGGTGTTTTCAATAACAATCTTGCGCGCCAAGTCTTCTCCCAAAAAGGCGAATTCGTCCAGCATTTCATTGGTGGTTCTAAAATGCGCTTTTGGCAGTGGCGCTGGCTGGGCATCTTCTCCGTGTCCGATGGTCCGGTTGATCATGGCTCCTTGACCAAGACTACGGACAATGATCTCCCGATAGATCTCATCTTCCGGCTCCAGATAGTGGACATTTCCTGTCGCAAGAACAGGCTTGCCGAGGCGATCTCCCACTTCGATCAAGCTCTTGATAATGGTCTGGAGCTCCTCCATGTCCTTGACCTGCTCCTTGGCAATGAGGGGTGCATAAATAGCCGGTGGCATAACCTCGATAAAGTCGTAATACTTGGCCACTTCGACTGCCGCATCCACACCTTGCGACATGACCGCATCAAAGACTTCCCCTTCTGAGCAGGCCGATCCGAGGATCAAGCCCTCGCGGTGATCGTCCAGCACAGTCTTTGGAATCCGTGGGACTCCTTCGAAATACTTGGTCCCAGAAAGTGAAACCAGTTTAAACATATTCTTAAGGCCAGTCTGATTCTTGACATAGAGAGTCGCATGCTTGACCCGCGCCTTCTTATAAGAATTCTCATCGATCAAATCGATATTCAGATCCTTAAGATTGGTCACGCCATGCTTTTCAGCGACATCTTTGATGAAGATAAAGAGCAAGCGTCCCGTCGCTTCCGCATCGTAGTTGGCCATGTGGTGATGCTCCAAGCCCACCCCAAAGCGCTTGGTCAATGGCCCCAAGCCATGCCGTTTAAAATCTGGATAGAGGTTACGGGCAAATTCCAGGGTATCGATGACCGGCTGGGTAATCTTAGGAAGGCCATGGCGCTCATAGTTGGCATTCATGAAGCCCACGTCAAAGGTGGCATTGTGGGCAACGAGAACCGTTCCCTCACAGAAGGCCTGAAATTCCTTCAAAACCTGCACCAAGGGCTTGGCACCCCGGACATGCTCATTGGTGATCCCTGTCAATTGGGTCGTAAAGGCGGACAGAGGATGGCCTGGATCGATAAATTCGTCAAACTCCTCAATGACATTGCCCTTGTACATCTTAGAAGCAGCGACCTGGATCAAGTCATTATAAATAGCTGAAAGTCCCGTCGTTTCCACGTCAAAGACCACATAAGTCGCTTCATTGAGGTCCAGATCCACCTCGTTATAGGTAATGGGTACCTTGTCCTCTACGATATTGGCTTCCATCCCATAGATCAGCTGGATCCCAGCTTTCTTGGCTGCTTTAAAGCCATGTGGGAAGCTCTGCACATTGCCATGGTCGGTGATGGCCACCGCCTTATGGCCCCACTCAGCTGCCTTGGCGATCAGCTCTTCGACTTCCGGCAGGGCATCCATCGTCGACATATTGGTATGCGCGTGGAATTCCACCCGGCGCTCACCCTCTGGCATCAGGTCCTTGCGGGCATAATGCACGACTTCCTGGATGTCTTGGACATTCATGGTCAAGTCGCGCGTGAAATTGTTCATTTCGATATTTCCCGCACCCGGAGCCAGCTGTTCTTCTTGATCATGTCAAACTTCTGGGCTTCTTCCTCATTTTTTTGACCCATTTCTGAAGGGAAAAACTCGAGGTATAGTCGGTCATCTTAAAGCTGATCAAGACCCGACCGGTCCGCGTCACCTTGTGCTCCACGTCAAAGACCACACCCTCAAAGACAATCCGGTTTTCTTCTGTTGTGATCTCGATCATCGGAGTGATCTCGGCCTTGTCTAGCTTAGGTTTAGCTGCCGCCTTCTTAGATTTGAAATCAAAGGCTGGCTTTTCTTCAACCGCTGGTGGCGGAGCCATCTGGGCCAAGGATTCCATAGCCCGCAAGGTCTCTTCATTGGCCGCTTGGAAGATCTTTTTCATTTTCCTGCTCAAAGCGCGCCACTTCTTGCTCTGTCAACTCTTCATCAGACTCCACTCGACAGGTGAAATGCGGAAAACCAAAGGCTTCCAACTGCTTGGCAAGATTTGGTAAATGATTCTTACGAAAATGCTCCGTATCGACCGAAGACGGCCCTGAGATGACCAATTCCTGCCCTTCCGCGCGCACCTGCAAGTCTTGGTACAGCCCCTTAAAGCCTTGACTAGCGCAAGGGCCATCCTCAAAGACCTCACGATAGTAGGCCTGCAATAAATCAGCAGAAAAATCCGGATTGGCTACTTGGATGGTAAAGGTCGCTTGGTTTCCTGTCTTTGAAAATTCGTCCTTCAAGCGCTGGCGCAATTCCTTAAACAAAGTAATTGGCAAGACTTCCGCAAAGGCAAAGCGGAACTCCCAAACCCGGCTGACCTTGTGCACCACGACTTCTTGAATCTCCGCATGCAAAAAGGCACTGGAAGATCGCATCTCCAGCGGCATATCTAGCTGATCCATTAAAATTTCAAAGGTGTTGGACATTGTTTCTCCCTTGATCTTGATTCTTTTGCTCGCTTTTGAGTGGCCCAACTCTAAGCAAAAACAGACCATTCAAAAACATTCGTAACCCTTATTTTATCACAATTTAAGGATTAATTCGAGGGAGAAGTGAAGACAAAATCACCGATAGGACGGTGATTCCTCAATGATTGGTCAACAGCAGGCAATCCTGATCATTCCCCACTTGTTGCCTCTGTTTCTGAGCTGGAACTCGGTGTCCGAAGCAGGTCCTTCATCTGTGACTGGACCGCTTCTCGTGAGCTTTATTCTTGCTTTTTGGATATTCTCCATAGCAGGTTGCAACTTCTGCCGATTTCCACTTTTTCCTCTTGCTCTTTTTGCGCTTGGAGGGTCGGACGGTACATGGCAAAAGAAAGCCCCGATGAACACTAAAAAGAGAACCAGGTGGTTCTCTCTATGTTGTAACTTTTCATCGACCTACTAAAGTTGATAAAGAGCCGATAGTTTTTCAGTATATCCTGTAAACTCATTGATTTACCGAATAGTATTTTATGAGTTCTAGTTTCTATACTTTTGATCCTTCTGCGACTAAATCGTATGGGAAGTAAGGAACCCTTCTAGCTGTTTATAATCCAATCCCTTAATTTTACAAATAGCACCTGATTCAAAGGACCAGTATCCCTACATGATTTTTATATTCTGCTTATGTAAATCATACCACCCTGCATCTCTGCTCCCTTGATACCATTTCTTATTTAAATATTCTTTGAGCAGGTTTAGAGCTTGTTCAGAATTTTCCTCTTCAATTATTTTTTCCGAGTAAAACCATAGGGCCTTGGGAAATTATAGTTTATTCGAATCTTCCAATTAGGATGACGATATTGAATCAAATAGTCAATTAAATAATCTTCCGGATCATCATTTCTAATCAAATCCACTAGCTGGTCGAAAAACCTCATCTTCAATTTCTAACAAAATACCAATAGATAATGCCCATAACATTTGTTCATAGCCCTCACTCTTATGCCATATTGGAATTAAAGAAGTCACAAATGAGATATATTCCTCTTTAAAATCTGACAAAGGGGCTCCAATAGAATAAGTAGATAGCAAAATATCTTTCTGATAAGACAAGATGGTAGCTAAAGTTGAATTATATACTTCTATTGTTGGTTTTTATAGTTTTCAATTCCATTATCTAAATCAATTTGAAGTTTTATTAATTTCTCTTGAAAAATATAACAGTGCCTCTTTATTGGACTTCAGTCCTTCTTTATAATTCTCCTCTGTATTTAATACATCACGTAAATCCATTTTATATCTCCTTAATTAAGGCCAAGCAGTCCCTGGCTTTCACTTTAACGATCCTACCTGTAGAATCTGTAATTTCTTCAGCATAATAAGTTGAAACATTTCCACTCGTATCAACCTTTACTGATGACAAACTCTACATCTCCATCATCCAACGCCTCTTTCAATTTGAATTTCTCAGCTCCATCTAGTGCATTAATTCTATCTCGAACCCACTGCTCTGACATCTGGGGACCTGATTTCGTATGTTGATTAATTTCTGAACTCCCCCACTTAGTTTCGTTAATAACATAAGATGGTGGTGGTGTTTGGTTTCTGTAGATTCCATCAATCCCTTAACAATGGGATCATCAATCCCACCTGGTGCTGGTCTCCCAATACTCTCAAGTGTGTATGTGTTTCCGTTAGCACTCACATTTTTCTCTCACTATCCGCATGTTATCATCAGCCAGTATTTCTCCAGCATTTGATTTTTGAAGAGTACTAGCCACTTCTGGGTCGAAATCTTTGATTCTAGGGTTCAGTTGTTCGAAGTGTTGTGTTACTTTTGGATTAGGAACACCTCCCCCTTGAAGAACACCATCTACATAAACTTTTTCAACACCAAGGCTATCTTTATATTTCCAAACTTGAGTCCCGTCCGACATATGCTCAATTGTAAATTCATGATTAGGTTTATTCAACCACTCCCTGCGGGTGAGAAGCACCGTCTGGTTTATTAGCCTGAACAAAATCAGTAACGGTCCGATAATGTTCCGCTTTCATTTGATCCCATGTAGTATAATGTTCAACATCTTCTACATGAACTTCTTTTTGTTTGCTTCCTTTCTTCATTTCAGATTTTGTTGGGCTTATTTCAGCTTCATGTACTTTTTAGTACATCACCTGCTTCAGGAACATCCAAATCAACCTTCGGCTTAGCTGTTCCAATATGATCAACAGCTTCACCTTTTTATAGTAGATAAATCTTTTCGGTTTTGTCAACACATCAATATCTGGTTTCTTGATTTTGGAACTGCAGTTGCTGCTCCAGCTACTGCTTCAACTGGTTTAATTTTTTTGATGTTTCCACATCCACATGAGGTTTAGGAGTCGATGACAAATCTGCTTTTAACAGTTGGTTCTATTTTTCAGATCTAATTTAGAATTTTTCTTCTGATGAACAACTGTTGGATCAATTTTTAAGCTTCTTAGAATTCAATCCCGAGCTATCAACTTCAATATGCTGTTTCGTAGAATTTGTTGGTATGTCAGGGTACGTCAGGAGCATTCGTCTTACCAAATTTCCCGTTTAAGAGGCCTCCAGCTTTCTTTGCAGCGAAACCTTGTGCTTGTCCCATCACCAAATTTCCGATAGCTGCTTTGGGATCTTTATCAGTAGCAAAATGCATAAACCACTTTAGATGCATCATTTACATCATCTGCATGCGAGGCAAGTTTTAATAGAGTAGATCCAGCTTTCCCAGCTTTTTTTCTCAATTTTTGTTAAATAGGATCCAGCACCTGCTGACAAAAACGACTGATGCTGCATCAATTCCGGCCCATACTCTCTCTTCAGTAGACAGCCGATCTCCCTGTGATCATTGTATGACCTGTTACCGCTGAGTAGCCACTATCTATAGTAAGATAGGCCGTCGAGGCATAAGTAAGAGCCAAAGAGCTTCCACCAGTAAAAAGGGAGAGCACAACTCCTCCTACAGCTCCTACCCAGGCAAGTATCTTGATACCTGTATCAACTTTTTGCAGAGTTTCTCTATGCTCCTCATAATAACGACTTGCTTTTAGTTTTTGGTAGTCCGGAATTTCTTTCGGATACATTAACTCAAGAACTTCCTCTGCACTCTTTCCTTTAATTTGCTTGAGTTGCTCATCTGTCATTTTTTATCCTTATGCTTCAGAGATTCTTTTACAGCTTCTAGACGTTTACTATAGACATCTTTTGCAGCCTTAATGGGAGAGGCTTTCCCATCAAGGATTTCTGATAAATTATATGGAACTTCTTTCTTATAATCATGGTACGTAGTAGGAGAGTACGCATTTACATAAACAGGCCTGTAATCATGTTCAGTCCTTGTTAAATTCTTTGTTTTATATTTGAGTCTGATCCATTTATTTTGTTCAAACCTTCAAGTACTTTATCAATACCAAGTGTAAACTTACTATCAATATTCTGCATAATGTTTTGATGAATTTTCTGAGCACTTTTTAGTATCTTAGAGACCCGGGTCGTAGCTTTATCAAACTCATCACTATTTTTAGTAACATTTAACGCCGCCTCCCCAGTTTGTACATAAAGATCTGCCACGCCCTCACTGGTAACAGTTTTAGCAACTTCCTCGATATCGTTGATGAGCTGACTCATTGATTTGCTAGATCCACCACTAGGATAGCCACCACTGACATAATTGCTATATGCGTTAACACTGCTAGTAGATCCTCCACCACTAGATTGTAAATTCGAACCAGCTTCAGAAAAGTCGCTTTTATTTGAGTAATACTTGCTCATCTAATTCCCCTTTTCGCTTCCTTCTTTTTCCTGCTCTTTAATATTTTCTTGAATTTGTTGAACGGCTTCTTTCGGATTGCTATATATATAATCCCTATCTTCTGAAGAGGTATCTGGTGATTCTAACAGTAAGCCAGCTACATAAGTAGCCATAACCTTATCTACATCAACCATTCCATCATAGGTATTCTGAGCATGTTGCCACAACACTTCTGCTAATGTTCCAAACTCCTGTGCCTTTTAAAACATAGTTTGCAAAAACCATTATTTGCTGAGCGGTTTGCGACTAAATCATGAAACGCCCCTTGAGAAGATAACGATGAGATAGTTGAGCTAATATGACTCAATTTTGCAGTAATTTGACTTGAGTACTCCACTATTGTCATACAGTGATAAATTAATTGTTCCTGATCAGACAAGACTAACTTAATATCTACTCCCATAATTCTCCCTTCACTTTTAATTTCTGAATCAATTGTTTCTTAAACTGCTCACCACTAATAGATCTGCGAGTCTGGTTCTCCATATCATATTCATATAAATATTGGTCACTCCTGTAGTACAGTCTGTCTTGAACATTATGTGACGAATCATTAATTTGAATACGAAGTGCATCATCATTTGGATGATGAAGAACTAGTTTTAAATAAGCTTCTGCTTCCCATTCTGAATGCAGATAATCTTTTTTTATTAGCGTCTACATTTTTGTAGGATCGGATAAAGTGATATTAAAGAGGCTAAGAATATAGCTGTACCCACGCGATCAATTAAAAACTCATTTTCATCATTTTGAATGAGAATAATTGCCATCCTATCATACTCATCTACATTAGGAGAATAATAAAACAATTGATTGACATTGCAATGATAATTAGCTTGTGCATACTCATCTAGATAAGCACCGTATTGTATGCATTCTTCCGTAGGTGTACCATCTACAATCAACTCCATATTCGATAGGTCTTCAAAACCCTTTTCTACTATTCTCAATAAAGCTTCTTTTCTAGTTTCACCTTCTTTGGCAGGCAAAGGAAGAAAAGCAATATCATTTGAATGATCATTAAACATATGTAGCGCATATAAAGCTTCTAACGTAAACATCATGCTCCGTCAATCTCCTTTATTACTGTTGATGAAGGAATTGAAGAGAGAAGCCCCTCAAGACCGTAAATTGTTGTTTTAAAATCTTGGATATTGTTAAAAAAATCAGTACGGTAAGTTTCAAGAAATGTTCGCAATTCTACGTACTGGTCTTTTGCTTTTCCCTTCCACTCTTTTTCAAGTCCTTTTAATGAAGTAATCTCAGCATCTATCGAATTAAATAGGTTAGCAATCTCTATCAATTCATTTTCAATTGCTGCTATATTACTATCATCATACTCAACAGTAGAACTTTCATAGGTAGTGTCTATAGAGTTAATATTGGTATCCATCTTTTTCTTCCTTTCATCACCAAATCCGTTCCCAAAAAGGTTTTTCCCTTATTATATTTTTGATTTATTACTACTGATTGAACTATCTAATGCAGCGATTTTAGCAGTCAAAGAACTATACAAATTTTTATATGAGGTATTTGCATCTCTCACAAAATCCGTGAATTCTTTGATCTTATCTTTATCATTTTGTAGTTTTGTTTTTCATAGTTGAAAGATAATGATATCCTTCATTTCCATCAATCTTTTTAATTGCATCCTTACATTCATCAATATATTTCGTAAAGTGTTTTTAGTGAAATATCCTGATCTAGCCCATGGTTACTAATCGCATTTTTTTACTCTTATATATTTTTCTTTCCGCTATATCACTATCAATTTGTGCTTTCAAACTTGCGTCACTCATTACTTACTCCTTCACTTTCAACCAATTTTGCTGTTTTGCTTTTTCTGCAATATCATGTGCTTTATTAATATCTAAGGATGATTTATCAGAGGTTGAATTTGACTCAATACTTTCTTTAATTTCTTGACCAGTTTTAAATTCTTCTTCATCTATAACTGAAGAAGGTGTTGTCGATTTCTCCTTAGGTTCCTCTACGCTCTCATCTGTTACAGATTCTACATCCCTATTATTACTTATAACCTCTGAACCTATATCTGTTTTTGGGACGGGCCTATAAAACATGAAGAAGCCTACAATGACTGTTAAAAGAGCAACAGCAGATATTATAATCCCCTTCTGCATATCTTCCACAGGTATTTCAACACCCTTAATAGATAATTCCTTCCACTCCGGATGTTCTTCCTCAGCTTCTTTCTTTGCTTTTAAAAAGCAGGCGTAATCAACACCTGGTTCATTAAAGTAAGTGCTCCAAGCGTCATCAGTAAAAAAGGAATATGGCGTGATTTACTGATAATAACTAGGATCCCCCTAAAATAGAAATCAAGGCAATAATGATATTAATTGTAGTCCAAATTTGCAGTTGTTTTTTTATTTGTAAATAAATTTCTTTTGACATTTCTTTTTCCTCATTTCGTAATCTTCAACTTCGTCTGAGAAGCTGGATAGTATAGATATACTTGATCTACTGGTAGAATTAACTCACGATCAATACTTGTCCGATTATAGATAGTCTGACCCGATAGATTCAAAAGGCATCAAAGCTGAATCTATTTGGGACTTCAAATACTTAGCTGTACCATTAAGCTGAAATAATGTTCTTTTGTATACTAACTCCAAAATGCAAACCTACATTTAAGTACTCCTTTCATTAACAGAGCAGTATTATTTGTCTCTGCTCCTCATTCAGCTACAAACCAATCTATCTCATGATAAAAGATACATTGTTCAAATTCACTACCATTTTGTCATGCACACTTCATTTGTTAAATATACTTTAGAAGCGAAATTCCACACGAGATAGCTATTCATGACATATCCTTCAGAAAAAAATGACAATAGATCAATTAAGTACTACTATTATACCGAAAATTAGTTTGATGGTCAAAATAATCACTAAATGGAGAGAGCTTAGAGATTTAAAAAGAGAGAAATCGTCGTTCTCTCTTAGTGTTGAGTTTTTACAATTTCCTATTGATTATGAAAAAGGCGCTTTTCATCACCTCTAATTACTCTGGCAATTCCACCTTCAAACTCATATCTGTATCCTGCAATGCCTTCTGAACAGCGACTAGGAAAGCTAGCCCATTATCAGATGGAGAATATTGGAAAGTGATATGAATGACCTTTTTGTCAAAATTATCTCCATATCGTTCCAAATACTGTTTGCTTTCCAAAAAATAGATATAGTTGTTGAGTTTTTTTCTTGGAGCATCTCCAGGTGAACTCCTTCTATTTCCTCCTGCCAGTTAAGAGGATCTACAAGAAGAAGTTCTAAATGATTGTCTACCGTTCCAATTGCATCAAGTTCTGTTGGTTTCAACTCCAAAGAGAAAGCTTGTTTTACCAATGTACGAAATTCATCTACAGAGAATAATCGCTTACTGTGCTCAGGGTTTTTTAAAATTACAGATGGATTATTTTCAATGAAGAGCTTAGTAGATTCATCTCTTGTATATTGATTTTTAGATTTCCAGAAACCATAATGAGCATAATTCATCAACTCTTGACCTGTATGCTCACCTGCCAAATAACTGTCCACTGCTTCTTTTCGGAATTTCTTTAACAACTTCTGGCATGGTAATATTAAACGTTGGATAGCGCAAGAAATATTTATCTCCATCTTGACAAATTTCTAACACATCCTTCTCACTTACGTGAATTGTTTCCATTCTTATCTCCTTTATCGTTTTCCCCAAATTTCAATTAGGTCTAACTTATCTATTGGAACTTTATCAATAACTGCCTCAGGAACTCCTCCTGGATATGTTTTTCCCTCCTGGACGCCACTGTGGGTTTACGCGTGAACCTTCTTCATTTCCGTCAGGGAATTCTATAATTATGAACTTCTTGTGGCTACTACCATTTTAGGAGAATCTCCTAGGCTACCAGGGTCTAATCCTAACAAAAGCTTCTAACTTTCTAGCATCACCATTAGCTTCTTTGATCATAGCATCCGCTACATGTCTAGGAAAAACAAATGCTCCATCATCTCTGCCAAACTGATTGTATCTTATAATATTTTTCATTATCCTTGACAAAGGCCGCTACTCCATCATCAAACAGTCGTTTATGTTGTTCTAAATACTCTTTTGAAAGATAAACTTCTGGATTAGGTCGTAAGATTCCATTTTCCGGATCTGGTTTAATAGCAGTGATAGATTTTATTTGAGCGCTACTCAAATCCGCCTTCGGAAATTCAGCTTAATTTGGTCTGCCATTCAGGTGAGAACTGGGAACTACCATTGATTACATCAATTCTGGTTCCTTTTTGGAATTTCAGTCCCTCCAGCAAATTTTTCCTTTACCTGCACCAACAACTTCTCCACCATATTTCGATAAATTGTCAAGAATTTCTTGGCGTTCCTTCGATATACCATTTTTGGCAGTCGTATAATCTTGAATTCGAATATTTCCTTCCTCATCAACTCCAATAGCTTTCAATCGAATCTTTTGATCTTTACCATCCACGCTATGTGTTTTTAACTGTAATATTCGTTTCAACATCGTTAAAGTTTAATTTAAATTCTTCAATTCTATTACCTGAAAAGGCCTCATAGGTAGAAAAAAATTTTTGTTTGGATATGTTATGTTTTTTTGAGCCACTCAGACATGGACAATGGTTCGCTGCCGCTCTTTAACTTTCTATCAACATAATTTTGATATTCCAATTCAGTATTTTTAATTTTAAATGGTGGCATTTCGCCCACATTAGCAATACTACCAGTGGAAAAATCATTATTGTTTGTAAGATTTTGGTTGGCTATATCACTTCTTTCAAGCCACTCGGTTATGGATAACGGTTCGCTGCCACTCTTTAACTTTCTATCAACATAATTTCGATATTCCAATTCAGTATTATTAGTTGAAAATAGAGGTGACTCATCTGTATTTGTCAATACATTTATACTTTGTGATTTATTTTGAGCACGTGCCAATCCTGCTCCCCCTAGTTTGCCAATACCAAAACCAATTAGAGACATAGTTGGATCTTCACCCTTCACCACATAATCATACCCCGTATGTAGTAAACCAACTCCATCTCCTATTCCATTTCCTGTTTTATTAACAGCATTGATAATGTCATCAGTAACTCCTGCTGCTTTTAAACCTTTTCCTAAACCAAGTGTACCAAGTGTCCAAAGTGTCTCTACACCAGCCCATATTCTATCATCTGTATCAAGTTCAGTTCCAGCAAGCATAGTGTGTCCTGTTGCTGCAGCATATCCTCCTGAAGTAGCTTCATACGCTAACCCTAATGTACCTGCTCCCGACGCAACAAGGGTAGCTCCTGCTACAACTCCTGGACTTGCTGCTCCAAATGAAACTGCACTTGCAATAAGTGAAACTACAATTAAACCGATACCCAGATATGCTTCCAGAGGCTCCAACCATGCTTTATTATCCTCTTGCCACTGAAAATGTTTAAGTGAGCTATAATTCCCAGCTTGTTGATACTTAAAAAACATGGATAATAATTCTTCATCTGTCTTGTTACTTAAATAAACGGGGCCATCATCAAGATGTTGTTTTTCGAATATTTTACGTAAGTCACTCACACGTTTTAGATAAACTTCTTTTGTTGCTGCTATCGGACTCTGTTGGTAATCTAGCAACTCTGCTAAGGTATAGTACTTGGTTTCAGTGCCTGCTATTCCTTGAGTTTCACTTTTCATTTTTATTACTTGATAGGAAAGATGAGTAGTTGTATAAGGATTGTTACTTCCATTGACACTATTTAACGACTCTAAACTGGCATCAATTCCTGTCGTAAATTTATTATCGATTCTCTCCAACACTTCACTATGAATTCGTGTAGCCAAATTCAGCATTTTTTCAACTTTATCGTAAGAAGTAGCAAATGTTATTTCTGGCATCTCCTTTCCTAGCTCCGCATCCCCTACTGGACTATAGAGAAAAGACAGCCCTTCATTCTGGACAACTTCTGTAACTTCCTTAATATCTGATAAAGCATTGGTCACTTGAGATCTGGCATAACTGACTGAACCAGTCATCGAACTAGCTTGTAATCCTGCACTAAAATCTGGATGATTAGAATAGTATTTTGTCATATTTACCTCATTCTTGTTCCGTAGATTCAGGGTTACTTTGGTCAGTAGAGACCGGCTTACCCTGTAAAGCATCTTTGATTTTCTCAAAAGATTCCTTCGGGTTCTTACGAATATAGGCTTGTGTATTCGATAGTTCCTTTTTGTTGTTCAGCAGAAATAGGTGACGTAAGAGGTGCCTTCGCATTCAAAATAAAATTGGCAATTTGTATCGCCTGAATATTGTCCATATCAACAAATTCCTTATAAGTATCAACTGCATGTTGGTGGAGAATACTTGCCAATGTTTCCATTTCTTGAGCTTTCACGGTATAGAAATTTAAATCCTTGTCTTTCGATATATACTGTTTAAAAATACCTTCACTGCTTACATCTGGTAGAGCGGTAATTGCGCCAGATATATGTGAAATAAGCTTGCCTACAAGCAATCACTATATTATTAGCTTTTTAGGATCAACTCTTCCTGTTCATTCAACTCTATCCCAATAGCACCATCACTTGTATTTATTCCTTGTAAGTTCGATTTTGCCATTTTACACTCTCACTTTCATACCTTTAATCAGTGTGTGTTTTAACTCATCAGCTGATACTGAACGAATTCTTTCACGCATTAAATCATATTCAAATAAACCACTATCAGTATTAAAGAAGAGGACATCTCCTGTGATTTTTTTCCCAATTCCTCTGTCATCAACCGTATCATTTTTGAATTTTTTTATAATAAAATTGCAACTTCATATAAGCGTATGGTTCCCATTCAGCTTTTTAAATAATTTTTTTCTTTTTCATTTAAATTATGTAAAATTTCATGGTTTTCCATAAGAATGCTTAACAGAGCAATGGTGTTAAAATAATCAATTATAAATTCACCCTCAGCAATTTTTTTAATAATCACTACCATTCGCTTCCCCTGATCAATACCAGGAGCGCAATAATAATTACTGTCTATTTGAAAATGATACGAACTTTTGGCGTACAAGTCTAAAAAATATCCATAGACTACGAATTCAGGTGTTGGTTGACCATCTTTAACAAGTTCCAAAGCCTCTAAATCTTTATAGCCCTTTTGTAACACCTTCTGTAGCTGTGATTTTCTATTCTCATCTGAGTTAAGTGGAGGCAATGGGATAAAAGGCAAATCATTAGAATAGTCATTCATCAAGTGCAATGTATATAGTGCTTCAAGAGTTAATTTGGTCATACCTGATCTATCTCCTTTATTACATCTGCTAGGGGGATTTGATCTAATAAGCTATCTAAACCTATCACACATATCTTCAATTTTTCAACACTATTCATATAATCATTACAATACTGTTTTTAAAAATATTTTTTTAAATCAAGATACGTTTGTTTCGCTTCACCTTGCCATTGAGCTTCGTATGATTCCATAATTTCTATTTGAGTTTTTAACCTCTTCAAGCTGGAAAAACTGCACTATATAAATCCAATTTAATATTAATTAAATTACTACTGTCATATTTTTATTGTTTCAGCACTTCCCCAAGAACCACTACTATCATTGATCCAAGTATTCATTACATCTGCCATACCAAACTCCTTTCATAAGAGCAATTAGAGATAATAATATTCATCAAAAAAACCTACTTTTGCCTTTAATTCATTTTTATCATTAGTAATAAGAATATCGAGCGAGGTAATATAAGTCTCCAAAGTCTCATACATACGTTTAAACGAACTAGCCGATTGTTGGACGTGATTACGATATTCTTCCAATGTTTTAATCTCCGTTGCCAATTTTTCTCTAAAATTTGACAAGTAGCCGTATCCAACATTTCCATCAATTTTACTCAATGTATCTTTAGCAATCTCTATAAAGGCATTTATATGATTAAACTCATTTGAAAAAAATGTAAATTGTGACTTTCTATCGACTTCCTAACTCGCTCATATTTGCTTTTTAGAGCCGTATTGTTTTTCAATATTCTTTTTTAGTTGCGCTTCTCTTTCCTTTGATTTAGCCATTGTTTTTTTCACCTCTTTTATTTTACGAAATTCTCTCAATTAAATAGTTGAAATTGAACAGATGAACAGTCTCTTATTCTTTTTAAAGATCGCATTTGGTGCATTGGTAGAAGTTCTAAACTCACTTTGAGGTTTGTAAAGAAAAGCAAAACTGACAATAATCACCAACAAACTAGAACCAAGTACAAGTAACCTTTTTAAATGCCAATCCCATGGTAAAGGAATTTTAGCAGTAATACCAGATTGTCTAATCCAGTCTGGATGCTGTCTCATAATTTGATTGGCAGCAAATATGGGACGTAAATAAGTGAACAACCCTAAATTTATAACAAATCCTATAACTCTAAAATGATATTTATTAGAATAAGCAACATGATTAACTTCCATAAGGATCATGCCTAGAATCACAATTATAATTAGGAACAATATACCAATTGATCTCCATAGACCTTCTCTACGATAAAGTTTAAGTTCATCAAAAGACATTTCTTCGAATTTTTTATCCATTTTTTTCTCATTTCGTAATCTTCAATTTCGTCTGAGATGCTTGATAGTGTAAGTATACTTGATCTTCTGGCAAAGCTTCCTCACGACCAATGCTTGTCCGAGTATAGATAGTCTGATCCGACATCTTCATAGCAATCAAAGCTGTATCTAGTTGGGACTTCAAATATTTAGCAGTGTCATTGTAAGCGGAAATAAAGTTCTTATGCATACTGAATACAAAGTGTAATCCTACCTTAAGCCCCTCTTCCATTAATTGAGCAATATCATTCGTGTCTACTCCACTTTCTGATACAAATTGTCCCATATCGGTGATAAAGATATAATGTTCAAAGTCGCCACCATTTTGTCGTGCATATTGAACTTGACTTTGTAATTGTTCAATAACAGATTTAAAATCAGATGTTGACGGAACATAGTTATTAACGCTCGCAACGAATGTTTTATATTCATCGGTTGGATCCAATATTGTGACCTTATGACCTGAAACAGTTTCAATAACTGTCCGAATCATATGTTTTGTAACAAGTGACAATGAACTATCTTTATCAGAGAGCAACATCAAGTGTTTCAGTTTCTTCATTGGAAGTCCAATTGTTTCAACTTCTTCTAATTCAAGACCAACTGGTAGTCTATGATCTTCAATTACTTTTCTAGTAGTTGGCATACTCATAAAGTTCTGAATTGTCAACTCATCTGGCACCATTGGGATTCCTGCTGGTGTGCGGCCTGTCCACATCTCTTTGAGACTTTGGACTTGATCGCGAAGGTTGTTGATGATTTGGATATCATTGTCCCCCGCGACTGGTAAGGCGAACTGGACGACATCGACTTCGTCACGTTTCATGAGGGCGCGTCCCTTGATGTCTTCCATCGTAGACGCCAGTGGGGTTGCTCCCACGATCCCGCGAACTTCAGAGATATCATTTTGTGGCAAGGTCAGCTGGTGCTTAAAGTTTGAATAGAGCTGAGCCCGTAGGTTGTTCTGACGGCTAGCTGTGATGATCAAGTGCACACCGATGCTGAGACCTTCACGAGAGATCCGCATGAAGAGCTTGAAGAGGTCTGTTTCATAGGGCTCGTCCTTCATAGACTCATAGCTATCCATGAGGATGACCATGGTTGGCTCTTGCTTACCGGTTACTTCACGGTAGAGGGCGATGGTTCCGACCCCATGCTCGGAGAGGAGCTTCTTACGGCGATCCAACTCGCGGTTGATGATCCGGATGAATTTCTGGATTTTCTCCGTCTGATCGAGCAGCAGGCTATCGGCCACATGTGGCAATTGAGTCAAGGGTGCTAGACCATTGGTTCCGAAATCGAGCAGATACATAGTCAGATTTTCTGGGCTCTGCTTGCGAGCCAGATCCATAGCTGCTGTCTGGAGGAAAGTGGTCTTTCCTGTACCTGGACTTCCGTAAAGGAGGATATTCCCATCTTTTGACAGATCAATAGCAACAGCTTCTTGCTTTGCGCTTGCGGGATATCGGCGACCCCAATCAGGACGCTTGGAGCTGTCCGTTTTTGCCAAGCCTCGATCGGCACGACCTTGTCCAACTCATCCAGCGTGATCCGCTCTTTGAGCGGTGGCAACCATGGTTGGGCCACAGCTGCGATGCCTTCTTGTTGATGCAAGTGGTTGATTTCTTGCACGATGACATCCAGTTCTGTTGGCACTTCCTTGATTTCTTCTGCCATATCCAGACCGGAGAGGTCTTGGTTGAGGACTTCGTATTGGCCCAGTTCATTGATCAAGTAGATGGTATGGTCTTCGATCCCTAGCTGGTCCTTTTCAGGCTGGTAGTCTGCTCCTGACCAAGCAGTTTGAAAGAGTTCATAGACTTCGTTATTCCCGACTTGGAGGTAGGCACGACCGGTCTGTGTGATCTCAGCTGCATCTGCTGTCCGCAGCATCTCCATGGAGTCCCCACGGTCAGCCACTTTGAGGGCTAGCTTGAAGCGGGAGTTAGACCAGATCTGATCATCCACGACCCCAGAAGGTTTTTGCGTCGCAAGGATCAAGTGTACCCCAAGGGAACGCCCGACACGCGCGATAGAGACCAATTCCTTGATGAAGTCTGGTTGGTTGACCTTGAGTTCGGCGAACTCATCACTAATCAAGAAGAGGTGAGGAAGCGGTTCTGTCGCTTCACCCAGTTTAAATTTCTTTTGGTATTGGTTGATATGGTTGACCCCATATTGACCAAAGAGCCGCTCCCGACGATGAATCTCCGCATTGATAGAGGCTAGGGCCCGCATGGACTGGGCACCATCCAAGTTGGTGATGGTCCCAAGCAAGTGAGGCAGATCCTTGAAGAGGTTGGCCATTCCCCCACCCTTGTAGTCGATGAGGAGGAAAGCCACATCATGTGGGTGGAAGTTGACGGCAAGGCTCAGGATATAAGACTGAATGGTTTCAGACTTACCAGAACCGGTTGTCCCTGCGATCAAACCGTGGGGTCCATGAGCTTTTTCATGGAGATTGAGATAGACCAAATCGTCCTTACCGCGCAGACCGATCGGCACGGCCAAACTTTGGTAAGGGGCATGGCTCTCCCAACGACTCAAGACCTTAAGGTCATTGAAGGTCTCCGCTTGGTACATTTCAAGGAAAGTCACCGAGTCTGGAATTGAGCTCTTGAGCTGTTGGATATGTTTCAGTGGGGCAAGGCCACGTGAGATGGCTTCCTTGTCATAGCCTTCAGGGAAGTGATCCAATTGGAAGTCGAGCTCACGAAGAACCCCTTCTTGCAAGAGCAATTGCCCTTGGTTGCGGTCCTTGATGGAGATAACCGTTTGGATATTTTCAGAAAGAGATGAGAGGCACATCTGCCACATAGATAATGGAGCAGCCGAGCTCTGTCGGATCCTCACGGAAGAACTCCATGATGACATGGTCCAAAATCAAGGTTTCATCGGTGATGAGGACCACATAGTGAGGGTGGAAGATCTTGGTATCATTGGCTTTTTCTTCCTCTTTTTGCGCCTTACGGAGCTTGAGGATTTGGTTGAGACTGTTTAAGACCTGATCGCGTGTCCGCTGATTGTAGACAAAGCTACGGACATTCATGTCTTGCAGCGTCGCATGAGGCAACCAGCGCATCCAATCCCAGCTTTCTTTTTCCTCTTCTGGAATGATCGGAATAATGGTCAGATCATGGTAAGAGTGAAAGACAGCCAATTGGGCAACGAGGAGTTGCAACTGCTCTAGCACGATAGGGCGAGGACCGACGTACCCTACAGGTCCCCGATTAAGGCTGGCTACAATCGGAAGATTGTCGATTTTTTGATGAGCTTGGAAAAGAGCATAGCCTTCTTCTTCCAAGGCATCTTTCTTCCCACTGCGCTCTTCCTGACCATATTTGAGTTCATAGCTGGTTGGAACCTTGCCCAATCCCAAACGATAGGCCAAAAAGTCAAAATGAAGCGGTGTTTTTTCGTAGATCCGCGAGTCATAGCGTTTGACCATCTTGGTCAAGTCTTCGATCGCTGGGAAATGGTAAAACATGCCTTCTCGTTGCTTCCGAGATAGCTGTTCCAAGTCCTTGGCCTTGTCCTTGAGATAGAGATGGTAGAGCTCCACGCGCTCTTTCTTGTCTTCTTTGTATTTCTTACGATTCTTGAAGAATCCTTGAACAGAAAAAGATCACACTAACCACAGACATGGATACCGTCGCGATGATATAGAGTCCCCGCGGTTGGAAAAATGGTGATCAAGAGGGTCACCCCAACCATGATGAGGGGTGGCATGATCAACTTCAAGAGTTCATCTGATGGCTTTTTGAGGCTCCGCTCCCGGAGGATTGATCAAGATCTTGTCTTCCGAACTCCGGTAGATGATCCGCGGAGACCGGTGGTACTCTGGATAGTCCTTGTAGAAGTCATAGCGTGAATGCAAGCGTGGCACCAGATAAGGACTTACTTCGACAGCCCCTTCCACGCCAAATTCTTCAGGATAGAGCTTAAAGGTCACATCCCCAATCGCCAGCTCATCTCCAAAGGCCAGTGGAAAAGTCGCTTCACTGACGAGTTTGTGGTTATGGTAGAGTTTTCCAGATAAGAGCTGGCAAGTCCAGGTCTGCTCTTTTTTCACAAGGAGAAAGCGTACTGGATAGTGCAAGCGCACATCAGCACCCTTTTCATCTGCTACGAGGATTTCTTCCTTGTCTAGCAGTTCATAGGTATGGACTTCTCCTGTCGCCAAGTAGCAGACCACATCCCCAAGGATTTTGCTATTTTCAAGCACGCCCTTATCTTCACCATACTGGTAGAAGATTTCTCCTTGACTCCATTGGAAATGAAGGGGATTTTCTTGCGAAGCCAGGGTCAACTGAGCTGTTTCTTGATTCGATACAGTCGCTGTTTTTCCCTCTTCTAGCGCTAGCTCATAGCGAAAACCTTTTTTATAGAGTATGATACGTTTTTTCATAGACTACTCCTTGTGGTCGCTAGACTCAGTCGAGCTTGCAGTTGTAGAAGACGAGCTTTCTGTTGAGGAACCTTCTGTAGACGAAGCCGTTGTTGAGCTGCTAGTGGAAGCTTTGGTTTCATCTGTCTCTGCTTCCAAGAGTTTAGAGCGGGCATCCCAGTATTTCTTGTATTCGCCCTCTAGCTCAGAGAGTTTCTTCTCGCGCTGTTCACCAGAGAGTTTTTCGCTATCACGTGTCGCCTTGATTTCTTTACGAAGGGCATAGATGATCAAGTCTGAATCGTCGATCCGCTTGGCTGTATCCAGCGCTTGGGTAAAGTCATGACGGCCGATATAGATCCAGTAGTGGAGATAGAGACTGTCTGATTTGAGCGTGACGTTGTTGAGGATGACCTTCTTTTGGTCCTCTGAGAAATTCAAGCCTTGCAAGTAAGACGTCGCCAACTCGTATTTCTGTGTCGTTGGAAGACTGCTTGGAGCCACTCCCTCCAACTCATCGATCACACCGGTGTAGTCTACTTTAAGAAAAGCAGTATCCGCTTGAAGCAACTTTTCTTTAAAGGGGGCTTGGAAAAAGACCAAATAGATCAAGGGCAAGAGTAAGAGGGCCACTACAGCTGAAAGCCACACTGTTGCCAACTTAAAGATTCGGTGTTGACGACTTGAAACCAAGGTCAAGGTCTTTTCTTCCTCTTCCTTGCGTTCTTGGTAGGCTTTCTCTAAGAGAGCTTTCATCTCTTCTAAGCTAGCAGCATCACGGATTTCTACCAAGAAATCAGGCAGATCTTCTAATTCAAGTGTGCCTTGATAGAGCTCCATGAAATCCCAGTCCCCAAAAAGAGTGACCGCATAGCACTTGGCCTGACGCAAGAATTCAACCTGATCCCACTTGCGTGGCACCATCATTCCCGGAACCCCGCGATAAGCGATCTTGACTTGCGCATCCTTGGTCACAAACAAATTGATAGGATGCAACATAAAGGTCACCGGAAGCTCCAAGGCTGGCGCCAAATCCAAGACATTAATGGCTAGACGCAGACGGTCTGAAACTGGTAATGCCTGGATTTCTTCAGCACTCAAGCCTAGCGCATCTGTCTGATAGGTCAGATGAATCTGGTCTTGATCCGCTGTCATGCTTTGCTCTAAAAACAAGGGATGATGGAGATCCAAAATCCATAAATTGCGTAAATCCTGGCTATCCACTTCTGAACGCTTAAGGTCCAGCCGCCAGCTCGTTTCTTCTTTTTCAAAACGGAAGACTTGTTCTTCCAGTGTAAATTGTTCTTCTTTCACCTTACCACTCCTCAATCTCGATCAGATCACCACTCGTGATCGGATACTCTTGTACCACCTTGCCTTCATCCAGCAAGATGCCTTTATTTACCACGCGCAACTGATACTTGCTTCTAGGCTCCATGGCAGACCCAAAGATCTGATCCAATTCCCGAATCAAGCGTCGCACCTCCATCCGCGTTGGGATTCGGAGGTCATGGCTTGCACCATTCATACGGAAGGTGACATTGATATGTTGGTCCATTTAGGCCTCTTTTCTATAGATTCGATAGGAAATATAGCCAGCAATCCCAAAGAGAAGAGCACTCCAAGCCAGCATTTGCAAGGCTGGAATAAAATCCGACAAGCTGGCCGAATTGTCCTCCACATTGGACTCGAATTTAGATAATTTTTGATTTTCAGGCTGGAACAGGTCCGCTTCAGGCCCTGTTTTTTTCTTTCCCTTTATAGCAGAAAACAACTGGCCGTCTGAATCGGTCAATTGTTTCTCTTGCTTGCGTTTTTCATCTGCTAATTTTTTCTGATCCTTCTCATTGAAAAGAGACTCAGTCGCATCCAATTGGCCCCCAAGTGTCTTTTCCTGCTCTGTCTCAAGACGTGAGTTGTTGACCTGCAGACGATTATCAATAAAATCATCTGCAGAAACAACAACCGCTGGCAAGAGACTTAAGACAAAGAGAAGATACATCATTTTTTTCATAAGCTTGATTCAATTTCCTTTGTTTGAGTAAACTTCTTAGGAATGAAGATATTGGCAACCGCCAAAAGTCCGAAGAAGACCAACAATCCGAAGAAGACGCCGATACCGGCTGTTTGTCCATCAAAAGTAACCCGCAAACTGTCCTTCTAAAATAGAAAGGAGGTTGACATTTTTCACCAGTGCTGGAAGGCCTGACAAGGTCGCGGTCGTTCCGATCGCGCTTGATAGGTAGACATAGCTGATCAACATGAAGAAGGCCAGTCCCATTCCAATCACACGGAAGTGTTTTCAAAAAGAAGGTATTGTAGTTGTACCAAGACAAAAGCTTGCTAGAACCGCTAAGAATACCCATGAAGGTACATATTCACGACCAACAGAGAGTTGAATACTTGAAATCATTCCGATCACTAGTCCAAGGATGAGAGAAAGTCCCACAAGAACACCGACAGACAAGAGATCTGATTCTTGCAAACGATCGAGTTTGAAACGATCCTTAACCTTACGGATGATTGGTTGCGTCGCAAAGAGATAAGCTGTAAAGAGGCTCAAGACTTCCAACATAAAGATCCAGATAAATGGACGGTAGACGTTGATGGTCGCTTTCACAGAAGACGATTTCTCTGCAACTGGATTTGACAAGAAATCGAGCAAGACTTCATTCGGCACTCCGTTTTCATAGGCATTGTTGAAGACTTTACGGAAGGCTTCGACGAAGTTCCCGTTTTCAGACAATTCCTTGTCGAATTCACCCATCAAACTTTCCGCATTACTAGACAATTTCTCTGTATTGCCTTGGGCTTTTTCTAATTCTTTGTTCAATTGGCTAAAAGATTTCATTGGTAGAGTTAGCAGCTTCTACATTGCTACGAGATGAGCTCTTAACGCCTTCTGTCGAGCTCAATAATGACGTGTATTCAGAACCAAGAGCTGACAAATCTGCATCGGTCTTGGTTTGAGCCTGTGTCACTGTTTCCTGCGCTTTTGAGATCTCTTCTAGGCGTCTTTGAAGGTCTGCATACTGCTTCAATTGATCGTTGATATTTTTGGGTTAGATCCTTGTTGGTGTTTTCGATTGCTTGAAGATTTGCCTGCAATTGTGGTCCCAAGTCTTGCAACTGTTTAAGGGTACCATCTAACTGGGCTTTTCACACTCTTCGTTGCATCCCTCAGATTCATCCGTTTCAATACTCTTACGGTAGTCCTTCATGTTACTTGAAACGGCAGCCTTCACGACATCGACCAAAGCATTTGTCAAATCCATATCTTCGATCGGATCATAGAGCGAATGACGAACATGGTTGTCATCTTCTGGATAGTAAGCATCGATCAATGCTCCCGCGCGTTGATAATCCAGGGCGATTTCACTAGCTTTCGATGCATAGTTAGCGACAGCTGTTTTTCAAGTCTTCTGCAGATACAGTCACACTGGTTGAAGAAACTCCATTCACAAGGACTTCAACATCAATCGCGCTTGGCATAGCTCCTCCATCTTCAACAAGGTGAATTTGAATTTGTTTGCCATCTTTCAGTTCGACTTCCTGCTCACCACTGCCTGCATAAGTCTGTCCATCATAGGTCCAGGTATCAACCTTAACTCCTGCAGGTACTTGAATGCTAACTTTTTGTTTTCCAGATTTAGCATTGAGAACATTCGCAACTGCCGTTAATTTAGCATCCACTTCAGCAGCCAATCGTTTCAAGTCATCTGCGTTCCCTTTTGCTTGCCCCTTCGTTCCAGCAAAAGCACTATCAAAATCAATCGCTGCGTTGAGATTTCCATACTTATTCAGATTAAGACTAGCAGGATCTAAAGACGGAAGTTTTTCAATTGCTTGACGAATGTCATCATCCGCTTTATCTCGAGCCTTGCTGATAGTTTCGATTTTTGGCTTTCCAAGCAAGGTACGAAGAGTGACTTTGTCTCCTTCATTTAGACCATAGTAGTCAAGGATCTTCGCTTTTACAGAAGACTCGATGTTCTTTTCGTGCTCATCTAATTTGTCGCGTTCTGCCTTGATCCCTTTTTCGAGGTCTGCCACACGATCATTCACATCTTTTGTCAAGCCTGCATAAGTCTTGGTACCTGAAGCATCTCCTTCTGTTTCAGTTGGTTGACTCAATTGTTTGGTAATTGCTTCTTGGTTTTGTTGTAGATTCTTATACAACTCTTGGGTCTTTTCACTGACAACAGACTGGTTCATAGACATCAGCTGGTTCATGAACTCTTCATGGCTGATCTTGTCCTCAGAGCGTTGTTTGATCAATGTGTCGAAGTTTTGACCGTACTGATCCTGAGATTGGGTCAATTGATCAAAAGCCTGTGTATAAGACTCAAGGACTGTCTTCAAGGCATTGTTCGACTCGACAGAAGACGTAGACAAGCTATAGAGACTTGGAAAGATATTCTTCGAATCTAAAGCCGAATCCAGCAAGTTGCTTCGGTATGAACCAATGTTGGTCGATTGGATTTTATTACTTGTCTCCACGTTCTTCTGAGCTGTATAAAGGTTGCTCAAAATGCTGACCATATACATATCAACCAACTGGCTATTCAAGTCTGAAACGATATCTTTAGCGACTTTATTGGCCTCGTTTTCAACCTGAGAATTTCCAGCCGCATTGACCTTATACGTCACCGTGGTCTTCTCTGCATTAACCGCATTCACTTCCAAGACCTTCTCTGAGAAGTCACTTGGAATGACAATCATCAACTGGTACTTGCCATCTGCAAGCCCTGACTCAGCGGCTCCACGAGGGAGTACAGACCAGTTTTGCGAATTATCCCGTTCGATATTCTTTACATAGCTAGCCCCAAGGTTGTATTCTTTATCATTCAGTTTGACCGCTTTGTCTTCATTGACAACCGCAATATTAAGCTTGGTGTTTTCTGTCGTTTGTACGGTCTTGGCTTCGTTTTGCTTTTGGTCCTTTTGAACCGTCGTATAAAGACCCACTACAGATCCCATCAAAAGGAGCACAACTGCACTCTGACCGATGTATTTTAACCATTTTTTCTTTTTCACTTCTATACCTTTTCCTTTTTCTAATTCATAGATACAAAATAGGGGTTAGGAATTAAGAATCTAACCCCTATTTTCTATATATCAAAAAGACAAAAAGGGTGATCTACCTACAAAAGTAAGATCACCTCCAAGACTATCTTAGTGGATTTGTGCAGCGATATCTTGGTCAGTTTGTTCAACGATATCAGCAACTTTGATCAATTGAGCGTTGATGTCTTCCAACAATTGAGCGAATTGTTTTGATTTTTGGAGACAATTCGTTGAATTGTAGCTTCAAAGCTATCAAATGCAGATCCATCCCAGTTTGCGTCGATGACTTGTTGTTCATGAGTCAAAGTGTTAAGGATTTGATCGATTTCTTGAGAACCTTGTGAATAGCGTTGTGCTGATTGACGTAGTTCTTCCGGAGTTAATTTAATTTGAGCCATATGTTTCTCCTTTTTGGGCTGATACCCTAATATTTTTTTCATAAACAATACATTTTAGTACGAATTAGTAAAAATCCAAAAAACTGTATATTTACCTTTTTCACTCCCTATTTGTATTATTTACTTAAAAGATATCTTAATGAAATATTGCGAGAAAGTCAAGTTTTGAGCCCCAACTGATAAAAATATTGTAACTTTGTTACATTTTTGAAATAATTTGTTATACAAACGTAACATATATCTGAAATTCCCTTGCTCCCAGTAGTCTCCAACTAGTATTATTTCTGATAAGAAAAAGAAGACACTCTGTCCTGTTATATTAACTCGACACATAGATAAAAAAATGTTGATTTTAGGTGATTTTAGATACAATCTTTGATGATTTTTGTATATTTTTTCATTTTTAAAACTTTTATGGTATAATGAAACCTGTTCAAAAACTTGTTTCATACAAGATCGAACACCATTAACCTATAAGGAGTATATGAAAAATTTCTACTTGTCTCTGTCTGTCTACTAGCTCTTACCGCTTGTAGCCAAGGCCAACAAAGCAAAGGGACTACTAACGCTTCTTCCAAGCAAGAGGCCACTCAAACCAAAAAGGAGCAAGTCCAAAACAAGACCTTTGTTAGTGACCTCGGCGATCACCACCAAAACAAAAATTCAAATCGGCTACAAAAAGATGAAATTGTCTCTTTTACTTTTCTTAGTTTTTGAACCCATTTCCTCAGATTTTGCAAGACATGGATCTTTCCGAGTTAAAGGAAATCTACCAAGAAGAATTAGAACATAGCGATATCTATAAAAGCTTAAATGGCAAGCCTGGTCTTAGCTTCCGCATTCAAATTTCGAAAGATAAACAATCCTATGCCAAGGTCTTACAAGCTGACTTCTCAAAAATCAAGAAAGATGAGTTTGCTTCCATCTACGGGGATCAAGGGGAGGAAGAAACAGCTGAGTTCAAGAAATACCTCAATGGCAAACCTCAAGATCTCTTTACCTATTTCAAAGATCAAGGCCTCAAAGAAGAAAAATAAATAGAGCTTCCTGAGTTTCATCACCACACTGGTGAGAGCTCAGAAAGCTTTTTCTTATTTGTTCAAGATTGAAAGGGTTTCAAGGAGATTGTCCGCATGAACTTCGATGGTATCTCCTGTTGCTTTGATTTTCACTTCAACGATACCTTCAGCTGCTTTTTACCAACTGTTACGCGGATTGGAAGTCCAATCAAATCACTATCGCTGAATTTGACACCAGCGCGTTCATTTCGGTCATCCACCAAGACTTCGTAGCCTTTATTCACCAAGGCTTCTTCGATCCGGTCGGTCAAAGCAAGACTCGCTTCATCCTTGACATTGACTGGAATCAAGTGCACATCAAATGGCGCCAATTCTTTAGGGAAGTTAATCCCCAAGCGTAACGATATTCCCCTTTTGAGTCTTATTGACAAAGAGGCGTGCATGTTGCTCCATAACGGCTGAAAGAAGACGGCTGACACCGATTCCGTAGCAACCCATGATGATTGGAACCGCACGACCGTTTTCGTCCAAGACATCTGCTCCCATGCTAGCGGAGTAGCGTGTGCCGAGTTTGAAAATGTGACCGATTTCGATCCCACGCGCAAAGTTCAAGACCCCTTTCCCATCTGGTGAGATTTCGCCTTCACGAACTTCACGGATATCGACGTATTCTGCAGTAAAGTCACGTCCTGGGTTGACACCAGTCAAGTGGTAGCCTGTTTCATTGGCACCGACTACTGCATTGCGGCTGTCTTGGACCTTGCGGTCTGCGATAATCTTAACATTTTCAGGAAGATCTACTGGACCGAGAGAGCCAAAATCTGCTCCTAATAATTCTTTCACTTCCACTTCGGTTGCCGGTTCAAAGAAATCTGCTCCGAGGTAGTTTTTCAACTTCACTTCATTGAGCTGATCATTACCTACGAGAAGGGCAACAACAGGCTCACCATCTGCGACGTAAACCAAAGTCTTGATCGTAGCTTCTTCTGGAACATTCAAGAATGCAGCTACTTCATCAATCGATTTGACACCTGGTGTTTCCACGCGTTTTACTTCTTCTTCCGCTACAACACGGTTTACTTGGCTTGTATTCGTTCGTCGCCATTTCCAAGTTGGCAGCATAGGTTGATTCACTTGAATAGGCAATGGTATCTTCCCCAGAAACCATCCATTTGAGCAATTCTGCTTTGATTTCTTCTTGGACTTCTGCTGGGATCTCATCAAAGGAAGCCACCGATTTGTCTAAAACAACCCAACGATCCAAGTCTGTACGAGCAGGTGTAACAGCCATAAACTCTTGGCTATCTTTTCCGCCCATGGCACCACCATCACCGATGATGGCTTTGTAGTCGATGCCACTGCGGGTGAAGATCCGCTCATAAGCTGCTTTGTATTCATCGTAAGTGACATCCAAGCTATCGTAGTTAGCATGGAAGCTATAACCGTCTTTCATGATGAACTCACGGGTCCGAAGAAGACCGTTCCGTGGGCGTTTTTCATCGCGGTATTTTGGTTGAATTTGGTAGAGATTCAATGGCAATTGTTTGTAAGATTTTACTGAGTCGCGCACAATAGCGGTAAAGGTTTCTTCGTGAGTTGGACCTAAGATAAAGTCAGAGCCTTCACGGTTTTTCAACTTATAAAGGTCTTCCCCGTAAGTTTCGTAACGACCAGATTCACGCCAGAGATCCGCACTCAAAAGGGCTGGAGCAAGCATCTCTACTGCTCCAATTTTTCGAATTCTTGGCGCATGATGCCTTTTTGCTTTTTCAATCACTCGATTAGCTAGTGGCAAATACGAATAGACACCAGCTGATACTTGGCAGACATAACCTGCACGCAACATCAAAAGCATGGCTAATGACTTGAGCATCGCTTGGCATTTCATGAAGCGTTGGAATCAACATTTTACTTTGTTTCATGGACAATATCCTTTTTCTATTTTCAAAAATAATTTCTAATATCATTCCAGGGTGACAGCAATCATCAAAATAACCATTACAGCTACACCTGCAAGCGTCATATAGGTTTCTACTTCTTGTTTCAGTGGCTTTCTCCGGACGACCTCGATCAAATTGATCAAGATTTTACCGCCATCCAAAAGCCAGAATCGGATTAGATTGAAGATCCCAATATTAATAGAGCATGGCCATAAGAGACAAGACTGCCGGAATCCCTAATTGAGCAGCTTGTGAGCTGGCATTGTAGATGCAACCGGACCAGCCCAGTTTATTGAGACTAAAGTGGAAAATGATATCTTTCAAAGCTCCCAGAATCCGTGTCGCTGTATTCCAGGTATCTGTAAAAACCAGACAAGAGTTTATCCACAAATCCTGTCTTGAGGCCGTTTGTCACACCCAAATAGTAACGATTCCCTGACTTGGTTGGCTTCACTTTGACTTCTTTTTCTTGGCCGTCTGTCTTGACTTTCAGGGTCAATTCAGGAGCCGTCTTGCTGTCCTGGTTGCTTTTCTCGACAGCATCTGTCAGCTCATCCCAGTTGCTAACGGTATCGTTATTGACTTGAAGGATCTGAACATTTGCTTTTAACACCAACCTTAGCTAGCGCCCCATCGGGGTGCCACCTGAACATTGTTGCTGTAGTAATCAATCGCACCACCGCGCATAAAGGCTAAGAGTGAGTAAACGACAATACTGAGGATAAAGTTGTTCATAGGACCCGCAAAGTTGGTGATCAACCGTCCCCAAATGCTGGCATTCTGATACTGAACATCTCTCGGCGCAATCCGCACTTCTGTCCCATCTTCCTCAACAATAGTCGCATCATGATCGACATCATAAGTCTTGGTCTCATCGAGAACCAAGCCCGTGATTTCTAATTTATCTTCAAAGTCAAACTGGGTAACATTCATGGGAAGGGCTGTCTGATCCAGATTCTTTCCTGAAAGATTGATCCGGACGACCTTACCAGCCTCATTTAGCGTCAAGCTCACAGGAGTACCGGTCTTAATCTCCGTGGTATCCTCACCCCAGCCAGCCATACGAACATAGCCACCTAAAGGCAGGATCCGAATGGTATAAGCTGTCCCATCCTGACCAATATGAGCAAAGATTTTTGGTCCCATCCCGATCGAGAATTCTCGCACCAGGATGCCCGATTTTTTTGCAAAATAGAAATGACCAAACTCGTGAACGAGAACGATCACTCCAAAAATAACAATAAAGGCAATAAACTGCATCGTTCTATACGTGGTTTCCTTTCTATCTCTTCTGTCTTAGAACAAGCCCAAGAAATGCATCAAGGGAAAGACAAAAATCAAACTATCAAAGCGGTCTAAGACACCGCCATGTCCTGGAATAAATTTCCCAGAATCCTTGACACCAAAGTGGCGTTTGATTGCACTCTCTACCAGGTCGCCAAACTGACCTGCAATACTAAAGAGGATGGTAAAGAAGATCATAGCTAGAAAACCATGTCCACCTGCCACCGAGCGATCCACGATCATATAGATCACAGTTACCGCAACTGCAGACAAGATTCCCCCCAGACTTCCTTCAATCGTTTTATTAGGAGAAACCGCAGGCATAAGCTTACGTTTCCCAAAGCGACTTCCTACTAAATAGGCACCGGAATCTGTCGCCCAGACAATAAAGAGTGCCAATAAGACCTTATCAATACCAGCAATTCGCGCATCCACTAATGAATGGAAACCAAGTCCAACATAAAAGCTAGATGCGATGGGGTAAACCACATCCTCATAATTGTAATTCTGAGCAAGAACAGTTGTTCCCATGAGAATCAAGACAATCAGACCATAGGCAATCATATTGCCATCTGCTGGAAGGTAAGGCAGATAGTCCTCAATCGGCAAGGTTAAGACAAAGGCCGCCAACATGGCTAGCGCTCCTTCAAAGGTCGCTGTTTCAAGCCCCTTCATCTTGAGCAATTCATGAACCCCTAGCATGGCGATCAAGCCAATCACAATCTGGAAGAACACCCCTCCAACCATTACTGTTGGAATGAAAAAGAGCAGGGCAATTCCTCCAAAAATCACACGTTTTTGTAAATCTTTCGTCATCATCTTCTCCTAAACACCGCCAAATCTCCGATGGCGATGGCTATATTCTACTATGGCACTTCGTAGTGCTTCCTCTCCAAAAATCTGGCCACATCACATCTGTGAAATACAACTCACTGTATGCCGCTTGCCAAGGGAGGAAATTACTCAAACGGATCTCTCCGCTGGTGCGGATAATCAAATCCGGGTCCCTTAGGACACGTGGCAAACTCTCGGTATAGAGAGAATCTGCGATCATCTCTTCTGTGATATCTTCTGGGCTAAACTTCGCATCCAAGACTTCTTGGGCGATCTGCTTCACAGCCTGGGTGATCTCAGCACGTCCACCATAATTGAGCGCGAAATTCAGGATCAAGCCTGTATTGAGATGGGTCATCGCTTCTGCTCTTTCCAAAGCCTCCAGCGTTTCTTTTGGTAATTTCTTGGTATCACCGATCATTTGAATCTTGACATTGTTGCGATGCAATTCGGGGACGAAACGATCATAAAACTCGACCGGCAAGTGCATGATGAACTTGACTTCATCTTCAGGGCGTGTCCAGTTTTTTCGGTCGAAAAAAGCATAGACAGTCAGGACCTGAACCCCCATATTTTTTGCTGCAATCGTCACTTCTTGGAGAGCTTCCATCCCTGCCTTATGACCGAAGACGCGCGGTTGCATCCGCTTTTTCGCCCAGCGACCATTGCCATCCATAATGATCCCAATGTGTTTCGGGACTTCTAAAGGTATCTCGATTTTTTCCTTTTTCTTAAAACGAAACATGTTTTTCTACCTATTTCAATATTTATCGCTTCATTATACCATAAATCCCCATAAAATAGGGACTCTGGCCTCTTTTTTGAACCAGCAAGGCTTTCCTTCATCACATCGCCCTATTTGCCCACCAAAAAGGCCTTGCCTCTTCTTTGATGATTATTCTTCGATGGCTGAATCGGCATCTGAGCTAGCACCTTCTGTAGCAGTGGCTGAGATTCCTTCTGATACAGGAAGAACTGTTTTGATCGCTCCCAATTCAAAGGTCAGGTAGACACCATCAACATCCAAGACAACGGTCTTGCGAGTCTGTATCGACTTCATCGATGGTTCCCGTACAAGCCACCAATCGTGATGACTTCATTTCCTTTTTTTGAAGTTTATTCAAACTTTCCATCCGTTTTTGGTACTGTTTCTTTTGGCTACGGCTCATGAAGTACATCAAACCGACCATAAGAACGAGCATAATTAGCAAACTTCCGCCTTGCATATGTTTCTCCTTTAATTTTCATATATGCTATACTATATCAAATTTTGCCCGTCTTTTTCAAGTTTTCCCATCCTCTTCAAGCAAAATCAGACTCCAGTCTCAGAGAGGACAAGTTTTGATAAAAAGAAAAACCACGAAAAAGTGGGCTACTGACTAGTCAATCGTAATGCCATACTTTTCATGATTCTCATCATACCAATCAATCAAGGCCAAAAGCCGTTTTGATAGGTAATATTTTTGATTTTACTCGTTCCCTTCGTCAAAGTCGCTAAAGCTCATTTTGCTGATGTTTGTTTCAGTTGCGACACGATAGCTCGTCAAGCGACCGTCAACCATCAGTTGAACAACGGCTTCCACTTTTCTGTATTCGGGAGTTGAGTAGATATCAATTGTATTGCTCATCTTACTTCCATTCCTCAAATTTTATTCTTGTATAGATTATATACTTATTTTCTTTATTTATTAATAATTTTTGCTCAAATTGGATTAATTTCACTAATTATTGATGTTTTTTTACCCCAAATAGGAGGATTTTGGCCTTATACGGCGAATAATTTCCCCCAGGTGGGAAGAAAAAATAAAGACTGCTATATGATAGCAGTCTCTATTTTTCACAAACTAATTCGCCTTAATCTGCTTGTTTATCAGCGTTTTCTTCCTTCTTTGTGTCTTTTTCTCTGATCACAAGGACACCATCTTCCATGTCTGCTTCGAGATGTTTGGCATCCAAGTTATCCAAGTGGAAGTCTGTGACTTTGTCACGGATTTGTTGTTCAACTACCCGACGGAGTGGACGAACACCCATCACTTCATCATAACCTTCTTCAGTCATGTATTCTTTAGCTGCATCGCTCACTGCCAAGTCGATTTCTTTCTTAGAAAGGGTCTTATTGACATCTACCAACATCAAATCAACAATCTTAGAAAGATCTTCCTTGCTCAAGTGTGAGAATTCAATGACAGCGTTGAAACGGTTCAAGAATTCTGGACGGAAAGTGAGGTTTCAAACGATCCATGAGTTCTGGTTTATCCGCATCTTCTGTCAAGTTGGCTTCGTAACCAAAGCCAGCGTTTGAAGTGGCGATAATCACTGATGTTCTTGAAGTTGACCGTGTTCCCTTGACCATCTGTTAAACGACCATCATCCAAGACTTGAAGGAGAAGGTGATCTTGAGGATCTGCCTTTTCAATTTCGTCGAGAAGGACGATTGAGTATAGGGTTACGAGCGAACACGTTCTGTCAAGTATTGCTGTTATCATCGTAACCAACATAACCAGCTGTTGTACCAATCAATTTAGAAACGGCTGTGCGGTCGCTGTATTCTGACATGTCCAAACGGATGATGGCATCTTTGGTTCCGAACATATCAAGAGCCAATTGTTTAGCCAATTCAGTCTTACCGACACCAGTAGGACCTACAAAGAGGAAGCTACCGATTGGACGGTTCCCTTCGTCAAATCCTGCACAGTTCCGACGGATGGCACGTCCACCGCTTCAGCAGCTTTATCTTGACCGATAACCTTGGTTTGCAAACGGTGACCCATATCTTTCAAACGTTCGATATCAGTTGCACCATTTGTGACACTGGAATACCCGTCATACGTTCTGCAGATTCAGCCACATCGTTGATTGTTGCCGTTACTTTATGGTCTTCCGTATGGTTTTCAATTTTCTTTTCAAGTTCTTCGATACGAACTTTTGCATTAAGAGCTGCTTCGTAATCTTCTTTTAGCAACTGCAACTTCTTGTTTAGCTTTTTTTCTTCTTCAATTTCATGTTCCACAGCATGGACATCTGTTACTGGATGTTGGGCTGCCAAATGAGCAGCTGTCACATCGACCAAGTCAATGGCCTTATCAGGCAAGCTACGTTGTGGAATGTATTGGATCGAATAATCAACCGCTGCTTTCAAAACTTCATCTGGCAAGATGACATTGTGGTGTTTTTCATAAAGATCACGGATCCCTTGGAGAATCTTGAAAGTATCTTCAGCTGATGGAGCATTGACTTTCACTTCGTTGAAACGACGAGCAAGAGCTGCATTCTTCAAGATGGTGTTACGGTATTCATCTTGAGTAGTTGCCCCAATGACTGTCAATTCCCACGTGAAAGAGCAGGTTTGATGATATCCGCAAGACCTTTAGATCCTTGTCCATCTCCTGTGCTACCTGCACCAAGAATTTGGTGGATTTCATCGAAGAAGAGGATGACATTGCCCATTGCTTTGACTTCTTGGATCATATTTTGGATATTTTCTTCGAAGCTACCACGGTATTGCGTACCAGCTTCTAGACCAGAAATATCAATCGAGATGATTTCTTTGTTCTTGATAGCTGCTGGAACATCACCGTTCACGATAGCTTGAGCCAATCCTTCTACAACAGCCGTCTTACCAACACCTGCATCCCCGACAAGGACAGGATTGTTCTTGGTACGACGAGACAAGATTTCAGCTGTTTCTTGAATTTCTTTGTTACGTCCAATGACCGGATCCAACTTTCCTTCACGTGCTTCTTCGGTCAAGTTGCGACCAAGCTTAGCAAGGATCCCATCTTGTTTCATTCCTTTACCTTGATGGTGTTGACTTGCTCGCTTCCTTCAATTGGAAGTTGACCCGTTTGACGGTAAATGGCGAAATTCTTCGGTGTCACTTCACGACCATTGATCATGTAGCGACGGCTTTTCAGAACGGAAACCACCCATGTTTCCCATTAGTTGATTGAAAAGATCGTCCATATTGTTAAAGTTATTGTTCATAGTTGTTACCTCATTTTACATAATTTTAATATTTTAATTCGTTCTTGAAATGAGTAGTCAGACCGGCTACTTTAAATTTTTACATAATTTTTATTTTTCTTTTAAATGAATAGCCTCAAGGGCTAGCGTCTTCTATTCTTTTTTATCAATTAGTTTTCTATTTTGGAAATAGCATCTCACCATCTCCTTTCCACTATTGATCTTGTAAACCAGTAGGTTTTTCCAACCTCTTTTTGTGTTTACATAAATTATTATAACGCAGACTGATTTCTTTGTCAACACTTTTTACATAATTTTTAAATTTATTAAAAATCTGAGTCACTCAGATTCCATATTTAAATAGAAGTTCTTGGCTAGATAGATTTAAATTTCCAGCTTTTTCTTGAATAACCGTCTGTGACATTTTAGCAAATTGACCCACTATGGATTGGTCTAGTTGCTTTCCGACCACTTGGACGTCTTCTTCGGCTACTGTTGCAATCGCAGTCAAGCCATCATTGTAACGTTTCTCAACTCCTGCCTTGCAGGTCAATAAAACGGGCGCATAGACAACGGATTAAATCTTTTTCAAGTTTCTTTCGGCTTTCGATGATCCTCATCTTATCTTTCATATCTAAATCAAAGAAATCTTTGACTGGACTATCACCCATACTTCCTCCTCTTCTATACTATGAAACTTTATCTTGTGCAAACTCCTCTTCCAGTTGGCGTCTATCTTTCCGGTAGGATTGCCATAAATTCTCTTCCTCGATTTCGATCTGTTTGAAAGGCTACTTGTGCAGCTTCTCTAGCTTCGAGATCATACTCTTCGATACAGCGATGGAGGGACTCCCATCCACAACTGACATCAACCTCCTGCTCTTGTAAAAAGAAGCTGCCATCGCATACTCTTCTTCCAGCATCTGGGTGAAGAGCTGCTGTTTTCTTTCCACTAGGCAACGCTTTTCATCTAGCTCCAAGCGCGCTTTTTGGAACTCTCTTTCCAAGTGATCTAGTTTCTTTTCCTTTTTCGAAAGAGTAGATGAAATTAATAAGCTAGTTGTTCCCACTGGTTCATTTCTCCTGCTATTTCTTGATCTTTTGCTTTTAAGAGCTCAATTCCTGCATTCACTTGCTCGTTTAAAGTATGAAATTCATTCGATAAGGACTGATATGCAGCCAAACGATTGTCGAACCTTTCTCTTACTTCAGTGACAACTGTTTGCCTTGTTGCACCAGCCTGTGCATAGGCCTCTTCTACTTCCGCAAGATTGAGAATGAAGCCTTTCGGAACGGTCTGTAAGACTTTCTCCAAAGCTTCTAAATCTGTATCCAGTTGTCCCTTAGATTTCTGAGCTTGCTCCAGCCCTTCATCCACTACCCGAATCAGCTCATCAGAAGCCAAGCGTGCCTGCAAAGCATCAAGATAAATCCGTTCACTTGAGCTCAGTCCACCACCTGTTTTTTGCAATTTATCCTTTAGGCGATAGTAAACCTTCATCCGCTCTTCAATGATTTCCTTGCGAGTGATGGCTTCCGTTCCCTTTTCCAGAACCAAATTCCCATCCTTATCATAGATATAACCATGCATCATGTGCTGCAGGCCAGTATTTATCAAATTTTTAGTTTTGAGGTGCTTGACAATCCCACTGGATTCCTTGCTTCCAGAATCCTGATAGCCCAAGCTAACCAAATCTTTATGGTCAATGTGGTTGTAGATTTTGTACTTCAGCGAATCTATACGCGCTTTTTGCTCGGGTGTTAAGATGGAATAGGCATTAGGACCATTATATAGATGTACGGTCCCAATATGAGAAGCTTCCTCCTCCGTCAAACAGGCAAGCGCATACTGAATATTCATAGAACCCAGAGAGTGACCGTATAGATCAATCTTGGCATTGGGATATTTTCGGATCACCTCTTTCAAATGAGCTGCAGCATCTTTAAACTGCGGAGGCGGGAAAGTACCTCTATCTTTGTTGTACTCTTTTAAAATGGTAGCCCCAATAAATACTGGAAACTTTGCTTGACTATCAATTAGAATATCCGTTCCCATACCATATAGATTTGCTTTCGCCTCACGATAAGCATTTGTTATTGGATTACTTCTAATACTCTTGACAAAGCTTTTTACATTATTTCCAACATTTTTATCGAGTAAACCAAACGGATAACTAATAAGCTCCGAAATATTAGAATCGGCAGTTTCATCCCTTTTTTTCAAATTCTCCTTAATCTTATCTCTGGTGAATCTTTTCGCATAATCTGTCGCATAGTTCGCCGCTCCATTGGGACCAAGAATGTTAGAAGCAGCAGGCAAATCTGTCTTTACCCAATCCGTAAATGTATCATGGAGTAATTTTTGTGTACTTGTTTCAGTTTCAGATCCCTTCATCAAAACTGTCACGTCATGGATTTGGGCACGTTCTTCATCTGAAGCAGTATAGGGGACTGCTTTTTTGTTTTTCGCCTTGACCATTGTTAGTAAGAACGAAGACCTGCTCCTCATTGTCATTTACATTATCATAGATGTGAGCGGTATGGCCTATATAATATTTTCCATTTTCAATAGTTTGCTTTTTCCCAATTTCTGATGGAATATATTCTAATAAAGCCACCTCTTTATGTAGATAATCTGAATCTATTGAATTATTGTCCATAATATTTCCCTTCTAAAAGTTCGTCCAACTCTGTAGGTGTACTGGATGCCGCAACATGATATGATCCTGATTCTTTTTCTATTACTACCATATCAACAATCAATTTATCATCATTATTAATAACAATCTCAATATTAATCCCTTCCATTGGATTATATTTTAATTTATCTTTTAAAATCCTATAAGTCTTTATTTTTTTCCATTTTGGAGTCAGTGCTTCCGGGTCCAGTTTTTAAAGATATTCTTTCAATCGCCACTTTCATCTTCTTACTCTCTGCAATTTGAATCATTTCTTGTTTTTTTGGCAGATTGTCCATTAAAAAGCTACAGCCTCCTAAGCTCAAGCTAAATACTACCATTATCAACACAATTAAATTTACTTTTTCATTTCTTCCCATTTCTTTCTTCAGGTTTTCTTAGAAATTTATTATACAAAATTCTATTCATACGTCTGAAATGTTACTTTTGTTAAAAAAATGTTGCTAAATCGTTACAAGCACTAGCTATTAATGTAACATACCAGCTTTTGATTCAGAAATGTTTCTATTTTTACCTATATTAGGGGTATTTACCTGAATGAGTTTATTTCCCAGTCTCTTCTGCTTTACTTAACAGATCACTTAATTTTGCTGAAATACCGTAACTACCTGCTTCGAACTGTCCTGAATCTTCCATTTGAACAGTCGTATCGATCGTTAACTTTTTATCGCCATTGATAACGAGAGAGACATTCATCCCTCCCATTGGATTGTATTCCAATTCACCTTTTATCAGGGTATAGGAGTGAATGACTCCTTCTGAAGTGAAAGCTTTAGGATCGATACTGATTAACAAGTGTTTTATCGCTCGCTCCATTTTCGTGCTTTCTGCGATCTGAATCATTTCCCTTCTCTCAGCAGCTTTATCCGTAAAAAGACTGCAACCTCCTAGAAACAAAGTCAGTAAGAATAGTAGTATAAATCGTTGTTTTTTATCAGTCATATTTCCCTCTCACTTATATTATTCGTAATGATTTTTTTAAAAAAATGACCCAATTTTTAAAAATTTTTTCCAGATCCTAAAAAACACACCCTTACTGGGTGTGTCTCCTGTTAAATCATGTATTCGACGCTATAAGTGGCATCGGATAAAATCCGTGAAAGGAATTGTTTGGTTCGTTCTTCTTTTGGACTGTTGAAGAATTCATGCGGTTCGTTTTCTTCGATGATGTGTCCGCCATCCATAAAGATGACGTGGTTGGCCACATCACGCGCAAAGCCCATCTCATGGGTTACGACAACCATGGTCACTCCTTCTTGGGCCAATTGCTTCATGACATCTAAGACGTCACCGACCAACTCTGGGTCTAGCGCTGAAGTCGGCTCGTCTAGCAAGATCACGTCTGGTTTCACTGCGATGGCACGCGCGATTCCGATCCGTTGCTGCTGACCACCTGACAATTGAGAAGGATAGTAATCCTTATAAGCGAGGAGACCAACTTTTTTTCAAGGGCTGATTCTGCCCGTTGGATGGCTTCTTCTTTTGGAATCTTACGGGCTACAACCAGGCCTTCTAAGATATTTTCAAGCGCTGTTTTGTTGGCAAAGAGATTGTAATGCTGGAAGACAAAGGCTGTCTTTTGGCGGATTTCTAGAATCTCTTTTTTGCTGAGTTTTGAGAGGTCATACTCTTTTTCCACCCTAGGGTGAGGTGGCCTGTATCTGCCTTTTTCCAAGTGGTTGAGGCAGCGAAGGAAGGTTGTTTTTTTCCTGATCCAGATGGACCCCAAAATAACGACGACATCCCCTTGGTTGACCTTGAGATTAACATCTACCAGGACCTGGTGGTCCTTAAATTTTTTTCGATACGTGTTCTACTTCTAACATCTTCTTATTTCTCCTTCTTCTATGCGAGTGTCAGGCGTTTTTCTAAGCGATTGAATCCCCACTGAATCACCCCACAAATGACAATATATAGAATAAAAATCACTAGATAGGATTCAAAAATATTGATAGCCATAAGAGGCTTCGACCTTGGCAATGGCGGTGATATCCTTGATGGTCATGACAAAGACAAGGGAGGTTCCTTTGACCAAGTTGATAACCAGGTTACACAGATTGGGCAGGGCCGCACGCAGGGCTTGTGGAAAAACAATGCGGATATAGGCTTGGCGATTGGTCAAACCAATGGCTTGCGCTGCTTCTAGCTGGCCCTTATCCACCGTCAGAATGGCTGACCGTAGAATTTCAGCAAGACTCCCTGTTGTCATCAAGCTAAAGATGATAAAGGCATAGTAAATGGGATTGATCTCAAAGACATTAAAGTGACTGCCAATACTCTTAAAAAAGCTATTTAAGAGGCTGGGAAAGAGACTATAAAAGAAGAGAATCAAGAGAATCGGAGGCGTCGCGCGGATAAAAGCTAAGTAAATCACTGAGAAACTGCGAACACCTTTGACCTTATAAATCTGACCGAGTGCCAAAAAGAGGGCTGGAAAAAAACTCAAGAGAATCGATACGACCATGATCAGAAGGGTCACTGGAACACCACCCAAGGTGGCTAGAAATGCTTTACTAATAAAATTGAAATCCATAAGCTACCTTTCTGTTACACTGAGTCGTTTTCTCAAGGAGTTGAGCGGAGAAGGAGATCACAAGAGCAATTCCCCAGTAGATCACTGCTACAGCTGTATACGTCTCGAGGGAATAATTCCCAAGATTGCGGCTGATCAAGTTGTTGCCTGCTCCCATGATATCGATAAAGCCAATGGTATAAGCCAAAGCGGCATCGCGCATGAGGTTCAAGATGGCAGTCGTCATATTTGGAAGAGCCACGCGAAAGGCTTGGGGAAGGACAATCCGCCAAATGGTTTGAGCTGGCGTCAAGCCGATACTCAAGCCCGCTTCCATCTGACCTTTTGGAATGGCCAAATAGGCTGCCTTGAAGACCTCAGAGATCATCGCAGCAAAGAGAAGAAACATGGCAACAAGGACAAAGACAAACTTGGACCAGTGGTCAATGTCAATGCCCAACCACCAGTTCAAAAAAATTGGGGAGTCCATAAAAAGACCAAAAAGAGCAAGACAATCGGAGGGTACAACGCAAGGTAAAGACATAACCCTTTGCCAGACTTGCTCCTACCTTATCTTCTGATACTTGTGCCCAGGTCAAAACCAAGCCAAATGCAGAACCGAGAACCGTCGTTAAAACCATCAAAGCTAGGGTCGCTGGTAGAGCTTGGACCAAGGTTGGAAGAAATGACCAGACCTTGGAAATGTCGTATGAGACCATGTTTCTTTTCCTTTCTGTATCCGTATAGAAATAAGGAAGCTGGGGCTATGCGCACCCAGTTTCCATCTTATTTCTCTTTATCTACATAACTGAAGACATCTTCACCGAAATATTTTTTTCGACAATTTAGCAAGTGTCCCATCTTTTTCCAATTCTTTGATAGCCTTGCTGTATGCTTCCGCAAATTTTTCGTTTTTCTTATCCTTATGGATCAATGGGTAAGTTGGAATTCCTTTGTAGGCAAACCAGCTCAGTTTGTCCGCATATTGGTGGTAAGAACCATCTTTATCTGTGACAGCTTTTTCAAAGGAAAGTTTGATGTCAAAGAAGGCATCGTAACGTCCTTCAAGAACCCAAGCATAGGCATCTGCGACTTTGAAAGATTCCGCAGCTGTTAATTCGATTTGTTGGTCCTTTATGCTTTTCATTGTATTCTTTAATAACATTCCATTGCGCATTTTGTGGTGAAATTGGAACCAATTTTTCCTTTTTTTCTTTAGCGAAGTCATCGATGTTCTTGTATTTATTCGCATCTTCTTTTCCGTACGGTAAATCCGATGATACTTGCTCCGATTGGTTCTTTTTGGAATGATAAATTTCTTGGCACGTTCTTCGGTATACCAAGCTCCTTTGGTTCCGATATCGTATTTACCAGATTCTAGACCGATCAAGAGATCGTCATCACTTGTTCCAGTGTACTCAAACTTGTAGTCTGGTAGTTTTTCGTCAATGGCTTTGAGAACGGCTACTTCATAGCCATCTGATTCTCCTTTTTCATCAACGAAATCATACGGTACATAGTTTTGAGTGTGGGCTACTTTCAAGGTTGTTACCTTGTTCGATCCTGTTGAGCCTTTGCTGTCGTTTGCATGGTTCAAGCTCCGTCCAAGAATGGTTGCACCTGCAATGGCAAGTACTGCCACCCCACCGATAATCCATGTTTTTTTACTCATACTTTGTTCTCCCTATTTTCTATTTTTCCTTATTCTGCTGCAGCTTCACGAACCCATTCGATTCGTTCTTCATCAATGTCACTTGGAATGGTACAATCGGCACCAATGACCAAGCCTGTCGTTCCTGTTTCTGCGATGATGCGTTTGGTTTCTGCTTGGATCGCAGCCTTATCTCCTGTGTAAAGAAGACCATTTTTGCCATTTTCAAAACCACCAAGAACCGTGCGTCCACCGAAGATTTCGCGTCCTTCTGCTAGGCTGATGCCTTCTGGTCCGACTGCCCAGTTAATGACTTGGGCTGGGTAGTCTGTGAAGAGATGGATATCATTGCGAGCTCCTTCGTAGCCACAGATATGAAGAATATTTACGCCACCGGCTTCATTAGCTGCCTCTAAGACATGGAGTTCACTCGGTGCAATAATGTTTTTATAAACTTCTTGTGTAACCCGCGCATCTTGGATACTTTGAACACTGAGGTAGATCCCGTCTGCTCCTGCTTCTTTGATGATTCGTTGGCTCAAACTTGCAATATCTTGGCCAATTGTATCCAATACTTTTTTAAGAGTTGCTGCATCTTGATCGATGAAGTTTGCGATCAAGTCATCTCCTCCTGAAACTTCTCCGACCAACCATTTGAAGTAGGTCACTGGAGCAAAGATATTGTAGATAGCCACAATGTCTTCTTCAAAACCGGCACGGATTTTTTTAACGAGCTCTACTTGCTCTGTGATCCATGGATGATCTGCTCCGAGTGGTTCAATCCCTGCTAAGTCAGAGATATTTTCAAGGCCTTTGTGAATGGCTGGATTTGGATAAGCAAAGTAACCATCACTCATGAGTTTGACAAAGTCTGGTTTGACCTTGTGAAGGAAGTTTTTTTATGGCCATTGAGGTTTTTTTCAATAATTTCCGGATTAGAAAAATCCTTTCAACCATTCTTCTTCTGTTGTAAAATGATGCCAAAATCCAACTGGCACACGGTCAACTGCTTCTCCTTTAAAAAGCTTTTTAACACTAATTCTCTTTTTGATGACATGTTCTTACCTCGTTCTATCCTTTTCTTGTTTGTTATCTTATCACTTCGATGATTGCTTTGACTAATATATATTTTTTATCAAGCTCTTCATCTTTTTTTATCACTGATCTTCGAGAAGAAGAATTCCTGCTAGATCAGATGGGCGATGAGGGAGAGACTATGGGCTGGAATTTTCTCCAGTCTTGCCATATCTGGATCTTTTTTTGCTTTCCCCTGACTGCTTGCTAGAGCAGCTTTACTAAGCCCTAGAAGCAAAAACAAAACGGTTACCAGGATACACCATACATTGATCTTTTTCATCTCCCTCTCCTTTCTTCTTACAATACAGCTGCTTGACGTACCCAATCTAAGCGTTCCAATTGGAAATCATCTGGCACGGTACAGTCTGCTCCAAGGATCAAACCACGACTTCCGGCTTCAGCCACCAAGCGACGCGTTTCTTGCTCAATAGCTTCTCGTTCCCCTTGGTAGAGCAAACCTTTCTTGCCATTGACAAAGCCACCCAAAGACGGCACGATCGCCGAAAAGTT
>BNJU01002696.1_pt1 | contig 63356 bp, 80 predicted proteins | sample 8539281 | NCBI WGS metagenome assembly BNJU01 (sample SAMD00202456, study PRJDB9452) | human saliva metagenome | isolation source: human saliva | place: Japan
TCAGTTACGTATTGCTCTCTACTTAAGGGCAAATGTCCTCAATTATAAAGTATCTTGTGGCTGTTTTTGAAGGAGGTAGAAATGTTTTAGAGGAATTAAGAAAGAAGAGAATCTGACATATACGGAGAATGGCGTTTTCTCAACAGGAGCACGGACCTTATTGTCTGGATCTTTTGCTACCATTGGGGTTTATAAAATGTGCTGAGACAATGAAATCATTTCCAGGTTTATCAAGGCCTATACGAAGATAGAAATATGGCGATGAAGATTCTCTTCGCAAGGGATATCCGAGGGAGACTGGGGGAGCGAAGAGCGTTCCGGCTCCATACTGAAGTGGTTATCTCTTCATGAGGCGGATTCCGCACGGAAGAATATTACAAATGTTCCCGAGCACGAAGATCTCGATGACCTGCTTTCTTCTGGACGGACCTTGCGAAAAGGATATGCTTAGCTTTCAGCAAAAGAACAACAGTTAGAAAAGGATCTTTCTGCCCTGAAAACCGGAGAGAGTGTCTCTTTACTGGCCAAATGGCTCTCCGTGAATACCAGCAATAAAGATAAGGTTAAAAGTGCAAAAGAAATCCCGCCAAAGCTATGGGATTTAGTGATGCAGAGTATCGTAAAGTCCTTTGTTTCTGCGGGCGGAAATAGCTGATGGAGAATTATCTCGGGAGAAGGATTACCCTTTTCCCATGAGTATGCGCCTTTCTAAAAGCTTTGTACAAGCATAGACTCGGCTTTTCTGAAACACGGAGAGATATCTCGCATTTTGACAAGGCGGAAAAGAATCCTTCTGTACTGAATAATACGGGAACCTTGACGCCCATGATGTCGCAAGATCCATTATTCATAAAGAAATGGCGAAAGAGGAAATCACGGAAGAAGAACGCCGTCTGACGGACGTCACCTGGAAAGGCTCTTCCGGACTATACAGAAAGCGGAAAATGCCCCTGGCTATAGTGGATATATCCGCATCCACGTCTATAACCGCTCCGAGTATATGCCGGCAAAGTAGTGGCACAGTCTTTGGGGATTTATTTTATGCGGAGCACAACATGCGGGATGCTTCCATAATCACGGCTTCTTTTCTGAAAATCCGCCAAGGAGACTTGTGGGAAGTCGAGGGTCGGGATATTGTGGATAAAATTAGATACTGCATGAGCTTGAATGAATATGCCAATACGGATTATGCAGAAAGTGATTTTGCTTTGAAGACAGCACTGAAGAATCATGCGAAGCAGGAAGAACCCGAAAAACCTAGATTACTTTCGGATATGGAATTCGATGGCGTGGAAAATGCAGTAGAAATAACGAATTTTTGAGTGCGCAAAAGAAGCTTTGCAAAGTATGGCTACAGCTTCCGCAAATTGTTTTGAAATGAAACAGCAGAAATCAAAGAGTTTCATGAAAAATGAGCAGGAGTTGCCTTGAGTCCAGTGCCCCAGATTTTCCATGTTTCCTGAGGGATTTTAGATCCTGCCCTTTATGCTGAAACTTTTCATGCTACGAAAGAATTTGTGCATACGAGGAAAAATATGTTTAAGATAGAGGGAAAGGTCAATCACGCAGTTTTGTTTTGTATCAGTGGTGGAGAACTCGCCATTCAGCAAATAAAAGAATGTGTGACTACGACTCAGCAGCCGGGGAGTCAAATTCGTATTATGCCGGATGTCATGCTGAAGGGTTAGATGATTGGAAACGACAATGACGGTTCTGCGACAAAGTCGTTCCAAATATTGTGGGCGTAGATATTGGTCATGGAATGGCTACCATTACACTTGGGAAAAGATGGAAATCGACTCTAGAAAGACTGGATAAAGTCATGCATTTTATTCCGTCCGGAATGAGCGTATGGATAGAGAGACAGGAAAAGTTTGACTTAGAGGAACTTCATTGTTACGGACAGCTTTGAATCCGAATCGTCTTCGGAAAAGCTCTTAGGAACCCTTGGAGGAGGAAACCATTTTATTGAAGTGGATAGTCTGAGAGACGGAACAAAATATCTTATTATTCATAGCGGAAGTCGAAACCGAAGCAGGTAGCGGAACTGTATCAAAACATCGCGACTGTGGAACATATGAGTAAAAGTCGGATATACCGAGGACTTATATCTAAGTGGGGAGGCTTTTTCAGGACTATCTTCATGACGTAGAACCTGCCAGCATTTTGCAAAAAGAACGAGAGATGATGGCGAAGATTATTTTTCGCAAATGCAATCTAAGTGGAACAGATGCTTTTCATACCATACATAATTATATTGATTCTGGAGAAATGATTCTTCGAAAAGGAGCGATAGCAAAGACATGCAGGAGAAAGAGTCTCATACCTATCAATATGAGAGATGGAAGCATTCTGCACTTGGAAAGGAAACTGAATGGACTATTCCGCACCGCATGGGGCAGGACGGGTTATGTCCAGAACCAAGGCGCAAATGAGCTCAGCATGGAAGAATACCGAAAGCACGAAGGGATTTATTCGAGTTCTATTAATCAAGCGACCTTGGATGAGGCGCCTCATACTATAAGTCTTTGGAGGATATATTAAATGTCTTGGAAGATACGGTGGATATTATCGAGGTGTTGAAACCGGATATACACTTAAGGCATCTAATAAGAAGAGGATTGGTAGAAAAAGTGAGCGGAAAATGCTGAGCAGTACAGTATTTTTCCGCTTTTTATTAATGATATCGCTCGTCAGAGCATATATATATCTTTTTAGTTGTAGAACATTTCCGCAAGTTCTCAGCTGAAGCCACCCATGGACTTTATCTGCCGGGCGGTTTTCTCCATGTTCCATCCATGCCTCTTATTCTTTTTGGGGAGTGAATAGGCCAAGTCGTTTTCACTATCAAGTAAATTCGGTCGTCGTTTAAGGAAAGCCTAACCCGGAAGAAATTTGTCTGTCAAACCAGGAAATCATAGTCGGTGTCAGAAATTTTCGTGCAACATGTTCATCGGTGCAGAAGATATTGTAATGTTCATTGTGGGTAATATCTTCACATCGATTTTCTTTTTCTCCGTCACAGGCAGGAAAATGCCCTCCATTTGTTTCTTTTCCCCACACTTTCTCCGTGGGAACAATTCCTAGCTGTCCTTCAAAATGAGAAATGATATTGTAAAGTACAATTTGCCCGTGAATCGTGTATAAACCTTCCTGTCTTTTTCCCTTTGGGAGAGTAGCATATAAGTCGGTGATTTTTAGCCTGGGTTGCTCCTGCAAATCCAGTAAACCGGCGGGTAGTAATAAGAAAAATCGACACTGCTTTTTAAATGCATTTAGAGGAAGATTATTGTTCCGTCAAACTCTGCCTTGGGAAGAATGATTTCATCATTGAGGGAGTATCTCGATCCAAATAGACTTCCCTAGTATCCAGTATTTTTATTATTTTTAAAAATAATACTAAGAATTGCGGCTATGATGTATACACCAACGATAGCCAGGAGAGAAGAACAACTATACCCGCAAAGATACTTATTACAAAAGCAGAGATATGCCCTGAAAGACGGTAAAGTGATTCCCGAGATATATCAGGATAGGCGAAACCAAAATACTTTTAAAACGGAAGAGCGGAGATCAAGATTAAAAAGGTAAGACAGGGCTTTCTTCGAGGTAGAAGTTTCTCTTCATTGCTTTTTCGAGCTAAATTTTGAGACGTCCAAAGTTCTCTAAGCTTTTGCCGTTCTTCTTCTGTTAAATCAATTTGATGCATCGTTTTTCCTTCCTTTATATTTGGATTCTTATTGAAACTTTTTGGGCATACATAAAGGAGCGACTTTTTGATGCCAGTGATGAAAGAATTTATATAGGGCTAAAACAGTTTTAGCAGGTCTTTGTGCTATGATATTTCACAAAGCTTTATAGGAGTGTGATGTATGCGGACCATCAAAGATGATTTTGACTTAGAGAAAAATTATTGATAGCGACAGTGCTTCCGGGGAAAAATGTCTCGAAGACGGAAGCTATCGCTTATTTCCGGAGAATCCCGTTATTTACCTTCGGCCCGAAGATAGAGAAGCCGGAGTATACACGGTGTCCCATGACTCAGAAAGCTGTGAAACAACCTGGTTTCTTTTTGATTTTGAAAGATGCTATAGCGAAATCGCAGTTTTGGAAAGCGGAAAGCATGAATTCGTGACCAGGCCATTGCTCACGGTCGCGGAGTACGTCTTACGACAAGACCCCCTGGGGAAATGCTTTACTTTTATCATCTCACAACGGAAAAAGCATTCCCTGCCATTATCAAATCCGTGGAAGCTCTGTCGGAGAAATACGGCCATGATATTGTTACTGAACAAGAGAGGCTAAAGGCATTTCCCTTCCGGAGGAAATGAAGGAAGCTACAGCGGAAATAGAACTGGCGTACTGCGGTCTTGGCTATAGGGTGAAGTATATTTTGGACGCAATACAAAAGGTCAATAGTGGAGAGCTAAATCTGAAAAGCCATCGCAAAACTTCCGATGATGTATTGCTGGAAAAAGCTTCAGTCGTCATGGGGTAGGCATAAAGGTGGCAAACTGTATCGCCCTATTTGCCTACGGAAGAACCGCCTGCGTTCCGGTGGATGTCTGATTTTCCACGCCATTGAGAAGGAATGGAGGAGTGTTCCATTTTCCTTGTATGAAAATGCAGGGATTATCCAGCAATATATTTTTATTATGAGAGGGGTTATCGAGGCAAAGACTGACAAATTTTCCTAGTACTTTATTCCGTAAGTCAAAGATGTTCAGTAAATTTAGCAGTTTCTACAAATGTTTTGTTTTTTTGATTTTTAGTGTATAATTAATGCAGTTACATACATTTTTAAGAAAAAGGAGAACAAAAATGGCTGAGCAAGATACGGAAATGACCCCCTCATTACTAGGCAAAATACTTAAGTGGATAGGACGATTGATTCTACTCTTACTTGTACTACTTGTTGTGGCTGTAGCGGTGCTTTATGGTACTGGATCATTTTTGGCATTGTTAGTCCGGAAGATTTTCAGAAGAGTAATGAAAAAGAGTGATGTGGAACTGCATGGAGAGGTTTTGGATGATGAGTCCCTATACAGTGGCAAGCAGTGGATGCCGATGAATATTTTTTGAGAATCACGCAAAAGTTCTAAATGAAATCGATGCAAAAAGATTCTAAAAAGTTGCAAAAGTGGAAAAGGAAGTCAGAAAGTTATTGTCGGAAAGAGGATTTTCGGATTGTATTCTTACTGCGGTGTATTCTCTGGAAGGGGATTTGGAACCGGAAAATGAAGTGACGGAAAAGACTTCGGATAAATATCCGATGTATCAGGCCTATTATGAATCCGCAAACGGAAATGTATGGCTTATCTATTCCATTAACAGCTCTCTGATGGCAGTTCCCATTTTAAATAATATACAACCCCAGGGAGGCGCCGAGATGATTGTATCGGAATCAAATACCCTGGTTAGTTATGACAGTGTGAAAAATAAGTTTTATGAAACAATTCCAAATAGCACGGAAATCAATGTAAAAAACAGTGGACAGTATTACAGCCGATGTTCTGAATTCCTTGACAATAGAGACACAAGATTAAATATGGGAAAGATAATGCGGAGTATGGACGTGGACAGCACTACACAGCTCTGGATATTCCCCTCTCTTGACAATCCAAGTTTTCGAACTATATAGTAGTTGAAACAAATGAAAGGAGTGCTAATCATGGCAAATTACAATATCGATACCATCTGCGTACAGGGGGCTATGAGCCGAAAAAGGGAGAGCCCAGAGTGGTTCTTATATGTGCAATCCACAACCTTTAAATACGAGACTTCCCGGCAAATGGGAGACCTCTTCGACTTAAAGGAGCCCGGATATTTTATACCAGACTGGCTAACCCCACTCAATGATGCTGTGGCAAACAAAAATCTGCCAGCTGGAGGGTGGGGTAGCGGCTATCTTAACATCTTCCGGTCAGGCGGCAAACTTCTATGCCATCTTCAATATTGCCGGTGCAGGAGATCACGTGATTGCTTCTTCCGCAATCTACGGAGGAACCTACAACTTAATTGCAAAGACCATGAAAAATATGGGCATTGAAACCACCTTCGTGGATCCGGACATTCGGAAGAACTAGATTCCAAGTTCCGTCCCAACACAAAGCTGGTTTTTGGAGAAGTCTTAGCGAATCCTGCTTTGAAAATTTTAGACATCGAAAAATTTGCCAAAGTTGCCCATCAGCATGGCGTTCCCTTAATCGTGGACAATACTTTCCCTACCCCGATTTTCTGTAGACCCTTTGAATGGGGAGCGGACATCGTGACTCACTCCACCACAAAAATACATGAACGGCTTTTTGCTAACCCGTTGGCGGTGCGTTGTGGATTCCGGAAACTCTGACTGACCAAGTACAGTGAGAAATTCCCGGGACTGACCACCCGGACGAAACCTACCACGGAACAGTCTATACAGAGAGCTTTGGGAAGGCGGCTTATATTGTGAAAATGACCACCAACCTGATGCGTGACTTAGGTTCCATTCCTTCTCCGCAAAACTCATTCTACCTTGGCGTAGGTCTGGAAAACCTTGCACTTAAGAATGGAAAGACATTATGAAAAATGCCCTTTGGCTTTAGCAAAGCATTTGGAAAAGCACCCGAAGGTATCCTGGGTTTTTCTCCGGCCTGGAAAATGACAGTCAGCATGAATTGGCTAAAAAGTATCTGCCAAAGGGTTCCTGCGGAGTTATTTCTCGGTGTAGTAGGGGAAGAGAGCGGCTGTAAAGTTTATGGACTCTCTGAAGCTGGTCGCTATCGTTACCCACGTTGCAGATGCCAGAACCTGTGTGTCGCACTCGGCATCCACCACCCACAGACAGATGAATGATGAAGAGTCGCTGGCAAAGCAGGTGCATCTCCCTGACCTTATTAGAATGTCTGTAGGAATTGAAGATGTGCAGGACATCATAGCGGATGTGGATCAGGCATTGGAGAAATAAAGCAGACGCTGAATTTCATATCAGAATATGACGGGCATCAAAATCAAAAATAGTTTTGTTAACATAGGTTCAAATTTGGGGCACGCTTCGCTAGCTTTCGCCACGTATCGGATACTAAGCGAAAAACCGCGATTCTCTTGTTTTCTCGCAGTACCGACGGCTCAGACTCACCCCTTTATTTAGACCTATATTGCCGAAAATTTATATAATTTTGATTTTGATAGCCCGTTATTTTTCTATAACACCTCCACCTGACAGGAGCGTAGAGTCTCCAAAGCGGCTTCATGCTTTTTCCTTCGTGACCCCGGCGCAACACCGGCTATCCACAGAGAGGGGGACTTCCGGTAAAAATGCTTTTATAAGAAGGGCATTGGAAACCACGCAGATATCGGTACATAAGCCCACAAACTCGATGGAGAAATCCTGACCCTTACCTGTGGATTCTTGATAGAGGGCTTTCATAGCATTTGCCAGTCCAAACTTCCAAAGCCGGGCTTTTTCAAAGAAATGATCCGCTAGGATTAAGCCTTGAAGAGCGCTATCCAACTGCCAGCCATCCGTTCCCTTAATGCAGTGGGAGACAGGAAGATTTTTACCCTCTTGGGTGGAGAGGTAATCTTCTATGAGTGTCTAGGGTTGCTAAACATCCTCTTTTGGGATAGAGAGGATTTTTCTTTTTACCTTTTGTACAATGGCTTCCGCCTCTTTGTTCCTAAAGAACCGTCAATAAAGTCCTTCTGCATATCTACTACAATAAGAATTTTTCTTCATTTTCCTGCCTTCTTTCCGAGTCGATATATTAATTCCAATTAATATTATTGTTCACGATATCAAGCAAGCACATATTGATTAATGTTTGTGAAGAAACATCCAGCTCTTCAGCTTGTTTTTGGAAGTAATTCATCACAGTAGGGCTTATCTGTATAGTTGATTGTTCTTTTAACTTTTTGCATAAGGATTTTTCGGATTTAATTCTTCAATGTTATATTCTTCTCATTATTCATTCTCCCTTTATATAAATTAGGCGTTCGTTCTTTTGTTGCTTTCCTAGCAGAGATTAATCGAATGACCTCACCTTCCTCCCCTATAACAATGGCAAACCATTAGTAAACCTCTTACGGTAGCTCCTATAAGCAAAAACCTTTCTTCTCCTATAGAATGTTCCGGATCATCAAACCTAACGGCACAATCATCAAAAAATGCCTCTTCTGCTTCTAAAAAACTAATTCCATGTTTTTGATATTGATTTGGTTTTTTCTGTCGTCCCATTCAAAACGGATTTCATCTTTTCTATCTTCCATATTTACTCCCTATACCTTAAATATCTCCTGCCCTGTGTAGGAATTCAGGGCTTTCTTGATAAATGTATTCATCGGCATATTAGCGAGCTTTGCGCTTTCAATATATCATACTCTGAAAGCTGAATAGAAAAGGGAATCCGTTTAATATTTTCCTTTTGATAAGCGATATCTCGACTCACTTTTTTTCTATTCTCCATTTTCTTATTCTCCTTTAAAAAGAGTATAGCATAATCATTTTTCTATGCACATAGAAAAATCCCATAAATTACTATGCTTGTTGTATTAGTATTTACGGGTGTGTTTTTCAACAACGAGTAGTGCAAAAATTCTTAGCCTGAGAGAAGTAATTGTTGAAAAAGTTCAATAGAGTCAATATGATGACACAAGTGCCAAAAGTATCGGAAGGTAATGTGGGCTTGCTTGCAAGAAAAATTTAATTATTTGACATCCTTCTTATGTGACAGGAAACAATGGGAGTGCAAACTGGATTGGAGAAATTATGAAAATTATTGAAAACAATAGAGATGGTTTTGACAGTAAAATGAATGCGTTGCGGAGGTGATGGACGGAGAAACCATCATTTTCCGTACCCACGACTGCTTTGATAATCAGCTTAGTGAAGAGGGAACATGCATTGGAGCTTTGAACTGGGACCGAATCAATCCCGCCACCGGCCCTGTCTATATGCAGAATGCAAAGGCCGGAGATGTCCTCAAGGTGGAAATCCTGGAAATCGCTTTGGATAAGCAGGGCGTTATGTGTGCCCTTCCGGACAATGGCGTGTTAGGTTCTTTGGTGAAAGAAGAGTCTGTAAAACGGATTAAGGTGGAAGAGGGCAAAGGTTCATTTCAACGACAAGCTTGTTTTTGATGTTACGCCCATGATTGGCGTTATCGGTGTTGCACCGGAAAATACCTCCATCAACTGCGGGACACCGGGCTGCCACGGCGGAAACATGGATAATAAGCGCATCAAAGAAGGGGCAAGCCTTTATTTTCCTGTATTCCATGATGGTGCCATTTTCTCCCTGGGAGATGTGCATGCGGCGATGGGAGACGGAGAGGTGATGGTCAGCGGTGTGGAAATTTCCGCAGAGGTGAAGGTAAGACTGTCCGTGATTAAGGGAATCAGCATTGAAACCCCTATGCTGGAAAATGAAGAGATTTGCGGTGTAATTTACTCCCATGAAGAGATTGAAAAAGCGGTTTTTCATGCAGTACGAATCATGAATGAAAGAGTACAGGAGAATCTGGGACTCTCTTTAAACGGAGCCGGAATGCTTCTCAGCGCCGTGGGAGACCTGCGTTTCTGCCAGGTGGTGGATCCGGAAAGAACCGTGATGATGTGTATACCGAAGAAGATTATGAAGAGTTTATTTTAAAAAGAAGAGAAATATTTCGCCTTGATATAAGTGTATAAAAACAGCAGACTTATATTGTTCGCTAATTCAGGGCAAAGCTCAATATTTGAAGAGAGAAATATTTTTAGAACAATAATACCTCTTAAGAGAATTGCAACTCAGAAGGTTGGTAGGAATAACGTCCCTCACGATGTCCTCACGATGTCTCCCATGATGTTCCTCACAATGCAATATTGAAAAATAGACTTTCGTTAGTTATTTATGGAGACTGTTATTACTATTTGCGCCGCCTGCTGAATGTGATGGAATGGAGATTGCTATGAGATTGATTGTTACATTTTTGTATTTTTGTTGGAGCTATGATATATTCCTATCCGGTAAGATTGATTCATCATTTGAAATACAAGGATAAGAAAAGTGAACATGATGCAAATTTTTTATAGCTTAAAAATAGCAAGAAAAAAATACTCAAATTATTAGGCGTAAAAATGGATATTCAAGGCTATACCATATATGATGAACCCTGTAGTTTATATTGGAAATCATAGAAGTAATTTTGACAGCTTAATAATGATTGCAATAATGGAAAAACCATTGATTTTTCATTGGGAAAAGTGAGATTAAAAATTTCATTTATTGGTAAATGGTTTCAGGATATAGGATGCTTATTTTTAGAACGAGATGATATCAAAAAGTCAATAGAAGTTATTAATCAAGGCATTCAAAGAATAGAGATGGGTATTCAGTCGTTATTTTTCCGGAGGGAGAAGAACGACTGAAGATGGTGTGAAGGAATTTAAACCAGGTAGTTTTAAACTGGCTTTTTAAGGCAAATGCGCGTATTGTTCCAGTTTCATTCTATAATTCAGAGGAGTGTTATGAGCGTTTTCATAGCTTTCACCCGGCCAATGTGGGTATTCGTATTGGAGAAGTTGTCGATCCCAAAGCGCTTGAACTAAATACAACAGTACAGATGGCAAAATACTTACACACAATAATTTCTCAAACTTATGAAGAGCAGCGTACACATCAATGATTGCGTTATTGGCTTTTTATGGGGAAACTTGGAGTTTTAGCTATAAATGTATGTATTGATATTAGGCTAATACAAATGAAGATGGATTATGCTTAATTTAGAAGAAAAAATCAACCTATTAAAAAGAATTGCGCATCGTTTCAAGGAGGAGCAGATTGAGTGGGCATTAGGAGGCTCTATGATGCTTTATTTTAAAAAGATAGTCCCTTTCTTTGATGACATTGACCTGATGATTTTCTGCTCGGATGTTGACCGTGTTCGCAAGATCTTATTAGTAATGGGAGAGTTGAAGCCGGAAAATCCTAAAGCAAAATATCAGACGAAGAGCTTTTATGGAATTTATCATAGAGGGATTGATGTGGATGTTATGGCGGGCTTTGCCATTGTCTATGAAGGGAATGTGGTGGATTGTTCCTTGGAGAAGGAGCAGATTGTGGAAATGCTTCCCTTGGGAACGGAAAGCATCCCCCTGCAATCCCCTTTACTTTGGCGAGATATTATCGTTTAATGAAACGCCCTGAATAAGGTAGAAATGATTGACAAGGCCTTGGGGTATAAATCTATGGAAACGAAATGTGAAACCGTAGTTGCTCCATGCTTACCACAAAAAGAAGAAGCAGAACTGAGCTGATGATGAAGCATCCACTAATGGCAAAAGCTTTGGGGAATAGTAGCTTCTCCTTTGGAGAGGAGCCTAAATTCCAATATTGTGTCAGTTCTTTCATTACAAAGCAGATGACAAACTGTGCTTTTCCGAAATTGAAAAGTACGGAAGAAATAGCATGGCTTTTGGCATGAAAGAAAAGATAGGTAAAGAAGCTTTAAAAGAAGCATTCCCCGAAGAAAAACGACTCTGCTTTAGCGCATCATAGTTTGTCCTGTCTTCTAATTTTCACGCGGTGAATTCTATCCCTGCATACTTTGCCTCGATACGATAAAACCAATTTGGTACTTTCTTTTTCTGTTTCACGGAAAGTTCCAAAAGAAGATAAAGATAAAAGGAGAAGCCGTAGGCAAGGCAAATGATAAAGGCAAAGAATAAATAGAATAAATAATAGACCATATAATCTTAGCTCCCTTCTACCGTTTTACATATTGATATAACAAGTAACACGGTATTAGCCTCATTTAACTAATAGAAGCTTAACACTTTCAGCCATTTTGTCTAGGCTGAATTATCTTTCCTTCATCCTGATTTTTCTAAGACAGGATAGGATACCTTTTTAAAACGGTATTCTCTTCGAATTTCTATAGACCAGGGTAATGACAATAGGTAAAAGATTTTGTCAGTTGATAAAGAATAAAAGAGAGTAATCATAAATCCTTTGATACAATGGTTTCGACTAAAAACTATGCAAAAGGAGATTACTCTCATGGATATTAGTAGCACTATTAGAAGATTTGGTAAAAAAGGTTTACTTGAAGCGGAGAACAAATTTTTTGAAAACCCCAAGGACTTTAGTTCCTTGAGAGGTCTATAAAAAGCTCTACAGAGTCTTTTTCTGCTTCTTTTCTTAGGGCGTAGTCCTTTCAAGAATGAACTCGATACTTAGTGAGTGTGGAGCTAGAAAGAAAGGTTTAACATTCAGAGGGTTGATAAGCGAACATTGATTACCTCTGTTGGGAGATGTGGTGTTTGATTGTACGTATTTCAAAAAGAAAAATCAAGGGAAGGCAGTCACTCATACTTGTTGGAAGAACTTATAGGTTGGATTCTCATGAGCGGTTTAGTGAGGAAGCTGAGGTACTGTCGACTACAGGAGGCATTAAAAAAACAAGTTATCGTGAGGCGACAAATGTACTGCCATCCAAACAAAAGAATTAGCAAAACTACAGTGATGAATAAAATACATAGTCTATCAGATAGCATTACCCTTTGAGGATTTTTTTCAGGCAAGAAGCAAGTGGATTATCTTTTTATTGAAGCGGATGAAGATCACATTGCGGAACAGCATGGCAAGGAGTCTAAGGATAATAAGAGCTTCATTTCCAAACTGATTTACGTACACGAAGGAAAGTTTGAATCCGGCTATAAAGGAAGAAAAGAACTCAAAAATAGCTTTTTATTTTTGCGGACTTTATCCCGAAAAAGAAGGAAATGCATGTCTTGGACTAAGGTTTCTGACTACATTGAAAAGACATATGATAAAAGAGAACTTAAAGAAAGTATTTATTAGTGGTGATGGAGCCCAGTGGATAAAAGAATGGGACGGAGTTCATTGAAAAATCAGTCTTTTGTGCAGATAAATTTCATTTGATGAAATATATTAACTAGATGCAGCGCAGATGTTAGATGAAAAAGGATATAGCCAAAGAAGAATTATGGCATTTACTATACTCTAAATATTCCACTAAGGCTTTCATTCTCAAAATATATAGATTGTATGGCGGCATCAGGGAGAAATACGAGAGAATAGAAATCTTACGGACGTATGTGTTAGAGAATTGGGCGACTATCAGAAGAACTCTAAGAAACAAGCTTTGTACAAGGCTGTAGTGCAGAGAGTCATGTCAGTCATGTGTTATCTGATCGCTTAAGTTCAAGACCTTTATCATGGAGCCAAAAAGGTGCTGACAAGATGAGTAAGCTAAGGTGTTATGAGAGAAACTATGGAAGAGAGAAGCCTTCAGTTGGTGAGGCTAGGTCGAGAAGAAAGGAAGCTTGAAGCGACCGGAAACAGAAGGGATAAGTGTAAAAGAAATAAGGCTTAGAGATGTGTTAAAAGAGCACTCTGATGCCTCAAAGAAATATATAGACGGGCTCCAGGCATCAATTCTTGGAGAAACGGTTAAGAAGACTTTTCCATACGAAACCACCTCCGTTTATTATAAAAATTTTTGACATGGCATAAAAATGATAATAAGATAATTGAAAAGTTGAAGATTTTTATCAAGGTGTATTTTTAGCTCGTTAACTGACAATAAGTTTACTCCATCGGTAATGACTTTGCTTTGTAAACTTCTCGGATTTACCTGTATAATGGAGTTAAACAGTAACAGGGATTACCGCATATAAAGGGAGGCATCTTATGGCTACGGTTTCATTAAAAGCGTTACTAGAGAGGATTTGCAAACCATATGGGAAATGCAAATTAAAGCTTTTTCGGATTTATTGGATAAATATCAAGACTATGATATGAGTCCGGGCGCAGAGGGGCTGGAGAAAATCATTGCAAGATACGAACAGCCTTGGACTGTTTACTATTTTATTGTTGCTGAAAATGAAAAATGTCGGCGTCATTCGTGTGATTGACAAGAAAGACGCCGGTAGAAAACGAATATCCCCAATCTGGATTATGCCGGAGTATAGGAATAAAGGATATGCCCAAGGAGCAATTTCTGCGGTAGAGAAAATACATGGTTGCCATCACTGGTGCTTAGACACGATACTGCAAGAAGCAGGGAATCTTCATTTGTACGAAAAGATGGGCTATCATCAGACCGGAAGAATGGATAAGATCAATGATTGTATGGATATTGTTTTCTACGAAAAAGATTAGACATAAGCTTTTAAGTTAAGATTTCTCAGCCAGCTTTTCTAATCTGTTTGTCCGGTCTCCGAATAAAAGTATATCTTGGAAACACACTACATCTTAATTGTGTCAGCACTGCTGACATTTTTCCTTAACGAGAGAAGTGTGCGGTATCTTGTGTGATAATAGGGATGTGTAAGCTATCAATTGCGGCATACGTTTTGCTTATGTTTATTACTGTCTGCAAGGAAGAGGTAAAGCTTTATGAAGCATTTTTCATGGATTCTCAGAATCTTTCATATTTTTTGTATTATATACTTGGATTGCTTTTTATACTTCTGCTTTCGGCAAGCTCCATATTCAGTTTACAGCTTTTATGTCTTATTGAATATCCTATTCGCCCCTTGTGTTTACCGGTCTTTTAATCACTCAGATTGTGGAGGCTTTTAAAATCTTTTAAAAGAGAGGATAGTGAGCAGTGCATAAAGGCTTTTCCTTTTTCTTCAAAATACAGTTCTCTTCCCTACTGTCACTGATTCTGCTGGTCATCTTTTTGTGGTTTTTACTTGGAGGAATAGGGCTTTCCTTTGTGCTGTTGGTACTGCCGGCGACTCTATTCATTGCTCCTTTTTCTTCGCTTTGAGCTTGGTAGTAGCACCGCTTTTCCTCGGCATGTCTTTTATGGCGGGATTAGCAGGGCTTAGCTATGCCATTTGCTTGATTTTACTTAGTAGAAAGCAAAAGGGATGGAAAGTAGGACAATGTATCTTGCATTTTATTTTCCAGAGTATTCCCGGCTTTGATATATTGGATGGGCTATATATTACCCTGCGATATTGGAATAGGGGGAAAATCTTATCGATTATCACTGCAATTTCTGTTATCTTGGGATTAACGTTTATATTATTTATGCGTTCTTAAACAAAGACATTATGCATTCTTAGAGAAAGACATTATGCCGTTCTCAGTAGAGAAATGATGCATTCTTAAGTAAAGATAGTATGTATTCTTAAAGAAAGACAGTAAAGATAGCATTTTAGGAAGGGAGACAAAATGAGAAATTTATGTTTTTTATTGATCCCCATGGGGATTGCATTATTGATTTTTAGCATTAGAAAAACGATCCGTTTTGCGAAGGCAGAGCTATTCTTTGAAATGCCCTGCACAGAGGAAGAGGGAAGCGTTCATCTTCCTCAGGGAAATTACGGGATTTGGCTTAGCGGAAGGCGTTTCAAAAAAACTCCTATCGGAAATATCGGCTTTCAGTTAAGAGAGCAGAGACCGGGGAAAAGCTGTACCTTTCTCCCAGTCTTATGCATATGTCAGTCACTGGCTTTGATAAAGGAAGAATGGAGCTTTATCATTTTCAGGTAGAAGAAGAGGGAAATTATACCCTTTCTTTAGATGGAGAAAGCAGCGTGAGAGACAGGCTGGAGGCGTCTATCGGAAATCTTCTCTTCAAACAGCCTGTGGATTTGAGCAACTTTACCGTACAGATTCGAAAAGGGAATTCTATAGCTATGTTTTTCTTCGCCATTTTAGGCATTAACCTTGCCGCTTGGATGATTCTTGGAGGCATTATGCTTCCCTTCATATTGGCTGAAGCAGGATATTAATGCTTTTCCCATATTGTATGCTGGGCGCGGATTCCGTAGTGGGTAAGAGTATAATCTGCATGAAAAGTTATGCCGAGGGATGGCTTTTCCATAACAAATAGTTAGCAGTTTGTATGCTTAGCCAATGCCATTGCTCATTTCAGACTTCGCGGTGTTTCGAGGGCTTGTACGGAAATTCTACATATTGGCGTAAAGAGCCAGAAGGAAGACGGAAAAATGCCGCTCCGCGAACTGCATTGGTAGTGGAGTAGATATGATAAGCGTCTTCGGAAGAACTGAACTGCATTCTAAGAAGGAGCAAGATTGGGTGGACTATTAAAGCCACGATGATCGTAGCAAATGGCATTTTCATGCATTGATAGAGAGCGGCATGAGCGTCTCCGTTCTTATGGTATAGAAAAACAAAGGTCAAAACATTGACCAAAAGCCAAAGAAAGAGAAATAAGTTGGCATCCCGAAGAGCGGCGGAATTCGTTGCATTTTTCATATTCAATATGCACTCTTCCCTGAAAAGCCTGCCCGAATTTATAAATCCACTGAGGGACTTCCCGCTTTCTTATTACGCCGTATAAAAGCCGAAAATAAATATAAAAGGTAAGGAGAAAAGAGAGACCAACCATAAGTCCAAAAAAGAATTCAAAGTTAAACAAGTTCATTTTCATTATCCTTTACTGATAGAATCATTCCCAAATCGATTGTTGAGCGCGGATTCCGTAGTGGAATACAACGCCATTTGTATCAAAATATGCATAAAGACTATAGTTTTTTTCCAGAATGCATGGTCTTTTGTTTGCATAGTCAAAACATAATAGCTCTCATTCTGAATTTCTTTATAGTTAGCGGGTTTTAAAGAGAAAATATCCGTGATTTTCCTGGTTTGAAAGTCGGAAAGGGAGAGTTCCGTTAAGCTCCACCTTATTAAACCGGACTTCGATAACGGCTCGCAATCTCCGGGGATTTCATACTAGGTAATGGTACAATTCTTTAATGCATCCTCGTCCTTCCAAGTAGGGGTCACACTCATAAAACCGTAGGATTTTTCCGTCCCTTGTAATTTCCAGATATTCACCGTAATAAAAGGGTCATTTCTTTTGTTGGTGATTTTACTTTCAGCGCTTTTTCCCTGTAAAAGAAAAATCCCGCATCTAAAAAGTGCAGAGGCTTTTGTGCTGCTGATAGCAGCTTTCTGTTCCGTCAATTTGTGCGGTTATCGGCCTTTCCGGAAACCCCATGGTAGAGACAGCAAGCCAAAAGGGAGCCGGAGAAGAAGGCTAGCCAAGAAAGTGCATTGCTTGTGGAATACCAACGACGGCTTCCATGGAAGAATGAAAAGTCATTCTAAAAACTGAAAGAGGGAATGAAGCATCATGGCTAAAAAGCAGGATAAGGAACTGTAGCTACAACATTGATATAACGAGGCAAATGGATTTCCGTTTTTGTAATAAAAAGCAAAGCTTAGAACATTGAAAGAAGCCAGAAAAAAGGAAAATGTTGGCATCTCGAAGAGTCATGGAGGTCGTTGCATTTTCATATTCAACATGAACTCTACCCTGAAAAGCCTGCCCGAATTTATAAATCCACCAGGGACTTCCCGGTTTTTTTCTTTACGCCGTATAAAAAGCCGAAAAATAGATATAAAAGAGAAGGAGAAAAGAAAGGCAAACAATAAGAGCGAAAAGATAATGCAAATCGAAAAGAATCCACTTCTTCTTTCTCCTTTCCTATAGAGTGTTTTTTTCTTAAGCAGTACTGTAAGCAAGTGAAGCTATGACATTTAATGTCTATTAACGGAAATAGTATAACATTTTTATGATGGGGACGAAAGAAATATAGTGCATAGTATAAAAATGAAAAAATTGACTCTATTTCAGGTAAAGCATGGTAAAATAAACCGATTATTTTTGTAGAGTTTAGCGGTAGCTTGAGGGAAATAGAGAAAATTTTTGATCTACGAAAAGTTTTTAAGAGGAGTGAGAGACTTGCTGAAGATCTTTATTTTAGAGGATGAAAGAATACAACAATCCCGCATTGAAAAGGTGATAAAGGCGCTGATTAGTAGGGAAGAGCTTTGTCTTGTAAGGCGCCGGAGATTTTTGGGAATGCCGGGCAGCTTCTTAATGCGATTACGGAAAGAGGCTCTCATCAGCTTTTTCTTTTTGGATATTGAGATTAGAGGAGAGGAAAAGAAGGGCTGGATATTGCGAAAGAAATTGAAGCAGAGATCCCAATGCCACTATTGTATTTGTGACAACCCATTCGGAATTTATGCCGATTACCTTTCGCTATAAGGTTTCGGCACTGGACTTTATTGACAAAGCTTTGGATGAAGAACATTTCGCCGAGCGTGTGGAGTCGGCTATTGAGTACACGTTGAAAAACTTGGCGTCGCTGTATCGGAGGATTCTTTCAGTTTTGAAACGGCCATGGCCAGAGTGCAGGTTCTTTTCATAAAAATTTTGTATTTTTGAATCTTCGCCTACCGTTCATAAGGTGATTTTTACATACCAAAGAGGAAAGAATCGAGTTCTATGCAGGGCTTTCTGACTTGGAAAAGGCGGATCCCAGACTTTACCAATGCCACCGCTCCTTTGTGGTCAATCCGGAAAATATTGTGAAGATTGATAAGGAGGAGAAAATGGCGATATTCGAGAATCAGGAGAGTTGTCTGATTTCCCGTATGAAGTATAGAGGACTTTTGGAACGGATGAAGTCGATGAAGCAGTAAAATATTTTCAGAGAGGAGAATGTATGGAATCTATGATGAATCTGACAATTGAATATGTGAAAATCGTCAACGTGATGTTGTTCTATCGTCAGATTAGCGATGAAAATATGCCTCTCTGGTCTTTTCTTCTTGTTCCGGTTCTTTTTGAGCTATTGTTCTTCTTTTTTTCCGCCTCTGCTTTCTTCGGGTATTTTGTGAGCTTTCGTGCTGTACAGCTTCTATCGAAATCGGGAGAAAGACGGAGGACTGAAGCTGTTTTACGGTCTTTATCCGATTGTTTTAGAAAGCCTGCTGGGAAGGATGCTGGCCTTCTATGTCTTTCCGTTCTTCGGCATTTCCGTTTACAATGAGGCGAGCATCGGCGGATATGATCTTCTGATTGAACTTCTGGTTTTCCCCCTATCTTGTCCTTATAAAATCCCTGAAAATCAATTTTCAGGAGCTGAAGGCAGGCTTTGCGCGCGGTTTTTTTCGCCGCTTTTTACTGCCAATCAATCTCTCGATGATGGTTTACACTGTTTTGATTACAGCCTTTTTGGTACTGCGTGACCACTTTTCTTGGGCGGACAGCCTTGGGGACAGCTGAATAATCTCTATATCATTATCTTTTTCGTGGTGCTTTTATATATCAATGCCGTTTCAAGGAAAGGCTGGAAGCGGAAGTTCTAGAGCAAAAGGATAGTGAGTTAAAGGCGCTCTCGAATACAGTCATCATGTGGAGGAGTTATACGGAGAAATTGCAGTTTTCGCCATGACTATATGAATATCTTAACCAGCTTGAAGCTGGGAATTGAGCGGAAAGACTTTGACAGCATTCAAAAACATTTACAATACGGTTCTAAAAGATAGCGGAAAGCCCTTTTATAGCAGTAAATTTGACCTTGCAAAATTAAGTCGGATTGAAAATGATGCGGTAAAAAGTGTCTTATCCGCGAAGCTCCTGGAGGCCCAGAGTAAGGGGAATAGAAACTTCTGTGGAGATAGAAGAAGAGATTTATGATTTTCAAATCGAGTCGCTGGATTTTTATCAAGATTCTTTTCCATTCTCTGTGACAATGCCATAGAGGGATGTCTTACTGCCGAAGATCCGAAAAATCGCCATCGCCTTGATTCGTGAGGAGAGAACCCTTATTTTGGTGGTGGAAAACAGCACAAAGGCGGAAAAACTGGAGCTCTCTCCTATTTTCGAGAAGGGGTATTCCTCTAAGGGAGAAGGCAGAGGACTTGGTCTTTATAACGTGCATACGATTTTAGAAAAATACCCGAAATCCCTCATCAGTACCCGCAGCTGCCGAACATCTTTTTCTCAAACCATTCAGTTTTTGCAAAATAGACCTTGATATTTGGATAAGGTGGCTCTTACGGCCTTTCCTGTCCTGAATAAAAATTCGGGACTCGATGAAGTCACAATCTGTGATTTCACGATTCCAAGCTCTTTCTTTTGTCAGCTGAAACATAAAATCAGCTGAAGCGCCCCTATATTGCGCTTTTCTTTTGTTTTTAGTAAGCTTTTTTAGAAAATTACCGTTCACGACAAAGAATTACTGTTCGCGACAAGTTTATTTTTTCTCTTCCGGCATACGTTCTATAATGAGCCCTCGTAAACAAAAAGAAAGGGAGGTTCACTTAGATGTTTAGAGTAGATGAAATCAAGAAGTCCTTTAAAAAAATAAAGAGGTACTAAAGGTGCTTTCCTTCTCCATAGAAGAAGGAGAGAAGGTCGCTTTACTGGGGAATAACGGAGCAGGGAAAAAGCACGCTGATGAAAATCATTGCCGGCCAGCTGGAGGCAAATTCCGGTACTGTGAACACGGCGCTGGATTATCAGACAGAAATCGGTATGATGCCCCAGGGCGATATTTTGATCGAGGAGTTGACGGTTTCAGATTTAGTACAGTTAAAAAGTGCGATGAATCGAATCTCGATAGATTTGGATACTGCCTTGAAAAGGTTTCCTGCAGGATTTTTAAAAAGCAATATGTGGGCGGTCTTTCCGGCGGGCAAAAGAGGAGACTTTCCTTACTGCTCAGCATTTTAAATTCTCCGAAGCTTATTTTTCTGGATGAGCCAACCACCGGAATGGACCTGGAATCCGTAGACCGGTTTTGGAAGCTTCTGGAGAAGGAAAAATATACTCCGTGATTGTTACCCATGATTTTAACCAGATCGATCATTTCTTTACAAAGGTGATGATTTTTAAAGAATGGACGAATTGTCGCAACGGAATCCGTAGAAGAGATTCACCGGCAGGGGAAAAACGATTGAAGAGTTTTTATAGAGAAAAGGTTGAAAAAGGAGGCCTAAAAATGATTAGCATGATTCAATTAAAGCAGGTGTTACGGAAACAGAAGATTTGTCTTTATTTACGATTCTTCTTCCACTGGCCTGGTATATGTTCTTATACAATATTCAGGCGGATATGCCGCCAATATTATGCTGGGGATTGCCGTGTTTATCGGTATCATCGGAAACAGTCTGGCAACCTTTAGTAAAAAGAATCTCCTCTGACATCGGTTTTTATTCCTTTGAATCCTGATTTTCCAACTATGGGATAAAAACTATCTTTTGGACCAGACCTTTGTGCAAATCGTGTTAAATACCTTTGATTTTTTTGTTGTTGTTTTAGGCGTCGAACGGTATTTGCCAAATTCCCTGATTAACGGAAAGCTGGGCGTTCAGTTTTTTTCTTATTGACCATCATGGGATTTACTTTCAGCGTTATCGGCTTTTGTACTTGGTGAGATTGGATGCCAAACTCATTGATACAGTGGGATTTCCGGTCATTATTCTGGCAGCTTTTGACCATTATGCCCTTCGCAAGCTTCGGAGCGGAAAGCGGATTTATTTCCCTTGTTGCCAAAGTACAGAGGATTTTCCCGGGCTACTATTACACGAATATGATGAATGCAATCTTGTCCGAAATGGAATTCAGCTAAAGGATATGTCGCTTTTTATCACAACATTTGTACTGAATATCATTCCTTTGTACTTCCTTGTTCCCTAAGGTGAAATTCAGTAAGGCAAAATAAGAGATCTTATGCAAGGAAAGAAGTTTTATGCAAAGAAAGAAAATCTATGCATAGAAAAGCGGAGTCCCTATGAAAAACCTTTCGTTCTTATGTAGCATCTCCGTCACTTCGTTTGCAAAAATAGAAGGCATATTTTAGCTGTATTGCTGTTTCTTCTATCCGCCATGCCTGAAGACTTTTCTTGAGTTGCGGTGCAGCTGAAGAAAGACTGATTGTTACAATCTGCAAAAATAAATACGAGACTCGTTACTGTAAAAGGAAAAGCTTGTGGCGGGAAGTCATGCTGTTAAACCATTCGATGACAGTGGGAGTTAAGAATTTTTCTTGTAGATTGTTCATTCGTACAGTAAATGTTGTAGTGTTCGTTATGCTGTATATCTTCTACATCGATTTTCTTCCCGTCTTGCATGGTGCCGGATAATACCCTTTGGTTTTCAAAGAGAAGGAAATGCTCTGTCGGAACAATTCGCAATTCTCCTTTAAGAGAGAACGTGTTCTTTATGGAGTAGACTTGTCCGAGAAAGTGGGTAACATCATAGTAACCTTTTATTTCCTTTTTCGACGTTATAGGCATATAAATCCACTGTTTTTGAGATCTCTTTCATCATTAAGCTCCAGTATTCCGGATTGGATATAGTATTCTGATTTAGGAACCACTTCTTTTACTTGATTCGGAGCAATGTCATGCTCCATATCGATTTCGATGAAGGATAAAGGGCTTGCAGTATCGGAGCCAGAATGTCACTTTCATAAAGCTTGCGGAGCTTAGCTTTTTGCTTTGCTTCCCAACCGGGACCCATCAGGTTATACAGTAGGACACTGAAAATGTGAAGTGCTAGAAAAAGATGCCCAGTCTGACGAGGAGCATCATAAGTGCATCTATAAATTCACTGCGGGGAAGAATACTTCATCGGTAAGTGAGCATCAAAACTGCTACCGCCAAGAAAGCAAAATAACAAAAGAAACATGTTTCGAACAAAAATAATTTTGTACTCTTTCCTTCCAAGTGAGGATATTCCGTATGGCTTTCAGCTGTGTTGAAACCGTGCAGTATTCTTAAGTTCATTTATTTTCTTTAGTTCTTCCTGGCTTAAACCCATTTTTGATCTCCTTTCTTTGTTCTTCTACCTTGGCTACAATAGTAAAAAGTAGTATTCTAGAACTTTTTAAGCATAACACAGGGGAGTTATATTGATAGGGTATTTCGCTTACGCGATGAGGTTGTCGGTCGCGCCTTTTTCCGGAAAAATCCGAAAGAACTACAGTGGAATGAGATCTAAGAGAGGTTTTTAAAGTAATTCCAATGAACTTGCACTATATCCTTTATATAAGACGTCTTCATTTATCAGAAGAATACCGGAACCTTCCTTTGCAATATCCAGCATACGCCGTGTAAAGCCGCTTTTACTGAACACGCCATAGATAATCTCATATCCCGGAAAAGCCTTGCGAATTTCTGCGGAACAATCCACTTTTTCTTTTAATGCGAAGTACACCGGTGCATCTATCGGATTTGCATGGTATTTGCACTCACCGGTAAATACCCGTTTGTTCTGATGATCTACTGATACTACATCTATTTCCGTATCACTATCAAAATCATTTAACCAGTAAGAGCCGATACGAGATGGTAAAAAAGGAAATGCCTTATTTCTGCACAACTCCACAAAAATAGACTTACAGATATCTTCATAAGCAAATGCTACGAATTTCTCCCGAAAAATCTTTTGTGTATTTCATCCAGCACAATCTGCATATTGTCCAATTCCAGTTCGCCTTTATAGGGATAAACATAACGGAACCAGAAACGGATGAAATTATCCGCAATAAAATACAGCCCCTTGCGGGATTTTTCCGGATTTTTTTCAGTAATAGGCGTTCTCTTTTCTATAAATCCCAAATCCAAAAGCGTAGATAGATATGGTGTTAGAGAAGAGCTTTCTTGCCCAAGTATGCCGGCAATCTTACCTAGTTTATGATTGCCGTCCGCAATCGCCTTAATGATTGAAAAGTAGTTTACTGCTGCCATGGACTCGCTTTTTAACAAGAAATTAGGTTCTTCATATAAGAAACCATTTTTAGATAAAACAGTATCTTTGACTTGTTCTTCCAAAGGACGTCCATCTTCAAAAACTCGAGATATTTCGGAATGCCGCCTGTTATAGCATACTGTTCTACGGCATGATCAAAAGGCATCTTTTGTACAGCGTAGATATCCGTAAAAGGCAGTGGAGCTAAGCGTATTTGTGCTGTCCTGCGGCCATATAAAGGACTGTCATAAGACAGGGCATGTTTCTGCATCATACCGATGAAAGAACCTGACAGAATCAGCATCACATTACTGTCTTTTAAAATTTCATCCCAGGCATTTTTGCAAAAATAGAAGGAAAAGCCGAATTGGTCTTTACAAGATACGGAAATTCATCAATGACAAAACACCTTCTTCTCTTCGGGCTTATAGTCAGCAATCACTTGGAACAAATCCAACCAATCGGTAAATGTAGTTTTTTGCAGTAATGTATTTTTTGTTGTACGAGCCGCAACGCCTGCCAATCGCTTCATGCTTTGGTTTTCCAACTCTTCTGTGGCAAGAAAATAGAATGCGGTTTTTCCTTTAGAAATTCTTTAATTAGCGTTGTTTTTTTCCAACTCGGCGGCGACCATAGATAACCACAAAGCTACTGTCACGATTATATTCCTCTTCCAGTTTACTAAGCTCGCTTTTTTTCTGCCTATAAATTTCATACATTGGACCTCTTTATTATAAACTAATTTATGATAATCTTGTTTATACTATACAATTGATAAAAACAGAAAGTCAATATGCTTTAATATGGTGACAGTTGTTTTTTGATGTTGAATTTTGATATTGTAGAGAAGTAGTGCAATGCATGGATTGTCCGAGAAAGGGAAGCTTATGGAAGCAATAAAACTACCTAAGAAGTACAGAGACATTTGTGAAGAAATTAAAAATGGTTCCGCTGAAAGTTTGGCTAAACTAGATGCCTTTTGAAGAGAAATTTCACCAAAACCTTGCGGTAAGGGCCGTGGTGGAGTTTTTTGACCGAAAGTATGAGGAGGCGGTAAGCCATACTCTCCTTTTAATGCCCTTTTGGGATGAGTGGTATTATTCCAATGTAGCCAACGAATATATGATGGCCATGTGCTTTGTGGCAAAAGAAAAATTGACGGGAAGTGAGTAAGTAAAAGCTCTTCAAGAAGAGCAAAAGCAGGCTAATGGAAGCAGAGGAAGAGAAATGCTCTAAGGGCTCTTTGCCAACGATACAATTATTGCAAGATCCTCATGGACTATATGCAGCAGGATATTTTTACCGGAATCATGCGAGCAAGGATTATCAGCCGCCAAAAGCACCGAAAACAGCTTCGGAATTGATAGCAGAGGGCAAGCTGAATCCGGAAAAAGACTTTGATCGGAAGAAGCTTTTTGAATTTACTTTTTTATGAAGGGCAGTCCGGAGGATACAGTGGACTATTATGAAAGAATCAAGGACTTAAATCTTGGGGAACTGTATTACGAGCAGGCCTGTATTTGCTATCGGTATCTTGGACAAAAAGACAAGGTATTGGAAGTGATAGAGCTGGGCAAAAAGTAAGCTTTTGGGATGTAGCCAGCCCCTACGCAGGTTCGCCCCATGAGCTTCTTTTACGTATCCCTTTATGCATGAATATTTGGAAAAGGAAGAGAGTTTAAAAAGAATTAGGGAAGCGATCTTCGTATAAATCTTCTGGAAGATTGGGAGAAAGCTTTAAGTTATATTTTTGCCTTGTTCATTAATCCTTCTCCTTACAGAATTAAAAACTTCAGATTTAGAGAGCCGAGTTGTAGAGCTTTGGGCAAGGGCATCTGCTTCATCCAGCTTTTTTTCTGTATCATCGGTTAAGGCGGAATATTGTTCAAGACTCATTAAAACCATTGTTCCATAACCATTTTTTGTAAGAAATACAGGGGCGTTGGAATTAACAACAACATCTTCAATTTCTGGAAATTTATTTCTTAAGTCGGAAACCGGGCGGATATTAATCATAGAGGTTCTCCTTTTTGTTTTTTTCTATCATAATATTATTGTTATTTTATCATAAAAAGGAGAAAGGACAAGGAATAGTTATATTTCGAACAAGTCGTGATACAATAGATTATCTTTTTGTACAGTATTTGGCTTCGTTGGGAACTGATTACGAGCAAGCTTGTATTTGTTATCTGTATTTCGGACAGAAACGAATTAGGGAAGCTATCTTCGGATAAAGATGAGGGGGAAAAGGATGAAGGAAAAACCGTTAGAGTAATCAAAATCGGTAAGGAAGCCCCTGTATGAATTTCTATGAAAATATCATCTCGCAGGAAGAAAGTCTCTGCAAGTGCCTGCTACAGAAGTGATGAATAGTTTTGCCATGGACTGGGAAAGAGGAGAGTTTATTTTTATGGCACATCAGGCGGAAGATGCGGATGGAGAATGGATTCCTTTGCCGAAAGAAATCCTGCCGGAAACATTGCTGAAAGCCCTGCCGGAAACGGCAGATTCTTTGCTGGGACGAGGAAAGGTCTATCGGGACTATAGCTTTGAGGAATTAAAAGAGCTTTGTGGAGAGAACGAAGATAACGACGGAAAGTGAGCGCCTTTTATGAAGTTAATTAGGCGCTTCTTCCCAGAACAGTTCATCCAATGTTTTCCCTAGTACATGACAAATGGCGAGGCAGAGGCGGATGGTAGGGTTATAGTCCCCTTTTTCTATAGCATTGATGGTTTGCCTGCTGACGCCTACCAGATCGGCCAGCTCCTGCTGGGACAGGTCTTTTCCCGCTCTAGCGGATTTTAAACGAAGATTCTTCATTTTTCACCTCACTCTTCATCATTCTTCATTCGATCCTTCAGTAGCATAAGAATCAGGGCAATAGCAAAAAAGATACTGAGAAGGAGAGGAAGCATAAAGCGGCTGCTGAGCCTTCCGGCAATCCATATTTTATCGGGAGAGATATTCTCTACGGTGTTAAAGACGTTCAGTACACTGAACAGAGCCCATACTGTAACAGCAATCCTTTTATTTTTTTTATTGCTAAGCCCCCAGAAGGCATCGTGGAAAAGGCAGTATCCCATGAGGATCAGTCCCGAGAAAAGAAGAATGGCAAGGGGAATAATCCCGGCTTCCAAATATTTCTCAATCGGTTCGGCAAAAGTAGCGTACAGCATGAGGAGTCCCATGGTGGTGAAAAAAAGCGTATTGATAGGGCCTTCCCGCGGACGATTACCTGCCTTTCATCATAGCAATCCTGTTGTTTCTTACTCAATCTGTTTCGAAATAGAACTAAGAGGAACTGGCAAAAACCCTACAGCGATTCCTAAGTTAAAATAATTCATCGAAAAACTCCTTTTCATTTCTTTTGCCTTCACTCTGGGTGAAAGCAATATGTATTACAAAAATGTCGTAAATACTTTTACATGACCAATATACACCTTTGTTTTTGATATGTCAAGTATATTTTTACAAAAAGACAATCCATAGGAAACTTTCTTCAGGAGTATCCGTCTCGATTTTTCTTTACCGATCATCCATTCTCCAAAAAGTTCTGCTACAATGAAACTGTTTAAGCAAATGAACAGAAGGGAAGCATAGATATGGACTCAAAAAGGAATCTTTACAGTTCAAGACGGAATTTGATAGCGTATATTGACCGTTTGCTTAAGAGTGAAGAACATAGAGCATTAATAAAGAAACAAAAGTGGGGAGTAAGGAAGATGTTATTTTATTTTTTTCAGCTACCGGAAATACCAGGCATGTAGCAGAGAAAAATTAAAGAGCCGCAGGAAGAAATGATATCCATTGAGGAAGCCTGCAAGGCAGAAAGCTATGAGTATACGGTTAAGGACGGAAGGTTTGGGATTTTAAGTCCCACCTATGCTTGGGGACTACCCAGCATTGTTTATGCGTTCTTGGAAAAAGTTGAAGCTTCAGTATGAAACAAAGCCCTACAGCTTTTTATGTGGGAAACCTTTGAACGACAACGGGGGCAGATCTTCGATTGCGGATAGTCTTTTAAAAGAAAAAGGGTTTAGCCTTGAATGCGAAATTCGATATTCGTATGCCGGATACTTGGACTGTGATTTTTGACTTATCCAATGCGGAAAAGGTTAAAACTAGCTTAAAGCAGGCGGAAGAGGAAATCAATGAGCTTTAAGGTATTACTTTCCGAAAAGAAAAAAGGAAAAGAGATGGATTTCACGGTGCCCGAATTTGTAGGAAGGGTGGCGAAAAAGCTTTTATGACGGTAAGATGCGAAAGACCAAGAATCTTTTCTGTGTCCGATGCCCGCATCGGTCGCACACTTTGCGCTAAGAAAATGCCCGGTTCAGGCGATTGAAATGCAGAACAAAAAGCCGGTTTGGGTGAAGGAAGACTGCACCATGTGTCTAGGTCGCCTTCACCGTTGCCCGAAACATGCCATATATTACGGGAGCGGCAAGGCGACCAACGCCCATGGACAATATACGTATCAAAAATACGCAGGAGAGAAGAGCATGTAAGCGCTTTTGTGCTTTGAGAAAAATTTTTTTGCTGTCTAAACGTATTTTCATACCGGCACTGTTCGACGACTTCTTTTTCCCAAAAGCGTAATGGCTTTTGGGACAGGAGCTTATGCAACGATAACACATGGTGCATTTTTCCAGATTGACGGCTTTTGCTGCTTTTGTATGCGTAGATTTCCATGGGGCAGATGGAGGCACATAATCCGCATCCAATGCAGTCATCACTGATTTTTGAGTTTTTTACTATACCCGGTGGTTTTTATTATAAAACCATAATCTTTGTCCGAATAATCCCTGCGAGATGAGCCGGAAAGCTTAAGCCTTCCCGGGGATATTTTCCGGTTTGTTTAATCGTGTTTGTTGCCTTTTTCGATTTTTTTCTATCCGCTTCATGGATGATTCTTCGGTTTTCTTCAAAGACTTTTTTTCAGTAATTTACTGTCACAAACCGTATCCGGCATACGAATCTGCAAACCGCCAAGAATAATTGCACCATATTTTTAAAACTCTGGCAAGACACCCTGTTCCATCACCGGAAAATGCTCCCATAGTGGTTATTAAAAATATCTTTTTTTCCCTTTCCAGACATCCTTATGCCGAATGACAAAATCTCTTACCATAAATGGCACATTGGAAAATTGTGTCGGATAGGCGAGGACAATCTCCTCGTTCTTTCGAATAGCATCTATCGATTTTTTCTCTTCAATGGGAATGCACCTTGCATCGGAATCCAGTGCAGTAAGAAATTTTTGGATGCAGTGCTTTGTATTTCCCGTACCACTTAAAAATACCCCTACCATTTATACTCCTCATAGTATTGCTTGAGCCGAAAATCTGTTTCACTTTGTTCCCTATACATGAATGGAGTTGGAAATCAATTCTGCTTTCTCCCTTATACAGTAATGGAGTCAAGAATCTGCTCTACTTCCGCTTCAAGATGATCCATGTCGACAGCCCCTTTCATGGTCACGATGGAAGACAGACCATGCACCAAGGACCAGAGCGCAATAACTTTTGCATGAAGAGAAGTACTATCCCAATTCTCGGATTTTTCTTTCCATGCTTTTTCTGCGATATATTTGAATAATACAAATGGCGGATAATTCTCTATATCTATATCTTCTATAGAAAACAAGAACCGGTAATATAGAGGATTTTCATAAAAAAAGAGGACGTAACTTTTTCCCATATTGAAAAGAATTCTTGAATGGTCAGAACAATCTTCCGTGGCTTTCACCAATGTCGAATAAAATCGATGGTTCACATAATTACGGACTTCAGACAGAAAAGCCTCCTTGTTTTTAAAATGGGCATAGGGCGCGGCAGGACTGACGCCTGTAGAATCTGCCAGTTTACGCATGGAAAGGGCTTCCAGACCATATCGATTGATATAGGCCAAGCCTTTTTCCACTAGTTCTTCTTTTAAATTCCCATGATGGTATGTATCGGATTTCAAGGCACACTCCTTTTTTGTTTTAATCTATACACTGTTTAGATAATAGCACTCAATCTAAATGATGTAAAGATGGAAAAATTTATAGGATAAAACTTAGCGATAGAGACATATTTTCCCCTGAAAGCATAAAAATATAAGATAACTGGCAGAGGAAAATGTGGGACAAGATAGAATCCAGTCTGTCCCCTCAGCCATTTTTTTGATAAAATCTATCCGAAGTAATTTTCCCTGTTGTAAATGTTGTATGGAGGAAAAGAAATGGACTATAGAACAGAACACGATTCCATGGGGAAGTGCAGGTTCCGGTGGAGAAATACTGGGGGCACAAACCCAGAGAAGCTTTGAGAACTTTAAAATAGGAACAGAGAAAATGCCTACTGAGATTATTCGTGCCTTTGCCATTTTAAAAAAGGCGGCAGCAATGGCCAATAATCGCCTTGGTAAACTGGATGAAAGACGCAAAACTTTGATTTCCGGCGTATGCGATGAGATTTTTGAGGGGAAACTCAACGAGCATTTTTCCCTTGCGGTATGGCAAACCGAAGCGGAACCCAGTCCAACATGAATGTGAACGAAGTCATTGCCAATCGGGGAAATGAAGTGGCGGGAGAAAAACTTTTGCATCCCAATGACCATGTAAATATGTCCCAAAGCTCCAACGATACCTTCCCAACAGCCATGCATATCGCAGCAGCCCTGGAAATTGAGGAGAGACTTTTTCCCAGTCTTGACACCCTTTATTAAATCTATTGATAGACTTATGCAGGAAAAATGAAGGCATTGTGAAAACAGGCCGAACTCACTTACAGGACGCCACTCCGATTAGCTTTTCTCAGGAAATCAGTGGTTGGAAAGCTATGCTGGAAAAATCGAAGGAGATGCTTCAATTAAGCCTTCCCGGACTTCGGGAGCTGGCTCTTGGGGGAACTGCAGTGGGAACGGGACTGAATGCCCCGAAGGGATTTGATGGAAGTGGCTAAAGCAGTTTCGGAACTGACACATAAGGATTTTAAAACGGCGGACAACAAATTCCATTCCTTAGCAAAGCAAGGATGAACTGGTTTTTCGCCCACGGTGCTTTGAAAGCCTTGGCGCGAATTTAATGAAAATAGCCAATGACATCCGCTGGCTTGGTAGCGGCCCAAGATGCGGTCTTGGAGAAATTTTCCTTCCTGAAAATGAGCCGGGAAGCTCCATTATGCCGGGAAAGGTCAATCCTACCCAATGCGAAGCGCTTACCATGGTTTCCGTTCAAGTCGCGGCCAATGATGTGGCGGTGGGCATGGCGGCTTTCAAGGAATTTTGAGCTAAATGTATATATGCCGGTGTGCATCCACAACTTTTTGCAGTCCGTACGCCTGCTTTCCGATGCCATGCTGTCTTTTAATCGGAACTGTGTTGTAGGCATCAAGGCGAACAAGGAGAAAATGCAGGAAAAACCCTTCACCGTTCTCTTTATGCTTGTAACCTGTTTGAATCCCTACATTGGCTACGAAAATGCGGCGAAGACAGCGAAGAAGGCTTTTTCAGGAAAATATCTCTTTGAAAGAAGCCTGCCTACAGCTTGGCTTCTTGACGGAAGAGAAATTCGATGAAGTATTTCAACCGGAAAAAAATGATATAAGAAAATAGAATAAAAGTACTCATCAAAGAAGAAGTGAATCAAGAAGAAAAGGGATTAAAAAGAAACAATATAAGAAGTGACACAAAAAGAAGTGATACAAAAAAAGTGGTATTAAGAAGAGATGATACAAAGTATAAAGTATGGAGGAAGAAAAAAATGGATTATGCGAAGGAACTCATTGAAACTACATTATGAATTAAAGGGGAAAGCTGGAAATTACACTGAGAGCCAAGGTGGATAGCAAAGAGGCTTTAAGTCTTGCTTATACCCCGGGAGTTGCGGAGCCTTGCCTTGTGATAAAGAAGGATGTAGAGAAAAGCTATGAGCTGACCAGACGCTGGAATACGGTGGCGGTGGTAACGGACGGAACTGCGGTGTTAGGCTTGGGAGACATAGGACCGGAGGCGGGCATGCCGGTTATGGAAGGAAAAATGTGCTGTTTAAGGCCTTTTGGAGATGTGGGATGCCATTCTGCTCTGCGTAAGAACGAAGGATGTGGAAGAAATTGTGAGGACAGTGAGCCTCCTTGCCGGAAGCTTTGGAGGAGTAAATCTGGAAGACATTTCCGCACCCCGTTGTTTTGAAATTGAAAAGAGACTCAAGGAAATTTGTGATATTCCCATTTTCCATGACGACCAGCATGGTACTGCGGTGGTGACTCTGGCAGGTCTGATTAATGCCTTAAAGCTTACCGGGAAAAATCGAAGAAGTGAAGATTGTGACCTCCGGAGCAGGAGCGGCAGGCATTGCCATTATCAAACTGCTTTTAAGCATGGGAGCTAAACATGTGATTATGACGGATAGAGAGGGCGCTATTTATAAGGGGAGAGAGAACTTAAATCCCATTAAGATGGAAATGGCAGAGATTACCAATCTCTCCATGGAAAAGGGAAGTCTTTCTGATGTTATCAAGAATGCAGATGTTTTTATCGGCGTTTCCGCACCGGGAACCCTGAATAAGGATATGGTGAAGAGCATGGCGAAGAAGCCCATTATCTTTGCCTGTGCCAATCCTATTCCGGAAATATTCCCGGAGGATGCGAAGGAGGCAGGGGCTGCGGTAGTATCTACAGGGCGGTCGGATTTTCCGAACCAGATTAATAATGTACTATGCTTTCCGGGCATCTTTAGAGGCGCTCTGGATGTGCGGGCAAAGGACATCAATGATGAAATGAAGGTTGCCGCAGCCTATGCTATAGCAGAACTGGTAAACCGATCAGGAACTTAATGCGGAGTATATTCTGCCGGCGGCCTTTGATGAAAGAGTCAAGGACGCAGTAGCTAAAGCTGTAGCGGAAGCGGCAAAGAAAAGCGGCGTTGCCAGAGTGTAAAACAAAACGGTAATGCCTAACTGTAAAATCAAACGGTAAGAGCATTCTTGTAAATTAAGCTGTAATTTTGGAATGCTATAGGGCCGAATAGAAGAATGAATTTTATAGTGCAGAAGGGGCTGAAAAATAATATAGTTATATTTTTGTATATAATTGCTTATTCTTTACAGCCCCTTTTCTCCTATGAGCGGAAAATATATTTTATAAACTAAGCTAAAAACTCTTTTTCCATTTCTCATAAAGTCAATAATACATATGCTCAATACCGTTTCGCTGTTGAAGAATAGAGTCTGCAGTAACAACATATTTAGGATAATTGTCCTCAATGGCTTCGAGTGGTCGGTACTCACGGTCTTCGGTATCCTTTGATAATGCAATGGTATAAGCAACTTGAATGTAGGAATAACGCATCTCGTTATTTCTAAGATGAAATCACATTCCAGCTTTCCCTATTCTCCCTGACAGCTACAGAATAGTCGTGAGATTTTGCATATATAGGTGATATTTTCAAGAACAGGACCAAAGTTAATTCTGTTGTCCGTGTTCTGAGCACAATAAAAAGCGGTGTCAGCTAAATAGTATTTCTTTTTCTCCACTTAAGGATTTTTGGACTTCATATCAAACCTGGGGTATCTGCAAAGAATTTTTCGCATCCAACAAGGCTTTTAACATATCTTGCAATCGTGGTTTCGCTTTATAGCTGTTCCATTTTTGTTCAATGGCTTTTTAAGCTTTTTAGACTGGTTGTTGCAGCAAAGTTGTTGATGATGTATTTTTGGACTGTTTCAAATGTATTTTTTTATTACGGATTTTTAGCCTCTTCTAATGTCTTTTTCAAAAATTTCTCGATAACACCTTTTGAACATATCTACGCTTTGCGGCAATATTTTTCCAGTTGTATTGTTCTGGGAAAACCGCCTTCAAGAATATAGTTTTGTAATTCTTCTTGTCGGTCGGAAGCAATCCATAGAATTTTTAATGCCTTCGTATTCTCAAAACGAAAGTGGGAACATCTCAAATTCAATATATCTTCCGGTTAGTTTTGTCATCAACTCTCCACTTAGGAGATACGAATTTGAACCGGTAATAAAAATTGACCATTTATTAGACCTACGAAAGCTGTTAAGAATTAGTTCAAAGTCCTTTACATTTTGAATCTCATCAACAAAAAGATATTTTGTTCCACGCACTTTCGGAACTGATTCCATAGCTGTTCCAATTGTTCCGGATTTGTAATTTTATGATAGTCCTTACTGTCCAAGTCGAAGAAATAAATATGATTACTGGGAATTCGGACGATTTTAATTGTTGGCAATTGTTTCCATAAGACAGGATTTACCACATCTTCGCACACCAGTGATTACTTTATATATCGGTTTCGTGATAAAAGTCACGAATCTTTTTAAGGTAGTTTTCACGAGGATACCAAGTCATATTATTCTTCCTTTTCAACTTATTAGTTCATAGTATATAATAGCAAAATACAGTACGAAATATTAAAATTAACGTTGGCGATTTTGTGAAAATGTAAAAACGCCACGTTAAATCCGCAAAATCATTATATCAGAATATTCCTGTACGGGCAGTGTTATAGTAAAAATAATTATAAGAAAGGAAAAATATGACTACAGAAGAAAAAAATTACAGAAGTATCAGGACTGGCTGTTCAAATGTTCTGCCTACCATATGGCTTTTAAATATCATTGAAAATTGACAAGCAGACTGTGGCACCCTACGGCAGGGGTGTTATAGAGATGAGCGTTCCGCCTTTTTGGCAGGGGAGCTTTTTCAGCTTGGAAACCGATCCGGAAATCGTGGCTTTTGCTGAAGGATTTGCAGGAAGATCCCAAGTGGATGCAGAAAATAAGCGAGCGATTCAGCTTTTACTATAAGCAGACTCTGATACCCTTTTGCATTCTCAAGGAGGAGTTTGTAGCTTTTAAAAAGCTTTGTGACGAGTCCTTTGATGCTTGGCTTTTGGCAAAACTCCAGGCGGATTATTCTCTTTGCCCTTTATTTGAAAAAAAGGTAATTGAGAGCAGAAGAAGCTTTACGGCTATCGAAAGAGCGATAAGAGTATTTATAATCAGATGCTGATGACTTTGAGCCGGGGATGGATGAGGAAAAATATGATGCCTTCTTTGCTGCTCTAAAGGAAAGACTGGTACCCTCATTCAGAAGGTCACAAAGGCGAATCAGCTCGGGAGGATTTTCTAGCAAAGCTTCCTGTGGAAGAGCAGAAGAAGTTTATGGAAGGCCTTTTAGAGTACCTGCATTTTGATTCTTCCCTAGCTATCAAAATGAACTGAGCATCCCTTCACTTCCTGGACCCTGTGAAAAATGACTCGCCGTACCACGACGAAATATCTCGAAAACAATGTGATTTCGCCATTTTGTCTACAGTGCATGAGGTAGGGCATGCTTCACTATGAGCATAATATCAACCCGAAGTATGACGGCATGATTTTATCCGAGGGAGTGTCTTCCGGCAGTGCATGAGTCCCAGTCCCGCCTTTTGCGAAAAATTATCTGGGAAGAACTTTTGGCCTTTTTGGAAATATCATTATCCTAAGTCGCAAAAGCATTTTTCCAGCAACTGGGAGAGGTATCTTTTAGAGGAATTTTATCAGGCTATCAAGTGTCCAAGTCCTTTTATTCGTACGGAAGCGGATGAATTGACCTATCCGTTGCATGTCCTTATTCGTTATGAAATCGAGAAGGGCTTGTTTAACGGAAGCATTTCTACAGAGGGACTGATAAAAACCTGAATGCAAAGTACAGGAGTATTTGGGGTGGATGTGCCAAATGATAAAGCGGGCATCTTACAGGATGTACACTGGTCGGACGGAAGTTTCTGGCTACTTCCCCACCCATGCTCTGGGAACTGCCTTTGTCGCCCAGTTTATGCACGCCATGCGAAGGACCTGGATGTAGAAAAGCTTTTTGGAAGAAAAACCGTTTTGATGAAATTATGAACTGGCTGAAGGAGCATATCCATACCTACGGTTTCCGCTATGAGGCACCTGAGCTGATGAAAATGGTGACTGGGGAGGAGTTCAATGTAAACTATTTCTGGATTACATTGAGGAGAAATATACGAAGCTTTATCAGCTATAATAAATATATTTCCTGCAGTACAGGTCTGAAACTGGGGCACGCTTTGAAGAAAATACGCAACGCTAAAATATATGTTGCAATTTATTTAAAAACAATATTGTTAATTTATTGACATTATCGAAACTGAGGTGTAGCATGGGTGTAAAAGTGCTGACAGCTCTAAAAAGGAGGCAGGAGATGAGATTTACATTACCAAGAGACATTTATCATGGAGAAAATGCATTAGAGGCATTAAAGACCTTTGAAGGAAAGAAGGCTTTTTGTCTGCGTAGGTAGGTTCCACGAAGCGCTTCGGCTTTTTGGACAGAGTGGCAGTACTTGCAGGAAGCCGGCATGGAGGTAAAAGCTTTTTGAAGGTATTGAGTCCGACCCTTCGTTGATACTGTAATGAAGGGCGCCAAGGAAATGCTGACTTCGGACCGATTGATTGTGGCAATCGGCGGAGGCTCTCCCATTGATGCGGCGAAGGCAATGTGATTAAGTACGAGTATCCGGACTGCACCTTTGAGGATATGTGTAGGGTCTTCGGTATTCCAACGTTGAGAAAGAAGGCAAAAGTTCTGTGCCATTTCCTCCACTTCCGGAACCGCTACCGAGGTAACCGCGTTTTTCCATTATCACCGACTATGAAAAAGGGAATCAAACATCCCATTGACAGGGACTTTTGAAATTACTCCCGATGCGGCTATCGTAGATCCTGCTCTGGCACAGACTATGCCGAAGAAGTTGGTGGCGCATACCGGAATGGACGCTTTAACCCATGCTATTGAGGCTTATGTTTCCACCGCAAATTGCGACTATACGGATCCTTTGGCACTGCATGCCATTGAAATGATTCGGGACGACCCTGGTGATTCTTACAGTGAAAACAAAGAGGCCAGAAATGCCAGCATAATGCTCAGTGCCTGCGTGGAATGGCATTTTTCAAACGCACTTCTGGAATTGTTCACCCATGGCCCATAAGACCGGTGCAGTATTCGGAGATTTAGAGCGCACATCATTCACGGTGCGGCAAATGCTATGTATCTTCCAAAGGTTATCGCCTTCAATGCGAAGGACGAAACCGCAAAAGAAGCGCTATGCAAAGATTGCGGACGTTATCGGCCTTTCCGGAAATAACGACGATGATAAGGTAAAGGCATTGATTAGCTATGTTAGAGGCTTAAACGACAAGCTGAATATTCCTCATTGCATCAAGAACTACGGCACAGATTCTATCCAACAGAGCAGGGATTTGTACTCGAGAACATTTTCTAGAGAGACTCCATGACATTGCGGTAAATGCGATTGCGGATGCTTGCACAGGCTCCAATCCCTGTCAGCCCAGCGTAGAGGAGATGGAGAAGCTCCTAAAGTGTCGCTACCATATGATACAGAGGTAGATTTTTAAGCGGAAAATGTTATAGAAGAAAATATTGTGTAAAACCGTTGTTTCACAAGTAAAATTGGGAGACAACGGTTTTTGTAGAAGTGATAAAGGGCACGCCTTTTGAAAAAGCTAGGGAGGATATCGTGGGCACGCTTTTATTGTTTTTGATGTGGAGACACCGAATCGGAAGAACAACTGCATAAGTGCCATTGGCATTACCGTGGTGAAGAAGGAAAAATCAGCAAGGAATTTTATTCCCTTTGTGAATCCTGAGGCGGACTTTGATTATTTCAATGTAAAGCTTACCGGAATTAGTAAGTCCGGAGTCAAAGATGCCCCTACCTTTTCCGGAATTATGGCAGCAGATTGAGCCGCTCCGATGGAATGCTGGTGGCCCACAATGCTTCTTTTGATATGAATGTGCTGAAAAATTGTCTGTTGGACTATGAGATTGATTGGAAACCCTATGCTCGTTACCTTTGCATCGGTGAAAATGGGCAGCTCTTTCCCTGATAGGAGCCATAAGTTAAATATGGTTCTGCGAGCATTTTGGGATTCTCTCAATCACCATCGGGCAGATAGCGACAGCCGTGCCTGTGCGGAGATTTTGCTTCGTTATCTGAAAGCAGGGGCAGAGGTGAAGGACTTTATACGGACTTGCTCATTTAAGAAATAAAGCATGTTAGAGATTTTGCAGGGAAGATATTATGAAGGACATTATCAAAGACGTAATCAAAGACGTTATCATTAAAGAAGTCTCTGCCGGAGGACGCGAGGCAAGAATAGCTATGCAAAGGCAGGTAGGTTCGAAACGGACAATTTATCCTTTTGGAAAGGAAGGATTCCCACTCCATAGAGGAAGAGAGGAGGAAATTCGGAACTTTTTCCATGATCCGAAATCTGTATGTTATTTTGCGTGGAAGAATGGAAAGCTTGTAGGAAGTGGAGAATTAAGGGCTTTTTCCAAGGAGAATGAGTCATAGGGCAGAGCTGGGACTTACTGTGATAAAGGCGGAGTGGAATAGCGGTATTGGAACCAAACTGATGCAAAAAGCTTATAGACTATGCCGGGGAAAATGACGTGGAGCTCATTAATCTGGAAGTGCGAGGGGACAACAGCCGCGCCATTCATTTGTATGAGAAATTCGGTTTTAAAAAAGTGGGAACTTTACCGGCGTATTTTAAGATTGGGGAAGAATATATCGACTTTGACAGTATGGTGTTGGATTTAAGATAGGGTATGCGGAGAAAAACATGAGAACAGAACATATTGTCATAGAAGACTATACTCCGGAGTGGAAGACGGAGTTTCAAAAAATCGTTGCTTCCTTGAAATGAAATCTTGGCAAAAAGCCTTAGTATTGAACATGTTGGAAGTACCTCGGTGGAAAATTTAGCGGCAAAGCCGATTATTGATATGGATATTGTTATTCCGGATATGTCGGTCTTTCCTGAAATGAAAAGCCTGCTGGAAAAGAAGGGATACCGGCATGAAGGGAATCTAGGGATAGAGGGAAGGGAAGCATTTTTCCTATGAAGAGAAAACCGAGTTCATGGTGCATCATTTGTATGTCTGTCCAATGGACTCTAAAGAACTGAAGAGGCACATTGCTTTTCGAGATTATTCCTACCATCCTCATTTGGCGGAGGAGTATGCAGAAGTGAAAAGGGAAGCGGCCCGGTTGTATCCGAAAGATATAGACAAATATTTGGAGTACAAAGGAAAAATTTATTGAAAGCGTTTATCTCCTATACGAAACCATTGGCCTTGAGGGAAAGTAGAAACATGTGTAAATATACTTTTTAATTACAGCGGAAAAATCAATTTACTTTTTATGCTTGTTTTATATATTATATACAGCAAGAAAGTAAAAAGGCGGTGATTGCATGACGGATTCTCAGAAAAATTTTGGAACTTGCAAAACAGAATAATGCTGTTCTTACAACGGCTATGGTTGTTCATGTGGATTTTCCAGAGGAGTCTTCAGCATCTTTGTGAAAAAAAGGATTTAGAACGTTCCGGAAGAGGAGTCTATATATTACCGGAAGCGTGATGATGAATTTGTTAATTTGCAAACTCGTTATAAAAAGGGGAATTTATGCCTTTGGAAACGGCTCTTTTTCTTCTGTGACTTGACGGATAGAACCCTCTAAAATTTCAAATGTTTTTCCTGCTACTTATAATTTATCTAATCCCAAAAAAGGATGGCATTTTAGCGAAGGGGCAAAGGAGCCATTTTATAGCCTGGGGTCTACAGAACTTACTAGTCCGGCGGGAAACCCCGTGAAGGCTTTATTCTGCGGAACGTACGCTATGTGATATTTTGAAAACAAGAAACCACGTGGATGTACAAGTAGTAGTAAAGGCCTTTAAACGATATATTTTGCGAAAAGACAAGAACATCTCTCTTCTTTCAAATTATGCTAGAGACCTTCATGTAGAGGAGAAGCTTAGACCGTATCTTGAGGTACTTCTATGAAAATCCTGCCGGAAAAGCTTTTATTTGTCTATTGGAGATAAAGAGTCTAAAAACAAGACATCCTATATTAAAAACCATGCAGGAAAATACGGAAGAGCTGTTTGGTTATTTTAGGAGTTTGGGAATTCCCTGCAAGTATGAGCTGAACCAGGGAAATCATTTTCAAGATGTCAATCTCAGATGTGCAAAGGAAATTTTGGAGCTTTTGCAATAAAAATGGATGCAAGGAATTATGGGGATTCCGGCTGTTTTATCACTCGAAATGTACTGAGTACTTTGAGTGAGAGATGCATCTTGCCTGCTAGGGCAAAGGCGGGAAAAGCAGGGGTATAAGATAGAAAAGTAGGAGTAGAGGAGGGAAAATGTTAAATAGTAAAGGTTTTGATTTATGGGCGGATGATTACGATAAATCAGTCGGGGTATCGGAAGAAGAGAATCGTTATCCCTTTGCCGGGTACAAGAGGATTCTGGGAGATATTTACAAAATCATAATGGAAAAGCCTCAAATGCAGTGGTTTTTGGACCCTCGGGTTCGGGACAGGTACATTAACCACAAGACTATATGAGAATGGATGCACTATTTACGGACAAGATTTTTCTTCAAGAATGATAGAGCTTTCGCGTGAAAAAGATGCCGGTGCACATCTTTATCAGGGAGATTTTTTCAAAGGGATTAGCGGATGAACTCAGCAAGAGTCCTTGATTTTATTGTTGCGACTTATTCTATTCATCACTTAACGGATGCGCAAAAAGACTGTTTTTGCTAAAAGATTTGCTTGCACATCTGAAAGCCGGCGGAATAATTCTAATTGGAGATGTCGCTTTTTCGAATCGCAAGGAATTGGCTCAATGCAAAAAGAATATGCAAATGAATGGGATGATGATGAAATCTATTGTGTTGTTGATGAATTAAGAACAGAATTTCGAATCTGATTTTTGAGAAGAGGACATTCTGCTCCGGCATATTGATATTAGCAGGATAAAAATTTTTGTCTTATACGAAAACCATTGGGCTTGAGGGAAAGTAGAGATGTCTGTAACAAGTTTTATTCATGTAAAACAAAGCGGGAAAAATCATGATTTTGATTTAGAAAAATTTAGTAGGGAAACAGAAAAGAAGTACCCGGGGACAGATATAGAGTTGAGTAAGACTGCGTCATTTTCCTATGATATTTGTTGGGAAAAATTACTCGGAGTCCCTATCAGTTTACCTGACGAATGGATAGAAAAAGATCCACCTTTTGCCATAGAGTATTTTAATTCCGAAAAATAGAATGAGGGATTATGCCAGCTTTATTGTATGGTTAAGTCTGTTTTTGATCAAGAACAGGGATTGATCTTATGTGATGAAAATAATGAGGATACACTGATTCTTTCATGAATACCTCGTGGAAGATATTGAGGAGTGGTTAGAAAAGTTAGGAATTTAAGTACGGGGATAGAGATGATTTTACGCAGGATAGGAAAAAGTAATATTCTTTTTGGTTTGCATGATAGCAGGATAAAGAAGATTCATTTTCAAAACGGTGTTTTTAAACCTTTAGAACCGCATAAACTCTTTTCAATATACGGAAGAGGGGAAAAGTATATTCCGGAAAAACTTGTGTTTTTGATACGGATTTAGAGGAATGCAACATTTTGATATTTGATAGGACTGTATATGAGGGGAATTTTTTCCGAAAAGCCATCGGATTAAAAAGAATATATGAAAGAATATGCCCATGCAGAATTTGAAATCTTAACAGAAGGATACTGGCTATAGTACAACATATACAGGCTGGCTTTGGGAGAAAGGAAAAGAACCTGTATCGGCTATCCTGTATATTTGGAATTCAGGGATATGGTTTATAGAATTGACCATGAAATTATAAGTTAATGATGGAGGTCATGTAAAATGGGAATGCAGCGACTTATCAATATTTATGATAATAATTTAAAAGAGCTAAGTCTTATTATGGAATAGAAGATAAGATTTCAGAAGAAATTGAAGATTCCCATGAAGAAGTGGAACTTTCGCTGGATATAGATAAAATGTGGGATGTACTGCATTTTATGCTTACGGGAGGAAGAAGGCTTGAACCAATAAAAACGAGCCTTTAAGTGAAGCGGTTACAGGGTGAATTTTTCTATTGATGATGCATCAGAGTTTATGGCATACACCGAAAAGACAAAGATTAAAGATATAGTTTTCTGCACTGATCATTTTGATATGAAAAAGGCATTGGAAAAATTCAGTATGGAAGAATGCAAAACTGCCGATTTGTATCCGAATATTTGGGATGATGAGGAGGAAATCGATGAAATTAAAGAAGAAATTATGGATTGTTTTTCAAGGCATGAAAGAGTTTTTATCATCATATTCTGGAAGCAAATGGAAATATACTGATTACGATTTGCTGAAATAGCATTATTCTGGAAGACATAGTTTGATTATTTTGGAGGTGACATCAATATGCTGTTAGATAGTGAAAGATATGAAGCGGTTATTGCTTATGGCAAGGAGGCTATCAATCAACTCGATGATAATAAAATAGAAGCTGGATTCTCCATTGCAGAACAGGATGGGAAGCATTTCCCGATTCGGGAGCAAAATGGAATCAAGCTTATAACTATGCTAAAACATTCTTTTTACGCGCTCTAAAAATATAATACATCTCCCATTGCAAAACGATGGTTAGACAGAATGGTAGAGAACAATAATACTCTACATTTGTTTGAGTCTGAAATAGAACATATGCAAGCAAAAATATGAATTTGAAACCGGAAACAAGGAGGAAGCTTTTTCAACGATGGAAGAACCTTGTAAAACAAAAAGGGGTTGGCTACAGATATTTTTGAATACGATGATCCGAAGCATAAAGAGTTTTTATAACACAAGAAAGTAAATGTAAGAGTTGTTCTATATTTTTATTCGTAAGGGACTAGCAAAAATATCAAAAAGAATAGAATAAGTAAGGTATCGAAAAAGGAGGTCTCTGTAAATGGATATAAAAAGTAGAATTTTTAAGAATTATGGCTGAACAAACAGAAATAGCCTTGGCAACATCGGTAAATAGTGTTCCCAATGTAAGAATAGTAAATTTTTATTTTTGAGCCGGCTGAAAATATACTTTTACTTTTTCGTCTTTCAAAGGAACGACAAAGTGAAAGAAATAAACGCAAAATCCAAACGTGGCATTTACCACCATTCCTCACGGAGGAAATGAACATGTCAAAGCGAAGGGGATAGTGCAAAAAGTTCCAAGACGATTTTTGATCTTGCCGAGCAATTTGTTGCTAAAATTCCGGGCTACAAAGACACGATAGAATATGCAGGAGAATCGTTGATTTTATTTGAAATCAGATTTGATACGGCTGTAGTTACCAAGGATTTACACAGCATTAAAACTTTAAAGCTATAAATGGCAATCGAATATATTGAAAGCCAATGGGAATCTATCGAGAGCTAATGGGAATGTATCGAAAGCCAAAGGAAATGTACTGACTATGATTTGCTGACATAGCGCAAAACAAAATAGAATTTGTTTAGTTCCTTAGAGTAATGTATGAGCATTGTGTATTGTCCGATGCTCTAAAATTGTTCTAAGACCTTATATAGAAAGTAAGAGAATATGGGTAAAAAAGTAGTAATTATTGGAGCAGGTGTTTCTGGCTTGAGTGCTGGAATATATGCATTGCAGGCTGGATATTCAGTAGAAATATACGAAAACAAAATGCCCGGTGGTGAGTGTGCAGGGTGGAACAGGCAAGGATATCATATAGATAATTGCATTCATTTTTCTCGTTGGATGCAATAAGGATGAACAATTATATAAAATGTGGGAAAATCTAGGAGTTCTTTCTGATAGTTTGAAGATTTATCGTGAGCCATATTTTTTTATTGTATGGAAATTGACGGGGTAACACTACATTTGTGGAGAAATTTAGAGAAAGCAAGAAAAGAGTTTTTAGAACTTGCTCCAGAAGATACCAAAGAATTAAATTTGTTTTTTGACTGTGCTAAAAGCTTAGAGTGTATAAAGCCGCCATGTGATATTTCAATTGCTCATATGAACCTAATACAATTTATTAAACTAGGAATGAGTATGAAAGATGCTAATAAGGCTATAAAGGAATATGGAAAACAGTCTATGGAAGACTTTACAAATCGTTTTACAAATCATTACATTAGAGCGATTTTTAAAAATTACTTTAATAGCAACTTCATTGCCCTCTCCTTTGTTGCATCGTATGCTTTTTATACAAGAATACAGCAGACTATTCCAGAGGAGGTTCTGTTGGCTTTAGTTAGTAGAATGCTTGCAAAATTTGAATCTTTGGGTGGAAAAACTACATTTAGGCGTTAATATTGAAAAATAAACTATTGCAGATAAGCAGGTTGTTAGTATTATTGGTAATAATGGAAAGGTTATCAACTCAGATAACTATATTTGGTGTCAGACCCACATTCTCTTTTCTATGACTTAATTGATGAAGGATATTTGGATAAAAAAATCTTAGATACATGTATGAGAATCCGGAGGGTATGTTTCTAATACAGGTTATCAGGTTGCATTTGGAATAGTTACTAAGCGGATTTGAAATTACCTGAAGGAAGTATTATTTTTCCTTGTGACGAATATGATGTTGCAGGAGAAACACTACAATTTTGTGGAATGCGTGTTTATGATTATGATGAAGCACTATTTCCTATGGGAAAGAGAGTTATTCAGTGTACATGTTTTACAAAATGCTGAAAAATTATGCTTACTGGTTTTGGGCTAAAAGATAATAAAGAGAAATATAATCAAGAAAAACAGCGAATTGCAGAAGAATTGAGATTAAGGGTTGAAAGTTCCCTCAGCTTGAGGGTAAACTCATCGTGCTTGGAACGTATTCTCCAGTTACATTTGCACAACTTGGTGTAATGCCTACAAAGGGGATATATGAGCTTTAATCCACAGAAAGGTTATAAAAAGTAAGTATGTTAAGAGCATTATCAAAGGTATAAACACTTATACCCTGCAAGTCAATGGATTCAAACTGGTGGAGGGCTTCCTATGAAAGCTGAGCAAGTGGAAAGTTTGCTATAGATAATATGAAATCTCATAGATAAATTCCAGTTTGTAGGGAGAACAAGATGTTAAAAATAAAAGATTTTATATTTCAAGACGATTATGGAGACAGAAGAAGTTGCCCTCATGTTCTTCAAAGCAGACCGAGGAAAGCGCCTCATGGGCTGTAGACATCGGGTTTAAGCCCTGGGATTTTGAGGATTCCAAGCGGTATATACAGTTACTTGCTACATTTGAAAAGAAAAAGAGGTTCGAAACAGCTTTTTGATCTTTCAGTTATCGAGATGTGCCTTCAAGGCATTTCCTCTGGTATTCGTTTAGTTCAATAAGATGAGAAGTCTAGGAAAAGTTATGGAGGGTTGATTTATGGGTGGCATTATTCTTGAACAATTAGCATTGGATGATAGGGAGCAATTTATATTAGATAATCAGAAGCATTTAATTATGGTGCAATGGTGGAGTTTGGCCTTAGAGATAACTCGTTGCAGAAGACGGACAAATTATTTCAAGAAAAACAATTGAACGTTCTATTGATGAAGGAAGGGCGTATCGCATCATATACAATAATAAAAAGTCAGTGGAATTGTAATAAATGTTAATGGTGAAAAAGGCGAATTAGATTTGCTGTTTGTTGCTCCAAATGTTCACGGTAAGGGTATTGGTTATGCTGCATGGTGTGAGATTGAAAAATGTATCCTCAAGTAAAAAGTTTGGGAGACGGTAACCCCATATTTTTGAACAACGCAATATTCATTTTTATGTAAACAGATGTGCTTTACATTGTAGAGTTTTTAATAAGTATCATCCGGATCCTAACAAAAACAGACAGTATGTACGAAGAAATTGATTCACATTTCGAGATGGGATGTTTAGATTTGAGAAGAAAATAGATTAGTATATTAGAATTTGATGAGATAAATTAACTTAGTTTTTCCAGAATGACAAATTCGGTTTGTAAGGGAGAGTAAAATGTTAAAAATAAAAGATTTTATATTTCAAGAGGACTGGGAGACAGAAGAAGTTGCCTCATGTTCTTTTTAAAGCAGACCAAGAGGAAAGCGCCTCCGTGGGCTGTAGACATTGGGTTTAAGCCAGGGGATTTTGAGGAAATGAGATTTCCTCTATCTGCATCAATCCCATAGATACGGATAAGAGCACTGTAAAGGAATTGGTGGGGACTACATTTTCAGTAAAGACAGTTGAGGAAAGCGAAGAGCGTGAAGATTCCTTTTATATTTATGAAAAACGAACCGCTAATTAATACAGGATAGAAGTCTTAGATATAGTAGAGGCAAAAGCCCATATAAAATGCAATGGGGTGCTTATTCTGACGGCTATGCGGAGCCATGGATAGAGGAAAGGTTCGAAATAGACAGTTGGGTTCTGTACAAAAATCCGTGCAGGATTGGGATAGCTCGTCCTATGACGGAAAAAGTCATTCAGCGATTAGACGCTTTAAAAGAGGATCTGCTAAGCATGTCAGAAAAACCGTGGGTAATGCTTTACGAGATATCAGTAAGAAGTTCCTGATTTTTATTCTAAAATACTTTATTTTCACCAGATAGTTGCAAATAATGAGACTATGAGGTGAAAAAGGAATTGATTATTAAATATAAAAATGAGGCGAGAAAAGAAATGGAGTTAAATAAAACCAATGTTATTGAAAAATGCTTATGATAAACTCTTTTTACAGAAAAAGCAGACAAAGGATATACAAATATATTGCTTAAAACAATGATACAGGAACGAGTGAAATGCGTCACTATAATCTTTTGGAAGGAATTCAACTTTCTTACAATACTTTGAATATGCAAACTACTTATCAAAAATAGAGCCGAAAGGAGGGTATGTTACAGATTGATCATTGTTTAGAAGGTTGTTATGAATTTATTTTAGAAAATAACGAGCATGCCTTTTAGAGAGGAGATTTAAGTATTGTTGATCTTAGCAAAGCTTCATTTAAAAAGTCGTATCCCTATGAAGAAATATGTTGGACTTTCACTTTTATTGATATAAATGTGGCTAAAAATCAATTGATAAATTTTTCCGTATGGAAATATTGATTTGCATAGATTACGAGACAGATTGTGTAAAAATGGAGAATCTTTGATTATACGTTCTCGTGATGGAATAAATCATATTATCAATGAATTGTATGAGGTAGATGAAAGAGTAAAACTTCCATACTCTATTATAAAAACGATAGAGTTACTTTTTGTTTTTAAGCTTGATAGAATCAAAAGATACAGAACAGTTTTCATCATTTTCCGAACCGGTATACAGAGCAACTCAAGAGTGTTATAAAATGATTATAGAAAATCCTTTTGAATGGCTGAAGATAAAAGATTTAGCGAAAAAGTTTGCGGTTTCCGAATCAAGTCTTAAAAATTGCTTTCAATGTATTTTCAGGGCAATCGATAGGTGCTTTTATGAGGACAAACAGAATAAAAGAAGCAGCAATTCTTTTGCATAAAAAACCATACTTAAGTATAGGGGAACTTGCCAAGATGACCGGTTATGAAAATCAAAGCAAGTTTTCAAAGGCGTTTAAAAGTATTATGGGTAAAACTCCAAGTGAATTTAAGTGAGACAATTTGTCTTTTTGAGTTAAAAATACCCAATTGGTTATAGAGAACTCCTAACATTGCAGGTACACTTAACATAAATGATGATGTAAGGCACTGGTACACCAGTGCCTTAATTTCATCAGGTTAGTTGAAACTAATATAGAACTGGAATTTAGAGGAAGTTTATATGAAGTTAAAGACATTATTCAAATCACTGTATTTACAGTTATTGCTTTTGTTTTTAGGTATGGCTGTATCAATGGGAACAGGAATGTTGGGAACCGTTTCTCTTTATGTTGCAAGCGGCTTTTTCTGCCCTTATAATTGCTCCACCCGTTTTTGTTATGGCATTAAGAAAAACCTTCTGCTTTTATCTTTTTATGTTGTTATCTGTTTTTGGTCACTAATGGGATATTGGCCGATGCTTATCATAAATTTAGTAGCGGGCATTGTAGCTGAACTTATCATAGGAAATTATGAAAATGATAAAACGAATTGCAGTGTCTATTGCAACAGGAATGTTTATCATTTCAATGCATGCTATGACCTTTGTTAAAGTTTTTAGGTCCTGAAAAATTAGTGGAAGTATTTACTGTTTTTCTCCAGAGCAAGCTCAACATATGTACACATTTTTTACACTAAAGCAATGTTGATTTCAATTATTGTAAATATTGTTTTGGTCACTTTGGCCGGTTTGTTCGGAATGTATATCAATAATAAATTTTTTTGAAAAAGAAAAGAAAGGGATACTTTGATGCAAAAACACAGTAAAAAGAGACTTGCACAGTTAATAGTATAATTTTTGTTTATCCTCATCGTTTCATTTTCCATTACACTTTTTATTACTGATAAAACTTGGCTATTACATTATGATGTCCGTTTCATTTATTTTTGTTACTAACGCATTCAAAAAGCATTTCTTAGTGTGTCTGTAAAGTACCTATTTCTTTTTATTGCTTTTGCATTTGTTGGAAAAACTTCCTTATAGACTTGGAGTGGCATCTTTTTATAGCTTTACTTTTAATTGGAATAAAACTTTTTCCCATTTTTGTTTTAGGTAGGATACTGATTTCTTTATCTCCACTTACAATAATGAGTTCTCAAGGAAAATTGAATTCAAATGACTTTAACCTTAGTATTACTACGGGACTTAGATTTTATGAGTGAGATGGAAATAAGGATTAAAAGAAATACGAAATGGTATGAAAGTAAAGGGCTTAAGAATAAGTCCTCGTACATCCCTGTCCGTTCATTTGAACTTTTATCTTATTCCATTGATGTATAAGTGTCTTCTATAAGCGAAACTTTAACATCTTCCATTATTTCAAAAGGTAGAGTATCAAATAAAACAAGTTACAATCCAACTAAATATAATATTTTTGACTTGATTTGTTTTGGTTGTTGCTTTTTATTTAGTATGGAGATTGTTTTAGATGCAAAGGATTATAAATGAAAAATTTTAGAAGTCAAAATCAACAAATTTAAGTATAAAAACAGCAAAGAGATTATCTTAAAAAATTTAAGTTTTAAGTGTTGAGCCGGGTGAATTGATTGTTATAACAGGACTTTCAGGATGTGGAAAAACGACTTTGACAAGAATATTAAATGGCTAATTCCCAATCACTATGAGGGTGATTTAGACGGAGAAGTAAAATTATTTGATAAAAATTTGCTGGATTACGAAAAAGGTGAGCTTACAAAATATCGGCAATGTATTTCAAAATCCATCGGATCAGTTTTTGCTACCATTGCGGAAGAAGAAGTCGCCTTTGTCGGAGAAAAACTTGGAATGCCCTTGAGGAATTAAAGCAAAAACAAAAAGAAGCCTTTGAAAAAAATGGGGATTTCAATTTGATGGAAAAAGAAACTTTCAGAACTTTCCGGCGGACAAAAACAAAAAGTGGCAATTGCTTCTACCTTGCTATATGATACCAAAATTATTTTCTTTGATGAGCCTTCCTCAATTTGGATTATCAGGGATTGTTCAGTTTAGAAACATTGTTTGTACTTTGAGAGAGATGGGAAAAACGGTTGTTATTGCGGAACATCGATTGTTTTTTGCATGATTTATATGACCGCTTAATCTATATGAAAGACGGGACAATCAGAAAGGGTATTTTCTCGTGGGGAACTCACAGAGATGATTGCAAAAAATATGGATTACGAGCAATCCGTTATCAGTCCCTGAAAAGCACAAAAACTTGGATGTGGAACAAGAGAAGGCAGCGGATATCGTGGATTTAAATATCAGTATCGGGAAACAGGAACTCATAAAGAATCTTTTCTTTTGATCTTCATTATGGAGAAATTATGGCAATCATCGGGGAAAACGGAATTGGAAAAACAACGTTAGGAAGAACTTTAGTTGGCTTAATTAAAAATAAAGGAAAATAAGCTGGAAAAACAACGAAAGAAAAGATTGAAGCAATCATACTATATGATGCAGTGATGGATTATCAAATTTTCTTTGATACGGTGGAAAATGAACTGATTCCTAAAAATAAAGTGAAAGATAGTGAATACTTAAAAGAGTCACTACCTATATTCATGCAATTGATTTGTGGGATAAAATGGATCACCTGCAAGAGCTTTCCGGCGGGCAAAAGCAAAGGCTTGCACTTGCACTGCCTTTTTAAGTGAAAGAAAAATCATTATATTGGACGAGCCGACTTAGGACTTGATTATAAGAGAATGAAAGAAATAGGCGCTATGATAAGGAAGTATGCCGCCAAAGAGACCGGTGGTTACTATACCATGATTTAGAGCTCTCTTTGAAGTGTGTAATACGGTGCTGATGCTGGATGATAAGACTTATAAAAAGATAGCTGTAAAGGAAATGAAGATGAAATATCGGATTTTTATTTGCTTCCATAGGATAAATTTTTTGGTATAAGAGGAGGATTCAGATTATGAATTTAATCAAACAGTATGTAAAAGAATATAGGAACACTTACATTCAATCCGTTCTATTGGCAGTTTTAGGAGTGGTATCCGGTCTTGCCATATATCGTATTAGCAAAAATGATTGTAGGACTGATTGGAAAAAACACAGAATTCGGATTTTATTTGCAATACGGTCTTATGATATTAGCCGCAATGATCTTGAAAGAAATCTTTGCGGCGGCTTCCACTTCCCTATCGCATCAGGCAACGTTTTATTCTTAAAAAGATAAGGGAAGAAATTTCTAAAAACTGTTTCGGATGCCCCTTGAAAGGTTATGAATATTTCTTCCGGTAAGCTCAAGAATATTATTGTAGATCAGGTGGATTCCATGGAAACAACCTTAGCACATATTATTCCTGAAATGACTGCCAATATCATTGCCCCGATTCTCTTGCTGATTTATATGTTTATTTTGGATTGGAGATTGGCACTTGTTTCCTTGATTCCTCTTGTGATGGGAATGTTCTGCATGAAATCGGTGATGGCATCTTATGGGAAAAAGTATCAGCAATCGGTGGAAATCAATCAGAAAATGAATAACGCAGTGGTGGAATACATTGGTGGAATTGAGGTCATCAAGATGTTCAATCAAAGCGAAACTTCCTACCAGAAATACAGTGAAGCAGTCCATGAAAAATGCGGCATTTTTATTATCAGTGGATGAAAGAAACGATGATTGGTGTATCTGCATACAGAAAAATTTCACCTATGTCCTTGCTTACAATCCTGCCGTTAGAGTTTATTTCTATTTAAATGGTTCCTTAACAATAGCGACTTTTATAACCATCATTGTACTTTCTTTTTGGAACGGTGGAAAATATATTGACGGCGACCAATTATATGGATGATCTGTCCAGAATAGGAACGATTACAAAGGAAATCGGATTGATTTTGGATGCCCTGATCTTGAGCATGGTAAAGAGAATGTTTCGTTATCCGGTAGTGATATTGAACTGAAAAATGTGGATTTTTCTTATACGGAAGATAAGAAAAAGTAGAAGGGGTCAGTTTGACGATTGGGGAAAATCAGGTAACGGCATTTTGTCGGTCCGTCAGGAGGCGGAAAATCAACCATTACGAAGCTGATCGCAGGTTTTTGGAATGCAGATGCCGGAGAAGTAAGTATCGGAGGAAAAACATCAAAGAGATTCCGCTGAACAGTTATCCGAAACCATCACTTATGTATCACAGGACAACTATCTATTTGATATGTCTGTCAGAGAAAATATAGAATCGGAAAACCGTCGGCAAGTGATAAGGAAGTAGAGAAATGGCAAAATTATCCGGTTGTGATGAATTTATCCGAGGGTTATCCGCCGGGTATGACACGATTGTGGGAGAAGGCGGAGGACATTTGTCCGGGAGGAGAAAAAGCAACGAATTTCTATCGCAAGAGCCATGCTGAAAAATGCACTGATCGTTATTTAGATGAAGCCACCTCCCATATGGATACCGAAAACGAAAGTATTGTGCAGGAAGCCATCAGTCATTTGGTGAAAGGAAAAACATTGATTTTAATTGCACATAGGCTTAGAACCGTTGTCAATGCAGATAAAATATTTGTGGTCGAAAATGGGAAGATTGAAAGCTGTGGAAAGCATGAGGAACTTTTAGAAAAATCAGAATGTCTATTCTTCTTTGTGGAAAGTCGCGGGAAAGGAGGAGCGTTATGATTACAGTATAAGAAAATATGGAACTTTGCGGAAAAGGAACAGCCTAATATACAAAAGTCCATTATTGTCGGCTTCCTTTTGTGCGGCATTTAATGCAATGCAAATGGGCGGTGTATTATGTTCTCGTTAAAAATATTTGACGAAACTCTTTCCATGAAGGATATAGCCATTGTCTTGGGGGATTCTTCTTGTCAGCTTAGTCGGAAAAGATTATCACGCAATATATATCTCAGTTGGAGCAAACGCATGCCGGCTATTTTATGGCGGCGGATAAAAGAACGTATCGGAAACAAGCTGAAAAAGAGTACCGATGGGATTTTTCAGTGAAATTCAGTTTAGAAAGATTACAACAATGAGTACCACCACTCAGCCAGATTGAAATGCAGGTACCGATGTTACTTGTAGCTTGTTTTTAGGTGGATTACTCAATACTTTCGTCTTTGCTTTAGCATTATTTTATTTGCACATAATGGTAGGAATTACCGCATTTTTGGGTATCCTTGCATTTTTATTGTCACCTATTTTTATGGAGAAAAGTCAAGAGAAAAATGCAAGTGAAATCGGTATTGCTCAAACACATTTGACAAAACAGGTACTGGAAACCGTACATAAAGGAATGCAGGTGATTAAATCATGCAATTTAGGCGGCAAGAATAATAAAGAACTGAGCAATGCGTTTGAAGAAAAACTGCAATATTACAATGAAAACTGGAAAAACCATGACGCCATATATCGCCTTACAGCGAATTGTTCTGGAATCAGTATTGCCGCTATTATTATTTTTATCTGCCAAGTATTACATTGAAGGAGATATGCTTTTGGCAGATGCGATTATGTCTCATGATTGCCGGCTTTTATTATTTTTGAGGGAATCAAGGCGGCAGGAAGCTCTATGGCGATACTGAGAATTGCAGAGAACTCCATCGACAGCTTGAAATATTTGGAAAAGATTCCTGAAATAAAAGAAGGAGCTGAAACAAGCCCAATCCGTCACCCGGATATTGAATTTAAAGATGTTTCTTTCGCTTATGATGAAAAGACAATTTTAGATCATATTTCCTGTGAGATGAAGAAGAACACCATGACCGCCATTGTCGGTCCGTCCGGAAGCGGAAAGACGACCTTTTGCAATCTGATTGCAAGATTTTGGGATGTAAACGCAGGAGAAATCTTAATGGGCGGCAAAAACATTAAAGAGTATACCCTGCCCAATCTGATGAGTCATATCGCTATGGTATTCCAGAATGTATATCTCTTTGAGGATACGATTGAAAATAATATCAAGTTCGGTGTGCCAAGTGCCACAAGAGAAGAGGTCATAGAAGTCGCTAAAAAGGCGATGTGTCATGATTTTATAGAAGCCTTGCCAAATGGTTACGATACGTTGATTGGAGAAGGCGGATCCACTCTTTCCGGAGGACAAAAACAGAGAATTTCCATTGCCAGAGCTATGTTAAAAGATGCCCCGATTGTCATTTTTGACGAAGCCACAGCAAATATTGATCCAGAAAATGAAGATAAGCTCAAAAGGTCGCCATTGAAGAACTGACAAAAGAACAAGACCATTATTATGATTGCTCATAGGCTTTCTACCATACGAAACGCCGATCAGATTTTAGTTTTTAAATAACGGGAAAAATAGAACAACGAGGAAATCATGAAGGACTGATGAAGCAGGGAGGTTTGTATAAAACCTTGATAAGCATGAAAAATAAAGCAACTATTTGGAAGATTGCCAATTAGTGTGAAGGAGAAGGTTAAAATGAAACTATTTCAAGCCGCCATTTTATACTGGAACTCGGTGGAAATTTACGATTAGCTTTGAGCACGGTGGTAAAAGGAGGATTCACCGTGTTATTATAGACTTTGAAAATTGAATTTGTTCAGTGAGGCCTTTCCCTGTAGCAGGTGATATTGCCACAAAATCCATGATGGGCGGATATCTTGTATGGGACAGAAAGGAGTCTGTAGTGAGATTACTCATATTTGGTCCGGGGAGTGATAGGCTCTGCTGTATGCCTCTGCTTTTTGCCGAAGCGGGTTTTGATACTACTGTTTATGCAAGAGGAGCCAGACTGGAAACACTCAAGAAAAAGGGGCTTTATTTGAAAAAGAGAAAACTTACAAAAGCAAATGTTTCTGTATTGTCTGAACTCAAAGATGATGACGAATACGATTTTATATTCTTGACAGTCAGAGAGAATCAGTTATATCAGGCACTTGAGGAACTGAAAACCAATAATAGCAAATGCATTGTAACAATGACAAATTCTATGGATGACTACAATGAATGGGAGAAGATTTAGGGAAGGCAAAATCCTTCCGGCTTTTTCCAGGCGCAGGAGGAAGGATTAAGGATGATGTATTGGATGCCACGCTTACTCCGAAAATCATTCAACCGACTACCTTTTGCAGAGATTTTCGGAATAAGAACGGATGAGAGTAAGACGCCTTTCTTTGATTTTTAAGCAATCTTCTATTCCATATCAGATAGTGAAAGATATGCACATTTGGCGACTTTTGTCATCTTGCAATGGTAGTTCCTATTGCAGATGCATATTATGAAGCGGATAATCCCAGCAAAAACCGGCTTTGAACACAAGATTATGCGTAAGACAGCAAAAAGCTATAAAACGAAACCTCCAATTTGTGAGGAAAAACTGCGACAAAGTTATCCCCATGGAAAATGAATATCTTTTTGTTTGTGTGCCAGCCGATATTGGACTTTTATTATGTCATTTGTGTATAGAAGTACTTTTCGGCGAAAAGTTCATGTATCAACATTCGATAAATGCACCGGATGAAATGAGAGAATTACACAAGCAATTTTATGAGTACATGCAAAATGTTATAAATATAACTGAGGCTGAATCAATGCTTTAGAAGTAAAAGTAATGGAGGAATTTCAAATGGGATTCTGGATATTCATGCTCATTATGGTTTTACTTTATTCCGTTAACTATGATTTTCTGGGTGGCTACTTTCAGGAAAAACACCGAAAAGAAAAATAATTATGTATACGGATACCGAAACAAAAAGGTCAATGATGAATGAGGAAACATGGAGATTTGCGAATCAATATTTTGGGAAAGTATGGTATTTTTAAAGAAGATAAACAGAATTGACGGAGCTTTTTTGAGTGAGATTTGTCAGTGCAAAATAGAAAAAGGAAGACCAAATCTCTTAAGGAGGTGAGCAGATATGAAGGAATATATTGTCGCATTAGAACAGGAATTTTCTTCGATAGAAAACGGTTTCAAGACGGAAGAAAGTAGAGCTTTACAGGATTTTCAGTCCCATGACTTTGCTTATAGCAGGGCTTTAGCATTTGAAGCTTATCAATCTCCTGTTTATCAAGTGAGAATGTATGGGGTATTTCTTTTCGGCTACTTATCTGAAGATGAAGAAATCCTCCATTTTATGAAGGAAGAAGTTACAAAGGATGAGAACTGGAGAGTGCGGGAGATTTTAGCGAAGTCCTTTGATATGTATTGTAAAAAAATCGGAATGGAAAAAGCCCTCCCCACGATTACGGAATGGTTACAAAGTCCCGAGCCGAACGCCCGAAGAGCCGTTACGGAAGGGCTAAGAATCTGGACAAGCAGAGCCTATTTTAAAGACCACCCGGAAGAAGCCATTCAGCGTTTAGCTGCTTTAAAAGAGGATCCCAGTGAATATGTCAGAAAATCCGTGGGCAATGCTTTACGAGATATCAGCAAGAAATTTCCGGATTTCATTCGAAAAGAAATAGAGAGCTGGTCTTTGGATAGTAAAGAGAGCAAACAGGTTTATCACTTGGCGAGCAGATTTATCAAGAAGAATTAATCATACGTGCATAGTGAGGTAATGTAGAAATGTCCGGAAGCGGTATGCTGAATATCAGCCAACTATCTACAAAATACAAAATTAAAAAAATTGGGGAAGAGGATGTCTCCGGGATTTTGAAACTGGAGAATAGCAATCCCCTGTACTTTGCGTATTGTCCACCAAAGCCATGTAGGGAAACGGTGTTGAATGATTTAAAGGCATTACCGGAGGGGAAAAGCCTTGAGGACAAATTCTATATCGCTTTTTGAAAATGACAGCTTAATTGCCATTATGGACTTTATTCTCTCCTTTCCGGAAGAAGATACGATTTTCATCGGCTTGTTTATGATGGACAGTAAAGAGTCCGGAAAAGGGAAAGGGAGCGCTATTATTGCAGAGGCTTTAACTACATGGAAAAGCGAAGGTTATACAAAAGTAAGGCTGGCCTATATGAAAGGAAATATGCAAAAGCAGGAACTTTTGGAGAAAAATGCGGTTTTTACGGAGACGGAGTGGAAAAAGAAAATGAGCATGGAATAGCGGTTATTATGGAAAAATGTTGTGAGTGGATATGTTGTGATGGACATGTGCTCTTGTAATTTATGGTGAACTGTGGTATCATCCAAAAAGTAAATGGAATGAAGTTCTCCCAAAGTATTAAGTACTTAAACCGCTATTAAAGCTGATGACTTCAGCGATTATCAACGCAGAAGCTGTCAGCTTTTTCTGCGTTTTAAGGAGATTTTTATGTTATTCAGTATTTCACTTATTTTTACTTCTGGGTATGTCTATGGGATGGATTTGCCAAAAGTGCAAGCCGCCTGGATTACTTGGTATGTTGTACAGGCATTGTATTAGGGCCATATGTCCTTAATCTTTTAGACGGTAGTATTCTTGGGGTATCAACAGAACTTAGAAAAATTGCACTCATTATTATTTTGACCAGAGCAGGACTTGGATTGGATTTATCCGGAATAAAGAAAATAGGAAGATCGGCAGTATTAATGTGTTTTTGTCCCTGCTTCTTTTGAACTGCTGGGCATAGTTTTACTGGCGACAAAAACTTATGGGCTTGAGTTTCTTGAATCAGCAATTATGGGCTCTGTTCTTGCGACTGTTTCGCCGGCAGTTAGTTGTTCCCAGAATGGTTAAACTTATGGATGAGAGCTATGGAGTTAAGAAGGAATCCCTCAGTTAATTCTGGCAGGGGGCATCTGTGGATGATGTGTATGTGATTGTCTTGTTTTCAACTTTTGTTGGAATGATACAAGGAGAGGAGTCTCTGCCTTGCTTTTATAAAAATTCCCTTTTCTATACTTTTTGGCATTGTAATTGGATTATGTATAGGTTTTTCTTTTAGCATATTTTTTTAAAAGATTCATAGCAGAGATACTTCCAAAGTACTTTGTTATCTTAAGTATTTCTTTTTGCTTGTAGTAGTCGAGGATAAATTAAAATCAGCCATTCCCTTTTCTGCATTGATTGCCATAATGTTTATTGGCATTGGCTTACAGAGAAAAAGGGGAGAAGTAGCAAAAAGACTTTCCGCAAAATATGGGAAGCTCTGAGTTGTAGCAGAGGTTTTTCTGTTCGTACTTGTTGGAGCCACTGTCAACATAGGGTATCTGGGAAATGTAGGGATAAAAGCCCTTATTGTGATTATTGGCGCTTTGGCATTTAGAATGCTAGGTGTTTTTATTTGCCTGCTTGGAACGAGCATGAATAAAAGAGAAAAAATGTTTGTGATGATTGCATACACACCAAAGGCAACAGTTCAGGCGGCCATTGGTGGAGTACCTCTGCATTAGGCTTAGCTTGGGAAATGCAGTTCTTACTGTGGCAGTGCTGGCTATTGTTCTTACAGCTCCTCTTGGTGCATTCGCTATTGATTTATCCTATAAAAAGTTGTTAACTCAAAATTAATCCCATAAGGTAGGTGTCTTGGGACTATGAGGAGAAAAATGCGGCTTTTACGGAGACGGGAGTAGAAAAAGAAAATGAGCATGGAATAGCGGTCATTATGGAATGTAACTGCCTCCAATTCCTGAGCTTCCTTTTGAAGGAAAGAATCGAAGTCAGCTCATGACAATGTTAAAATGAAAATTAGTTATTTATGCTTGCAGAAGCGGCGTTGCTGTATATCGTTATGGTATTCTGCATATTTGGAGCATTAGCTTCTTTTCGCTCAAGGAGAAATCGGAATAGGTATATCTGGATTGGTTATCGATTTCCTGTTTAGTCCTTATGGACTTCCTATGATAGGAGCAACAGTGATAGCGTTTATCGAATTGATAAATGATAGGATAAAAGAGGTGTAGACAAATTAGAATTTGAGGAACAGAATAATGATGAACATATATCAAGAACTTAATATGGCTAATAGGGATGAAGCAGTGATATTTTTGAAAAGTCTAATATGTGAAAAACCTCAACCATGCCCTATATGTGGTGGAAAATTAGATTTTCTTCATAAAAAAGCGAAGAAAAGCAATTGTGATTGGATTTGTAAAGAATGCGGAAAAAGGTATGACACTATAAAAATACTTGACCGAATAAACGAGTAATAACTTCCAGTTTGTAGGGAGGAGAGAAAACGGAATGGAATTATGGGAGCAGATTAAGAATAATACGGAACTTCATACTATGCTTATGCGAGAGTGTGACATTTGCTTTTACAAGCAGCTTCAGGAAATCCGGTTTATGGAGAATAATGAAAACTATTCTATGCAAGCTAAGGCGTTTGCACATGATGCAAGTGGCGGAGAATTTGTGTTGTTACAGGATGAAAGTATTGGCTTTATCGGTAGTGAAGGAGAGGTGGGAAGAATTGCGGAAAGTCTTGCAGAGCTTCTGACCTTTTTAATTCACGCAGGAAATCTATTTGACTTTAACTGTAAGAAGATTTATCAAAGGGAAAGCTTGCTGAGAGACTTTTGCAAGGCTATATGGCCAAAAATTCGAGAAGATTATCATAAAGAACATAAGGACTGGGATAGGGATTCGAGGGAAGTTAGTGGAAGAACTGTCACTTCTGTTTTCATCCGGAGCATTTGCAGGATGTGCAATGCAGTTTTATAAAGCGACGATAAGAGAGCCTTTCATTTTTCCTGCAAATATATGGATGGTAGTGGAGGAATATACTTGTGATTCCATACTTTCCGATACGGTAGGGATGTGGGTGAAAGAGTTGACTGGAATGACGAAAAGAGGAGATGGAAAACAATCATGAGCATCTATAATTGGATACAGAAAGTGTTCTTTGAGATTTATGAAGAATGGCACATGAAAGACCCAGCTTACGATAGAAATGGATTTCATATCAGCGGAATTGACAATGCACTAAAAGCGATGCATGACGGATATTATACTTTATGCGAGATAAGCCCGTCCTATGCCGTAAAAGGTTGTACGTTGATGAAAGCGGTAGTTGGGAAAAAGCAAAGAGCTGGTCAATTTATATTTGAAAATAGAGGATAAAAAATATCTAATTTCCGACTTAAGCTACAGCGATGCCGTAAAAGATTATGAGGGCATTTGTGAAAAAAGGAAGTTCTTCCCGATGAAAAAGACTTATACGGAAGTGATAGGAAAATGATGATGCAATTGTAAAATCCGCATTTGAAGACTTATCAAAGCTCCTGATGGCTGATCCTAAAACAGTGCAGCGTTTCCTGAAAAAGCACAAACGTGAAAGTATGGAAGATATGGATCATGCGTGGAAGAGCTTTTTTCGCGTTAGAGCGGAAAAGGAAAAGTAATAGAACTGGATTGGAAAGCAAGGAAGGATAGTTTTATTCTGCTATGCGTAAATTAAGTGCCGGACTAAATCTCAATCTGGATGAAAAATGCTGAATGATGAAGAGGACATTCCAAGATGGGGAAAGGTTCTGAGTGCCGAGTGGGCAGAGTATGTTTTGTCCGCCATGGATATAGGAAGTGACAGCTATGCGATGATGGTTCTCAGCAAGGAAGACTTTGAAAAAGCAAGGGAGCTGGCAAAGTGTTCTTGCATAGAATCGCAGTGATTGAAGAGATGTGAGAAGAGACATGAAAATAGAAAGTCTAAGAATAATCTGAGGTGTAAATAGACATGGAGACACTAAACAGCATCATTCAAAAATGGAAGCCGGAATGCAAGATAACGAGGGTTTTTGAAACCGTTATGATGGACTGCATGGAAGAAATTGAAGAAAACTATAATCAATTAGACTCGGTACAGCCATTGCTCCGGCTGATGGAAAGAGCATCCCTTTGACAGATTTTTGGAAGTCCCGGACCAATCGTCCATTTTGTGGAGAGATTTTATAAAAGGATATGAAGAAGAACTTCTTCTGTCCTTAAAAAGAATGCCTACATTACATACGGTTTTGGATGCTAAATCGTCTTATCAATGGAACAGATCAAGCGGGAAGTCTATTTAGATCTTCTGAAGGATATTTCTGAAAAATGTATCATGCGATAAGGAAATCAGGAAGAGGCATTGCATTTCTTGTCGATTCACTAAACTGTAATAGAAAAGGTGATAAATATGAACTTGGCAAAAATTTGTCAATGAAGTGCGTTATGGAAGGGACGTATAACACGGATTACATGATAACCTTGCTATCGATATACGAATAGATTTCCCGGAGAGCAAGGGATATTCTGTCCGCAATCTAGAGTATATGGAGAAATTTGAAGAAACCTATCCGGATAGAGAATTTGTGCAACAGGTTGTTGCACAAATTTCATGGTCTCTTCCCTAAAGGACATTTCAAAGCCGATTGGTGTAAGTGAATATAGAGTCACCGGCAGTCTTCCGGATGCCCTGGAAGAGCAGTTACCCTCGGTTGAAGATATTCAAAAGAGAATCAAGTAAATAGTGCAAGTTACGCACGTATTTAGAAAAACGATAACAAAAACAATGTAAAAAGGATTTTGACAAGCAAATGCCTAAGATTGTAAAGAAAATTTGATAGAAAAGGAACAACATCTCCAATACTATTTTCATGAAAGGAGGTATGAATTTTTGGAACTTGGTAAAAATCCAAATACTACAGAAATGAGAAATCACTCACTCAGGATAATCTTGCGGAAAGAATATTTGTTTCAAGACAAACTATTTCAATTGGGAGAATGATGCTTTTTCCCATGCCGGAGGGTATTAGGTGGAGGAAGCTTTGGAAACAAAAGGATATTTTTCTATGAGATTATTATCCAGTTCCATCATGTGAAGAAGCCGGCTGGATGAACCGGAAGGCTGGTTGATGCCAGCTTCCCATGCCTCTACAGTTTTAATGGAAACACCCATATAACTTGCAAAAGTATTTTTGAGATAAACCGGTTGAGGTTCTGATTTTTATATCATTCGCTTCGTATACTTTAAGCGGAATTACGGTGATCCGATGCCTTTTTAACGCAGGAGTCTCTTGTTTTGCGTCTTCCAGTGCTTCATTCAGCCCGGACAAAATGCTGTCGAATACGGGTTTTCTACTCATCATTTACCTCCCATAAGGTCTTTTTTAGCGTATCAATCATTTTTTTGATTAGATTTCGTTCTGCTTTAGAAAGATTGTCTTTTTCCTTTTTTCCATATACGGTAATCAGATATATCGTCTCTACGAAAATAAAAATCCACGAAGCAAACTCTAGCTCCGCTTTTTTCCTTTTTCTATCCAAAAGAAATTCTGGCTTTTCGAAGTCCGCCGGTTCCTTTCATGATAGGATATTTTTCCGGATCTTCTAGAATGCTAAGTCCAATAAGCGTGGTCTTCATCATCAAAACAAGCTATCCCAGTTTTTGGAAAAACTCATTGGTTTGAATAAATGTCCTTGTCATAGTATTATCTCCTGATATAATAAACCCTATTAAATAGGGTGTCAATGTTATTGAATTGCTTTAATGAAAAATAAAAAATTGAATCAAAAATGAGGAGTAGTATTTTTGATAATGTATTAATAGATACAGAATATTGGGAATATGTAACGATAGCTACAGAAAAAGCTATAGAAGATAAATTAGTGTATAGAATACATGAAATAAATAAAAAGTGTTTGAGTGGAATTATGTTTTAGAATTTCTATGGATTGCTTTTTTATGTTTTAAGATTGGAGAGAATGCCTTGAGGTTATAGTTCTTTTCACGAGATATAAATAATATGCCTAAAGTATAGCACAAAAATGAATCGAGTCGAAGAGATTTTTTGCAGAAATTTGATACAATTCAAAAAGTGAGTAAATTCTACTCATCTATTCCCCAGTAGATTTTACTTCTGCACAGTTGATATTTTCTCTTCACATCACTCATGGTATGTTTGAACTCCTTCTGACAGCAATGGAGGAGTTTATTATGAGTAAAAGTATTCAGTAACCAAAAACATCTTTCTTTGAAGACCGCCTTTTTATAGAGCAAAGTCTCAAAATCAAGGGCTTTCGTCAAGGAGATTGCAAGTATCTTTGCAAAGACCCTTCTACCATTTCTAAAAAGTGAAGAAACACCGAGCATCGAGCTGGTATCACAAGAAATGCTCTGAACAAAAAGAACTTTTTAGCGTTCATCGTTACCAGTGTCGTAAAAACAAATGTCTGTGGAAGATATATTCTTTGTGGATAAAGTGTACTTCTTGTCCTAGATGTCAATCAGACCTGTAAGGACTTTGAAAGAAAGTGAAGCTGTAATCGCCTCAATGAAAGCTCCCTATGTCTGTACTGGTCTGCTCACAAAAGCTTCATCACTCGCACGATCGCCCATAAAATATACCTATGATGCCAGATTTGCTGATAGAAAAATACAGGAAACCTTAAAGACTCTCGTCGAGGCATAAATCTTTCCGAAAAGGGAAGCAAGAGAAAAAGGACAGCATCATTACTCCTCTGATTGCAAAGGGACAATCCCTCACTAGATTTTAGTGAATCATCCGGAATTACAGATGTCGTTCGCACCATGTACTCTACACATTGACCAACGAATTTTTACTTCCAAAAATATCGATTTAAAACGGAAGGTGACATTCAAACCAAGGAAATGCTATAAACACAGATATCAAACCGCGAAATATTTCATGGTCGAAGCTATGAGGATTTCTTGAAGCTTGGATTAAATGCTTTTGTAGAGATGGATACTGTCTCATTCCTGTAGAGATTCGCAAAAACTCTACTGACCTTTTTCTTTACTGAGGAAAAGCTCTTCCTGGCTTATCTGTTAAATCGATGTACAAAGGGAGCAGTCAAAGCAGTCTTTGACCGTTTAGAAAGACGTTTTGAAGATGTCTTTGACTTTCAATCTATCTTTGAATATATCCTCACAGACCGAGGATCGGAGTTTGAGGATCCCTGTCGCTGGAAACAAACCCTAATGGAATCCAACGTAGTAGCATCTATTATTGCGATCCCATGCGTGTAGGGCAAAAAGGGGATTAGAGCAAGCTCCATACCATGCTTCGCATGATTCTTCCAAAAGGCTCTTCTTTTGCTTTCTTTTCACACAATGGGATGTGAATCGGATTGTAAAACCACATCAATTCCACGCCAAGGGAAAAGCTTAAACGGAGATACCCCTCATCAAAGGGCACCTAAACAGATATGGAGAAGATGTCTTAAAAGCACTTCAGCTCAGGGCCCATTCATCCTGGACGAGGTTTGTCTGAGGCTCCAAGCTGATTCGCTTTGGCAACCCAACAACCCAAAAGCATATCTGCTGTCAGACAGGGCAAAACTTTTACATTTTTGATATAGCCAGTGGAATTTTAGTCCACACACGACTTGTCCCTGTGGCTTATTTCCCATGCTCGGAAAGAGATTTTTGAGGTTGTTATGCACTATTATATCAAAAATCAGGCAGAAATGAAATTTCAAACTGCCTGATTTTTGGGATTTTTAAGCTCGGTAGAATTTACTTCTGCACTGGAATTTACTTTTTCAATTTAGC